>Ga0302322_100006770_pt1 | contig 10201 bp, 8 predicted proteins | sample Fen_T0_2_FD_203757 | JGI IMG/M metagenome (GOLD analysis project Ga0302322, IMG submission 203757) | Peat permafrost microbial communities from Stordalen Mire near Abisko, Sweden - Fen_T0_2 | ecosystem: Environmental > Terrestrial > Soil > Wetlands > Permafrost | place: Sweden: Abisko... | reverse complement strand
GCGTGTGCTCGTCGACCTCGAAGCTGATCCAGCACTGCCGGGCGAAGTACTCGCTCGGGAGGTGCAGCATCTCGGGCGCGTAGCCGCCGAAGCGACCGACCTGGTGGTCGAGCCGTTCGAGCCAGTACGGCGCCCAGCCGCCGCCCGCCTCGAGGAAGACGAACCGCAGACCCGGGTGACGCTCCATCACGCCGAGGGCCATCAGCTGGGCGCACGCCATCATGTGCTCGAACGCGTGCGACGTCGCGTGCAGCACCAGCGCGTTGTACGGGGCGCGGTCGAGGCCGAGGGTCGCGATCGCGGGCTGCGACCCCTCGTGGATCCCGATGGCGACGTCGAGTGCCTCGGCCGTCTCCCACACGACCTCGTTCGCCGGGTCGACGATCGTGCGCCCGGCGCAGGGGTTCGGCCGCACCATGGCGACCCGGAACCCGAGCTCGTCGTGGGCCCTGCGCAGCTCGGCCGCCGCAGCGGCCGGATCCTGGAACGGCAGCACGGCGACACCGAACAGCCGCGTCGGGTCCGCGGCACAGAACGACGCGAGCCAGTCGTTGTACGCGCGCACCACGGCGACCGCGGTGGCCGGGTCCGCGATGGCCCAGTAGGCGAGTCCGACGGTCGGGTACAGCACCACCGCGTCGAGCCCCTCGACATCGAGGTCGGCGAGTCGGGCGTGGGGGTCGAACGCGCCGGCGATCGCCTCCTCGAGCGGCTTGGCGTTGGTGAGGTCGGCGACCACCGCACCGGGGGTGCCGAGCATGCCCAGGCTCCCCACGAAGATCTCCTGGTCGTCGACGACGACGTGGTCGAGACCCCGGGCGTCGGTGTGGATCTGCGGGCGCTGGTGGTCGGGCAGGTGCGCGAACGCGGCGCGGGGCTCGAGCACGTGACCGTCGGCGTCGATCACGGGGACGTCGACCGGATCGGTCACGGGCACGCCGAGACCTCCACCGGGATGCCGTTGAGCACCGCGTTGCCCGACAGCGGGTCGAGGGCGTCGGCCGGCGACAGCAGGTTGCTGTTGACCCCGGCGTAGCGGCGGGCCACGCCGAGGTCGGCCCCCTCGGCGTCGTGGCCCCACCCGTGGGGCAGGCTGACCACGCCCGGCCGCACCGCGTCGGTGACCTCCACCGTGGCCACCAGCTCGCCGGCAGACGACGCGACGCGCGCGTCGTCACCGTCGCCGAGACCTCGGGACGCGGCGTCATCGGGGTGCACCTGCAGCGTGCAGCGCTCCTTCCCCTTCACCAGCACCTCGATGTTGTGCATCCAGGAGTTGTTCGACCGCAGGTCGCGCCGCCCGATGAGCACCAGTCCCGCACCGGTCGCGCCGGCGTCGAGCGCGACCCGCAGCCGCGCGACGTCGCCGACGATCGCCTTCGGCGCGAGGTCCACCCGCGAGTTCGGCGTGCGGAGGATCTCGGGGAGCCGCGGGGTGAGGGGGCCGAAGTCGAGCCCGTGGGGGTTCGCCTCCAGCACGGCCAGCGACAGCCCGTCGGGCTTCGCACCGAAGCCGTCGCCGTAGGGTCCGGTGCGCAGCATCACGTCGAGCGCCTTCTCGGGGCCGCGCCGGTGGGCCACCTCGGCCATCAGCTCGTCGGGGTCGCGACCCTCGACGTCGGACCCCGGCCGGGTCACCGCCTTGTCGACGAGCGTGCGGGTGATCATGGCGTCGACCGCGTCGACGTCGACGTCGGTGCCGAGCCCCAGGGCGATCGCCCCGAGCCGCACCATGATCTCCCACTCGGCCATCTCGTGGTCGGCGAGCTCGCGCACCGGCGGCGAGTAGTTGGCGACGTTGCGGATCGCCAGCTGGTAGAGCGCGAGGTCGTAGTGGCCCTTCGCGAGCGAGGGTGGCGCCGGGAGGATGACGTCGGCATGCCGGGTCGTCTCGTTGCGGTAGATGTCGATGCTGACCATGAAGTCGAGCGACGCGAGCGCGGCGTCGAGCCGGGCGCCGTCGGGTGTGCTCAGCACCGGGTTGCCGGCGATGGTGATCATCGCCCGGATCCGCCCGTCGCCCGGAGTGTCGATCTCCTCGGCCATGCACGCGGCCGGGTACTCGCCGAACACCTCCGGCGCGCTGCGGACCCGGCTGCGGCGCCGGTCGAGCCGAACCCCACGCCCGGGCCCGGGAGCCGGGAACGCGGTGCTGCTCCCGGCGGCCGGGAGCGTGAACATCGCCCCGCCCGGGCGGTCGAGGTTGCCGGTGAGGACGTTGACCACGTCGACGAGCCACGACGCGAGCGTGCCGAACTCCTGCGTACAGGTGCCGATGCGGCCGTAGACCGCGGCCCGCGGCGCGGCGGACAGCTCGCGCGCGATCCGCCGGATCACCTCCGCGTCGATGCCGCACACCGGGGCCACCGCCTCGGGCGAGAACGGCCGGGCCAGCGCGGCGACGTCGTGCACGCCATCGACGTGGGGTTCGAGGTGGGGACCGAGAGCGATGCGGCTCTCGGCGACGAACACGTGCACGAGGGCGAAGAGGAACAGCGCGTCGGTCCCGGGGCGGATGGCGAGGTGCTCGTCGGCCACCTCGGCGGTCCGGGTGCGGCGGGGATCGACGACCACGAGCCGGCCGCCGCGCGCCTGGAGTGCTTCGATCCGGCCCGGGAGGTCGGGCGCCGTCCACAGCGAACCGTTCGACGCGTACGGGTTGGCGCCCAGCACGAGCAGGTAGTCGGTGCGGTCGACGTCGGGGATCGGGATCGACAGCGGCGCCCCGAACATGAGCCCCGCCGACACCTGCTTGGGCATCTGGTCGACCGTGCTCGCGGTGAACACGTTGGTGGTGCCGAGCGCCTGGAGCAGCGCGCGTCCGTGCACGAGGCTGGCGAGGTTGTGGGCGCTCGGGTTGCCCAGGTACACGCCCACCGCGTCGCGACCGTGCTCGGCGACGACCGCCGGGAGCCGCTCGGCGATGATCGCGAAGGCCTCGTCCCAGTCGACCTCCCGCCACGTCGCCTCGGCGCCCCGCCCCGTGCGCACCAACGGCCGCTGGAGCCGGTCGGGATCGTGCTCGAGCTTGGGGAGCGCAGCCCCCTTCGGGCAGAGGAAGCCGTGCGAGAACACGTCGTCGGGGTCGCCACGGACCAGCACGAGCTCGTCGCCCTCGAGGTGGAGCTCGAGGCCGCAGGTGGCCTCGCACAACGGACAGGTCCGGAACGCGATGCGGCGACTCATGGCCCCACGGTAGGGCACGGGAACACCGTCCCGTTCCCCTGACGCCCAGTCAGATGTGGAATAGGGTGCCCCGACCAGATCCCCGAGTCCCCATTCCCCGAGGAGCGCCCCCCATGGAGTTCGGCATCTTCATCCAGCACCCGGTGTTCGCCCACAACCGCGAGGGCAACCCCGACTACGAGCACCAGGTGATCATGAACGAGATCGCGCTGGTCGAAGCGGCCGACCGCGCCGGCTTCAAGTACGTGTGGGTGACCGAGCACCACTTCCTCGACGAGTACTCGCACCTGTCGGCCAACGACGTGATGTGCGGCTACTTCGCGCACGCCACCGACCGAATCCACATCGGTTCGGGAATCTTCAACCCGCTCCCCCAGGTCAACCACCCGGCGAAGGTCGCCGAGCGCGTGGCCACCCTCGACCACATCACCAACCGGCGCTTCGAGTTCGGCACCGGCCGCGGCGCGGGGAGCCACGAGATCCTGGGCTTCCTCCAGAAGGACGGGGTCACCGACACCACGACCACCAAGGAGATCTGGGAGGAGACGATCCCCGAGTTCGCCAAGATGTGGCTCCAGGACGAGTACGAGGGCTTCGACGGGAAGTGGTGGACACTCCCGCCCCGCAAGATCCTCCCCAAGCCCTACGGCAAGGGCCACCCGGCGATGTGGTACGCCGCGGGCAACACGTCGAGCTACGAGATGGCGGCGCGCAAGGGCCTCGGCGTGCTCGGCTTCTCGGTCGGCCAGATCTCCGAGCTCGAGCCGGTGCTGGACGCGTACAAGCGTGCGGTGGTCGACGCGGAGCCGGTCGGCGCGTTCGTGAACGACAACCTGATGGTCACGGCCACCGCGTTCGTCGACGAGGACAGCGGCACCGCGTTCCAGAACGCGCTCGACTCCGAGATGACGTACCTCCAGAGCAACGTGTTCCGGTACCACGACACCTTCCCCCACCCCGAAGGGGTGCCGTACTGGCCCGAGCTGATCCCGCCGAACACGCCCGAGGCCCTGCAGTACCAGATCGACGGCGGCCTCATCGTGGGGGACCCCGACGAGGCGGTCACCCAGTGCCAGCGCTGGGAGTCGGCCGGGGCCGACCAGCTCGTGTTCGGCGTGAGCATGGCGACGTTCGAGCAGGACCTCGAGACCATCCGGCTCGTGGGCGAGCACGTCATCCCCAAGCTCGACACCGACCCGATCCACCGGACCACCCGCTTCCGCGACGCCCTCTAGGGCGCCTCCGCCCCTCTAGATTCCCGGACCCATGGACTACAACCTCGCCGACCTGTTCGAAGCCGCCGTCGACGCGTTCCCCGAGCGGGAGTACCTCGTCGCCGAGGGCCAGCGTCGCACCTACGCCGAGATGGAGGAACGGGCCAACCGGCTCGCCCACCACCTGCAGGCCCACGGCGTGCGACCCGGCGATCACGTCGGCATCTACGGCTACAACTCCGTCGAATGGGTCGAGACGCTCTGGGCGGTGTTCAAGATCCGCGCGACGTGGGTCAACATCAACTACCGCTACGTCGAGGAGGAGCTCGCCTACCTCTTCGAGAACGCCGACCTCAAGGCGCTCGTCTACCAGCGGGAGTTCGCGCCGCGAGTCCGCGGCGTGCTCGAGCACCTCCCGCTCCTGCAGCACACGATCGTCATCGAGGACGGCAGCGGCGCCGACCTGACCGGTCTCGACTCGGTGGAGTTCGAGGCGGCCATGGCCGGGGGCTCACCCGAGCGCGACTTCGGTGCCCGCTCCGCCGACGACCGCTACATCCTCTACACGGGGGGCACCACCGGAATGCCCAAGGGCGTGGTGTGGCGGCACGAGGACGTGTTCTTCGCCCTCGGTGGCGGCATCGACCCGGTGACGAACTCGCGGGTCGAGGGCCCGTCCAGCCTCGTGGAGGCCGCGAAGGAGCAGGCCGCCGCGGGTGGCGGGCAGCCCACGATGATGCCGATCGCCCCGCTGATGCACGGCGCGACGCAGTGGGGAGTGATGAGCGGCGCGTTCCGCGGATCGCGCGTGGTGCTCATGGCCAAGTTCGACGCCGACCGGACGTGGCGCCTGGTCGAGCAGGAGAAGATCAACATGATCATGATCACGGGCGACGCCATGGCGCGTCCGATGATCGACGCGCTCGAGGTGTCCGACGCCGCGTACGACCTGTCGTCGCTGTTCGGGATCGGGAGCACGGCGGCGCTCTTCTCGCCGTCGCTGAAGGAGCGGCTCATGGAGCTGCTGCCCACCATCGTGCTCACCGACGCGGTCGGCTCGTCCGAGGGCGGGTCGAATGGGTACTCGATCGTGGAGCGGGGCAAGACCGCACCCCAGGGCGTCGCGCGCGTGCGGGCGATCCGCGACTCGGTGGTGCTCGACGACGAGCTGCGCGAGGTCGAGCCCGGTTCGGGCATCGTCGGGAAGGTGGCCCGCAAGGGCAACATCCCGCTCGAGTACTACAAGGACCCGGTGAAGTCGGCCGAGACCTTCGTCATCGGCGCCGACGGCACCCGGTACTCCGTGCCGGGCGACTTCGCGACGCTCGAGGCCGACGGGACGATCACGCTGCTCGGGCGCGGCTCGGTGTCGATCAACTCGGGCGGCGAGAAGATCTTCCCCGAGGAGGTGGAGAGCGCAGTGCGCCACCACCCCGAGGTCTACGACTGCGTGGTCGTCGGGGTGCCGGACGAGCGCTGGGGTCAGCGCGTCGCCGCGGTGGTGCAGCCGCGACCGGGGACGACGCCCGACCTCGACGCCATCCAGGAGGAGTGCCGCAAGCACATCGCCGGCTACAAGCTGCCGCGCGAGATCCACTACGTCGACAAGGTCGAGCGCTCCCCGTCGGGCAAGCCCGACTACCGGTGGGCCGCCACCGTCGCCCGCGGCGAGACCACCCCCGCCTGATCCCCGGCTTCCGGACCCGCCGTCACGGACCGGCGACGGCCGCGAGCCGCGCGCCGGCCGCCGACGCCCGGACCTCGTCGGGCCGGGCCGTACGGCCGAAGTGCTCCAGACCCACCGTGTCGAACTGATGGAAGGCGATGAGGAAGCGCCGGTAACGCTCTGGCGCGCCCCACGGCTGGTGCTCGGTGAGGAACCGGGCCATGGCCTCCATCGTGTACGTCCCCGGAGCGAGCCCCATCTCGACCTCGAGGTCGTGCGCCACCGAGCGCATGAGCCCGATCACGGCCCGCGAGGCGGCGCGGCCGACGTGACCCGCCGTGTACTCGGTGAGGACCCCACACTCGTAGGACGCGCAGGTCATGGGGCGGCCGACCTCGTAGAGCGAGCAGCACCCGTCGACGAACGCCGAGCAGGGCAACGGTGCGACGAAACCGCCATCGGGGTCCTCGCGCACGGGCAATCCGAGCGACACGGCGAAGTCGCGTTCAGGTATGTGCACGACGAGCGATGGGAACAGGGTGCCGTCGCAGCAGAGCCCGCACTCGAAGCACAGCGCCGAGCCGTCGAGGGCCGACGGCGCCGGGGTGCTCCCGGTCGTCGTCACCCGTTCCTTCGTGCTCGCATGGGGCTTGCCCGCCGGACCATGCACTCACCGTAGTGCCGGGCTTGCCCGGTAGCCTCCGGCGCCATGCGGTGCAGCTCCTGCGGCCACGACAACCGGGAGGACGCCCGCTTCTGCGACAGCTGCGGCGCGCAGCTCGACCTCGTGGCGGCGGCTGCAGCGGCGGGGCTCCCGGAGGCGTTCGCCGATGGCCGGTACCGGGTGATCGACCAGGTCGGCGACGGCGTGCGCAAGCGCGTCTTCCACGCGCACGACACCCGCCTGGACCGAGAGGTGGCGATCGCCCTGCTCAACGCCACCGGGCTCGACGACGCCGAGCGCACCCGGGTCGAGCGCGAGGTGCGGCTCCTCGCGCGCCTCGGCAGTCACCCCAACATCGTGACGCTCTACGACGTCGCCGACCTCGACGGCGCGCCGGGGATCGTGTTCGAGTACGTCGCCGGCGGAAGTGTGCACGACCTGCTGCAGGCCACCGGCGGGCGCGGACTCCCCGTCCGCGACGTCGTCCGCATCGGCGTGCAGATGGCGCGCGCGCTCGAGGCGGTGCACCGCGACCAGGTCCTCTTCCGCGACCTCAAGCCCGCCAACGTGCTCCTCACCGGCGACGGCACGGCGAAGCTGTGCGACTTCGGGTACGCGTTGCGGGCCGGGCAGCTGCGCGTCACCGACCCGAACCTGACCGTCGGGTCGCTCGCGTACCTCGCGCCGGAGCGCATCGCGCGGAGCCACTTCGACCACCGAAGCGACCTGTACTCACTCGGCGTGATGCTCTACGAGATGCTCACGGGGCATCCCCCGTTCGAGAACGAGGACGTGCAGGAGATGGGGAACCTGCACCTGCACGCGGTGCCGCCCTCGCTCGCCGACACGCGCCCGGGGGTCCCCGACCAGCTCGTGGCGCTCGTCGAGCAGCTGCTCGCGAAGCGCGTGGTCGATCGTCCCGACAGCGCCGCCGCCGTGGCCGTCGAGCTCGGCCGGATCGCCGATGCGCTCTGACGTCAGGCCGAGAGCGACCGGAGGATGTCGATGACCTCGTTCGCCTCGTAGCCGAGGGCTCGCACCACTTCGGCGCTCCCGTCGAGGCGACCGACGGCCTCGACCTCGACGGCGCGGGCAGGGTGGAACGAGGTGTCGAGCAGCGAGGCCAGGCTGGCGAGCCGCCGGGCCGGTGATGCGACCCGCAAGTGGTCGGGGCGGGTGCCGAGGAGGACCACGGCGTGCACGGGGAAGCGGCCCGGCGCCACCCCGCCCTCGTCGGGCTCCCGGGGCCAGCGTTCGTCGATCTCGGCCGCGACCACCGGGTCGAACGCGAACCGGGGCTCGGGCACCACGACCTCGAGCGTCTCGGGATCGAACCGGCACACGGCGCCCTCGGTCCGCCGCCACCCCATCTTGGCGAGGCGTCGGTGAGGCAGGTGGAGGTTGGCCGCCGTGTCGTAGACCAGCACCGCACCGTGGCCGCCGACCAGCAGCTCCGCACGGAGGGGTAGCAGGTCCGCGGGCGGAGTCAGGAAGCCGTCGAGATGGCGCGCCGCGGCCCGCAGCATCCGCCCCGATGACCCGGTTCGCAGCACGGTGACGCCCCGTCGGTAGAGACGGTGCAGCTCACGCTTCCCGCGCTCGTCCGCGCTCCGGAAGAGCGACAGGTTGGGGAACACGGGGATGTCGTCGACGCGGATCGGTGCGAGCCCCCGCCAGAGGAGGTCGAGGATCTCCTCGTCGTTCGATCGGAGGCCGACGATCCACTCCCCGAGGTCCACCCCCACGAATCCCGCCTGCCCGAGGGGGAAGGAACGATCGAGTCAGTCGCTGGGCGGCTCATCGAGCAGTCGGGACCGGCGCGGGATGTCGAAGGACCGATCGGGCGAGCCCGCGCGTCCGTCGGAGCACACGCCCTGGGCGACGAGGTCGGCGACGATCGCGAGCGTGTCACCGAGGATCTGTTCGAAAGGGACGCCGAGCCCGTCGGCGAGGTCGAAGGCGATCTCGGCCACCGATGCCTCGCCGTCGAAGCACTGCCACACCAGCGCCGCGGTGCGGTTGAGCAGGTGCAGGCGGTCGGTGACCTCGTCGACCAGCACGATCTCGCCGTCGGCGTCGACGGCCTCGACCCCCGACACCGGCGCGGGAACGAACGCCCCGTCGAGAGGTGCGGTCAGCGCGCCCATGACCATCAGGTCAGGGGAAGGTGCACGAGCAGCCGACGACGAACTGGTACGAGCCCGAGTGACCCGGGTGGGTGCTGCTCGGCTGCACGAAGTCGACTTGCGTGCCGGTGATCCCGGTGATGTGCGTGGTCGTGGCCCCGCCACGCTGGACCTTCTCGCACGTGTTGGGCGCGTTGGACGAGATGGCGGCGGCCAGGAAGTTCAGGGGCGTGCTGCAACCGGTGACCCCGGAGCTCGGCGTGCACGCCGCGACCAGGGTTGCGCTCACCGCGGCGCTCGAGTTCGCGGCGCAGTTGGCGCTGGCGCCGAGCGAGATGCACGTCTGGGCCAGCGTCAGCGAGGACGCGAGATCGGTCACGGTCTCGGTGTACTGGCCGGGCGGGGTGACAGAGGCGGTGCCGTTGCAGGCCCCGTTGCCGACGTAGTTCGCGGCAGTCGACTGGAGGACGTCCAGAGCCGTGCAGTTGCCGTCGTCGCGCATCTGCAGCGTGACGCGGAAGATCGCGCCACAGGTGCCGGCCGCCGCGGGGGACGCCAGGCTGTCGAAGATGACCGGGGCGGTCCAGGCAACGGCGCCCGCGGCAGCGGCCCGCTTGATCAGCGAACGGCGATCGATGCCGCGACGAACTGCTACAGGTTCGTCGGCGTCCTGCCGATGTACCTGAGAGAGACCGTCGTCTCCGGTCGCCCAGCCCGTCGTCACCGAACCGCCCTTCCAGCCGCCAAAGCCCCGGCGGCGCCACTACCAGTGGCCACAGTACTCGCGCCGACCCGCCACCTCAATCGGCTGCCACTCTCCGTGTCCGAGGGCATGTTCTGGGCCCCCGATCTCGGGCCCACGGGCCCACGGGCCCACGGGCCCAGAGCGAGCTCGGCACCACCCGGCTGTGACGAGACGCACGGGCGTCACAGGTGGTCCAAGAACCAGTCGGCGGCGAGGCGGGCGGCGGCCTCCAGGGTTCCGGGCTCCTCGAAGAGGTGGGTCGCGCCGGGGACGACCTCGATCCGGTGCTCGCAGCCCAAGGACGCGGCCGCCACGCGGTTCAGCTCGAGCACCCCCTCGTCGTGGCCGCCGACCACGAGGAGCGTCGGGGCCCGCACAGCGCCGAGGCGGGGCCCGGCCAGGTCGGGCCGGCCCCCCCGCGACACCACCGCCCGCACGCGAGACCCCGGCTCCGCCGCCGCCCACAGCGCGGCCGCCGCGCCCGTGCTCGCTCCGAAGTAGCCCGTCGGCAACCGCCGCGTCGTCGACTGCTCCCCGAGCCACTCGGTCGCCGTGCCCAACCGGCGGCCGAGGAGCTCGACGTCGAACACGTTTTGCCGG
>Ga0302322_100006769_pt1 | contig 10201 bp, 10 predicted proteins | sample Fen_T0_2_FD_203757 | JGI IMG/M metagenome (GOLD analysis project Ga0302322, IMG submission 203757) | Peat permafrost microbial communities from Stordalen Mire near Abisko, Sweden - Fen_T0_2 | ecosystem: Environmental > Terrestrial > Soil > Wetlands > Permafrost | place: Sweden: Abisko... | reverse complement strand
CAGCGTACGGCTAAGAAACGCGCAAATTCACAGGAACGCCATGCGAGATCGAAAATGGTCGAGGCGCGACGTGCTCAAGACCTCGACAGGGCTTGCCGCCGGGTTGCTTTTCGCTGAGCCGGCGAGGGCCGCCGCGCCGCCGCCGGCGAGCGTGACGCCGGCCCTGATCGAAGCCGCGCGCAAGGAGGGCAAGCTATCGTATTACTCCGCGCTCGAACTCAACGTCGCCGAACGGCTGGCCAAGGCCTTCGAAGCCAAATACCCCGGCGTCGCGGTACGTGTCGAGCGCTCCGGCGCCGAGCGGATTTTCCAGCGCATCGCGCAGGAGCAGGGCAGCGGCATCAACGCGGTCGACGTCGCCAACTCTACCGACCCCGCGCATTATCTGGACTGGAAGGGAAAGGGCTGGCTCGCGCCTTATCTTCCCGACGACGTTGCAAAATATTTCCCGGCCGATCAATTCGACCCCGATGGATTGTATGCAACCTCGTGCGGCTGGATCGAAGCTATCGGCTACAATACCAGCCTGGTGAAACCAGAGGACGCGCCGAAGAGCTATGCCGACCTGCTCGATCCGAAATGGCAGGGCAAGATCGTCAAGGCGCATCCCGGCTATAGCGGGGCGATCATGACTGCGACATTCGTGCTCGCGCGCGAACTTGGCTGGTCTTACTTCGAAAAGCTTGCTCAGCAAAAGATTCTGCAGGTGCAGTCGGCGGCCGACCCGCCGAAAAAACTGCTGTTGGGAGAGCGTGCCGTGATGGCCGACGGCAACGACTACAATCTGTTGCTGCTCAAGGACGAGGGCAAGCCGGTCGAGGTGGTTTACGCGACCGAAGGCTCGCCGCTCATCATCGTTCCCAGCGGCGTGTTTCGCAACGCGCCAAACCCGAACGCGGCGCGGCTGTTCCAGAGTTTCTTCTTCAGCGCGGAAGGTCAGCAATTGCTGGTCGATAACTACGCCCACCGCTCTTTCCATGCCCAGGTCAAGGAAAAGCCCGGTCACCCTCCGCTGTCGTCGCTGAAATTGCTCAAGTCCGATCCTGCCGCGGTGCTGGCGCAGAGCGAGGAGATCAAGGCGCGTTACACCAAGCTTTTCAAGGTGTGATTTAAAAAGAGGTCCAGATGAGTCCGCTCGCTACCGCGTTGATTTGCGTCGGAGCATTTTTGGTCCTCGGGCTGATCGCGAAGCTGGCGATCGGAATTTGGATAAGGCGCCATTGAGCTGTTCTCTCAGCGAATACTGACGAACGCGCCCCACACCGCCGCCAGGCCTGCGCCTGCCAGAACATAGGACGGGCTGTCGCAAAATGTGCTGCCATAGCGGCACATTTCGACGCCCAGGCTGCCAATCTCGTGGTGGTTGGCGGCGTAGAACAGGCCCGACAAGACCGTCAGCACTGCAGCTACGAAATACATCGGACCTTCTCCGAGCTGGTTTTTGGAGTCCTTGAACAAGAGAAATTCGGCACCCGTCGAGACTGACGTGGCGGATTTCAAATATAGGCGCGTGCTTCCTTCTCGCGGCTTATGGGAAGCGGAGCGATTTTGCTAAAATTTTAAAGATAATCGGAGCTAAGCAGGCTCTGATAATCAGGCTTTTCGGCCATAATTCAGCAATCCGCCAACGCCCTTCGGTGGATGCGCGGCCAGCGCCTCCTCGTTGGGTTCGGTACCCCAGCCGGGCCGGTCGGGCATGATGAGATAGCCGTCCACGATCTCGGGGACGTGGGTGAAAAGCTCGTGATCCCATGCCAGCCGGTCGATATCAGTCTCCATGATTCGCAAGTTCGGTACCGCCGCGCTGAAATGGGCGTTCATCATGGTGCAGAGGTGACCATAGAAATTATGCGGGGCGACGTTGACCTCGTGCGCCTCGGCGGCGCTTGCGATCTTCATCGACTGCCATACCCCATTCCAAGGTGTGTCGATGATCGCGACATCCATTGCCTGCTCTCTGAAATAGGGCAGGAATTCACGCAAGCCCAGCAGCGTTTCGCATGACGAGATCGGATGTGGGCTTTGCCGCCTTATATAGCCAAGTGCTTCGGGGTTGAAGCTGTCGATCTCGATCCAGAACATGTCGAGATCGGCGATGGCACGCAGGATCTTCAGATACCCTTCGGTCTTCGCATTGAAGTTGAGGTCGAGCAGGATATCGACATCGGGTCCCGCGCCGTCTCGTATGGCCTCGAGATGCATGCGCAGGTCGCGCAATACCTTGCGATCGACATTGATCGCCGGCTCGAAGGGCGAGCCGAAGCCGGGCCGCCAGCCTCGCGGTTTGCCCTCGTCGTAAGTGAAGATGTTGGTCTTCAGCGCGCTAAAGTTCTTCTCGCGCACCTCGCGCCCGATTGCCTTGACGCCGTCGAGATCGGTAATCGGCGGCTTGTACCAATCGGGATGGTTGATGCGCCAGGTTGCGCAATGCGACCAGTAGACGCGAATGCGATCGCGAACTTTGCCGCCCAGCAACTCGTAGCAGGGAACCCCGAGCAGCTTTGCCTTGGCGTCAAGCAGGGCGTTTTCAATCGCGCCTAGCGCAAGGGCTACGACGCCGCCGGTCGCGGGGCGGGTCGCTGCGGAAAGTTCCGCAAAAATTCTCTCATTCGCAAATACGTTCTGCCCGACGACGCGGGCCGACAGCCGCTGGATCGCAGTCCCTACGCCCGGTGCCCCAAAGCCCTCGTCATATTCGCTCCAGCCGATGATGCCGTCCTCGGTCGATATCTTGACGAAATGGTAGTTTCTCCAGCCGGCGTCGCAGGCGAGCAGTTCGACGCTTCGTACCTTCGATATCTTCGCCATGACGTTCCCTTGTGATTTGATGACAGAACGTCCGCGCTTGCGATGACGATCTCTCGGTGATTGTATTGGATATCGTGTGAGGAGAGGGCAAAGAGCTATTCCGCCGCCTGTGAGGACGGCGGGCGCATGGTATCGACGCCATCTGCTTCGGTCGCGGAGATTGTCGTGCGCACCATCAGACGCGGCTCATGCGCCGGCCATGGCCGTCCGCGGTGCATGGTAGCGCGGTTGTCCCACATGACGACGTCGCCTGCCCGCCATTGGTGCATATAGCTGACGCCCGGAGCAGTTGCCACTTCCATCAGCTGGTCGATCAGGCGCTTGCCTGCCGGCGGCTCCATGCCTTCCACCGCATAGGCATGCGAGGCGAGATAGATCGCGCCGCGGTCGTTCACCGGATTTCTCCACACCATGCGCCAGCATTGCGGTGGCAGCGCCGCGCGCTCTTCGGGGCTGGCAAGGTCCGGAGCGATCTGGCTGCGCGAATGGGCATAGTCGTGCCAGGCAAAGGAATTTTGCAGTTTGTTTCGCAAACCCTCGTCGAGACGCTCGAAGGCAAGCCGGGTCGAGACATATTCGGTCTCGCCGCCGCGCGCCGGAATGGTTCGGGCGGAAAGGATCGATGTCAGCGCCGGCACGCGCTTGAATGAGGAGTCGGTATGCCAGAGCTGGTTGGCCTTGTTGCGCAGGGAAAGCCGGTGATCCGCGGGCACCACTTTTCCGTCGGGGCCGATGGTAGAGAGGATCACGAAATGCGAGCCGGTACCCTGCGAGCCGACCTTGGTCACTTCCGGCGGGCCGAAACGGCGTGAAAAGGCGAGCTGAATCTCGTCGGTCACCTGCTGGCTGCGAAACACCAGAACGGAATGCTGCTCGAAGGCGGCGCGCGCCGCGGCATAAGCGGCGTCGTCGGCGACAATGTCCGCCAGCGTGACACCGCGCAATTCCGCGCCGAACCCCGGACCCAACGGGATCACGTCCATTGCCATGTCCTCCCTGCTTTATTTTATAGTGTGACGTTACGGCAAATTGGCGCGGGCGACAACGATTGGGGACGGCCGTGCCAAGGCGGCATCGTTTGGCAATGGTGTGAGTGGAGGTATCGATGGGTGCTATCGCCCGTCGGCGCAGGCGGCGGTGCGGGGCTGGCAGCGGCCTTGCGACCGTTCATCCGAATTGCAGCGTCCCATCGCGGCGTTTTGCGCTTCCGGATAGGTGTTGCCGCCCGAAGTAAAGGACAGGTTCCAGCGCCGCCGCTTGTAGGACCCGATGAACGTTGCCAGCGCCACGCATTCCTGTCCGGAAAAGCTTACGACCTGGCAGCCGCCGCGGCCGAATTCCGCGCATTTCTTGGCGACCTTGGCTTCCGCCTCGGCTTTCGAGTCCATCTTCCACGTCGAAGAGTAGGAACCGTCGGCAGTGAAGCCGATTGCGCCCCATGAAAGATCCGACGATGTGCTCGGCTGGCTCGGAGCAGGCTGGCTCGGAGCAAGGCTCGGCGGGATGTAATCCAGACGCGGCGCGGGAATACTCGGCGTCAATGGAGGCAGAGGGTCGGGCGCTCCCATCGAGGTCTGCGCAATGACAAATCTGCCCGGTTCGTGTTGCGCGACTTCGCCGGCCTTTGCACATCGCATCGATCCCATTGCGATCAGAAAAGCCATGATCGCCACTGAAGTCGATAACGCGATGGATCGAACGGCCGGCATCCCGGAGCAGCTTCCGATTGGCTTTGGTATTGGGCAACCAATGTCCCAAGAATTTCGTTCGCCGACAAGAGCGCAAGGCCATCGGTCTGTGGGATTTTCCGGGTGCTGAGGTCAGCTTCTGCCGAGCCGCCTGACGGCGTCCAGCGTGGCGGCGTTGGCGCGGCCGTCGATCGTGCCGGAGTAAAGCCCCTTCTCGGCGAGCCGGCGCTGCAAATTCTGCCAGAACTCGGAACTCCAGATGTCCGGACGGTTGGTCAGAGACTGCACGGTCACCTCGTATTTGTTTTCCAGCGCCCGAAGGATTAGCCGTGCCGCCTCGGAACCGTCGCGTTGCAGGCCGAGGATGCCGGAATTATAGGCCGCGCCCAGATTGTGGAGGCCAAGCGAGTCGCCCTTGTCGGCCGCGCCGCGATAATATTTCAGTGCCGTCTCGTTGCTTCTCGGCCGGCCGCCGAGCCCGTTCTCGTAGAAATAGCCCAGCGCCGCGCCGGAGCGCACGATGCCCTTGTTATAGGAAGCTTCATAGGCATTGGCCGCCTGCGTCATATCGGACTGCGTGCCGCCAAGGCCGCGCGAATAGCAATCCCCCTTTACCTGCAGGCCGGCCCCAAAACCGTCTGCCCCGATCTTGCGCGCGTAATAGCAAGCCCGGGTATAATCGACGCGGGCGAAGGTTCCATTGGAGTAGGTAAGGGCGAGATTGCTCTGCGCCGCATCGTCGCCCTGATTGGCTGCCTTGGCGTACCATTCAACGGCCTTTACCACATCGGGCTGTACGATCGTGCTCAGCTTGAGGTCGGGATCGTACAGGGTTGCCATGAAGAACTGGGCCGACATTTCTCCGCCGAGCGCATCGCGCTCGAGCGTATTCATGGAAGGTTGACTGGATTTCGCAGCGTTTCGAAGGGCCAGCAATTGCTGATAGCGCCCCGCGGCGTCGATCGGTTTCGCCCATTGCGCGTCTTTTCCCCCTGAAGGCGTCGCCCAGAACCAGAGCACCATCACGGCGGCAAGCGCTTGCGGCCACACGATCCATGCGAGGCGGTACCATCTGTCATCGTACCAGAGCTTGCCATGGGCGGCGAGCCAACCCGAATGGGCCGGGATCATGAGGGCCTCTCCATTGCGATGCGGCTCATGATCAGCTGACTGTCGCTTCCAGGAGGTCCGCCGTCGCAATCCGCGACAGGTCGGCATTGGCATCGGTCGATATGCGAATGGCCTGCGCCTCGCGTGCTTTTTCCAAGAGCGTGCGCATCGATCGCGCATTGCCCCAATCGGGAGCCCTGGCACGCTCCTCGATCCATGGCGTCAACGCGGCCGCGAAATCCTCCGGCAGCGAGAAGTGCTGTCGTGCCGCCATGCGCCTGAGGATTTCGCAGAGGTCTTTGGCGTCGTAACCCGGAAAATCGACCGTTTTGGTGAAACGGCTGCTCAATCCCGGATTGCTCTCGATAAACCGGCGCATCTCGTTGGGATAGCCCGCGACGATGACGATGATGCGATCCCGGTTGTCCTCCATGAATTTCAGCAGCGTGTCGATCGCTTCCTTGCCGAAGTCGTGGCCGGTGCCGCCGGTACCCGCCGCCAGCGTATAGGCTTCGTCGATGAACAGAATGCCGTCGAGCGCTTCGCGGCATTTATCGAGCGTCTTGGGGGCGGTCTGTCCGACATATCCGGCCACGAGGCCGGCACGGTCGGTTTCCACGATCTGCCCCTTGCGCAGAACTTTCAGCGCGCGGAAAATCTCGCCGATCACGCGCGCGACCTCGGTTTTGCCGACGCCGGGCGGCCCGGTAAATACCATGTGCTGGCTGAGGGCTGCGATCGGGAGTCCCTGCTCGCGGCGCTTCTGTTCGACTTCCAGCCGGGCCGTCAGCCGCTTGATTTCCTGTTTCACCGGGGCAAGACCGACCATCGCGTCGAGTTTCTCGAGAGCCGCGGCAACCGGAATTTCGTTGTCGTCGAGTTTCTGGCCAGTCGCCAGGATGACGTCTTCGATCGTGACCAGCGAAATATCGGCCGCGGGATCGCCGGCAACCCGCAGCGCCTGCGCTTCGCGCGACTTCTCCAGCAGTGTGCGCATCTCCCGCGCATTGGCCCAGTCGTCCGCCTTGGAGCGGCCTTCGATCCATGGCTTCAGCTTGGCCTCTATGCCGTCGGGCAGGGCGAATTGCTGCCGGGCGGCCATGCGCCGGAAGATTTCGCATAGCTCGTTCGGGTCGTAGGAGGGGAAGTCGACGGTCTTGCTGAAACGGCTGCTCAGGCCCGGATTGCTGTCGATGAAGCGCCGCATCTCGTTGCGGTAACCTGCAACGATTACGACGATACGGTCGCGATTGTCCTCCATGAACTTCAACAGCGTATCGATCGCTTCCTTGCCGAAATCGGGACCGCCGCCGCCGGTGGAAGCGGCGAGGCTGTAGGCCTCGTCGATAAACAGAATGCCATCAAGCGCTTCACGGCATTTGTCGAGGGTCTTGGTGGCGGTCTGCCCGACATAACCGGCAACCAGCCCGGCGCGGTCGGTTTCCACCACATGGCCTTTGCGAAGCACTTTTAACCCGCGATAGATTTCGCCGACCAAACGCGCGACCTCGGTCTTGCCGACGCCGGGCGGTCCGGTAAAGACCATGTGCTGGCTGAGCGCGGAGACATCGAGACCCTGATCGCGGCGCTTCTGCTCGACCTGCATGCGCGCAACCAGCCCCTTCACCTCCTGTTTGACCGGTGCAAGCCCGACCATGGCGTCAAGCTTGGCGAGCGCTATTTCAGTCGAAGTTCCCTCGGCTTTCTGATCGGTATCGACAATGACGATAGGGCGGATCAGATCGGGGGAGTTCAGCAGCGACGGTTGATCGTGCTGTTCGACCAGCCGCATGGCCACAAAGGTCATGCTCGCGCCCCCGGCGAGAATCAACGCGACAATCAGCCAGGTGACCATCATGTCCGTTCAACCACGCCCCATTGCCTTCATCAGGTCGACGATCTCGAGCCGCGAAAGATCGGCGCCGGCATCCACCGAGATGCGCATGGCCTGCGCCTCGCGCGCCTTTTCCAGCAGAGTGCGCATCTCGCGCGCATTGGCCCAGTCCTCGGCGCGCGACCGCTCCGTGATCCATGGCTTGATCCTGGCCTGGAAGCCGTCGGGGAGGGTGAAGTGCTGCCGCGCCGCCATCAGGCGAAAAATCTCGCACAGATCATCGGCGCTGTAGCGGGGAAAATCGATCGTCTTTGTAAACCGCCCGGCAAGGCCGGGATTGGTGTCGATGAAACGGCGCATTTCGTTGGGATAACCCGCGACGATCACCATGATGCGGTCGCGGTGGTCTTCCATGAACTTCAATAGCGCATCGATCGCTTCGCGGCCGAAGTCTCCGCTCGATCCCGGCGTGCCGGCCAGGGTGTAGGCTTCGTCGATGAAAAGAATGCCATCCAGCGCCTCGTTGCACTTCTCCAGCATTTTAGGCGCGGTCTGGCCGATGTAACCCGCGACCACGTCGGAGCGCTGAACCTCGACCAGGTGACCGACGCGCAGGGCCCGTAGCGAGCGGTAGATGTCCCCGAGAGAGCGTGCGACCTCGGTCTTGCCGACGCCCGGAGGCCCGGTGAACACCATGTGCAGGCTCAACGGTGCCGTGGGCAGACCCTGCGCGCGCCGCTTTTGCTCAACCTGCAGCCGGGCGATCAGGCCGTTGACCTCGCGCTTGACCGGCGTCAGCCCCACCATGGCTTCAAGGTCCTCGATGGCCTTGTTGGGCGGAGTATCCGGAATCTCCCGTTCGGGCGCGAACAGCATCTTGATGGCGCCCGAAAAGCCGCCGCTCTGCGCCGGCTGCAGCGCTCCCGCTCGCGCGTAGCTGGAAGCGACCACCGTCAGCAACAGCCCAAGACTGGCGAGAACCAGCACGATCGTCGTGCCGCTCAGAATATGCTGGGTCGAAGGCGAGAGGCCTTTGATCCATCCTGCCGGCCCCGATTGCGGATTGAAAATCCAGGCGGTGATGATCGTGGCCGCGACGCCGCCGACGATGATCGCGACGATCTGCTGGTCCTTGAACGGGTTTTTCATGGCTGTCGCGCCTCGGCTAGCAAGGGCTCACGGCGCGCCATACCACAGGGATGCTTTGCGCGCCGGGAAGATCGACAAGGATCCTTGTCGGCGTAAGGCCGAGGATGGCGCCGGTCGCATTGCCTTCAATCACGAAAGTGCCGGCGCCGGCGCCGTAGGGGGCCGGGTAGGGCACCGCGATCCGCTGCACAGCGTCGGTGACGGTGAAATAGGGCGAGACGTAGCTGCCCGCCCGGATTCGAATGGTGCTGCCGATGGCGGCGGTTCCTCTGGCGATCGTCATCGAAGCCAGCGGAATCTTGCAACGCTGCGCATCATCGACCAGCCCGGCGGCCGACGACGGCGTCAAGGTGGTCGCGGCGGCGCCGATGTCGCGTTGATCGACAAAGACGACGGTCGGCTGCGCCGAATCGCCGGACTTGACGCTTATTCCGGATTTCATCGCCACCAGTCCGATGGCGGCGATGACCAGAAGCCCGCCCACTGCGCCGACGATTGCCGTGCGCCGTCCCGGCTTGGTGCCGGTCCCGGACTTGCCTGTAGCCGGCTGGCCTTTTGCAGCCGGTGTCTGCGCTGATTCCGACATAGCCCCCTGCCTTTGTCTAGCAGCTCATTCCCCATGGGATAGCTTACCCAAGCGGCCGTGAGGCGCAAAGATATTCCGCTGGAAGGGATGCCAAAAAGCCGGTCAACGCACTGTGATACAGCGCACATTATGGCGCAGGGCCGCCGCCGTGCTGGCCCGTCACGCGCCATTCCGCGCCTTCAGGATGTTTAGTTCTTCTATTTGCAGTTCTTGAGCTTGATACTGGCGAGGATGCGGTCGGCTTCGTGACGCCAGTCGGGGCTGCGGGCGAACGCTGCCGTACCCTTCGGGCCGAACAGGCCTTCATCGGCGAGGTCGGCTACCCAGGCCTGGCGTTCGGCCGTTCCTTCCGCCGACCACGGCGTGAGGCCGATCTCGCGCACGGTTTCCGCGACCTCGCGGACCTCCTCGCTGCGGCGCCGGCCATGTTCGATCACACGCTGGAAGAAGTAGGCGCCCTGCTTTTCCCAGTCGATGCCGGGAAAGGTCTCCTTGAGCGAGCGGAGCACCGCATCCTCGACGCCATAGGCGCGCGCAGTGGTGAAGGCTTCGATCACCATGGCCTCCATGCCCTTGATCATCACGCTGCGGCACATCTTGACCGCCGAGGCGACGCCGAGTTCCTGGCTCGCCACCTTGGCGTCGAAGCCCAGTTCGACCAGCAGCGGCGCAAGTGCATCGGCGCCGCCGCCTCCCAGCAGCAGGGGCACCTTGATGCGTTTTGGCGGGATCGACGTCATCACGGCGCCTTCGACATAGCGCCCGCCTTTACCGTCGATCAGCGCCGCCGCCCGCTGCTTGGCGCGGGGCGACGCCGAATTGAAATCGAGGAACCATGCGCCTTGTTTCACCGCCGGCGCGCAGGCCTGCGCGACCGGCACGGCCTGGCTCGCCGTGACGGCGGAAACGATGAAGTCGGCTTGCGCCGCGAGATCGGCGTGGGAATTGGCCAGCGCGACGCCGTGCGATGACGCATGATCGCGCAAGGCGCCGCCGGTCTGATCGCTACGGACCTTGATGTCGTAA
>Ga0302322_100006766_pt1 | contig 10203 bp, 5 predicted proteins | sample Fen_T0_2_FD_203757 | JGI IMG/M metagenome (GOLD analysis project Ga0302322, IMG submission 203757) | Peat permafrost microbial communities from Stordalen Mire near Abisko, Sweden - Fen_T0_2 | ecosystem: Environmental > Terrestrial > Soil > Wetlands > Permafrost | place: Sweden: Abisko... | reverse complement strand
AAAGCAAGAATTCCCGCCGGCAGCGGCCGTTGTGAGGCCAAGGGCGCAGGGGGCAAGTTGCTGGGGACCGGAGGAATCGAAGTGTGAGTTGCTGGCACGGGCAGAGTAAGCGGTACGAACGAAGGGTTTTTTTCTGAGGTTGCGGGGACCGCCGGTGGGAGTTGGGCCTGCACGGAGAATGGCGAACCGCAAATTCCAATGAAAGTGACGGCGACCAGTAGGTAGCGTATGGATTTCATTTTCAAAGGCGAAGCTAAGCTAGGCTCGGGCCGTTGACGAGTCAAAAAACACGGGGGCGAGGCTCACGTTTGATCTGACGCTAAGCAACTTCACCACCCGATTTCCAGATCCTTTCGGAGGCGAGCGGAATCGATTTGACTGGGCCGGCGACGGTCCGGCTTCCGCCCGCAATTCCGGGCACTCCGCCCACCACGAAGGCATTCGGGTCCAGGGAATTAGTTGTCACGCTGGCCGTGACTTTGCGAAACCCGGAGGCTGATCGGTTTCAAAAATCATCTCGTTCCTATGCCGGCGGTCATCGATTTTGATCGGACTCAGTTCCGGCGTTCCGATCGAACAACGAATCAGCGCCATTCGGCGGTGTCTGGTTTGCAGTGCTACCTGGTGCGAACCATTTTTACGGGGCCAGTGGACTTAATTTCGAGGCAGAGGTGTGATTTTTGAGGGCCAAAGATTTTTTTTGTTGACGGTATTAGTAGAGCGTGCCATTCTCGCGTCGACCAATGGCAGCGATGCAAATCACGAGCAAAATTGTGCGCACTTGTTTACTTGTTAGTAAACAAGCCGAAAAGCCAACCCTAACCCTAAAACCCGCTCCAAAAAATAGTTTCCGGAATTCCGGAAAAAAATCATATGTCGAAAAGTTCCTCACTTAAAGCCACGCTGGCCTGTCTCTGCCTGTCGCTTGCTTTGGCGCATGCGGCACAGGCGCAGAGCGATGTCACCCAGCCCGGTGATCCTGTCTTCGCCTCCTCGTCCAATAGTCCGGGCTCGGAGGGCGCGGCCAACGCGATTGATAATACCCAGGCGAAGTATTTGAATTTTGACCAGCGAACGCCGAATAATCCGCCGACCGGTTTTGCGGTTTCACCTTCGGTGGGTGTCACCCGGGTCGTCGGCATGACTGTCACCTCGGCTAACGACGCGCCGGAGCGTGATCCCAGCACGATCCTGCTGGAAGGGTCCAATGACGACACGATCACCAATTACAATTCTGGAACCTGGACGACGATTGCCGGTCTGACCAATATTCCTGCGTTTACCGCGCGGTTTCAAAAGCAGACTTTCTTCTTCGACAATTTTACCGCCTACAAGCATTACCGCTGGACTGTTATTGCCGTTGCAACTCCCAATGGTTGTTGCATGCAGGTCGCCGAGGTGGAGTTGCTGGGCAGTACTCTGCCACCCGACGTGACCCAGCCGGGTGATCCGATTGTGGCTTCTTCGTCCAATAGCCCGGGCTCGGAGGGGGCGGCCAACGCCATCGATAACACCCAAGCCAAGTATTTGAATTTTGACCAACGAACGCCCAACAACCCGCCGACCGGGTTTGCTGTGACGCCCTCGATCGGAAGCAGCCTTGTGTCTGGAATCACGGTGACTTCCGCGAACGACGCTCCCGAACGTGACCCAAGCACTTTCATTCTCCTAGGTTCAAATGATACCGGCTTGGACTACAACACGAATAATTGGACCTTTATTGTCGGTTTCACCAACGTTCCAGCCTTCACCGCCCGTTTTCAAAAGCAGACGTTCCTCTTCGACAATTACACCCCCTACAAGAACTACCGCTGGACCGTGGTAGCGGTTGCAACGCCGAACGGCTGTTGTATGCAGGTGGCGGAAGTCGAACTGCTGGGCACGAGTGCACCTAAAGACGTGACCCAACCCGGCGACCCAATCGTGGCTTCGTCCTCCAACAGTCCGGGATCTGAAGGGGCGGCCAATGCCATCGATAATACGCAGGCGAAATACTTGAATTTTGACCAACGAACTCCCAACAACCCGCCCACTGGTTTTGCGGTCGCACCTTCAATCGGGGCTTCCACCGTCATCGGCATGACCATCACCTCGGCCAATGACGCGCCGGAGCGTGATCCCAGCACCGTAATTCTGCTCGGCTCAAACGACGCCGGCCTCGATTACAATACAAACAATTGGACCTTCGTCGCCGGCATCACCAATATCCCGGCCTTCACCAACCGCTTCCAGACGCAATCGTTTTACTTTGCGAACAAACAATCGTACAAGAACTACCGTTGGACCGTTGTCGCAGTCGCCACGCCGAACGGTTGCTGTATGCAAGTTGCCGAAGTAGAGCTCCTGGCAGCCACTTCAAGTAATCCGTGTGGCCAGACCGAGTTCGTTTTGCAGCCGGTTAACACCCCGGCGCTGGCCGGGACGCCCGCTACGTTTTATACGAAGGTGAATGGGCCGTGGACACTGCAGTGGCTTAAGAACGGTCAATCGCTTCCGGGCGAGACCAAGACGTCTTACTCGACGCCGCCGGTGGATGCTACGATCATCACGAACCTCTACTCCTGCGCGATCGTCGGTTGCCAGACCAGCTCGGTGGTGCAGGCTTCGATCTTTATACCCTCTGTCACCAAGAGCGTTGCAGTCAGTTTCGTTGGCGGTGGTGCAAACGGTGCGCCGACTTGGATGGAAACCAATGACATTGCTGGCGTTCAAGCACAGGCCTACTGGAATAATGCCACCAATAGCACTGGTAGTGTGGGGGTCAACCTGCCGGATACTCTTACCGACAGCGATGGGAATGCTTCCTTGGTTACCTTCGAATATGCCGCCACTGGCACTTGGGGCTCGGGCACGGGTACCGAGACGCCGACGGAAAGAATGTTAAACGGTTTGACTGGAACATCCGGTGCCGCGAATCCCAATACATTGCCCAACACCTTCACGTTCCACAACGTGCCAGCGAGCGTTAATGGCAATTCCATTCTGATTTATTCCGTCAGTCCGCCCTTGCAGGTTCAAACGCTCAAATATTACATCTCTGCAGGGACCCCGGTCCTGACGAACTATATGCGCATCCTGAACTCCGATGAATACAAGCCGGCCCCCGGCTTCTATCGGAGTACCAGCACCACCGCGGTTAATCCATCGGTTGGTGACTTTGTTCGGTTTGATGGCATTCAACCGGATGCGAATGGCGATATCACACTGTCAACCGAAGTAGTCGTTGGTGCGGACCGGGAAACCGGGATAAACGGGATTCAGTTGGCTTTGAACGCCCCCAGCCCTGGATTACCTCCCGCCATCACCGGGAATCCGCAACAGACGGTTGGACCTGCGGGTGGAACGGTGACGCTATCGGTTACTGCCTCCGGCAACAACCTGACCTATCAATGGCGGAAGAACGGAGTGAACCTCTCCAACGGACCCCACGTGACTGGGGTAACCACCGCAGTGCTTAAAATCAGTTCGCTCGACGTCAGCGACGAAGCATTTTATAGCTGCGCGGTCTTCAATCCAGCCGGCAGCGTGGTTAGCAAGAACGCTTCGGTGAAAATCTCCACCTATAACATCAACACGGGTTTGGCAGCCTATTGGCCCTTGGATCCCACCACTGGGACGATAGCTCCGAATGCGGTTTCGGGCGGTCAGGTGGCGGTGGTGAATGGCACTGCGAATTGGTTGGTGCCAGGTAAGATCACCAATGCCTTCTCGTTCGACCAAGCAACCTACCTGTTCGTGACCAACTATCCGAAGGCGTCGGGCGATACCCTCAGCGCTTCCGCCTGGGTCAATGTCGACACGGCCATGGCCGGCAGCGGCATCGGTATCACGTTTGTGCAAAACAGCGACGGTGCGTTACGGCAGGAGCAGACACTTCCGGGCGGGGGCATTTCCGGCCAATTCACGCTTGGATTAGTGCCGGATGCGCTGGACCCGAACCTCTTCTACTTGCGGGCGGCGATCATGGTCGGCCCCAATCGGGTCGCGGCGGTCTCCTCAACTCCGTTTACCTTTGGCACTTGGCAGCAGGTGGCCTTCAGTGCCGACGGAGCGCAATTGCACCTCTACCGCAACGGGGTGGAAGTGGCTTCGGCGGATTACGTTGGGAAACTGGCGGCCCCGTCGGTGCAGTACCTGTCCATGGGGGCGGTGCTCAGCGTCGACTATCTCACTGATCCGGCTAACCCCATTGTCGCACCAGATGCGACTGCGAATTACATGGGTGGCCCGCTGGATGATGTGGCTATCTGGAACCGGAGTCTGAGCGCGGAAGAAGTCTCCAAGGTCTACGCTCAAGGTTTGGTCGGCAAACCCGTGACCTCGGTAACGCAAGTACCGCCGGCGGGAGATCCGGTTATCTCGAGCACAACCATCGCGGGCGGGGTCATCAGCATCACCTGGCTTAACGGTGGGACGCTTGAAACGGCGCCGACGCCAAGCGGGGCGTGGACCACCACTGGAAACTCCAGCGGCAGCTTCTCGGAGCCGGTTGCAGCCGGCAACAAGTTCTACCGCGTGAAACGCTAAGCGCGCTTCAGAAAAATTCTCTTCAGGAGACCGGACGCAAGTCCGGTCTCTTTTTTTGTGGATGCGACCGGTCGCGCTGGACCGAAGTATGGAAGTTGTCCCGCCAAATCGTTTCAACTTAACTGTCGGGGGGATGGGGGCTTGGTTTGCCGGAGTGCATGCTCCGGGCAAAAAGCAATGCCCTGGGGTAAACCGGGTTTATGGGGTGGTTGATTGTACACCTTCGGCTCCCAGGTGTCTGCGCACCGTGGTTCGACCCTATCGGGTTTGCCTTCATCCCTGAAAGCGCAAGAACTGGTTTGATGATCAGCAGGAGCCGCACCTGCAATCGCACCAGGGTCAACCCCCGATTCCCATTGCGCCTTAGTCCGTGTTCTCGGAAACTCGTATGCGAGCTGAGCATTCAAAGGTACCTTTCATGGCCATCATCCCGAATTTGCAAGGTAAAGTCGCCCTCGTTACGGGCGGCGGGCGGGGCATCGGTAAGGCCATCACGCACCGGCTGGCGGCCGCCGGGGCCAACGTGGTCATTGCCAGCCGCAAAATGGAAAATCTCCAGGCGACCGCCCGGGAATTCGCGGCGCTGCCGGGCAAAATTATTCCCATCGCTTGCCACGTCGGTCGCAAGGACCAACTCGAGCACTTGGTAGAGCAAACCGAAACCCGCCTCGGTCCGGTGGATATTCTGGTCAACAATAGCGCCACAAACATTGGTCAGGGCCCCGCGCTTAACACCGACGAGGACATGTTGGACAAGATGATTGAAGTCAACATCAAGTCGGCCTTTCGGCTGGTGCGGTTGATCGTGCCGGCCATGATCGAACGCAAACGCGGCGGGGCGATCATCAACATCGCCTCGGTGGCCGGGCTGCGGCCGCAACCGGGCGGTCTGCTTTACAGTTTCACCAAGGCGGGCCTATTGATGCTGACCCGGAGTTGGGCGCAGGAATTTGGGATGTACCGCATCCGCGTCAACGCCATCGCACCCGGGCTGATCCAGACGGACTTCAGCGAATTTCTCTGGCAGGACGAATCGCGCCGCCGCCAATTCGAGCAGGCCACCCCCTTGGGCCGCATCGGCCAGGCCGAAGAAGTGGCGGGCCTGGCCCTCTATCTGGCTTCCGACGAGGCTGCGTTCGTAACCGGTCAGGTGATGGCCGTGGACGGCGGGTTCACCGCAGTCTGACCACCCACCCAGGATTTTCTCATGTCCGATCCACAGCACAGCGACAACACCGTGCAAGCGCCGCCAGCCGTTCCCAAGCTAAAACCAATTCGATGGTGGCCGGCCCTCGGGGTCCTCACCTTGGCCATAGCGGTCACGATCGGGATTCGGCTGTGGCCAAAAACATCGTTTCAAGAAAAGAATATTGCGACGACGCAAGTCATGCTGGTGTCCCTGCTGTTGGAGTTGTTGTGGGTGTTGTTTTATTCACGACTCAAATGGGCCGTTCGGCTGGCGGTATTCGGCGGGGTGGTGAGCCTGATTGCGCTGACGGCCGGCCTTTTCAAAATTCACGGTGTCACCGGCGATTTGTTGCCGATTCTGGAATGGCGTTGGCAACAGCCCGCGACGATGGCTCGGCCCGTTGGGAGACCCGTGGCCATCCCAAAACGCGGGAGTTTCCAAGTTCAATCAACCAACAACTTCCCGCAGTTCCTTGGCCCGCTGCGGAACGCGACCGTGACGGGTCCGGCTCTGGCCCGCGACTGGAAAGCGCAGCCGCCGGAAAATTTATGGTTGCAACCCATCGGCGCCGCCTGGTCCGGCTTCGCCATTTTCGGCCACTACGCTATTACGCAGGAACAGCGGGGCGAGGAGGAAACCGTTGTCGCTTACGATTTGCCAACGGGCCAGGTGCTCTGGTCGCACGCCGATCCGGCCCACTACAACACGGTCATTGCCGGTGACGGCCCACGCGCGACGCCCACCATTGTGAGCAATCGCGTTTACACCTTGGGGGCAACCGGAATTTTGAATTGTCTGGCTTTGGAAACCGGCGCGCGTCTCTGGTCCAAGGACATCATCCAGGACAACCAAAGCAGCGTGGGTGGCTGGGGCGTGAGCGGTTCGCCGTTGGTGCTCGACCACATGGTCGTCGTGAGCGCCGGTGGCCCCAATGGTCGCTCCCTGGTCGCGTACGACGCAAGCAGTGGAAACTTCGTCTGGGGCGGAGGCAATGACGGCGCTAGTTATAGCTCACCGCTGACGGCGACGCTGGCGGACGTCCGGCAGATTCTGATTTTCAATGCCAATCAAGTCGCGGCCCACGACCCCGCGACGGGCAAGGTCCTGTGGACTTACCCATGGCCCGCTGGACATCCGCACATTGCCGTCCCGGTCATTCTGCCGGGGGCCCGCGTGCTGATCACTAGCGGCTACGGGACTGGGTCCGAGTTGCTGCAAATCAAAAGGACGGCGGATGACCAGTGGTCGGCCACCCGGATTTGGAAATCCATCCGCCTCAAAGCCAAGTTCACGAACGTGGTTTATCGGGACGGTTTTATTTACGGTCTCGATGATGGCATCCTCGTTTGCCTCGACGCCGCGGATGGTTCTCTTAAGTGGAAGGAAGGAAGATACGGTCACGGTCAGGTGATCCTTTCCGGTTCGTTGCTGCTGGTGACCGATGAAGGCGGTGACATGGTTTTAGTGGAACCAGTGCCGAGCGAACATCGCGAGCTCGCCCGATTCACCGCTTTACACGGCAAGACGTGGAACCCACCCGCGCTCGCGGGCGAATTTCTGGTGGTGCGCAACGACAAGGAAGCCGGGTGCTATCGGTTGCCTATTGCGAAGCCATGACGGACCGGGTGAGCATTCCCCAGAAATTCCGCCACCCGTTCATCGGCCTGCGAGTTTTGTCGGTTGATGCGACAAGCGAATTCAGCTGCCTCGTCCTCGCCGCGCTGGGCTTAAACTCTTACTGGGAGCGCGTCTGCTCGATGGCCTTGAGTTGGGCCAGGGCTTTGGGGTCCCCGTTGGCGGACCGGGTCGCCAGGTCGGTCGTCATCGCTTGCATGGTTCGTTGCACGACCATCAATTGTTCGGCGGTCACCCCGGGCTTGCGTTGGGCCGCTTGCAGAGCAATCACACCACTCGCATAATCGTCCGCCCGGGCCGACGCGAGGGCCGTCTTAACGAGGTCCTGGACGCCTAGGTCAGAAGTTTGGGCGGCGGCGGTGGCGGGTCCGGGGGCGGCATTCGCCGGAGCTTGAAAGGCCTTTTCTAGTTCGGCAACGTTGGATTTCACGTCCGTCGGCTTGCGGCAGGCGCCGGCAAAAAGCAACAGCCCCACGGTGAGCAACCGATATAATGACTGGGGGCTCATATTGGATTCAGCAAATTTTCAGCGACCGTTCAGACTGCCCGGGTAACACCACAGGCTGTTTTTATTGGGATCGGCGAGCAGTTGGAAATACCGTTTCCATTTCACATACTCGACGTGACCATCAAAATGCCCCATGGTGGCCCCGCTGTTGTGCCGCTGCGTGAGTCCTTCGCTGGGCTGGCTGGATCCGTCATTGAAGTTGTTGGCGTCGATCTCGTCGGATTCCCAGAACAGCATGTCGGTCGCTTTGAAGGCGGCATTCTTGTAGGTCTTTCCGGCGGCCCCGGCGCTCCAGTCGTAGGCCGAGGCGCTGGCGATGACCGCACCATTCATCAAGTAGCTGGTGAATTTGACGTTGGCCACCTTCCACGCCGCGAGGTTCGTTTTGTGGACGGGGCACATGAAAATCGACCACGATTTTAACGTCGGGAAAAAGAGCCCCTTGCTCGGGCCGTTGGTCTGATTGAATCCCGGAACCCCCGGCAGGGCCTCGCCCGGTTTGTAGAGCCAGCCGGCGGGGAGCGTGCGGTTTGAGAGTCCAGCCGCGCCACCGCAATTGGGAGGGGCAATTTGATCATTATTGTCGCTCAGGTACAAATTGTGGCTCAGTCCCAATTGTTTCATGTTATTCATGCAGCTCGTCCGCTGGGCCTTTTCTTTGGCTTTGGCCAGGGCCGGGAGGAGCATTGCCGCCAGAATGGCGATGATCGCAATGACCACCAGTAATTCGATCAAGGTAAAACCCGAAGGCCTGGCAAGGGGCGGAGTTTTCATATTTGACGGCTTTCTTGGCTGGGAATTTTTATGGGACTACGCGTTTTCTTACCCGCTTTGGATTGGCTTGTCAATTAGTCGCCACGCTCCACGCCGCGGGGTGGGGTCGATCGAAAGCAATTGGGTCATCGGGGCAGAAGCCCGGTGCGCCACCACGCGATGATCCCGTGGCCCGGCGGGGATCCACCTCAGTCCGGGCTCACCCTCAATACACCACCACGATGACCAACGATGGCGGCTGGCAGGAATCAAGCCTCACGCCCACCATCACGAACGGCCAGAAAGTGGAAACGATCACATCCGCGGGATCGAACGGCTGCTTCCGCCTCCGCGGGCCGTGCGTGTGACAGACTTGCGTGTGATTTCGGAGGGACGATTTATACGCGTCCCCCTTCTGAAACATTTGGGAAGCGGAATTTGGGCCGGGTGGAACTTGGCCCGTCGAAGAGCGACTTCACTGTTGCCCCAGGTTCTGAAGCGTATCCTTCCTGCGTCGCCTTGCGATCGCTTGGCCAGACTCCCCAAGCCGTGTGCGCGTTCGCGACCAAAGCGGCGGGGCGCTTCGATTCCCGCCGCAGTCCAAGACGCTGTCGCGAATGCCCGTACTTCAAGCAACCGCTAGCCCGCCAGCCACTCCTCGCGGTGCGCCGCAACGAATTCGTCATCGCTCAATTGCGGATACGCGCGGCAGACACGCTCAATTTCTTCGGCTTGGCCAGGGCTGAGCGTTTCGTTGGGGTCGAGACACCAGATCCCTTCCAGCAGACCCTGGCGGCGCAGGATTTCGTGCAGGCCGGGGATGCATCCGGCAAAATTGTTCGCCGCATCGAAGAACGCGGCATTGCAATCCGTGACCTCGCCGGCGCGGCGCAGCAATTCGGCCGGAATGGGCTCGCCGCTGCTCGCCAGACGACGACATTCGGCGTGCAACTCCACGGCGCATTTCGTCCACACCGCCCAATGGCCAAGCACGCCTCCTATGATCCGCCGCTCGACCGTTTTGTTTCCGACGCGGAAGCGGAAGGGCGTGAGCAGATCGAGGACAAGGTTGTCGTCGTTGCCGGTGTAAAGCGCGATGTCGTCGCGCTCGGCCTCCACGATGGCCCGCACCACGTCGAGGGTTTGATAGCGATTGAACGGCGCGAGCTTGATGGCAACGACGTTGGGGATTTCAGCAAAGCGCCGCCAGAAGGAGAACGGCAGCACGCGCCCGCCCGCGGCCGGTTGCAGATAGAAACCAAACACCGGGATGATTTCCGCTACGGCCCGACAATGTGCGATCAGGTCCGCTTCGCTCGCATTTCGCAGCGCGCCCAGACTGAGCAGGCCGGCGTGGAAACCCAGTTCGCGAGCGAGCGTTGCTTCCGCGACCGCCGGTTTGGTCTGGCCGCAGACGCCGGCGATGGCTATCCGCGCACGAGGCGGATTCCCTCTCCCCTGCGGAAGGGGAGAGGGCCAGGGTGAGGGGTGGGGCGAGGACTCACCGATGGCGTAGGTTTTCCCCCTCTCCCCCTCTGCGGGGGAGAGGGAGAATCCTTCGCAAGGGATGTCGTTCTTTCCTCCACCGCAC
>Ga0302322_100006765_pt1 | contig 10203 bp, 8 predicted proteins | sample Fen_T0_2_FD_203757 | JGI IMG/M metagenome (GOLD analysis project Ga0302322, IMG submission 203757) | Peat permafrost microbial communities from Stordalen Mire near Abisko, Sweden - Fen_T0_2 | ecosystem: Environmental > Terrestrial > Soil > Wetlands > Permafrost | place: Sweden: Abisko... | reverse complement strand
ACTCGTGGATCGTTTTTCCGTCGAGACTCCGCTGATTTTCGTGGATTTTCACGCCGAAGCCCCCGACGAGAAAGAGGCGTTCGGGTACTGGCTGGACGGTAAGGTCACCGCCGTGGTCGGCACCCATACCCACGTGGCCACCTCCGACGAGCGCATCCTTCCCCAGGGTACCGCCTTCCAGAGTGATCTGGGCATGTGTGGACCTCTGGGATCGGTGATCGGCGGAGACCCCGAGGTTAGCGTTCAGAGGGCGCTGACCATGTTGCCTCTGCGGTCGACCATCCTCGATGCCCCGGGGGTGGTCCGGGGAGCGTTGGTAACAGCCGACCCCCGAACAGGGCGGGCCATATCCATCGTCCGCATTGAAGCATGAAGACTCGATCGAAGTTCGTGTCCCTGCTGGACCATCTAGTCTCACTCTACCCAGAGGTCGACAGGGAACGCCTGTTTGGTCGGGTCCTTTGCGGTGACGTCCTGGTCGATGCCTCGGTACTTCGAGACCCCAAGGTCAAAGTGTCCGTGGAGGCCGAAGTGGTCCTTTCGACCAAACGCTTCGTTGGTCGGGGCGGGTTCAAGCTCGATCCCGTCCTTGAGGCCTGGTCCCTTCCCGTTGCTGGAAAGGTTTTTCTCGACGCCGGCAGTTCCACCGGGGGGTTCACCGACGCGTTGCTTCAGCGGGGGGCTTTGCGAGTCCACGCCGTGGACGTCGGGACGGCCCAGCTCGACTGGAAACTCCGGGCCGATCCCCGGGTGATCGTCCGGGAGGGCACCAACGTCATGACCTTGGAGGCCCTCGATCCCAAGCCCCACGCTGCCGTGGCCGACCTGTCGTTTCGGTCTCTCCGGGGTGCGGCGGCCCACATCCTGTCGCTGACCACAGAAGGCTGGATGGTGGCCCTCATTAAGCCGCAATTTGAGTGGTTGGATCCCCCCGGGGACTTTCAAGGCATTGTTCCTGACGACCAATGGGGCGCCATCCTGGGGAAGCTGGAGGCTGACCTCGGGGCCGAGGGGGTGGCCTTAACCGACCTATTGCCGTCCTCGGTCCGGGGGCGTAAAGGAAATCAAGAGTATCTCGCCCGGCTCAGGAGGGCCTGAGTCAGGGGTTAGGGGACGCTCGAGCGGGAGAGAGGCGCGGCAATGGACAGCCCGTCGCCCAAGGTGTCTCTGTACTGTCCGTTGATCAAAAACTGCACCGAATCCACCGACCCGAATTGGGTGGCGGTCCACACCACCTGGCGAAGCTGACCCGCCAGGCCTTCGAGACCCGAGGGGTTGTGTTCGAACTCCTCGCTGAAACTGATCAGCGCCGTCTTGTCCTTGAGCCTTACCGAAAGCAACTTCGTCCCTTCAGGGATGAGAGTCAGCGCACCCTGGGCCTTGTCCTGGAGGGTAGGACCCAGGAGGAGGGCCTTGAGCGTCGCCGAGAGGGGAGTGGTCCCTGCGGGCAATTCCCGGGCGAAGCTGGCAGGCTCCATACGACCTTCGGGAGACAGCTTAAGGAAGTAGAGCCGGAAGGTGTTGGGCGTGGAAGGAAGGGGAGGTTCGACGACCAGCGGAACCTCCGAGGCATCGGAGACGGGGTCGACAGTGAGGGTACCGGGGGTCGGAACGGCTGGGACAGCGGGGCTGGGAGCGGGCTCAACCAGCACGGTGGGAGCCGTCGGAGGAGCCTCGAGGGTCACCGACGGGGCGTTCTTGCCCAGGGGATACAGGACCTTTTCCAAACCGGTGGCCACCAGGATTCTGTCGACCGCCCCTTGGTTGGCCAGGAGGATGACCAAGGCCGCCAGAACTACGGCGAACCAGGCCAGCGCCCACAAGGGCAGGCGGAATTTCTGCATGCCCCATCCTACGACAAAACTGCCTCCTTTGACAGCTACCCGGGCGGCCGCTATACTGTGGCCATGAAAGAGTTTCGGGGCGTCCCCGCCTCGCCGGGAATCGCCATCGGCCGGGCCTTCCTTTACAGCGACGACGACTTGACCGTCCCCGAATATCCCATCCATGACCATCAAATTTCTTTCGAGATGGACCGCTACCGAGCAGCCGTGGGCCGGGCCGTCGTGGAGCTTGAGCAGATCAAGGTCCGAAGCGGTCCCTCGGGAGATCCTGACGGATTCCTCGACACCCATCTGCTGATGCTCCAGGACCCCGAGATCGAGGCTAAGATCGACGTGAAGATCGGCAAAGTGCTGAAAAACGTCGAGTGGGTGCTCCAGGATGTGGTCGACGAATTGGTGTTCAAGCTGGCCACGGTTCAGGACGCCTACCTCAAGGAGAGGACCCTGGACATCCGCGATGTTTCCCGTCGGGTCCTGAACCACCTATTGCAGGGCGGCGGCCGGGCCTCCCTCGCCGACCTGAAAGAAGAAGTGATCGTTGTTACCCCCTCCCTGATGCCGTCGGACGCGGTGAGTATGAACAAAAAGCTCGTCCTGGGGTTGGCCATGGACCAGGGTGGCAAGACCACCCACACCGCCATCCTCGCTCGTTCGTTTGAGATTCCCGCCGTGCTAGGCACCATGAGGCTGACCCGGGAGGTCAGGGCCGGAGATTGGCTCGTGGTCGACGGCAACGAGGGGCTGGTGCTGGTGAACCCGGAACCCGCCGTCCTTGAAGCCTACAGGGTCAAACAGGTGCGGCACCGGGAAAGCGAAGCGAAACTCAAGAGCCTCAACAACCTTCCTGCCCAAACCCTCGACGGCCGCAGGATCGGCCTGAATGCCAACATCGAGATTGCCGACGAGGTGGATTCGGTCCTCGCCCACGGCGGCGAGGGCATTGGCCTCTACAGGTCCGAATTTCTGTTTATCGAGCACGGGGTGGGAGTGAGCGAGGAAATCCAATACGAGGCCTACCGTCGGGTGCTCGAAGGGATGGGGGGCCGAAGCGTCACCATCCGAACCCTCGATTTGGGGGGCGACAAACTCGTCCCCGATCTGTTCCCTGCCAGGGAGGCCAACCCCCTCCTTGGGTGGCGGGCCATCCGATTTTGCCTGGCCAGCCCTGTCATTTTCCACACCCAATTGAGGGCCTTGCTCAGGGCTTCGGTCCACGGGCGCCTCAAGATCATGTTCCCCATGATCTCCGGGGTCGACGAATTGGAAGAAGCCTTGGAGTGCCTGAGGGCGGCCCGGGCCGAACTCGAGGCCGAAGGGGTGGCCATGGCCCCCGACATCCCCGTGGGAACGATGATCGAAGTCCCCGCCGCGGCCCTGGTCAGTGACCATCTGGCGCCGCTGGTCGACTTCTTCTCCATTGGGACGAACGACCTGACCCAGTACACCTTGGCCGTCGACCGGGGTAACGAGAGGATTTCGGACCTCTACGAACCTTTCCACCCGGGGGTGTTGCGGCTCATCCGCATGGTCATCGATAACGCCCACGCCGTGGGAATACCGGTGGCCATGTGCGGTGAAATGGCCAGTGACCCCCGGGCCGCCGTGGTCCTCCTCGGCCTGGGCCTGGACGAGTTCAGCATGAACGCCTCCGGCTTGCCCAAGGTGAAGCAGGTCATCCGATCCCTTTCCTCCGAAGAAGCCCAGTCCATTGCCGCCTCGGTGTTGATCCTGAAGAGCAGCCGTGAGATAGAAACCGCCCTCGAGGCGCATACCCAGGGAAGGTTTTCCCGAAGCGAGTCTCATGTCTAGTCAAATTCCGGCACCCGACAGGGTTCCTAAGGTCGCCCTGGTGGGTCGTCCCAACGTCGGCAAGTCCACGCTCTTCAACCGTCTGTTGCGGTCGAGGAAGGCCATCACCGACCCCACCCCCGGGGTGACCCGGGACCCCATCGAGGCCGATTGGGTGGTCGAAGGGCATCCTGTCAAACTCGTCGATACCGGTGGCTACAAAACCAAGGGCGACGACCTGGACGCCAAGGTTACCGCCAAGAGCATCGCCAAGGCCAAGGAAGCCGACCTCATCCTGCTCATCCTCGACCTGATGGAACTCACCGCCGAGGACGAGGAATTCGTTCGCCTTTTGCGCCCGATGTCCGACAAAGTCGTGGTGATCTTGAACAAGGCCGACGGGCTGGAACGAGAGTCGCTCATGGGCGAGTTCTACTCCCTCGGATTTTCCGAGTATTTGTGCGTCAGCGCCGCCCACAACCGGCGCATCGACGAACTGGAAGAACTGATTGTCGCCCGGCTGAAGTTCAGCGACACCGTGGTCGAAGACGCCCAACCCGACATCAAGATGGCCATCCTGGGCAAACCGAATGCCGGGAAATCGACGCTGGTGAACCGGCTGACGGGCCTCGATTTGTCCATTGTCAGCCCCGAACCCGGCACCACCCGCGATCCCGTGGAAGGCCGGTTCGAGTACAAGGGCACCTCGTTCCGGGTCTTGGACACCGCCGGCATCCGTCGGCGAGCCAAGGTGGGAGAGGACATCGAGTACTATTCGGTGAACCGGGCCCTCAAGACCATCGAGCTCAGTGACGTGGTCGTTTTGTTGATCGATGCCGTCGAAGGCCTCAGCGACCAGGACAAGAAAATCGCCTACCAGATCGTCAAGGATGGCCGGGGGGTGATTCTGGGGATGAACAAGTGGGACCTTCTCCCCAAGGTGAAGAACCAACTTGAGGCTTACACCGACAGGGTTCGCTTTCTCTTTCCCGTCCTCGACTTCGCCCCCGTGGTCCCTATCTCGGCCCAGGACAACACGGGCATTCCGGAGCTGCTTTCCACAGTGGTCAAGGTCAACCGGCAGCTCCACCAGCGCGTCGAGACCTCCAAACTCAACGAGATGTTGAAGATCTGGATGGAAGACATTCCCACGGCCCAGGTGCGGGGCGTGATCTACAAGATCCGCTACCTCACCCAGGTGAGCGCCATGCCCGTGAAATTCGTCGCGTTTGGCAACCACGGAAGGGATACCCCCGAGTCGCTGACAAAATACATCGTCAACAAGATCCGAAAGGACCTGGGGTTCCAGGATGTGCCCCTCGAACTTAACGTGAAGGGCGGTCAGGAGAGATGAAACCGCTCCTCGTCCTGGCTGTGCTCCTGATGGCGTCCGCCTTGGGTGCCCAGGGATGGGACGGGGACCAGACCGCGCTTCCAGTGCCGCCCACCGCCGCCGCCCGGCAATCGGATTTTTCCGTCGGGCTTGTCGCGAAGATTCCCGTCGAGAGGCTGAAGGCCCAGGTGGTGAAGGATCCTTCGGGGACTACCATCACCGTCGAACTCGCCCGGAAAGGGGTGGGGGACGGCCTGCTTTGGGAAATGCGATGGGAACCCGGGGCGTCTTGGGGGCCCGGCACTTGGGTGGCCTTTCGGGATGGACTCGGCCGGTTGCGCGAGATACGGGTTATCCTTCTCGAGGCCAGCGACGGCGCCGACCACAAGGTGGCCCAAGCTGGCAGTTGGTTGCGTCTTGTCCCCGAAGCCCAGGGCCGGGGTTGCCGCCTTGACCTGTTCCTCGCGGGACGGCTCGTGACCGGTGGGTGGGCCGTCATGGCGTCTCTCCTCGAAGTCATGGACTCGCCCGACTCCTGGTTGTGGGAGACCACCTCGGCCAACCTCGATTGGAATGCCCTCCTTCCCCAGCGCCGTTGGGAGGACGAGAAGGTCGAGGCCCTCCAGGTCCGCATGCACAAGCTCCTCTCAACGATGCCGTTGGCGAAGACCACGTTGTGGTGGCCCGATCCCCAGTCGGGGCCGACGGGCACCTCGTCTAGCGGGGCTCCTTCGGGGGTTTGGGCCCTCGTCCCGGGGTTGGAGGGCCCGGCCTTCCGGGGGTTGGGGCCCTGGGGAGTGACGCTGTGGACTGCCACAGGGGTTTTACGGGGCTGGGGCGGCAAGTTCCCCGCCCGGGAAGCTCTCCTCGAGCCCCGGATCGAGTTGCCCGGGTATTCCCGGGCCTTGGTCCCCGATGATTTGACCGCCAACCCGGCCTTTGCCATGGATTGGATCCGCAACCTGGGTTTGGCCGTTTTCCAGCAACTTTACCCCAGCCGTCCCCGGAACAATGCTTCGGCCGACGTGGTGGGGCTGCCCTTCCTCGACCCCATCGTCGGAGCTGGGTACCCCGTGGACGACTTTCCCGCCTTGGTCCATCTACTGGCGGTCACCCGGCCGGGCCAAGCCTACCTGGCCAGCTTGAGCGTCCAGCAGGTGGCGGAGAAAGGGGCGTCGTCGTCGGTGATGTTTAGGGAACCCGCTGTGCTGTTGCCCTGGGTGGGGTCGGACCAAAGGATCAGGATCGCTGTCTTCGATGGACCCCGGGAATCGACCTGGGATCAGTGGTTGGCCCAGGTGCCCAAGGGGCGCAAGGGAATCCGTTCCGACCACGTGGCGTTGACGGCCCTTCCACTGCCCCCCACCGTCGAGTTGCCGGTGTTGCCGGCCCGATGAATCGGTCTCAAAGATTTATTTCGAGAGAATCTTTGCCGCCAAAGAGGTCCGGATTCGACCCAACCCCTCCTCGAGGAGCGACTGCGGGGTGGCCAGGTTGAACCGCAAATGGTTGCGGCCGCCGGTCTGGAACGTGCTTCCCGTGGTCATTTTCACCCGTCCGGTCCTTTCCAGGTAATTCCCCAGATCCTTGTCGCTTTCGAACCCCGCCCGTTGGACGAGGGAAGTGACGTCGGCCCAGGCCAGGTAGGTCGCCTCCAGCGTCTCGGTCTTCAGCGGGGGATCGAGCTTCCACTCGCGGTTCAGCGCATCGAGGAACCCATCGAGAACTGCCTTGTTGCTGACGATCACCTCCACAAGTTCTTCCAGCCATGCCTCACCTTCGCGGTAGGCGGCCCAGGCGGCCGTCAGCGACAACACGTTGGGTTGGTCGTAGAAGTCGGCCTCGATGGCCCGCTTCATCCTCGCCCTCAGTCCGTCGTCCAGGGCTACCACGTGGCTGATCGGCAGGCCCGCCAGGTTGAAGGTCTTGTTGGGACCGGCAAAGACTATGGTACGGTCCGCGAGGTAGGGAAAATCGAGAGGCCCGAGGTGTCGGTGGCCTGGGAGGACAAGGTCGGAGTGGATTTCGTCGCTGAAGATCAAGAAATCGTGGCGGATGGCCAACTCCCCCAAGGCTTCCAACTCGCCCCTGGTCCACACCCGGCCTGTGGGATTGTGGGGAGCGCTGAACAGCAGGGCCTTCACAGCCTTCCCTTCGGCCCGGGACGCACTCAAAGCGGCATCGATGGCAGGGAAATCCATCTCCCATCGATCGCGTTTGACCAGGGGCACGTCGAAGATCTCTCTGTCGTTTAGTTGGGCCAGTTTGAAGAAGGGGAAGTACACAGGAGGCAGGTTCAGAATTCGGTCTCCGGGAGAAGTGAAGGCCCTGACGGCCATGGACATGGCGTGGAGCACCGACGGGGCCGCCAGGAAGTGGCGGGGCTCCCAGGACCGACCGTAGCGCCGGGCGTACCACGCTGCCACCGTTTCGAAGTACCCGACCGGAAGGTTAGTGTAGCCAAAAATGCCGTGGTCTACCCTCTGGGCCAGGGCCTTCTGGACGACAGGAGGAGACGCGAAATCCATGTCGGCCACCCACAAGGGAATGGCTTCGCCCTCGCCGGGAAGGATGCTCTCCCATTTCAAAGAGGAGGTGCCGCGTCGGTCGGGAACGGTGGTGAAGTCGTAGGCCATGGACCGAGCTTACGGGCCCCCGGGGGCGGTGTCAATCCGAGTCCTCGAGCGACTTGACAGCGGGAAGCTTCGTGAGCATCATATGAATGGATGTTCATATGTTCAGGAGTCTTCCGTGTCTGACGATGTTTGTCATTGTACCGTCCTCCATCAGGACAGGCTGGATCGGGTCCAGTCCGGGTTTCCGGCTTCCGAGGACCTGGACACGGCCGCCGAAGTTTTTCGACTCCTGGGTGACCCGGGTCGGTTGCGCATCGTCAGGGCGCTTTCCGTGGAAGAGCTCTGTGTCTGCGACCTGGCCACGTTCGTCGGCGCCTCGAGCTCGGCGGTGAGCCATCAACTGCGATTGTTGAAACAAGCCCGGGTGGTGAAGAACCGCCGGGAGGGCAAAGTCGTCTATTACCGCTTGGACGACGGCCACGTCACCGCCATGGTCACCACGGCCCTCGATCATGCCCTGGAGAAAAGGAGCTGAGATGAAAGCCTACAAACTCGAGAACCTGACCTGCGCCCATTGTGCGGCCACCATCGAACAGACCCTTGCTGGGTTGGCCAGCGTGCGGGAGGTCAAGTTGCTGTTCGCAACCTCCGAGCTCCACCTGGACACCGGGGACCTCGACGAAGTGAAAAGGATCATCGACAGCATTGAACCGGGGGTGAGAGTGGTGGAAAAAGACGCCGAACCGGCGCCCGAGCCCTCAGGACTCCCCTCCTGGTGGGGCCTGACCGCCGCCACGGCGGTGCTGGCCGTCTTGCTCGTGGTCCAAGCTGCGGGGTGGGTGACGGGTTGGCCGGTGGACGCCGCCTTCGCCGTCCTTTATCTTGCGGCAGGCTGGCCAGTGCTCAAAACGGCGGGTTTGCACCTGGTGCGCGGCCGGGTCTTCGACGAAAACTTCCTCATGGCCATCGCGACCCTGGCGGCCTGGGTTGTCGGTGCGGGGGCCGAAGCCGTATCGGTGATGGTTTTCTATCAATGGGGGGAGTGGCTTCAGGACCGCGCCGTCGAGAAGTCCCGGAGGTCCCTGGGGGCCTTGCTGGCCGGGAGACCCCGGACGGCTCGGGTGGTTGTCGGCACCGGGGTTGAGGAGAAGGACCCCAACCTGGTCCTGCCGGACACCGAGTTCGAGGTGAGGATGGGCGAGCAGGTCCCCCTAGACGGCCTGGTCCTCGAGGGCCAAGGGACCATGGACACCTCAGCCCTGACGGGCGAGAGCCTGCCGCGGTCGGTGGAACCCGGCATCGAAGTCGCGGCCGGGTCGGTGAACCTGGACGGCGTCTGGCGGCTTCGTTCCTTGAGGCCGTTTTCCCAGTCTGCCTGGGCGCATATCGTCACCAGCGTCGACAAGGCCCTCGAAACCAAGGCTCCCTTGGAGCGCTTCATCACCCGCTTTGCCCGGATCTACACCCCCGCCGTCCTCGTTTTGGCCCTGCTGACCTTCGGAGCCCTGAGTTGGGCCGGCTTGCCCTGGCACGACAGCCTCTATCGGAGCCTCGTCTTGTTGGTGATCTCGTGTCCCTGTGCCTTGGTGGTCAGCGTTCCCCTCACCTACCTGGGGGCCATGGGGGCGGCGTCGCGGCACGGCCTACTGGTGCGAGATGCCGGTGCCCTCGACAGGCTCGTGCACATCGGCGCCGTGGCCTTTGACAAGACGGGCACCCTGACCGAGGGGCGTCCCATCCTGAAGGCCTTGGTCGCCACGGGGTCGGAGGACGAGTTGCGCGAGTGCCTCGATGGTGGCTTCTCCGCTTCATCCCACCCCTTGGCCCGAGCCTGGGGCCGACCAGGAACCGCCCCCGAAGGGGCCGAGGAAACCCGGGGCCAAGGCGTGACCTTCCTGCACAAGGGTCTCCGGGCCGGTATCGGCCGGAGAGATTTTCTGGCGGTTCAGGGATTTACCGGCCTGCCCCACGGTGAGGATGCCCTGACCACTGTTCACGCCGCCTCGGAGGCGGGCTATTTGGGAAGGGCCGATTTTGAGGACCCCGCGAAGGTCGACACCCCGAGAGCCTTGGGCGAGCTAAGGGCCCTCGGGGTGGGCCAACTGGTGGTCCTGAGCGGGGACTCGACGGCGGTGGTCCAGCGCTGGGGCGGCGTTTGGGGCCTGGGAGCCCACGGAGGGTTGCTTCCCGACGAGAAGCTGGCCTTCGTCGAAAACTGGGAAATTCAGGGAACCAGGACACTGTTTGTCGGCGACGGCCTGAACGACGCCCCCGTCCTGGCCCGGGCCTCGGTGGGCGTCAGTCTCGGTGCCTCGGCCAGCGCCGCCGCCATCGAGACCGCCGACATCGCCGTCCTCGACCCTTCGCCGCTCCAGGTCCCTCGACTGGTCCGCCTGGGGCGTCGAACCCGGACCATCCTCTACCAAAACATCGGCTTGGCCCTGGGACTCAAGGCGTTCTTCATGGTCCTCGGCGGACTAGGCCTGGCCGGCCTGTGGGAAGCCGTGTTCGCCGACGTAGGAGTGGCCCTGCTCGCCGTCGCCAACTCGCTCAGGGCCGGAAAAAGCCTGGGATGACGAAACCGGCCCCAACTTGCTGAGCGAAGCGAAAGCCACGGCTAGTCGACCACGCGGGTGCCGCTCTTGGTGATGCCGGCCTCGTA
>Ga0302322_100006764_pt1 | contig 10204 bp, 8 predicted proteins | sample Fen_T0_2_FD_203757 | JGI IMG/M metagenome (GOLD analysis project Ga0302322, IMG submission 203757) | Peat permafrost microbial communities from Stordalen Mire near Abisko, Sweden - Fen_T0_2 | ecosystem: Environmental > Terrestrial > Soil > Wetlands > Permafrost | place: Sweden: Abisko... | reverse complement strand
CGCCCTCAACGGCGCGCGCCCCGGGCGCACGTCGGCGTTCGCCTGGGGCCTCGGGACCTCGATGGCGGCGCTGGCCGGCATCTTCCTCGCCGAGGAGCTCAGCAACTTGAGCGTCGAGACGCTCACGCTCTTCATCGTCAACGCGTTCGCCGCCGCGATCATCGGGCGGCTCAAGAGCCTCCCGTGGACCTACGTCGGCGGGATGATCATCGGCATCGCGATCGCGTTCCAGTCGAACTTCCTCACCTGGCACAGCGGATCGCTGGGGGAGATCAGCTGGGGCGACGCGTTCTTCGTGATCCCCACCGTCATCCTCTTCATCGCGCTCCTGTTCGTGCCCCAGGCCCGCATCGAGGGGCGCCAGGTCACGAGCAAGGTCACGCCCCGCGTCCCGAGCATGCGCCGGGCCGCCGCGGGGATGGCCATCCTCTTCGGCTTCATGGTCGTGAACGCCGCGTACTGGGACCGGATCGGCAACCGCAACCTCACGCTCGTCATCCTCTACGCGCTGCTGATGATGTCGCTCGTGCCGCTCACCGGGTGGTCGGGCCAGATCTCCCTCGCGCAGATCACCTTCGCCGGCGTGGGCGCGTTCGCGATGTTCAAGGTCGCGGGGAGCTCCGACGGGTGGTGGATCATCCCGGGGGGCAACGGCGCCGTGTGGGGCCTCGTCATCGCGGCGGTGATCGCCATCCCATTCGGGGTGCTCATGGCGTTACCCGCGGTGCGATTGCAGGGCCTCTATCTGGCCCTGGCGACCATGGCCTTCGCCCTCCTCGCCGAGCAGCTGTTCTTCGAGCAGGAGGGGGTGTTCGGCACGGGCGGGAAGCGCATCCCCCCGATCAGCCTCTTCGGCTTCGGCCTCAACGAGCCCTTCAAGCTCCTCGGCATCTCGTTCAGCGAGGACTCCGCGATGCTGATCTTCAGCACCGCGATGTTCTGCATCGTCGGGCTCGGGGTGGTCGCGCTCCGCAGGAGCCACTACGGCCGACGCTTGATCGCGATCCGCGACAGCCCGGCGGCGTCGGCCACGCTCGGCGTCAACCTGTTCGGCACCAAGCTCGCGGTGTTCGCGCTGTCGGCGGCCATCGCCGGCTTCGCGGGCGCGCTCAATGGCGCGTACCTCGGGTCTGCGTCCACCCCCGACTTCCAGATGCTCAAGGGCCTCCCGATCCTGCTCCTCGCCGTGGTCGGTGGCGTCTCGATCGTGAGCGGCGTGCTGTTCGGCGGGTTCGCGCTCCAGTCGTTCGCATGGCTGGTGGAGCTGTTCCCGCCCTTGAAATATCCGACCCTCAACAACCTCCTCGTCTACTGGCAGCGCATCGGTCCGGGTCTCGCCGGCATCGGCATCGGTCGCAACCCCGACGGTGCCGTCGTCGAGATCAGTGCCGCGGTCCACGGCGACCGCAAGAAGCCCGGTGCGGCCGCGGCGCCCGAAGCCGACCCGCCGCCCGCGCCCGAACCCACCGGTGAGCGCCCCACGCTCACCGTGGCCGGGGGAGAAGGCTGACCATGGCCCTGCTCGAGGTCCACGACATCGCGCTGCGCTTCGGCGGCGTCCAAGCGCTCAACGGCGTCGAGTTCGTGGCCGAGGACGCCACCGTCACCGGGTTGATCGGGCCCAACGGCGCCGGCAAGACCACGCTGTTCAACGTGATCACCGGGCTCCAGCCGCCCGACACCGGCACGGTGGTCTTCGAAGGCAAGGACATCACCAACGTCCGCCCACACAAGCGGGCCCGCCTCGGGATGTCGCGCACGTTCCAGCGGCTCGAGACCTTCGGCACGCTCACCGTGCGCGAGAACGTGCTCGTCGCCGCGGAGATGCGCAAGAGCTGGTCGCGCGACGGCTCGACCCCGCGCGACGTGACCGACGAGATCATCGAGCTCGTCGGGCTCGGTGACGTCCAGGGCGAGCGGGTCGACACGATGCCCACGGGCACCGCCCGGCTCGTGGAGGTGGCCCGCGCGCTCGCGGCGCGGCCGCGTCTGCTCCTGCTCGACGAGCCGTCGGCCGGCCTCAACGAGTCCGAGACCACCGAGCTCGGGGAGCTGCTCACCCGGCTGTCGGCCTCGGGCCTGGGCGTGCTCCTCGTCGAGCACGACATGCGCTTCGTGATGGGGACCTGCACGCGGATCAACGTGCTCGACTTCGGGCAGGTGATCGCGTCGGGCACCCCCGACGAGATCCAGGGCAACGCCGCGGTCCGGGCCGCGTACCTGGGGTCGGGCGGCGATGCCGAGGTGCAAGCCGCGGCCGTCGATCCCGACGCCCTCGCCGACGTCGAGGCCCTGGCCCAGGCGGTGGCGAGCGGGGCCGGGCCGGTCATCACGCGCGACCGCGCGGCCGCGGCCGAGGGTGGCGCCGCGCCGGCCCCGGCACTGGAGCTCGACGGGGTACTGGCCGGGTACGGGACCATCGACGTCCTCTTCGGCGTCGACCTCACGCTGAAGGTCGGCGAGGTCCACGCCCTCCTCGGCCCCAACGGGGCGGGCAAGACCACCACGTTGCGCGCGGCGAGCGGGCAGATCCGGCCCACGGGTGGTGAGATCCGCTTCGAGGGCGTGCCCATCGGCAAGGCGGGTCCGGACGCGCTGGCCCGCCGGGGCCTCTGCCTGGTCCCGGAGGGCCGCGGTGTCTTCCCGAACCTCACCGTCACCGAGAACCTGCGCATGGCGACGTACGCGGGCACCCCGTTCAAGGACGTCACCGAGCGGGCCTTCACCCGGTTCCCTCGCCTCGCCGAGCGGCGCAAGCAGCTCGCGGGGACGCTCTCGGGCGGTGAGCAGCAGATGCTGGCCATGGCCCGGGCGCTCGCCATCGACCCGAAGGTGCTCCTGCTCGACGAGCTCTCGATGGGGCTCGCGCCCCTGATCGTCGAGGACCTCTACGAGGTGGTGCGGCGCATCGCCAGCGAGGGCCTCTCGATCGTCGTCGTCGAGCAGTTCGCGCACCAGGTGCTCGGCGTGGCCGACGTCGCCTCGATCATGCTGTCGGGCCGCGTCCAGCTGACCGGCAAGCCCACCGACGTGGTCGGCGCGCTCGAGGCGGCCTACCTGACCGGCTCCGTCGACGCCTGATCCGGGTCCGAGCGGTTCGTGCCCTCGTCCCGGTCACGGCTCATAGGTGCCGTCCGGTCGGCGGATCCAGCCCGACGACGCGTACGAGCCGCCGTCGACGTGGAGCACCGAACCCGTGACCCACTTCGACAGGCTCGACGCAAGGTAGACCGCGGCGCCGGCGCAGTCGTCGGCCTCGCCCCAGTCGAGCGGGACCTTGCGGCCGTAGGCCATCGGGTCGCCCTGGGCGGCCGACTCGGAGATCGCGTGGTCGCCGGGGGTGCGGATCGCGTCGGGGGCGATCGCGTTGACGCGGATGGCCCGGGGCGCGAGCTCGAGCGCGAGGGTCTTGGTGAGGCTGGTGACCGCGGCCTTCATCGCTGCGTAGACGCCGAAGCCGGGTGCGGCGCGGTGGGCCTCGATCGAGGTGATGTTCACGATCGAACTGCCGGGCGGCATCACCGGGACCACCGCGCGCACGAAGTGGGTGACGCTGACGAAGTTCTCGTCGACCATCGTCGCCTGGCCCTTGGCGTTCGTGTCGAGGAAGTGCGCGTAGAACGTCCCGCCCGCGTTGTTGACCAGGACGTCGATGCGGCCGTGGGCGTCGGTCACCCCGGCGACGAAGGCGTCGACCGCCGGGCCGTGGCGGACGTCGAGGAGCTCGGCGATCGGAGTGCGCCCGAGCGCCTCGAGCTGGGCCACGGTCTCGGCCTGCTGCTCCGCGTCGCGGTCGCAGATCGCGACGTCGGCACCGAAGCTCGCGAGTCCGAGCGCCACGGCGCGGCCGATGCCCCGGGCCCCGCCGGTGACGACCGCGACTTTGCCTGTGAGCGACACGTCGGCCGGTGTGATCATCGGCGTCCCTCCCTCGAGAGCCCGAGACGCGCGGCTGGACGCCGCGCCCGGCCGGACCCTACCGTCGGCCCGGACCAGACCGCGACGAGAGGCAGCCCATGACCCGGCTCGACGACACGCCCGTACCCGACTACGCGAACCGGCTCCGCCTCGATGGCCGGCGCTTCGTCGTGATCGGTGCGGGCCAGGGGATCGGCCGCCAGGCCTCGCACGCCCTCGCCGCGAACGGTGCTCGCCTCATGACGGTCGACGTCGACCCCGACCTCGCCGGTGACATCGCGGCCGAGGTGGACGCGGTCGCGTGGTCGGGCGACGCGACGAACCGCGACGACGTTGAGCGGATGTTCGCCGACGCCACCCGCGACCTCGGCGGCGTCGACGGGTTCGTCGACATCGTCGGCATCTCCCGGTTCATCGACCTTCTCGACATCACCGACGAGGACTGGAACTGGCACTTCGACATGAGCCTGCGCCACGCGTTCCTCGCGATGCAGTACGGCGCGAAGGCGATGGCCGACCACGGTGGGACGATGGTGTTCGTGGCGTCGGTGTCGGGGATCACGTCGGCGCCCCGCCACGCGGCGTACGGCGCGGCGAAGGCCGGGCTGATGTCGCTCGTGCGCACCGGCGCCGTGGAGCTCGGACCCCTCGGGATCCGGGTCAACGCGGTCGCGCCGGGCGTCGTGTGGACGCCGCGGGTGTCGGGGTACCTCGGGGACGACGGCAAGGCCCGCAACAGCGAGAACTCGCCGCTGCGTCGCGTCGCGCTGCCTCAGGACATCGCGTCCGCGCTGCTGTTCTTCGCCTCCGACCTGGCCGACTACGTGACCGGGCAGACGTTGTCGGTCGACGGAGGGGTCGGGGCCAAGTTCCCGTACCCCATGGACGGTCTGTAGGCCGCCGTGTTCGTCGCGGTCGATGTGAGCGTGCTGCCGCCGGTCGTCACGCTCGAGGAGCCCGACGACTGCACCCGGTTCCACCTCGTCGTGGTCGGCGGGAACGACCTCGGGCTCGTGTTCGGCGCGCTCGTCGACGCCGCGGCCGGCCGCCTCGAGGGCGACCACGCGCTGGTCACGATCGACGCGGTTCGCCGGATGGCCGCGGGTCGCGTCGGCGACGACTGGGCCGACCGGTTCGCCGGGATGCTCACCTACGCCCGCGGCCAGGGCTGGATCGACGAGACCGGCAACGCCATCCAGGCCCACCTCGAGTACCCCGAAGCCTGACGCGCCCCGATCTCTCCTGTTTTGGCGCCGTTTGGCGGCGTAGACGCCGGTCAAACGGCGCCAAAGCGAGGCTTCAGGTGATGTCGACGGGGGAGGTCGTGAGGATCTCGGGGCCGGACTCGGTGACGTGGACGACGTCACCGAGCAGGACCTGATCGACGAGCACCTCCACGAAGACCACGTCGGCGGGTCGCAGCGCGTCGTCGTCGGCGAGCTCCTCGTGGCCGAGGCCCACGCCGGCGAGGTCGACGACCTCGGGCCGGGCCCGGAGCTCCGCGATCACCTCGCCGGGGCGGCACGCGGCCACCGCCTCGCCGAGCGCGGTCGCCGCCCGCTCGGCGGCGGCCTGTTGGGGGCCGGTGGCGCCGTCGACCGCGCGGGTGCGGGTGAGCCGCCCCTCCCAGCCGTCGACGAGGACACCGCCGCGCAGGTGCACGAGGTCACCCTTGCGCAGCTCACGGTCGTCGACGATCGAGCGCGGGCTGGTGCCGGCGACGCAGGTGGCGGCCTCGAACGCGGGTGTGGTGATGCCGAGCCGGCCCATCGTGGCCTCGAACCGTCCGAGCAGCGCCCGCTCGGTGATGCCCGGCGCCACCGCGGCGGCGGTCGCGGCCAGGCACGCCTCGGCCGCGGTGACGGCCCGGCGGATGCCGTCGAGGTCGCCGGCCGACTTGGGGCGCCGGACCTCGCGCAGGAACGCCTCGCCGTCGACGAGCGTCGAGTCGGGCAGGATGCCGGTGAGGATGGCCTCCATCATCGGCGTCATCCCGTCGACCCCGATCGTCGTCACCTCGGCCAGCCCCGGGATGGCGGCCACGTTGCCCGCGATCGTCATCGGGTTCCAGCTGATGGAGTAGAGCTGGTCGGGGCCGATGTCGGCCGGGATCCCGGCGTCGGTGATGCTCATCAGGTGGATCCGCCCGGTCGAGCGGACGATCACGCAGCCGGGGGAGAAGGGACGGGTCCCCGCGAGCGCGAGGCGCTCGGCACCCGACACGAACCGGGCGTTGCCCTCCCGGCCCAGGATCAGGGCGTCGATCCCGGCGTCGGCCATCGCCGACAGCGTTCGTCCGAGGTGCTCGGGCATCGGTGTCGTCCTCGTCAGCCTTCGTAGTCGGAGTACTCGAGGTTCGAGAGCACCTCGGCGCCGGTGTCGGTCACCGCGACGATGTCCTCGGCCCGGAAGCCCGACTGCCCGTCGTCCCAGATCACGGGTTCCAGCACGAGCACGTTGCCCGGCGTGAGCACGACGGTCTCGTCGAAGTCGTCGCCGAGGTCGGTGCCGACGAACGGCGGCTCGGCACTGTCGGTGCCGATGCCGTGCGCGAGGTAGAAGTGCGCGAGCCAGGGCGTCCGGCGTCCGGCCTCGACCTGCTGCGCGACCCGGGTGAGGTCGCGGGCGGACACCCCGGGTCGGATGGCCTCGACCACCGCGTCCACCACCGCTCGGTAGCGGGCGCACTGGTCGCGCTTCACCGCGTCGGGGGCCTCGCCCACGATCCACGTGTGGCCGTAGTCGGACCCGTAGCCCTCGTAGTTGATGCCGTTGTCGACCCACACCACGGCGCCGCGCTCGAAGGGCTCCGCGGTGGTGCACAGTGGGAAGACCACGTCGCCGGTCATGGAGAACGGACCCTCGGCGATCGACGCGGGCATCGCCTGCCAGATCGGGTCGACGGTGTTCGCCGACGCGCCGAGGGCGAAGATGCGCTCGAGGAACCGGCCGGTGAGCTCGGTGCCGCGCACGCCGGGGCGCACCATCGCCTTGACGTCGGCGATCGCGGCCTCGTTGATGGCCTGGGCGCGGCGGATGCACTCGAGCTCGTCGGGCGTCTTCTCGAGCTTCGCCCGGCCGAGGCACACGCTCGGGTCGGTGACCGGCCGCCCCGTCAGCGCGGCCCGCAGCGGCATGGTGAGCTCGTCGACCGCGAGGGTCCCGGTGGGGCAGGCGTCGTGGACGGCCGAGGCGAGGGTGCGGGCGCCGGCGTCGAACTCGAGCGACAGGCCGGCGTGGAGGTGGTCGGGCGCGAGCTCGGCGGGTGCGCCCTCCGGGTACCACGTCCACACGTGCGGGACGGCCCCATCGGCGGTGACGAGGGCGACCGGGCGCCGGTGGATGGCCAGGTTCTGGTCGGACGCGGGGACCCGCAACCCGGTGGCGTAGGCGATGTTCGCCTGGCCGAGCAGCAGGAGCGCGTCGATGCCGTCCTCACGCATGGAGGCGACGAGGCGCGCGTGGCGCTCCCGGCGCATCCGGGCGAGGTCGAGGGGGCCGTCGAAGGTGAGCGTCATGCCTGCCGCATCCTGGCACGCCCGACGGGGTCAGTGCAGGGCCGACCGCAGCGCGTCGAACACGCCGGCCTGGGCCTCCCGGGCGCCGTCGAGCACCGCATCCATGTTGAAGAATCCGTGGAACATGCCGGGCGCGCGCTGGATGGTCACCGGGACGCCGGCCGCCCGGAGCAGCTCGCCGTAGTGCTCGCCCTCGTCGCGGAGGGGGTCGTACTCCGCCGTCAGCACGTACGCGGGCGGGAGGCCGGCGAGCGACGCGGCCATCACCGGTGAGCAGTACGGATCGTCGCCGTCGGCGTCCTCGGTGAGGTACTGGTCGCGGTACCACTCCATGGCCGCCGTCGTGAGGAAGTAGCCGGTGCCGTTCTCGGCCTTGGACGGGTAGTCGTTGCGGCCCGCGGTGGCGTCGGTGACCGGGTAGACGAGCGCCTGGTACCGCAGGGCCGGTCCGCCGCGGTCGCGGGCGATCAGCGCCGTGGCCGCGGCGAGGTTGCCGCCCGCGCTGTCGCCGGTCACCGCGATCCGGGTCTCGTCGATGCCCAGGTCGGACGCGTTGGCCGCCGCCCACACGAGCGCGGCGTAGGCGTCCTCGGCGGCGGCGGGGAAGGGGTGCTCGGGCGCGCGTCGGTACTCGACCGCGACGACCACCGCGTCGACCCCGTTGCAGTACCGGCGGCACAGCCCGTCGTGGGAGTCGAGGTCGCCGATGACCCAGCCTCCCCCGTGGAAGAACACGATCCCCGGCCGGTGGGCGCCGTCGTCGGCCGGCCAGTACACGCGCACCACCACCCCGGCGCCGTCGGCTCCCGGCGCCACGTGGTGCTCCACCCGGGCCACGTCCTCGACGGTGAGCGTGGTGCGGTTGGCCGCGAGCACCGCCCGGGCGTCGTCGGCGACGGCGTACTCCTCGACCTTCGGGAACACCTGCTCGAGCATCTCGATGATCGCGGCCGCGGCAGGGTCCAAGGGCATGAGCAGAACCTAATCCAGGGGTCCGCCACGTTCGCAGGTCCTAGGGTCGAGATGGTGAGCGCCACCCACCGTCGGACGCACCTGCCGCTGATCGCCGCGGTGGCCGCGGTGATCGCGTGGGGCTTCGGGCCGCTGTTCGTACGGGGGATCGACGCCGACGCATCGGTCATCATCTTCTGGCGCGTGATCATCGCCCTGCCGATCGCCGTGGGCGTCGCCTACGCCGCGGGCGGGCGGCTCACGCCCGGACTGGTCCGGCGCGCGGTACCCACCGGGATCTGCTTCGCGCTCAGCATCATCGCCGGGTTCTCGTCGTTCCAGAAGACCTCGATCGTCAACGCCACCCTCATCCCGGCGCTGTCGCCCGCGCTCATGCTCATCGTCGCGTCCCGCATGTTCGGCGAGCGCCGTTCCCGCACCGAGGTCGTCTGCGCGGCGATCGCGTTCGGGGGCGTGGCGCTCGTCGTCGTCGGGTCGCACGCGAGCGGTGGCTCGGTCTACGGCGACCTCCTCGCGGTGGCGAACCTGCTCGTGTTCACGGGCTACTTCCTCCTCGCCAAGCAGATCCGGGCCGACAACGTGCACTCGTGGTCGTTCCTCGCCGCGATCTTCGTGGTGACGTCGATCGTCGTGACGCCGTGGTCGCTCGTGGTGACCGGCGGCGTCGAGCCGCTGCACGGCAGCGACTGGCTGCTGGTCCTCGGGCTGGTGCTGCTGCCGGGCATGGTCGGCCACGGGTTCATGACCTGGGCCCACCACTACGTCGACGTCTCGGTCACGTCCACCCTCACCCTGGCCAACCCGGTGGTGTCGATCGTCGGCGCGTGGCTCCTGTTCTCGGAGTCGCTCGTGGTGGTGCAGATCGTGGGCGCCGTGATCGTCCTCCTCTCGCTGGGGGCGATCGTGCGCCGCCAGCGGGGTGACCGGGCGCTGGCCGCCGAGGCCGCGGTGGCTGGCGACCTGCTCGACGGGCTCCCCCTCGCCGGCGCCGACCCGGCCGCCACGGCCCCCGAACGCGGGGAGTCCGACCGATAGCCTGCGCGGCATGCGCTTCGACGAGCAGTTCGTGAGCATCCCGCGCCTGGCCCTCGAGGCGGCCGAGCGCTTCCCCGACCTGGAGGCGATCGTCGACGGCGACCTCCGGATCACCTATCCGCAGCTCGCCGACGAGGTGGTGCGCTCGACCCGGGCCGCCCTGGCGGCGGGGATCGGGAAGGGCGACCGGGCCGCGGTGTGGGCGCCCAACAGCGCCGAGTGGGTCATCGCCGCCCTCGGCGTGCTCGGCGCCGGCGGGGTGCTCGTCACCCTCAACACCCGGTTCAAGGGCGGCGAGGCCGCGTACGTGCTGCGCAAGGCCGGCGTCGGGGTCCTCTTCACCGTCAACGGCTTCCTCGACACCGACTACCCGGCGATGTTGCGGGCCGCCCTCGCCGAGACCGGGGAGACCCTGCCCGACCTCACCCGGGTCGTCGTGCTCGACGGGCCCGCCGCGGGTGAGGACCTCACCTGGGGGCAGTACCTCGACGAGGCGGAGACCGTGAGCGAGGCCGATGCCCGCGCGCGGATCGACAGCATCACCGGCGAGGACCTCGCCGACATCATGTTCACCTCGGGCACCACGGGGCGCCCGAAGGGCGCGATGTCGACCCACGCGCAGAACCTGCGCGTCTACGAGGTGTGGAGCGAGGTGGTCGGCTTGCGCGAGGGCGACCGCTACCTCGTCGTGAACCCGTTCTTCCACGGCTTCGGGTACAAGGCGGGCTGGTTCTCGTCGATCATGCGGGGCGCAACCATCG
>Ga0302322_100006763_pt1 | contig 10205 bp, 9 predicted proteins | sample Fen_T0_2_FD_203757 | JGI IMG/M metagenome (GOLD analysis project Ga0302322, IMG submission 203757) | Peat permafrost microbial communities from Stordalen Mire near Abisko, Sweden - Fen_T0_2 | ecosystem: Environmental > Terrestrial > Soil > Wetlands > Permafrost | place: Sweden: Abisko... | reverse complement strand
CCCAACAAGCCGCGGCCCGCGAATACATCGCCTTTCTTCATGCCAAACCCGCGCAGCAGCGTGCCCTGGACTATGGCTTCCGGCCAGCGGACACTTCGGTCAAGATCGTCACCGCGGATGCGCAGAATCCGTTCACGCGACTTGCCGGAGACGGCATCACCGTGGACGTGCCGTCAGCGGCGGAAACACCCGACGGACCCGTGGTGCGCAACCTCATGATGATGTGGACGCGCCTGATGCAGCCCTAGAGCCGCGTTCTGCGAAAACAAAGGTGGGCGCAAGCCACAACCCGCGACCCGCGCTATAGTGACCCGGCCATGTCCAAAGCTCTGCTGCAAACGCAGGAATCGGCCGCTCTGGCCGCGACGCCGCTTGCCTTGGTACCGACGGCTGGACCAACCCTCCAGGCGGAGGGCAACAGCCGCTTGGCGGGCGCCCTGCTCAAGCGCAAGGTGACCACGCTCTTTCGCCATTTCCCGGCTGCCCTGACCGGCGACGAAGAGGCCATCCACCAACTGCGCGTTGCCGGCCGGCGCCTGCGCGTCGCCCTGCCCTTGCTGGCGACGAAGCCCGAGGGGCGCCGGGCCGAACGCGCACGAAGTCTGCTGCGCGAGCTAACCCGAGCCGCGGGCAGCAGCCGTGACTTGGATGTCCTGCTGGAATCCTACGACGAGCGCCTGAAGAAACTGCCTGCACGAAGCGACGAGCAGAAGCTCCTGCGCCATCGCTTGGCCAGCGCTCGCCGCCGCAGCCGCGCGCACATGGTCGACCATTTACTCGACCTGGAGATCTCGCGACTACGCGGCGACCTGGCCGGCTTGATCGCGCGCGGTGGACCGCCGCCTTCCATCATCTGCGAACGATTCGCGACCATGAGCGCGCGCGAATTCCAATTCCTTCACGAGGGCTTCGCCAAGCTGGGCACGCAGCTCGACGCCGAGGAATTGCACGCCCTGCGCCGCCGCGCGAGGCGCATGCGCTACGCCGTCGAGGTCTTCGACCAGATTCGCAACTTCGAGTCCTCCGCCACCAAACCGTGGAAGCGCTTGCAGGATCTCATTGGCGTCATTCATGACCACCACGTACTTGCCGAATGGTTCGACGCGCAGGCGAAGAACGATCAAGAACGCGGCAAGGAGGCATTGACCGAGGCCGCGCGTGATGAGGCCGCGTGGGCGCGAGCCACCATGCACCAGCTGCACGCGGAGTTTCTGGCGGCGGATCCTATCGCCATCGTCGCACGTGGGCTAGCGGCCCTTGGGCAAACCCCGGCATCGGTGTGAAGAAGCCATGCGACTAATCTTCATTCGCCACGCCATTGCCGTTCCTGCCGGCGGCGGCATGCGCGACGAGGATCGCCCCCTGAGCCCCGAGGGCGAACAGCGATTCAGTCAAACCGCCCGCATGCTTGCACGCATTGCCGACAAACCGAGTGCCATCCTCACCAGTCCTCACCTACGAGCCCGGCAGACCGCGGCCGTCGCCGCGAAGGCATGGGGAAACTTGCGTCCCATCGCCGAGCCAGCCCTCGCGGAGGGAGATTGGCCCGGCATCTGCCGCGCGCTCGCGCCGTATGCCGAGGACGACACCATCGCTCTCGTCGGCCACGAGAGCTGGATTTCGATGACCACCGCGCGCTTGCTTGGCAGCCGCAATCACCGCGCCTTCGACTACCGCAAGGGCGGCGTTGCGCTGGTCGAGGTCGAGGATGTGCAGGCGTGCAAGGGAGCCCTGTTGTGGTTCATTCCTCCGCGCGTGTTTCGTCGGATGGAGTAGCGCCCGTCTGTCAGTCTCCCTCCTTGGGATCAATTTCGTTCCCGGCATCGAATGAGGCGTAACCATCCGGAACGGGCGGCAGGGCCAACCCGTCGGCCGAAGGCGAAATCTCCTCAACCCGGTCTGCACTGAATTGCTCGATCCATTCCCCTTTCGCGCCGCGAACACGGATGGCCATGGGTAGACCCCATTTTGCCGACCAGCAAACGCGCGTGTGATCTTGCGCTTGCTTGTTGCCACGAACCAGAAGACGCCACGAGCAGTCTTTCAATCTCTCCTTCGGCAAGGGGAGCACCTCACGCACCGCAAACTCGGTCTTCGGCCGATCAAGAACGTGCGCCAAGCCAAACCAATCGGAGAAGACCCCGATGCGGTAGAGCTGGTTGCGACTCACGTCCATCGACACGCGCCGGCGGTGATCGAGCATGCGGTAGGCGTAGCCACCCTTTCTGCCAGCCTGGCGAAGGAAGAGATCGAGCACATCGTCTGTCCGCCGGTGCAGAAACTCATTGCCGTGACGCCACAGTTGCAGACGGTGGGCCGCACCGTCGCTGCCCACAAAATGCGCATCAAGATGGACGTCTCTGGCGGCGGACTCGACTGGAAAGGCGACTTCCCAGTCAAGCGTTGTCGGCTCGGCAAAGGCGGTCTTGCCCAAAGCACACGCCAGGGCCCAGGTCGTGACCAGGCTCCAGCGTGGTTTCCACTTCATTGCCGGGTTGCCTTGGCTTTGTCGAAGTAGGTCACGCTGGTGTTGTTGTCCATGACCAGCGTCTTGGTGGTCAAGGTCATCGAGTAGGTGGTTTCAGTTGCAGGCGATGCGCAAGCGACATCGTCGGGATTGCACACCATGGGTAAAGTGACTGGACCCACCTTGGTCGAGGACGGGGTCACCGTGTAGCTAACGGTTTGGCCGCGCAAGGCTTCCTTGAGGATTCGGCCGTTGGCTTGCGGCAAGCTTAGGCCGAGCAGGTAGGCCGCGGTGGGCGCCACATCGACGTTGCCAGTTGGGTAGGTATCCTGGAAGGCCGTCTTGAAGTCAGGACCACCAGCCACCAGCGTGTTATGGACGTCGATGGGGCTGAACGATCCGTGCATGCCGCGATTGTTCTGCGCGCTTTCATACTCGGTCCCAGGAACAGCCGCGTTCGACCCGGTCACCGCGGTGTCGTTCCAGTCGAAGCTGACGATGATATCTGGCGTGGGTGGAGAATCCCGGGTCACGCCTTCCACCTTGATGTCCTTGAGGGACATGGTTCCCGGGATGGCGCCGTAGGTGCTACGCACGAAGATCGCGCCGTATTGTTTGCGCGCCTGCAATGCCGTCACCATCGACGTCACGATGGTGGCTTGGTGGCTAGGAACGTAAAGGTAGTCGGAGCCGCCATTGGCCGCGATGATTACGGCATCGGAGGGTAACGTCGAGGGCACCAGGAATGCCCCGGTGTTGTACTTGAAATTGGCGCCCTTGCCGCACACGGTTCCGGTTGCGTCGTCGATTTGGACCGGGTACAGCGGATCGCCGTTGGCCTTGATTCCGGAAAGAACCGGATCTGAGGTGCAGCCGACGCCGTCGTAGACGTGGGCAATCCCCGCGCGCGTGAGGAGATCCGCGGTGCGCACATCACCCGAGACCGAGTAGCCCTGCGGATCGGTTGCGCCGACGACGCCAGCGCCGCCATCCGGTGAATTGGCAATTCCGCGCAGCGGGAAGAATTTGGGATCGCCAGCCACGAGGCTGTGGCCATGGTCCTATACCACGATGATGTCGGTTGCGGCATCCATGCCCAGCTGCGCGAGCTTGGACTGGAGCTGTCCGAGCAGCTTGTCTTGGTCATGGAGAGCGTCCAGATAGTTGGGAGAACCTGGACCAAAGGTGTGCTCGGTGCTGTCCGGATTGCGGAACCAAATCAGGCTGAGATCGGGCTGAACCTGGGGAAGGATGTAGTTGTTGTAAATGCCCATCATGTATTCGTTCTTGGCATTGTGGGGCGAGCCCAGAGCCGCGCGTGGATCGGAAGTCACACCGTCCGCCAGCAAGACGATGTTGGCGCTAGTCGTTCCAGTCGGATTGCCGTTGCCCGCATCAAGCGAAATGGCGCCACCATCGTAGGGGACGTGCGTCGTGTTGGCTGGAAGCGCAAGTCCCGCGCTCAGCAAGGATGTGGCAAAGGACTTCGGGTAGGCCATGTTCTCGTCGAGAATCACGCCACCCGTGCCGTCCTCGCGATAGTCCTGCAAGAAGGCAGGACCCGACTTACCAACCGCCGCGGTCTTGAGTCCCGCGCGGTGGGCAGCCTGGAAGAGCGTATCCACCAAGAAGAGCGCGCTGTTGTTCTGCCCAACGTAGAAATTGTCTAGATTGTGCAGGATGGACCAATCCTCGGTGAACACGGGCTGGGTAAAGTTCACTGCCTTTCCCGCCGAGTCGTTTCCGGTTGGCCCCGGTTGGTACTCGGTATTGCCGTAGAACCCATGCGTCCCGGGGTAGGCACCCGTGGCGAAGGCCGCCCCGTTCATCATGGTGAAGGTCGGAAAGACCGAATGGTTATCCGTGAAATTCACTCCGGACTGGTCGCGCAGCTTGGCGAGGTTGGGCGTGTCCTGAGTGGTGATCGAGTCCGGCCGCAGTCCATCCCACACGAAGATGATGACCTTGGGACTCCCGGCTACCGGACCATCCTTTGAGCCACCATCGATTCCCCGTGTGTCAACAGAAACGCCAGTGTCCAGCGCCTTCAGGGTGTCATTGGCGTTCAAGGCAACATCTCGCCCGGGGGCATCTGCAAGTGCCGCATCCAAGCCCCCACCCGCCCCACCTGTCCCCAGCGCGCCGCCCGTGCCCACCGCTCCACCTGTGCCGGCTGTCGCCGCGTCGATTGGACCTGCGGTCCCGCCAGTTCCCACGGTTGCGCCGTCGTGGCTGCCGGTCGATCCGCCAGTGCCCGGCCCCGGGCCTCCGGTATCCGAGCCGCAGCCAGCGACCGTAAGAGTTCCAACCGCTGCCAAAAGACTTGTTGCCAAGGTGAAATGGACTATTCGCACGCTAGTACCTCCGCGATTTTCCTAGCAACAGCCCGACAAGGAAACCGTCACCCTCGCGTTACGATTCCGTTTCCGTTGCGTGACAAGCTACCGAGGATTTTGGCGTCACCGACAAGGTTCGTGACGTACTCAGTCTGTTGATGGGCCCTCCAGACCACGCGCTCGTCCTGTGTGTCGACGCATGGCTAACGGACTTTGGCGACAGAGGCCGCTAGATTCTGAGCGCAATGCCAGCCACAACGGTTCTCGGCAGACCGGTGACGGTGTCGCGTTGCCTGAAATCAGAGCTGTAAGCGTAGTCGATCGCGTTCTTGCGGTTGGTGAGGTTGATGGCTTCGAGGTAGGGTGTGAAGGCGATCCCCTTCGCGCGAAACGTCTTGTCGATACGAACGTCAAGCGCGCAGAATGTGGCTAGCCTCTCGCTATTCTGTGGGCCGAAGATGGGCTCAGAACCGCCGATTGCAGCGTTGAGATAGGCTCCGATCACCGGTGTTCGCGGCATGCCCGAAGATACGCGAAGCCGCGTCCCCAGGGAGTATCCGGCGTAGGTGGCCGTGGCAACGCCGCTGAACACGTGGGTTTGGTCGTAGTCGAATAGCCGATAGGCTGCGCCTGACGCTTGCCTGCGCTCGCTGCGGCTCAACGTGTACGACAGCCAGGCCGACAGGACTGAAGACGACCTGAAGTGAACCAGAAGCTCCCCACCCCAGACCCGGCCTTGGCCGGTTTGAACCAACAGTTCGCCGAGAGATGGAGATGGGTTCGGGTTGCGTGTGACCAGCGCCCAGAGTTGACGGTAGAAGGCAGTGCCCTCAAGGGTGAGACCCGGGAGGAGTGTGACGGCGGTTCCCGCCACCGCATGCATCGCATGGGATAGACCAAGGAAGGGCGAGCCAAACTGGCTGCCCATGTCCGAGGGCGAGGGGGCCTGGTGATAGAGGCCAACCGCCAAATAGTTTCGCATCCAAAGGCTACTTTCGTGCGAGATGAGCAACCGCGGAGCTGGCGCCCCAACCAAGCGGGACGAACTCACCCGTTCTGGCGCCACGCCCGTTGCACTTAGGCGATCACCTGACAAGACTTCCACATCGGCGCGAAATGAGGGAATTAGCCGCCATTTACCCATGGCCAATTCCAAAGTCACGGAGGGGGCCAGATTCGCCATGGTGACGCTCCAGCCTTCGAGGGAAAGCCCTCCAGACAAGAGCTGTTGGCCCCAAACGGCGATGTCGCCCTCGCGGGCTGGAATGCTGGGATCGCCCAAACGAAAGACATTGGACCAAGTCACGAGACCATCAAAGCCAAGGTCGACCGTGAGAGATTGAGTGAGCGGCTGTCGGTAAAACGCGCGAAGACCGACGTCCTTGCCCGAGTATGAGGTCTGGGCGGGAGTGTACACATCTACCGCGCTTGTGCGAGAGCTCTCCCAGCCCACGAATGGAACGACACTCACGATGGCGCCATCCGGTGCGTGTCGAGTGTACCTGGCCCCAAGGCGGCGAAACGATTGCTCACGGGTGGAAACGGTGATCGGCACATAGCCCTGGTCCGGACTCTCGAAATCAGAGGAATAGAGGCCGATGAGCTCGATCTTCTCGCCTTGACGGAGCGCAAGTAGCGCTGTGGCCTGAAGGTCATGATAGCGGAGGCTCCCGCCCGACCAGAGCGTATCGGTCGGAGCTTCCTTGGAGACGCGCCCGGTGTAGCTTGATCGCCCGCCGACCACAGCACCGCCGCGTCCGGACCCCGCCCCGACCGCAAACGAAGCATCGAAAAGGTTGGCGTCGAAATTGCCCCAATAACCTACAAGTGGTGGCGAGCGCGTCTCCAGACTGACCACACCGCCCAAGGCCCGGCCCAGGTCCGCCCCATATCCGCCCGGCAAGAGAACCATCGAGTCAACCGTCGCGCTGCCCACCACGGAACGGAAGCCACCCAGGTGATAGAGCATGGGGATCTCCATCCCATCCACCAGCACGCGCGTATCGCCAGGTTCGACGCCCCAGACGATCGGTCCGTCATCAACGTATCCGGGCCGGGACACGCCGGGAAGCGACTCCATGGACTTGCCGACATCCCCGAGCGTACCAGGGACCACGCGCAGTTCATTGGTGGCAGGTCGGACTTCCCCAAGGTTTCCTGCCTGCGCTGGCACACCTACGCCCGCCACGTCGCCCTCTGCCGCCATGGACGCTGGCGCAGCGAGAGCGAATCCTATTGTCAGCCCAATCACCTCAGAGCGCATCCCCATTGCTATGGCCCAACGATGCATTGTGCGCATATACATCGGATTCCCGCCATACTGCAACAACCCTCAAAATGAATGTGTAACGTAATTGAGACATAGGCATTGCATAAGAAGATCCGGCATCCACTTTCGCCGTGACATGTGCCAAGGGGGACCCTACTCTGTGCGTACGGCCTCGGTGGCCGTCAGATGAAAAGCCGCAAGACCTTCGTTCTCGACACCAATGTTGCTTTGCACGATAGCAAGTGCATTTACCAATTCCAAGAACATGATGTTGTTGTTCCCATCACGGTCATCGAAGAACTCGACAACTTCAAGAAAGGGAACGAGTCGCTCAATTTCCACGCGCGGGAGTTTCTGCGGGCCATAGACGAATTGACGGGCGATCCCCTCTTCGACCACGGGGTCAAGATCGCGGATGGACTTGGCAAAGTCATGGTCAAGGTCAGTCAGGAGTTCCATCCCAAGCTAAAGCGGAGCTTCGCCGCCCAGACCCCGGATCACGAGATACTCAACATCGCCTATCGCCTGGCGCAGACCAAGCCCAAACGCCAGGTCATTCTGGTCAGCAAAGACGTCAACCTGCGCATGAAGGCCAAGGCCGTCGGCCTGACGGCGCAGGACTACCGTAACGACCACGTTAAGGACGTCCGTGCCCTGTATTCTGGAATCCGACTGCAAGAGCACGTCGAAGAGCGGATCATCGAGCGCCTCTATGCCCCGCATCAAGTCGTAAGTGTTGGCGAGCTTCCCCTGGATCCAGCGCCGCTACCGAATGAGTTCCTCATTCTACGCAACGGCAAGAAATCCGCGCTGGCGACCTACGATGGCGAGCACGGCCAAGTCAGGAGAGTGGACAAGATTGGTGCGTACGGAATCAATCCGCGCAACGCCGAGCAGGCGTTTGCCCTTCACGCCTTGATGAATCCCAACATCAATCTTGTGACGCTCTCGGGCAAGGCTGGCACGGGCAAGACCCTGCTGGCCCTGGCGGCGGCTCTGGAATGCCGCAAGAACTACCGACAGATATTCATGGCCCGTCCGGTGGTTCCTCTGTCCAACAAGGACATCGGCTATTTGCCTGGCGACATCCAGTCCAAGCTGGACCCCTATATGCAGCCCCTGTACGACAACCTGGGGGTCATCAAGAACCAGTATTCGAACTCCGACCAGAAGCACAAGCGTATCGACGAATTCCTGGAAGAGGAGAAGCTGGTGATCGCGCCCTTGGCCTATATTCGCGGCCGAAGTTTGGTGGGGATCTATTTCATCGTCGATGAAGCGCAGAACCTCACCCCCCACGAGGTGAAGACCATTATCACCCGCGCCGGTGAAGGAACCAAGTTGGTGCTGACGGGTGACATCTTCCAGATCGACCACCCGTATCTCAATTCCCACTCGAATGGTCTCAGCTACCTCATCGATCGCATGAAGGGGCAGAGCATCTACGCGCATGTGAACCTCACGCGTGGCGAGAGATCCCCCTTGGCTGAGTTGGCAAGCAATCTACTGTAGATGCGACGGGCTCGGCCACCGCTACGCGACACGACCTACCGAGGATTGCGTGGTTCACTCGCCGGCTCTTGAGGAGCCCCTGCATTGCCTTCGTCCTCGACGCCTTCCATTGGCCCCTCGGGCAGCTCCCCATCCGTTTCCGCAAGACGAAAGCCGATACCGCGCACGGTCTGTAGCATTGGAGCCGCCTCACCCAGCTTGTCTCGAAGGCGCTTGACGTGGGTGTCCACCGTGCGGCTCGAGACCTCGGGGTGGTATCCCCATACCTCGGTCAGCAGCTTTCGTCGCGTACACATACGCCCTGGGGCACGCATAAGATGAAGAATCAGGCGCATCTCCAAAGCACTGACGTGAACCTCGTGCCCGGCCACGAATACACGATGCGCCTTCTCGTCCACGGACAAGATACCAACGCTCAAGCGTTCGACCCTCCCTGGCCGCTTCCTCTCTTCCTTCTCGAACACGCCTCCGCGAGACTTGAGTCTGGCTTCGATGCGCAAGATTAGTTCGCGCACGTTGAATGGCTTGACCACATAATCGTCCGCGCCGGCTTCGAATCCGGCGACACGGTCACTCTCTTCCACCCGCGCCGACAGAATGACAACCACGGCCCGCTTGGCCACCGGCATTTGATGGATTCGCCGGCAAATGTCCAAGCCGGAGATGTCTGGCAGCATGACGTCGAGCAATACCAAGTCGGGCTCGAATTCGTCGAGGCCCCGAAAAGCACTATCACCGCAGTCGGCAACACGAACCTCGTATCCCGACGCCTTGAGCGCGTACTCGAGCGATTTACGGAGATCGGCCTCGTCTTCTACGACGAGGAGCCGACTCCGCCGACTCGCTTGAGACTCCATGGGTGTCGGTACCATCGCTCCGTGCATGTCCCAGCATCGTGACAAACGTGAAAACCTTCTGCGCAGCCGCTATGCAAAAAAAGGAGAGACCACCTGGAGTCAGGGAGAGTGTTCCTCCCCAGGTGGTCTCTCGCCAAGTCCCCAAGCACATCTATCCGCGTGCGATCACGCTTTAGCGATTGGCAGAGTGCGCCGTGACTCGGCCCCCGGTATCCCCTCCAACTAAGTTACTGGACCAAACTTGCCCTTTCACACGTAGTGTATTGAGTCTGTTGGTGCTGCGTCTTTCTAGGTTTCGGACCGTCGCATGATACCGAATCGGGCCAGACTGTCTGCAACACTCCCGCTACACTCGCCTCGGGTGTCGCAACGCGAATGGAGCGTTCCATTGGGAAACATGGAAGTAACCTTGTCGCTCCGCAAGCGTTGAAGAAAGACAACGCAATGGTAACCGATGGCTCTTGATCTCCGATTTAGTATTCGCGCCGAATTAGCGACTCGACTACAAAAGAGGAGAAGAGACATGCCAAGAGAATCTCAGCCCTTTGAACAGGATTTCCTCCTGATCAGCGAAACTGAATTGCAAGTCAGACAGGCGATGCAATACACGCGGCTCGACAAACCGATTGTGGCAATTCCCGACGAGGAGATCTGGGAATGGGAGAACAGCTGTCTAGAGGACGAACAGGCCATAGACAACTATCTACACCTGGACGAGGAGTACGCCACGGTCTGGGAGAGCATGCTCGAGCGACTGTGAGAAC
>Ga0302322_100006762_pt1 | contig 10205 bp, 10 predicted proteins | sample Fen_T0_2_FD_203757 | JGI IMG/M metagenome (GOLD analysis project Ga0302322, IMG submission 203757) | Peat permafrost microbial communities from Stordalen Mire near Abisko, Sweden - Fen_T0_2 | ecosystem: Environmental > Terrestrial > Soil > Wetlands > Permafrost | place: Sweden: Abisko... | reverse complement strand
TGAGCCACGCCAATTTCCTCAATCTGGTGGAAGCCGGCAAGGACAAAAGGCCCGACTGGAACAAATGGAGCGAGGACGACGTCTCGCTGGTGGCAATGCCGATCTTCCATATCGGCGGCTCCGGCTGGGGCGTCATGGGCCTCTATCACGGCGCCAAAGGCGTGATCGCCCGCGAGTTCGATCCGACCAAGGTGCTGGATTTCTTCGAACAGTCCGGCATTACAAAACTGTTCATGGTGCCGGCCGCGATGCAGTTCGTGGTGCGGCAGCCCCGCGCGCGCCAGGTTGATTTCTCGCGGCTGAAATACATGCTCTACGGCGCCTCGCCGATTCCCGCCGCACTGCTGAAAGAGTGCATCGAGGTTTTCAAATGCGGCTTCGTGCAGATGTACGGCATGACCGAGACCACCGGCACCATCGTGGCGCTGCCGCCGGAAGACCATGTCGAGGGGCTCGACCGGATGCGCTCCGCCGGCAAGGCGCTGCCCGGCATCGAGCTTGCCATCCTCGACGTCAACGGCAACCGGCTGCCGCCGGGCGAAGTCGGCGAGATCGCCACCCGCTCCGGCTCCAACATGGCCGGCTACTGGAACCTGCCGGAAGCCACCGCCCGCACGCTCGGCGCCGACGGCTGGCTGCGCACCGGTGACGCCGGCTACATGGACGCTGACGGCTATCTCTATATCCACGACCGCATCAAGGACATGATCATCTCCGGCGGCGAGAACATCTATCCCGCCGAGGTCGAAAGCGCGCTCTGCGACCATCCCGATGTCGCCGAAGCCGCCGTGATCGGCGTCCCCGATGATAAATGGGGCGAAGCCGTGAAGGCGATCGTGGTGATGAAACCGGGCAAGAGCGCGACCGCCGATGACATCATCGATTTCACCCGCACCCGCATCGCGGGATTCAAGACGCCGAAAACGGTCGACTTCATCGCTGCGTTGCCGCGCAATCCCTCCGGCAAGATCCTGCGGCGGGCGTTGCGCGACCCCCATTGGGCCGGAAAAGACCGCAAGGTGAATTGAGCGCGACGCGCGATGTCCCGATGACGTCGCGCGAACGCGGCGCCATCGCATCGCGCTTTCCGGCTCCGTGAACCGACGCAGCCTTCCAGTCGCATCATCCGGCTCCGACAAAGCGCGCCAGCGCGGCCCCGATCATTGGCCCCGAAACGTCGCGGGACGCTTTTCCAGGAAGGCGGTGACGCCCTCCTTGAAATCAGCCGTCGAGCCCGCGATGCGCTGCGACTCGAATTCGAGGTTGAGCTGCTGCTCGAACGAATTCTCCGGGCTGTCCCAGTAGAGCTTGCGGATCAAGGACAGCGCCACGGTCGGGCCGTTCGCGAGGTCATGCGCGAGCTTCATCGCCTCGTCCATGAGCGCTGCGTCGTCATGGACGCGGTTGACGAGTCCCCATTCCAGCGCGGTCTCCGCCGGCAGCTTCTCGCCCATCAGCGACAGCTCGATCGACCGCGCCCGGCCGATCAGGCGCGGCAGCAGCCAGGTCGAGCCGCAATCCGGCACCAGCCCGATGCGGCGGAAGGCCTGCAGGAAGTAGGCCGAGCGCGCGCACAGGATCATGTCGCCCATCAGGGCAAAACTCATCCCGGCGCCGGCCGCAGGCCCATTGACCGCAGTCACGATCGGGCAATGTAGGGTGCGGAGGCGGCGCAGGAATGGATGGAACGCGGTCTCGAGCGCCGCGCCGGCATTGCTGCGGCCAGGCTTGGCCGGCGCATTGCGGCCCTGCAGATTGGCCCCGGTGCAGAACGCGCGGCCCGCGCCGGTGATGACGAGACAGCGCACCTCGGCCTTGTTCTCCGCGATCTCGTCGAGCGCCTCACTGAGCCCGCCGAGCATGTCGATCGAGACCGCGTTCATGACCTCCTGATGGTCGAGCCTGAGGACGGCGACCGGTCCGTCGAAATCGAGCGTGACGTGTGCGAATTGCATGGTTTCCTCCCAAAGATCTGCCGCATTCGTTCTTAGCCGCGGAAATTCGAAGCGGCCTTCGTCTCCAGCATATTTGATTTTTGCAAGCACGTTGTCCATGCTTGCCGCGCAGGATCGGCCTGCCAACGCGTACACCCGGTGCGCCTCAACTCCACGGAAACGTCCCATGACCATCTTCGACCTCACCGGCCGCGTCGCCGTCGTGACCGGCGGCAATGGCGGTATAGGCCTCGGCATTGCCCGGGCGCTTGCGTCTGCTGGCTGCAACGTCTCGATCTGGGGCCGCAACGCCGACAAGAACAAGGCGGCCGCTGCACACATGGCCGCCGGACCCGGCAAGGTCGATACAAGGATCTGCGACGTCAGCAGTGCTGCCTCCGTCAACGACGCGATGAAGGCGACGCTCGATGCCTTCGGCCGGGTGGATGGCTGTTTCGCCAATGCTGGCATCGGCGGCGGCGGCAGAAAACCCTTCATCGAACGCACCGAGGAGGAATGGCGGACGATGTTCGCGACCAATCTCGACGGCGTGTTTCACGCCTTCCAAGCCGCGGCCCGGCACATGACCGAGCGCGCCCAGACCGGCGACGCCTTCGGGCGGCTGGTTGCAACATCGAGTCTCGCTTCGCTGTTCGGCACCGCGCGCAACGAGCACTATGCCGCCACCAAGGCCGCCATCAACGCGCTGTGCCGGGCGCTGGCCGTCGAGCTCGCGCGCTACGGTGTCACTGCAAACGCGATCCTGCCGGGCTGGATCAGGAGCGACATGACCGAAGGCCTGATGACCAACGACAAGTTCGTCGCCAATGTGATGCCGCGAATTCCGGTCCGCCGCTTCGGCGAGCCGTCCGATTTCGGAGGCATCTCGGTCTATCTGATGAGCAAGGCGTCGTCCTATCACACCGCCGACTGCCTCGTGATCGACGGCGGGTACACCGCGTTCTGAGCGGGCGTCGTCCTGCGTGGCGGCCGGGCCGGACGGGCTCGCGCCGGGCCGCGGCGAACACGAAGTGCCGGCATTGTTCCGGGCGTTTCGGATAAATCGTGCCGATCATCGCTCCCGCGTGGCACCATATCTCAAATTTAATCCTGTTCCGGCCGCATCCATCCTGTCGGTTCTGCGTTTCCCTACACCATATCTTGAGCAGAATTGATCGAGAGGGATTGGAATGAAAAGGGGACTCACGGTTCTAGTCTGCGCCACCGCCCTCACCGGCGCATTCTATCTGGCCATCAGCAAATGGGGAATCCAGCACGAAAGCCTCGACCTGTTCGATGCGGTGAGGCAACGGCCCGTGGCCGTCGATGTTGCAGTGCGGAGGGATTACGCGATGAAGACCGACGCCGGATTGTGGCGGCTCCCGGTCGCGGTCATCAGCAACGGCAACACCGTCAAGAACACCGAATATTCGTTCCTCGCCAACGCTTTTGCCGCGCGCGGCTATCTCGTCGCCAGCATCCAGCAGGATCTGCCGACCGATCCGCCCTTGGTGACGAAAGTCGGCATGCCCTATGTCGGCCGGCTCGGGGTCTACCAGAAGGGCGAAGCCAATATCCTGTTCGTGCTGCAGCAGTTGAAGACGTCGCATCCTGGCGCCGATTACGATCATCTGACGCTGGTCGGCCATTCCAACGGCGGCGATACCGCGATGTATTTCGCCAAGCAGCATCCGGAGCTGGTCACGCAGGTCGTGACCCTCGACAATCTGCGCGTCCCCTTCGTGCTCCGCGACAAGATGAAGATCCTGTCGTTCCGCTCCGACGATCCGCAATTCCAGACCGATCCGGGCGTCGTGCCGTCGTCCGAGCAGTGTGAGAAGGACGGCATCGACGTCATCAAGACCAAGTTTCAGCACACCTGGATGAGCGACCGTGGCCCAGATTCCGCCAAGGAACGCATCCAGGCGACGCTGGACAAGTTTCTCGGTGGCGAAAGCGGAAGCGAGCTTGCGCCCGCGGATACCGGCACCCTGATCGTCTCCAACGCCGGAGCGCCGTTGCCTTGATCGGATGAGCCGTGCGCAGGGCGCGCGGCCCGGAAGACATCGGCGCATGAATGGCAGCGACGTCGCCAGCGCCCGCTGATTACTTCGACGGCGGCTTCACCGCCGGGCCGCTCTTGTTGCCGGGCAGGCCCTTGACGTTGGCCGGGTCCTGCGCGCTGACGTCAGGATTTTGCCTGTTCATCGTGGCGCTCGAACCGACCGTGCCTTTCTCGGCGGGCGGGCCGTTCTTGTTGCCGGGAGTCCCCTGGATTCCGGCACCGGAGTTCTGCGCGCTCGGCGGAGCGCCGCTGGGCGGCGTCGTTTGCGCCGAAGCCGCGAGCGTGGACATGACAAGACCGGCAACAAAAAGAACCGTGACTGACTTCATTGTTAGACCTCCCGTTGCAACGTGTGGATGTCGAACGTGGCCACGCGCGCCGCGTTCCTGTGCGCCTTGAATTAACGCGAATGGCGCGCGCAACCTGCCCGCTTTATCGGCTTTCGCGGCAATGCAGCACGCACTACGCTCGCGGCACTGCACGCCAACACAGGATCGTTTTCATGGAATACGCCGCCACCGATCTCAGCCCGCGCGAGCGCTACAAGATCCTGACCTCGTTCGTGCTGCCGCGGCCGATCGCCTGGGTGACGACGCTAGGCGACACCGGTGTGGTCAACGCCGCACCGTTCTCGTTCTTCAACGTGCTCGGCGAAGACCCGCCGCTGTGCGTGTTCGCGATCAATCGGCGTCCCGATGGACGGGCGAAGGACACGCTGGTCAATATCCAGCGCAGAGGCGAGTTCGTGGTCCACATCACCGATGAGCCGCTCGCCCAGCTCATGCATGAGACCGGCGGAGACTTTCGGCCTGAGATCAGCGAGCCAGATCACCTGGGCCTCAGGCTTGCGCCATCCCGCGCGATCGCGGTGCCACGCCTGGCCGATGCGCCGTTCGCGATGGAATGCAGGACCTGGAAACTCATCGACGTCAATGGCGACCGCCAGCTGGTGTTCGGCGAAGGCGTCAACTTCCACATCTGTGATGAATTGTGGGATCGCGAAAAGATGCGGGTGGAGATGGAGCTGTTTCATCCGGTGGGCCGCATGTTCGCCGACCGCTATTGCACGACCAACGACCGGATGGATTTCCCGCCCGCAAAGGGGATGGGTTAGTAAAGCACCTCAGCTGTCGTCCCGGCCTCGAGCCGGGACCCATAACCACCGATGGCCGTTGTTGGCTAATATCGTCGACCAGTGGATGTCACAACATCTGCCGCGGCGTATGGGTCCCGGCGTTCGCCGGGACGACAGCGGAGGTGTGGTCGGCAGGGTGGGCAAAGCGACTTGTCCGCCGTAGCTCGAAGAGCGAAGGCGGAAGCGTGCCCACCATCTTGCATCTCGGTCGCGGCGGTGGGCACGCTATCGCTTTGCCCACCCTACGCCGCAAGCAAGAGCCGTCAGCTCTTCGCCGCTTCGCCGATCTTGTCCTGCGTCTTGGTGTCGAAATCGGAGGCGTCGTGGCGCTCGTGCAGCTGGCTCGCGGGATCGCCCGTGACGCGGTTGACCATGCGGCCGCGTTTCGCGGCGGGGCGCTGTGCGATCTGGTCGGTCCAGCGCTGCACGTGTCTGTAGTCCTGCACCGAGAGAAATTCGCCGCCCTCATACAACAGGCCCTTGGCCAGCGCGCCGTACCACGGCCACACCGCGATGTCGGCGATCGTGTAGTCGGGACCGGCGAGATATTCGCTGTCCGCGAGCCGGCGGTCGAGTACGTCGAGCTGGCGTTTCACCTCCATCGCGAATCGGTCGATGGCATATTCGATCTTGCTCGGCGCATAGGCGTAGAAATGGCCGAAGCCGCCGCCGAGATAGGGCGCGGCACCCATCTGCCAGAACAGCCAGGACAGGCATTCGGCGCGCTGCGCAGGCTCCGCCGGCAGGAAGGCGCCGAATTTCTCGGCGAGATGGATCAGGATCGCGCCGGATTCGAACACCCGGATCGGCGTCTCGCCGCTGCGGTCCAGCAGCGCCGGGATCTTCGAGTTCGGATTGATCGCGACGAAGCCCGAGCCGAACTGGTCACCATCGCCGATCCGGATCAGCCAGGCGTCGTATTCGGCGCCGGAATGGCCGAGCGCGAGCAATTCCTCCAGCATCACGGTGACCTTGACGCCGTTTGGCGTCGCCAGCGAATAGAGCTGCAGAGGATGACGACCGACCGGCAATTCCTTATCATGGGTGGGACCTGCGATCGGCCGATTGATGCTGGCAAAGCGGCCGCCGCTCTCCTTGTTCCAGGTCCAGACCCTTGGTGGCGTATAGACTGATTCGTCGGACACGATTTCCTCCGGCTGTTGCGCGAGCGATTGAAACGCGTTCTACGCGCGGATCGCGCCAAGCGGAAGGCCGCACCGCGCTGCGATCTGCCGCATTTCTGCATTGCGCCGTCCGGCGCGCGATGACAGAACGTGCGACCGCAAGCTGGACATGCCATGACTGCAAGTTCCCTGCCTGAATCCCGCACCCCCGTCATCGTCGGCGTCGGCGAGATCGTCGACCGACCGAAGGACGTCGCCGCCGGGCTCGAGCCGCTGGCGCTGCTCGAACAGGCGATCAGGCGGGCCGAGACCGACTCCGGGGCCGCGCTGCTGCAGGACTTAGGCTCGCTCGATGTGGTCAATTTCCTGAGCTGGCGCTATCGCGATCCCGAGCAGTTGCTGGCGCAGCGGCTCGGGGTTGCCCCTGCGCATTGCCATTACGGCCCGGTCGGCGGCGAGAGTCCGATCCGTTTTCTGCACGAGGCGGCCTTGCGCATCGCGCGCGGCGAATGCGAGGTCGCCGTGGTCTGCGGCGCCGAGGCGCAGTCGACCGCGACCAAGGCCGAGCGCGCCGGCATCACGCTGCCCTGGACGCCATATGCCGATGACGTCGAGGAGCCGAAGCGCGGCGCGGCCTTCCAGAAGCCGCTCGCGGTCAAGCTCGGCGTATTCCGCCCGGTCACCGTCTATCCGTTCTACGAGGCCGCAACCGCGGCGCATTGGCGGCAGACGCCGCGCCAGGCCATGGCGGAATCCGGCGAGCTGTGGTCGCGCTACTCGGCGGTCGCCGCCTACAATCCGAACGCCTGGCTGAAGCGGCATTTCACGCCTGAAGAGATCACCACGCCGTCTGACGACAACCGCCTGATCGCCTGGCCCTACACCAAGCTGATGGTGGCGAACCCGACCGTCAACATGGGTGCGGCGCTGATCCTGACCAGCGTGGCGCGCGCCCGTGCCGCCGGCATCGCGGACAGCCGGATGATCTATCCCCTGGGGGGCGCCGCCGCGGAAGACCCGCGCGACTACCTCGCGCGCGACCAGTTCACGGAGAGCCATCCGCAGAATGCGGTCCTGAAAGCTGCGATGGATCTGGCCGGCGGCAGGGGGGCGGCCTTCGACGTCATCGAGCTCTACAGCTGCTTCCCCTGCGTGCCCAAGATGGCGCGGCGCACGCTGGGCCTTGGCGACGAATTCGAGCCGACCGTCACCGGTGGCCTCACCTTCTTCGGCGCGCCGCTCAACACCTATATGACGCATGCGGCCTGCGCGATGGTGCGGCGGCTGCGCGGCGGCGGGGCAAAAACCGGGCTGCTCTACGGCCAGGGCGGCTTCGTCACCAAGCATCATGCGCTGGTGATCTCGCGGCAGCCGCCTACGGACGCGCTGGCGCAGGAGGTCAGCGTGCAGGCCGAGGCCGACCGCAACAGGGGCGCGGTGCCCGAGTTCGTCACCGAGGCGAGCGGAAGGGGCAAGGTCGAAAGCTTCACCGTGCTCTATGGCCGCAACAGTGAGGTCGAGCACGGCGTCGTGATGCTGCGCACCGAAGCCGATGCGCGCACGCTGGCGCGGGTGCCGGCCTCCGATACGACGACGCTCGCGCACTTGATGGACATGACGCGCAGCCCGGTCGGCTCGCTCGGTAAGATCGCGATGGCGGCGGATGGCGTGCCGGAGTGGCGGGTCGCCTAAGGAATCAGACCTCCCTTGCGTCGCGCTGGAAGCGCGCATAGGCGGCCTCCCAGCCTGGATCCTGCTCGGACGGGAAGCCGCAGGTCTTGCCGCTGCCGATATCGCGGAAGTTTGCCATGGCCCCGCGATGGGCGCCGGCGCGCACATAGGCCCGCATGGCGGCCTCGTCCGTCCACACCGTCATCGTGTGATAGATGCCGTCGACGGGCCGCACTTCGGTCCTCAGATTGCCGGCGGCGCGGCGCGCCTGCGCCAGCGACCGCAAGGCGTACCACCAGAATTGCAGCAAGCGAAGTCCGCCTTTGGCGCGGAAGCCCGTCACCGATACATAGACGCTCATGGCGATGAACCTGCAAATTTTCCCGACGGCGCTGCCGCGTGACGCGGATTCCGCTCGACATCGGTCGGTGAGGGAACGCTGCCGCCATCGCTTCGGATCACAGGGCGAGAATGGAGCAGATCAGAGCGGGAGTGGCGGGTGACGCGCACACCCCGCAGCCTCTTGCCGGTGCGCATGAATGCGCCCTCTCCCCTTGCGGGAGAGGGCTTCGCCGCAGCTTGCTCCATGCTCACTTGGGTGAGGGGTTGGTGCGACATCTTCGATTTTCGATGCGGAGAGAACCCCTCACCCGGCGCGCATCTGGCGATGCGCGCCACCCTCTCCCGCAAGGGGAGAGGGTACACCGTCGGCGCGGAGACAATGAGCTCATTCGGCGATTAGCGGCTCGCCATCATTTCAACGACGCGCCATCATTTCGGCGGCTGCGCCTCGGAGACCTTCTCGGGCTTGGCATCCTTGTCTTTGCCCTTGGCGCCGGCAATGCGGACCGCATCGCCGTCGGCGAGGCCATCCGGCGGCGCCACGATGACGCGATCCTCGGGCAGAAGGCCCGAGCCCAGCTCGATGTTGCGACCGAGATCGCGGGCGATGGTGACGCGCTTGAACTTGACCTTGTCGTCGGGACCGACAGTCGCCACCCGCAGGCCATTCTGGTCGAAGATGACGGCGCTGGCCGGCACATGCAGCGGCACGGCGTCGCGCTGCAGATTGAGCTTCACGCTGGCATAGCCGCCCGGCATCAGTTCGCCGCTCGCATTGTCGAGCCCGAGTTGCATGCGCGTGGTGCCGGAGCCGACATCGACCGACTGCGCCGAGGCCTCGACGGTCGCAGTAAAAGTCCGGTTCGGATATTCCGGCACTGATATGGTGGCCTTGGCGCCCATCTTGACCGCGGGCACATAGTTCTGCGGCACGTTGACATAGACGCGCAAGCGCTTGATGTCCGAAATCACGAACATCGGCGTGCCGCCGCCGCCGCCGGCGTTGATCAGCGCGCCGATGTCGGTGTCGCGCGCGGTGACCACGCCGTCGAAGGGCGCCGTGATCTTCTTGTAGCCGGCCAGGACGTCGAGCCGCTCGACATTGGCCTCGCCGGATTTCACCGCGGCCTTCTTGTTGTTGAGGTCGGCGGTGCGCTCGTCGATCTCCTGCATCGAGACGAAGTTCGAGGCGATCAGAGTCTTGCGGCGGTTGAGCGTGGCCTCTGACAGCGCGGCCGATGCCTGCTGGCTGGTCAGATCGGCGCGCGCCTGCAACAGCTGCTGGTCAAGGTCCGGCGCCTCGATCTCGGCGATCACCTGGCCGGCCTTGACCTGCGCGCCGATATCAGCGCTCCAGCTCTTCAGATAGCCACTGACACGGGCGAAGATCGGAGCGCGGTTATAGGCCTCGAGCCGCCCCGGCAGGTCGAGCGTGGCGTTGAGCACCTTGGCATCCGGCAGCGCAACGGCGACGGTCGGGATCGCCTGGTCCTCCGTCCACGCCTTCAACTTGGTATCGCTATCCTCGCGGGCGCGGATGCCGGTCACCACCGCGAATACCAGAGCGATGCCCGCAACCAGCCCGGCCAGGCCCAGTTTCCAGCGCGACACCGGCTGATACGTCTCAGTGGGCATGCGACATCTCCAATGCGGCGGCCGGTCTGGCGCCCTGCTTCTTATGGACCATGCTGAACACGACAGGCACGAACATCAAGGTGGCAAAGGTTGCAAATATCAGCCCGCCGATCACGGCGCGGCCGAGCGGCGCATTCTGCTCGCCGCCCTCGCCGAGCGCCAAGGCCATCGGGGTCATGCCGATGATCATGGCGAGCGCGGTCATCAGCACCGGGCGGAACCGCACGAAGCCGGCCTCGATCGCCGCCGCGACGGGATCGCCAAGTTCCGCATAGCGCTCGCGCGCGAAGCTGATGACC
>Ga0302322_100006761_pt1 | contig 10205 bp, 8 predicted proteins | sample Fen_T0_2_FD_203757 | JGI IMG/M metagenome (GOLD analysis project Ga0302322, IMG submission 203757) | Peat permafrost microbial communities from Stordalen Mire near Abisko, Sweden - Fen_T0_2 | ecosystem: Environmental > Terrestrial > Soil > Wetlands > Permafrost | place: Sweden: Abisko... | reverse complement strand
GCCGGTGGCGATCAGCAGGATCAGCAGGCTGGCGCCGGCCATGCCGCAACCGGCCACCACCTCATGGCGCTCGGTGCGCCCGGCAGCCCAGCCACCAGCGGCGATGCCCGCGGTGCCGCCGGCGAGAAAGCCGCTCACCGCGGCCAGGGCGGTGTCGCGCGACAGGTGAAAAGCCGAAATCAGGGTGGCCGGACCCCAGCTCTGCAATCCGACGATCCCGGCCGCCAGCAGGATGAAAAAGCCGAAGCACATCAGCACCGGCGTCGATAGCAGGACCCTGGCACCCGGCGCCCCGGCCGCCTGCGGCGCGGCGGCCTCGTAGCGCTCGACGGGCGCGAGGAAGGCGCGCTGCAGCACCAGCAGCACCAGCGCCGCGGCGGCGACAATGCCGGCCACGGTGAGCGCGCCGTGCCAGCCGACGGTCAGCGCCAGCGGGCCCATCAGCACCGGCGCCATCATGAATCCGATGTTGCCGGTAAAGCCGTGGGCGCTGAACGCGTAGCCCAGGCGCTTGGGATCGACCGCGGAATTGAGGATGGCGAAATCGGCGGGATGGAACACGCTGTTGCCAACCCCCGAGATGACCGCGCAGACGATCAGGGTGGCATAGTTGGGCGCCAGGCCCATCAGCACGTAGGCCAGGGCGAACAGGCCGACGCCAAGGAACAGCATGCGCGGCCCGCCGAAGCGGTCGGTGGCGAATCCCGCCGCGGTCTGGCAGACACCCGAGGTGCCGTAGAACACCGTGGTGAGCAGCGCCAGCTCGGTGTAACTGACGCCAAGGTCGTCCTTCATGAACACGAACAACATGGGGAAGGCCAGTGCGTAAAAATGCGACAGCCCGTGCGCCAGCCCGACCAGGCTGATCACCCAGAGGTCGCGCCGCGCGTGATTCGATATGACTGCACTCAAGACGACACTCCTGAACTCATTCCGGCGCGACTAGCGGCGCGCGCATCCGCACATGCGGAATGCCGACTTCCAGAAACCCGGCCCCTTCGGCGACAAAGCCGTGGCGGGCATAAAACGGCGCAACGTAGCTTTGCGCGTGCAGCACGATGGCACCGTATCCCTGGCCAGGGGCCGCGCGCATCAGGGCCTGCAATACCGCGCTGCCGGCACCGCTGCGGCGCACCGATGCGAGCACCGCCATGCGGCCGATATGCCCGGTCGCGGAATCGGCGTCGAACTGCGGCGGCAACAGGCGCCCGGTGCCGATCGCGCGCCCGCCGGCGTCGCGCGCCACCGCGTGCAGCGACAGCGCGTCCCATTGGTCCCACTCTTCCTCGACCGGGATGCGCTGCTCCACGACGAACACCGCGTGGCGCACCGCGCGCGCTTGCTCGCCAACTTGCTCCCATGAGCCGAGCGCCACCTCCACCGCCCGGTCCGCGCGAACCGGCACGGCGCCGGGGCCGGCGCGGTCGTGAGAAAATGGCACGGGCCAGATTATAGTTCTTTGCCCCCGCCCTTCCCCCCATTGCCCGCCATCCCGGCCTTATCCCCACCATGCACCAGTGCTGGAACGACACCGCGGCAGCCGCCTGCACCACCGAACTAGGCTTGCGGGTCTACAGTTCGCGCCTGATCGGCAGCGACCCGGCCCTGGTGCTGTATGGCGGCGGCAACACCTCGGTGAAGCTCCGGGAATGCGATGCCGACGTGCTCTACGTCAAGGGCACCGGCGCCGACCTGGGAGCGGTCAGCGAGGCCGACTTCACGCCCCTGTCACTGCGGCCGCTGCTTGGACTGCTGGAGCACGAGCACCTGCCCGCGGACAGCCTGGTCGCGGCCCTGCGTCCTCACGTGCTGCGCCCCGATGCGCCGCGCCCCTCGATAGAAACCCTGATGCACGCGGCGCTGCCGTGGAAGTTCGTCGAGCACACCCACGCGGCGCCGGTGCTGGCCATCTGCAATACGGCACACGGCCGTGAGAATTTACGGGCAGCGCTTGGCGACACCGTAGTAATCGTGCCCTACCACCACTCCGGCTTCGACCTGGCGCGCGCCTGCGCGGCCGCTTATGCCGAACAATACCGGCCCGGCATGACCGGGATGGTGCTGTTGCACCACGGCGTCTGTGCCTGGGGCAAGGACGCGCGCAGCTCCTACCAGGCCATGCTGGGCCTGGCGCAGCGCGCGGAGGACTTCTTGCGCACGCGCGGAGCCTGGGAACTGGACCAGGCGCCCGACGCGCCCCACCCGCTCAACCCGGCGCAGGCCCTGGCCATTGCCAGGCTGCGCCGGGACGCCTCGCGCTCCGCCGGGCGGCCGCTGATCGTCACCCTGCGCGACGACCCGGCCAGCCTGGCTTTTGCCCGCCGCAGCGACCTGGAACGTGTCACCAGCCATGGCCCGGCCACCCCGGGACATGCGATATTCACCAAGCGCTTTCCGCAACTCGGCCGCGATGTCGCGGCATTCGTTGCGCGCTACCAGGCGCATCTGGGCGGCGCACGCAGTATCGATTGCGCCCCGCGGGTGGTGTTGGACGCCAATCTGGGCCTGCTCGGCCTGGGGGTCAACAAGTTCTACGCCGATGCCGCCGCCGAGGTGTACCGCAGCGACGCGGCAGTGATCGCGCGCGCCGAGAAGCTCGACGCCTACGCGACCATCGCACCCGACCTGATCCTCAAGGCCGAACTCGAATACGCCGGCTTCGAGGCGCGCGTGGCCGGGCGCGATCCGCGTGCCGGGCGCGTCACCCTGGTCGCCGACGCGCTCCAGCACGCAGCCGCGATCCGGGCCGAGCTGGGGGCCGGCGGCGCGGTGGTGGCGCTCGACGCCGACCCGGCGGTCAGCACGCTCGCGCTGGCGCCAGGCTATCTTGGCCTCTGTGCACAACCCGACTCGCCTGCCGACCGCGCACGCGTGCTCGACCTCGCGATACGCGCGTTCGGCGGAATCGACCGGATACTCCACCCCTCGGCCTGGGACGCCTCGTTCCAGCCCCTACTTGAGTTTGCCATCCATGAAAGTTGAAACCCTGCGCTGGGTCAGCGGCGCCCGGCCGCGCCTGGAAATGATCGACCAGCGCATCCTGCCGCGCAAATTCGTCACCTGCAGCTACAGCCCGCGCGAGGCCGCCGCCGGTGTGGCGCGCGCGATTCGCGACATGGTGGTGCGCGGTGCCCCGGCCATCGGCGTGGCCGCCGCCTATGGCATGGCCCTGCAAGGTCTGCAAAGCCAGGCGCTGGCCCCGACGCGCTTTCAGGCGGCGCTCGACAAGGGCGAGGCCGCGCTGGCGGCCAGCCGCCCGACCGCGGTCAATCTGGCCTGGGCCCTGGCCAAGGTGCGCGCGGTGATCAACGCGCATCGCGGCACGCCGCCTGAACTGGCAACCAAGCTGGTCAAGCTGGCGCAGCGCATGCACGCCCAGGACATCGCGATCAACCGCGCGATGGGCAAGCACGGGGCAACGCTGATCCCGCAAGGCGCGCAGGTGCTCACCCATTGCAACGCCGGCGCACTGGCCACTGCCGGTTATGGCACGGCGCTCGGGGTGATACGCGCGGCGCGCAAGCAGATCAGCCATGTGTGGGTCGACGAGACCCGGCCTTTTCTGCAGGGCGCGCGGCTGACTGCCTGGGAACTGATCCAGGAAAAGATCCCCTGCACCCTGATCACCGACAATATGTCGGCGCACTTCATGGCGCGCGGCCAGGTCGACGCGGTGATCGTCGGCGCCGACCGGGTCGCCGCCAATGGCGACGTGGCCAACAAGATAGGCACCTACGCCCTGGCCCTGCTGGCCCGCGCGCACAAGATCCCCTTCTATGTGGCCGCGCCGATTTCCACCCTGGATGCGAACTGCCCGGACGGCAGCGCCATTCCGATCGAGGAACGCAGCCGCGAGGAAGTGATCGGCCATGCTGGCGTGGTATGGGCGCCGCGCGACGTGAAGGTCGCGCACCCGGCCTTCGACGTCACCCCGGCGCGCCTGGTCACCGCGCTGATCACCGAGCGCGGCGTGATGCACAAGCCCAGCCGCGCCAAGCTCAAGCCCTGGCTGGCAGGGGAATAACCCTGTCATGCAGCGCCTGGCCACGCCCGGATCGCCGGCCCAGCGAAGATGGCTCACCGGCACGGTCGCGCTTGCCTTCCGCCTGCGCGGCATCGGCGCGGCACTCGATGTCCGTCGTGTGGGCATCGGCGTGGCACTCAATGCCGGCCGTGTCGGCGTTGGCGTGGCACTCAATGCCGGCCGTGTCGGCGTTGGCGTGGCACTCAATGCCGGCCGTGCCGGCGTTGGCGTGGCACTAAATACCGGCAGTGTCGGCATTGGCGTGGCACTCAATGCCGGCAGTGTCGGCATTGGCGTGGCACTCAATGCCCGACTTGTGGGCTTCGGGGTGGTACTGGCCGCCAGCTTGCTGGCAAGCGGCATTGCGCAAGGCGCGAGCTTCGACTGCGAGCGGGCGCGGGGCAAGCTGATGCGCAATATCTGTTCGGACGCCACGCTCTCGCAACTCGACGAGCAGGTGTGGAACGCCTACGGCGAGCGCATCAAGACCTTGAGCAGCGCGCAGTATACCCAGGTGCGCGACCGCCATATCACCTGGCGCCGGGAGCGCGGCCTGTACGACGCCGGGGTCCCTGCCCTGACTGACGACTATCGCCGCCACCTCGCCTGGCTCAGCCATCCGCTGCTGCCTCTGGAGGGCCGCTACGCGCGCAGCGACGGCGCCGAGATCAGCGTTGAGCTCGATCTGCACCCAGGCAAACCAGCCACGGCCTTGAACGTGATCGGCCGGCAGGGCAGCCTGCAATGGCTGCCGCCGCGCGCCGGCCTGCCGCCCAATGCCATTGAGCCCGACCTCGGCCCTGCCGAGCCGCGCGCCGCCGTCGCGTTGACGGACGGGGTGCTGCGCCTGCGGCCCAATTTCATCGGCACGCCACGCGGCCTGCTCAAGGATTGCGAATTGACCCTGCGCTGGCTGGAAGACACCCTGCGATTGGATAGCCAGGGCAAATGCGGCGCCGAGCTCGACGGCGCCTATCAACGCATGCCCCCCGAGCATCCCTGGCCGCGCTGGCGCCCCACGCCGGCGGGCTCGGTCATGGATGCGCCGCCAGACCGGAACCCGCAATGAGCACCGTCACCAGCGTCTCCCGCCCGCTCCACATCGGCCTGGCCTCGAACCGCCTGCATCAGGAAGGCGCCGACTGCGCGCTGTTCAAATGCATGCGCGCCTGCGAGCCGCTGATCCGCGAGCGCCTGCGGGCCCGCCTGTCGGTGGTGGGCCGCACCTGCGATGCTCTGACCCGCGCCGGGCTGCTGGCCGGCTATCCCGGCCTGATCCCCTATCCCTACGGCCGCGAGGGCGGCCTGATGCGCCTGGTGGCCCGGCTGGTGGACGAAGACCCGGCCCAGGCGCTGGACCTGGTGATCTACCTGATCGACCCGGTAGACCCGTCTTCGGTGTTTCCGGAGGCGATGGCGCTCAAGCGCCAGTGCGTGGTGCATGGCAAGCCCTTCATCTCCACCCTCGCCGGTGCCCTGGAATGGCTGGATCTGCTGGGCGTCAACGCCGGCGCAGCGCCGATGGCGCAGCTCGATGCCAGTTTCGACTTCGGCAAGGAAACCATCGCGCTGGTGGCCCACGATGCGAAAAAAGCGGCGATGCTCGATTTCGCGCGCCGGCATTTCGCGTTTTTCGACCGCTTTGCCATCCGCATCGCTACCGGCACCACCGGCACCCTGCTCAACGAACTGGCGAGAGAACTGAAACCGGAAGCAACCGTACCCTGGGTCCGGCCGCTGAAAAGCGGACCGCTGGGTGGCGACGCGCAAATCGCCGAATGGCTGCTCGACCGGCGCTGCCGGCGGGTGGTGTTTTTCGAGGACCCGCACGTGGCGCGTCAGCACGAGGCCGACATCCAGTTGCTCGAGCGCGCGGCGCGGGTGGTGACCGATTTCGCGATCTGCATGAACGACCCGCAGACCGCGGCCGACTGGGTGCGGATGTGCGAGCAGCGGCTGGCCGTGACCGGCGGCGCGGGCCGCTGAGACACACGCGGCAACGCGAGCGGCCAATCTGAGCGGCCTCCCTGAACGACGGCCCAAACCGGAACCACCCGTTCAGGGGCGCGCCAGCCGCAGCACTGTGCCGTGCCTGTCCTCGGTGATGAAAATCGAACCGTCCGACGCGATGCGCGCGTCCACCGGCGTGCCCATCGGCCCGCTGCCCGGCGCCGTGTCCCAGCCCGCGATCAGTTCGACCGCGGTGCCCTGCGGCGCACCGTTCTTGTCGAGCTTGAAAGCAACCAGGCGGTGGCCGCCCTTGCGGTAGCCATGATAGGTCAGCACCATGTTGCCGGTGAAGGGCGCGGGCAGGCGTGCGTCGTTGTCGATCGCCATCGCCAGGGGCGCGGCATGCGGCGGCAGGAGCAGTGCCGGGGCGGCCTTGGGCTTGCAATCGTAGGCCGGGTATTCCGGGCTGGGAACATTGTTGTCGTAGCAATAGGGCCAGCCGTAGTGGCGCCCGGCGACGATCTGGTTCAGTTCGTCATGCGGCAGCAGCTCATCCTTCAACTTCGGGTCGCGCTTGCTGATCGCGTCGCGCGAATTCTCCGCCTGCCAGAGCGTGCCCGAGGCGCGATGCAGCCCGAGCGCCAGCGAATTGCGCAGTCCCTCGGCCTCGACCGTGAAACCGGTGGCGCGGCCCTCGGGCCAGCGCATCGGGTAGCGGCGGATCACCCCGCGCACCGGGTTGGCGACGCTTTCGGCGCAAGGCTTGGCAGGATTGGGGGCGGAGCCATCCTCGCCGGTGCACATGTCGCTCATCGACCCCACGCTCACCAGCAGGTCGCCGCGCGTGTCGAACACAAAACTGGTGAGAGGATGCAGCCCGGTGCCGGGCGGCCCGGCGACCCCGGACGAGCCGCCGATCACGTCTGTGCGGATGTGCAGCGCGTCGTTCGGATCGAAGCGGAAGATCGCCCCTATCACCCCGACATAGACCAACTGATCCGGCCCGATCACCACGCCGTGCGGCTGGTTGAGCTTGTCGATCAGGGTCTCACGCGCATAGCCCTTGGCCTTGCGCAAGATCGCCAGGCGGCCGCGGTCCGGCATCCAGCCGCCCATCTCGGCGACAATCAAATCACCGTTCGGCAGCACCGCCAGACCGCGCGGAAATCGCAGGTCGCGCGCCACCAGGCCGACGCACCAGCCATCCGGAGTTTTCAGTTTCAGTTTCGGCAGTCCGCCGCAGTCGCCGCTGGTGACGTAGCCCGGGCCCGCCGCGTAGGCGACGGGCATCCACCAGACCGCGAGAGCAGCCAGGAGCGTAGCGGTACGGCCCAGCCTACGCAGCAAGCTTGCCCCACAGGTCGTGGGCGTCGCTGCCGGTCACCTTGACCGAGACGAATTCGCCCACCTTGAGTTTGGCCTGGTCGGCCTTGCGCGTCGGCAATTCGATGAACACCGTGCCGTCGATCTCCGGCGCGTCTGCCGAGGAGCGCGCCACCGCGCCGGCCTCGTTGACCTCGTCGATCAGCACCTTGACGGTCTTGCCGACCTTGGCTTTGAGGCGCCCCCGCGAGACGCGCTCCTGCACCTTCATGAACTCGGCCTGGCGCTCCTCGCGCACTTCGTCCGGCAGCGCGTCGGGCAACTCGTTTGCCTTGGCCCCTTCCACCGGGGAATAGGCGAAGCAGCCGGCGCGGTCGATCCCGGCGGCCTCGACAAAATCGAGCAGTTCCTGGAACTCGGCCTCGGTCTCACCGGGGAAGCCGGCGATGAAGGTCGAGCGGATGGTGATCTCCGGGCACGCCTTGCGCCAGGCCTCGATGCGCTCCAGGTTGCGCTCGCCGGAGGCGGGCCGGTCCATCAGCTTGAGAATGCGCGGGCTGGCATGCTGGAACGGCACGTCCAGGTAAGGCAGTATCTTGCCCTCGGCCATCAGCGGGATCACCTTGTCCACGCTCGGGTAGGGGTAGACGTAGTGCAGGCGCACCCACACGCCCATCTCGCCGAGCGCCTCGACCAGCTCGTGCATGCGCGTCTTTACCGGCTTGCCGTTCCAGAACCCGGTGCGGTATTTCACGTCCACCCCGTAGGCGCTGGTGTCCTGCGAAATCACCAGCAGTTCCTTGACCCCGGCCTTGACCAGGTTTTCGGCCTCGCGCAGCACCAGGCCGATGTCGCGGCTGACCAGGTCGCCGCGCATCGAGGGGATGATGCAAAAGGTGCAGCGGTGGTTGCAGCCTTCGGAGATTTTGAGATAGGCGTAGTGCTTGGGCGTGAGCTTGATGCCCTGCGGCGGCACCAGGTCGGCGAAGGGGTCGTGCGGCTTCGGTAAATGCAGGTGCACCGCGCTCATCACCTCGGTGACCGCATGCGGGCCGGTCACGGCCAGCACCTTGGGATGGGTCTTGACCACCACGTCGCCCTTGGCGCCCAGGCAGCCGGTGACGATCACCTTGCCGTTCTCGTGCAGGGCCTCGCCGATCGCGTCCAGCGACTCCTGCACTGCCGCGTCGATGAAGCCGCAGGTGTTGACCACCACCAGGTCGGCACCCTGGTAGGAAGGCGCAATACTGTAGCCCTCCGCGCGCAGCTGGGTGAGGATCTGCTCGGAATCGACCAGCGCCTTCGGGCAGCCGAGGGAGACGAAACCCACGGTGGGGGAAGAAGCGGCGGGAACGGGGGCGGACTTGGCGGTCATCAGTCGGACGTCACATTGAGGGCAGGATTGAAGGCGGCAAATACAAGGCGACAAAAGCAAAGCGGCATAAGCAAGGCAACAAAAACGCCAAGAGCGCCCGCGGGCGCTCTTGGGCGAAACGGTGAAACAGCTTACTACTTCTTCGGCGGTTCCTGCCCCGGGAAAGGAAACCCGGTGAACATGGTCTTGGCCTGGTTCTGGAACTGGTCCTGCATCTGCAGGAACATGTTCTTGCTCTGCTCGATGTAGTTGCTCATCATGCCCTGCATCATCGGGCCCTGGAAATTCATGAACTGGGCCCAGGCGTCGGCATTGCCGGGCGTGTTGGCCGGGCCCTTGCCGCCATTGGCGGTGAACAGGGCCTTGGACTGCTCGGCCATCCGTTCCTGGATGTCGAGAAAGGCCTGGACGTTCTTTTCCAGGTAGGTGCCCATCATGCCCTGCATCGCGTGGCCGTAGAAGCGGATGATGTTGGAGAGCACGTTGGCCGAGAAGATCGGTTTGCCGCCGGACTCCTCGTCCAGGATGATCTGCAGCAGGATCGCGCGCGTCAGGTCGTCGCCCGACTTGGCATCGACCACCTTGAAGTCTTCCTGGTCCAGGACCAGTTGCTTGACGTCGGTGACCGTAATGTAGGTGCTGGTCTGGGTGTCGTACAGGCGGCGGTTCGGGTACTTCTTGATGATGCGGGTGTCGGCCATGGCGTCTCTCTCACATTATTTGACAGCGTGCCTTTGCTGCTCAAAAAGGCCCGCGCGGGATAGTCAGTTTGTTCAATGCGCCGGTCTATGCCGCGCTGCAAAATCGGACAGCGGATTCTACACGCAAAACCGATGCCACGTAGGCTTTGGGAAGGACAGGCCGGCGCACAGGTTGCGCTGCGGCAAAATCGCCCGAATATCCACACGCCTGCCGACGACTGGTGGGGGTCCGCACATTTTTCATCAAGGTTGGACACCAAGACGTGCCGCGCGGTTCGCGTGGCGCGCATATAGACGCAAATTTGCCGAGTGGCAAACGCACGGCACGCCGCGCCGCGCAATCACAGGCAAGTGCGCACAAACGGACTCCAAAGGCCGTGTCGGCCATTCGGCGCGCCGCGCCCGAACCAGGGGAGCGATTGCCCCATCGTTCCTGGCGCGGCCCTCAACTCCGTGCTCAGCACCGCCCTTACCCCATATGCAAGCCGCCATTGAGGGAGAAGTCCGCGCCGGTGGCGTAGCCGCCCTCGTCGGAAGAGATCCAGGAAATGATCGACGCGATTTCCTCGGGCAGGCCCAGGCGCTTGGCCGGCACCGAGGCAACGATCTTTTCCAGCACGTCCGGGCGGATCGCGCGGACCATGTCGGTGCCCACATAGCCGGGCGACACGGTGTTGACCGTGACGCCCTTGTTGGCCACTTCCTGTGCCAGCGCCATGGTGAAGCCGTGGATGCCGGCCTTGGCGGTGGAGTAGTTGGTCTGGCCGAACTGGCCCTTCTGGCCGTTCACCGAGCTGATGTTGACCACCCGCCCGAAGCCGCGGTCTATCAT
>Ga0302322_100006760_pt1 | contig 10205 bp, 6 predicted proteins | sample Fen_T0_2_FD_203757 | JGI IMG/M metagenome (GOLD analysis project Ga0302322, IMG submission 203757) | Peat permafrost microbial communities from Stordalen Mire near Abisko, Sweden - Fen_T0_2 | ecosystem: Environmental > Terrestrial > Soil > Wetlands > Permafrost | place: Sweden: Abisko... | reverse complement strand
GGAGGCGGTGTTGTACCGGAAGAGAGAGATGGGGCCGTTGCGGTCAGAGAGGAAGTAGATCGAGTCCCCTACCCATACCGGATTGGAATCATTGGAGTTATCGCGGGGAACTTTCACCAGATCGAGGGTTTTGAGGTTCACGATCCAGATGGGTGTGGTCTGGCCGCCGACATAGCGCTTCCATGCCGGCTGCCACTTGGTAATGGGCTGATAGGCCAGGGATTCGCCGTCGGGCGAGAAGGAGGCCTGAAAGCCGGAGGGGAGGGGTAAGGGCTCGGGGACGCCGGAGCCGTCCGCGTGGATACGGAAGATGCGATCAAAGTGTCGATAGCTGGTCTGTCCGCTGACGATCAAGACGTCTTTGCCGTCGGGAGACCACCCGACAACGGAACTGCCTGCCGGATGCCAGGTAAGGCGGCGGGGCACGCCCCCGTCGGCCGGAATGACGAAAGCGTCGGAGGCGGCGCGGAGGCGCGCCGAGTAGGCGATCCAAGCCCCGTCGGGAGAGAAGAACGGGCCCGCGGTCACCAATCCGTTGGAGGTGAGGCGCACGGCCTCGCCCCCATGGCGGCTGACGGTCCAGATGTCGTCCGCATAGAGAAAGGCGATGCGGTCCTGATTGAGGGAGGGGTTGCGCAGCAGCAGAGGAGGCTGTTTAGAGGCGGACTGGGCAAGGAGCGGGGTGGCGAGCAGGACGGTGAAGGCTGTGAGAAGAAGCACAAAACGGGAGCGGACGTGTGTCATCGGACCTCCTGAGATAGGCTGAGTAGCAGATTCGATTCGAGATCGGGAGCGGAAGAGCGTGCGATAGTATGGTACGCCGGGAAGGGGGTCTTGAGTTCCGGAAAAATGCGTTCGGGGTGACTTGAACGAGAGGGTTTCGGAACCCTCAAGGCCCGGTTTGCGTAACAAATGGGGGCGAAGGCGCCGGGCAACCGTGCGCTTGTGCTTTGGCTGCCTCGCCCGATCTGCCTTTGGACGCGGCCTGAGGGGCTGCTGCTGCGTCCATAGGAATAGTGGGGTTTTCGCACCCTGAATCCAAGAATCCGGCTGGGGAAAGCAGGACCATGCAATTCGGTGAGGCCATCAAGCTCGCGTTGCAATCGCTTTGGGGCAACAAGCTGCGCAGCATCCTGACGCTGATTGGCGTAGTGATGGGCGTGGCCTCGGTGATCATGGTCATCACCCTGGTGAACGGCGCCAACAGGTATGTGAGCACGAAGCTCTCGGGCTATGGCGCGGATGTGTTCACGGTGACGCGGATGTCGAGCGTGATTCTGACACCGGAGGAGTATTTCAAGTACCAGAAGCGCAAGATTCTGCGCTTTGAGGACTACGAAGCGATACGGGACAACTGTAGCGAGTGCGGAGACGTGGGCGCGCTGCTGAGCCGCTCGACCAACGTGGTGGCCAACGGGCACTCGAGCAATAACACAGGCGAGCGCGGCTACACCTGGACGATGCTTGGTCTGAACAACATCGATATCGCACTTGGCCGGGGCTTTACGCCCGCGGACGAGGAGCACGGCACCCACAACGTGATTGTGGGATACGACATTGTGGACAATCTGCTGGGGGATGGCGATCCGATTGGCAAGGAGATCCGGGTGGACGGAATCCCCTTTACGATCGTGGGCGTGGGCGATCGCCAAGGCAAGACACTGGGCCAGTCCCAGGACAATTGGGTTGCGATTCCGATTTCAACCTACCAGCAGACTTACGGCTATAACGACTCGGTTGACATCTATGCCCGCGCAAATGGCAATGCGGAAGTGATGGAGCGGGCCAAGGATGAGGTGCGCGCGATGATGCGTACCCGGCGGCACAATGCACCGGGGACGGATGATGATTTTGAGATCGAGACCAACGACACGTTTCTCGATATCTGGAAGCAGATCAGCTCGCTGTTTGCGTGGGTCGTGCTGGGGATTGCCTCGATCTCACTGGTAGTGGGTGGAATCGTGATCATGAACATCATGCTGGTGAGCGTGACCGAACGGACCCGCGAGATCGGGGTGCGCAAGGCTCTGGGCGCCAAGCAGCGCGACGTGCTGCTGCAGTTTCTGATCGAGAGCGCAACCATGTCGCTGACCGGCGGCGCGATTGGCGTACTTATGGGAGTGGGAGTGGGCAAGCTGATTACGCTCATTGTTGGATTCCCAACCGCCGTGCCGGTATGGTCAATCTTTTTAGGCTTGTTTCTGGCCGGGGCGGTGGGAATCTTCTTTGGCGTTTATCCAGCCAGCAAGGCGGCCAGGCTCGATCCGGTGGTGGCGCTCAGAGCGGAGCTGTGAGGGCAGCTGACAGGTGACAGATGACAGATGTCAGTAACTTTGAGCCAGCAACAGACAGTAAGCAATTGGACGAGCGTAGCTGAACGCGGGTAAAGGCAGAGAGCAAACTGAGAGATCGATATTTGTACCAGCCGTCAGGATCGTGAAACATCGTCTGTCATCTGTAATCTGCTTTGTCCAGGAGGTCGCTTTATGATTCAGTCATTCCGGGATTTGCAAATATGGCAGAAGTCGATGCAATTGGCTGTTGACGTGTACCGCTTGACGCGAGGCTTCCCTCGGGAAGAGCTATATGGCCTCACCAGCCAGATACGGCGTGCAGCGGTTTCTGTCCCAAGCAACATCGCAGAAGGACAAGGAAGGCTGAATCTTGGAGAATTCAGGCAGTTCCTCGGAGTTGCCCGAGGCTCGAATTGCGAGTTGCAGACGCAACTGGAGATCGCCCGTGCCCTCGGTCTCGGCGATTCCGAGTTGCTTCGAGAGGCGGAGGGTCTCTCGCACGAAGTTGGGAAGATGATCTATGCGTTCCTGGAGTCTCTTAAATCATAGCTTCGCTAGCTCGTACGACTGTCATCTGTAACCTGTCATCTGTAACCTGTCACCTCTCGGAGCATTCATGGCGCAAGGACAAACACGCGAATCGGTCAAGATGGCCCTCGACACGCTGAGGGTCAATAAACTGCGCTCGGGGTTGACGATCCTGGGAATCGTGATCGGAGTGACGACCGTGATCACGATCTCGTCGGTGATCAACGGGCTGAACAACCGGGTCTCGGACTTTGTCAGTTCCATGGGCTCGAACATCATCTGGATCTTTCACATGCCGGTGATCGGCGTGCGGCCGACGACCGAACAGCTGACGCGCAAGAAGCTCACCCTGGACGATGTGATCGCGCTGCGCGCTCTACCGCACGTTGTGGCCTCTGACGGCGGCTATCAGCACGTGGGCATGTTCCGAGTAGGCGCGGTGAGCGTCAAGTACCAGGGCAAGAAGGTGGCCGGAACGATTCTCCAGGGCTCAACCGCCGAGGTGAATCTGGTTTATGATCTGATTCTGACTGCGGGCCGGATGTTTACCGACGAGGAAGACCAGCGCGGGGCGCATGTCTGCGTGATCGGCCACGACACTGCCGAGGACCTTTTCGGGATCGAATCCCCGATTGGCAAAGAGGTCAACGTCGAAACCGGGATGTACATCGTGATCGGCGTGCTGGACAAGCAGAAGCAGATCTTCGGCGGAGGCAAGAACCCTCAAGATAACCAGATTTATTTTCCGCTGGGCACCTTCCACAATCTACATCCTGAAGACAAGGACATGTGGGTGAGCGTGAAGTACGACGATCCCAAGAACAAGGCCCTGGTGCAGGAGGAGATCCGGGAGTTGATGCGGGTGCGGCGTCACGTGAAGGTCGAGGCCGAGGACAACTTCGAGATCTTCGGGCCGGATACGTTGACCAAGCTTTGGGGCCAGCTTACGGGCGGGCTGGTGCTGTTCATGATCGCGGTTTCGAGCGTGGGCCTGATGGTGGGCGGCGTAGGGGTAATGAACATCATGCTGGTCTCGGTGACCGAGCGAACCCGCGAGATCGGCATTCGCAAGGCGATTGGAGCGACCAAGCGCACGATTCTCACCCAATTCACAACAGAGGCGGTAACGCTGTGCGCGGTGGGCGGGGTGGTGGGTATCCTTGTGGGCGCGGTGCTGACATGGGTGGTTTACTTCTTGCCGATCGGGCTGCCGGCGGCGCTTTCAACTTTGTGGGTGCTGCTTGGCTTTGGCGTCTCCTGCGCGATCGGGTTGGTCTTTGGGATTTACCCGGCGTGGAAGGCGGCGAACCTGGACCCCATCGAGGCGCTGCGGTACGAGTGAAACAGCCTTGAATTGCTGGGCTCAGGGGCCAGGTCCGCGTCTGGGGTGATGGTTGCCACTGACGGCCCATTGCCTGTAGCACGAAGCTAGCGGCAAGAGGTTGGGTTCATGGCCCAAGGGCAGACACGCGAATCGGTCAAGCTGGCGCTGGATACGCTCAAGGCGAACAAGCTGCGTTCAGGGTTGACGATTCTGGGCATCGTCATCGGCGTCACCACGGTCATCACCATCTCATCGGTGATCAATGGCCTCAACAAGCGCGTCGATGACTGGATTACTTCTGCCGGGACCAATGTCTTCTGGGTCTTTCATATGCCCATGATCGCCGTGAATCCCACTACGGAGATGCTGACCCGCAAGAGACTCACCATGGATGACGCGCTGGCCCTGCGCGGCCTGCCTCATATTGTGTCGACAGACGGCGAGTTGCGACACCTCGACGAGCAGTTCCACGTCGGCAACGTCAGCGTGAAGTTCAACGGGAAGAAGGTGTCGGGCGCCTTTCTGATGGGCGGCACCTCCCAGCTCCCGGTGGTTTCGGATATTCCCATGCAGTCTGGCAGGTTCTGGACCGAGGACGAAGATGAAAGGCATGCGCACGTTTGCGTTCTGGGCCGCGACACCGCCGAACAGCTTTTTGCGGATCAGGACCCTCTGGGCAAGGACGTGAATGTCGCCACCGGGCTTTACTCGGTGATCGGGGTCGTGGAGAAGCGCAAGCAGCCCTTCGGTACCGGCAAGAACCCCGCCGACAACGGCGTCTACTTTCCCCTGGGCACCTTCCACAATCTCTATCCGGGGCTCAAGGATATGTTCATCAGCGTCAAATACGACGACCAGAGGAATAAGTCGCTGGTCGAGGAGGAAATTCGCGAGACGCTGCGCATCCGCCGCAAGGTAAAGGTTCAGGCCGACGACAACTTTGAGATCATGGGCCCGGACTCACTCGCCAAACTCTGGGGTCAGCTGACCGGCGGACTGGTGCTGTTCATGATCGCAGTTTCGAGCGTAGGGCTGATGGTGGGCGGCGTCGGTGTGATGAATATCATGCTGGTCTCGGTGACGGAGCGAACGCGGGAGATCGGCATACGCAAGGCGATCGGGGCCACAAAGCGCACGATACTTACCCAGTTCACCACCGAGGCGGTAACGCTGTGCGCGGTGGGCGGGGTTCTCGGCATCTTCGTGGGCGCGTTGCTGACGGGAATCGTCTACCTGCTGCCGATCGGGTTGCCGGCAACACTTTCGACTCTGTGGGTGGTGCTGGGGTTTGGGGTCTCTTGCCTGATCGGTCTCATATTCGGGATATATCCGGCGTGGAAGGCGGCGAACCTGGACCCGATTGAGGCGCTGCGTTACGAGTAGCGGAGCCGTTGGCAATCCCGTAAACGCCGCAAAAGCTGTATTCTAGCCCCATGATGCCGCTCAACCTGGCCCGAGCCGTGGAGATTGTGACCACGGTACTGACTGTGGCTGGGATGGGCTACTTTCTGGCTGCAATCGTGGCCGCAAGGGCATTTCAGGCAACGCGGCGGCGGAAGATGACGCCGTTTTCGCCCGGGGTCAGCATTCTCAAATCACTGAAGGGGCTCGATCCGGGGATGGCGGAGTGCTTCGCCAGTCATTGCCGGCAGAGCTATGCGGGCGAGTTCGAGCTTCTATTCGGGGTCTCTTCGCTGGACGACCCGGCCGCTGCGGCGGTCGAGCAATTGAAGCTTGAGTTTCCTGCGATAGCGATCCGGCTGATGGTATGCCCGGAGAGGCTGGGATGCAATGGGAAGGTGAGCACGCTCTTTCAGCTTGCCGCCCATGCGCGCTACGAGTATCTGCTCATCAACGACTCCGATATTCGCGTGGGGCCGCGTTACCTGGAGCGAGTGATGGCGTGCTTTGCGCCGGAGCAGAAGAACGTATCGGGAAAGAACGTTGGGCTGGTGACGGCGCTCTACCGAGGCCGCGCGAGTGGAAGTTTGCCCTCCCTGCTGGAGGCGCTGGGCATTGCGACGGATTTTCAGGCCGGGGTGCTGCTCTCGAAGCTGCTTGCAGGGGGCATGGAATACGGCCTGGGCTCAACTCTGGCGATCAGCCGGGAGGCGCTGGAGAAGATCGGGGGCCTGCTGCCCCTGGTGGATTACCTTGCCGACGATTATGAACTTGGGGCGCGGGTTTCGCGGGCTGGCTACCGGGTGGCGCTGTGCGGCGAAGTGGTAGAGACCGGCGTGCCGGCATACCGCTGGCGAGGTTTCTTCGATCACCAGTTGCGCTGGGCAAGGACAGTTCGTGACGCGAGCCGCTGGGGATATACAGGGTTGATCTTCACGCACGGCTTCTGCTGGGCGCTGATGAATGTGCTGGCCAGCGGATTGAGTCCGTTGAGCCTGTGGCTGCTGGGATTGAGTTTCTTTCTGCGACTGGGGCTGGCGATGACGGTGGGCGCAGGGGTTCTGGGAGATCACCAGGTGCTGCCCAATTTGTGGCTGTTGCCGCTGCGTGACATGGTGGCGATGGCGGTGTGGGTCGGAGGCTTTGCCGGGAACACCATCGTCTGGCGCGGGGAACGATTTGCGCTGAGCGGCGGCAAGCTGCGCAAAGCGGGGCAAGCGCAGGGCTAGCAAGCGCCGCAGTGCGATCCCATCGTCGATTTTGAGAATCTGCGCAGGCCTGGTGCAGTGAGGAACTCCGTTCATGATGTAGGCGTAGTATGCATTGTGGGATTCGCCGCGTTTCGCTGAGATGCGCGTGAAAGCGCAGAGAGATTGTGCATGCACGTTTTGGCCAATGCAGACAAAGAGAGCAAGTCGCAGGAGGCCGCGTCGGCGGAGCCGATGCCCGGGAAGAGCGGCGAAGATGGCCTGATCTACGATCTGCGGCTGGGCGGCAACTGGTGCGAAGAGACTGCTCGATTTGCAGATAGGCTCCTTGCCGAGGCGGAGCGACGCGCCTCGTTTCTTTTGGATCAGTACATTGCTCACGTTCAACGGGTCCTTTGCGAGGCTCCGAGGGGCCGCGGCGAGTATGCCCTTGATCTGCTTATGCTGGGCCTGGCGTTGCGCCGGTATGGCAGGGCGGCGAAGGGCACTTCGCGATGGGCGATGGCGGCCGCGGCGACCCTGTTGAGAGTGCGCCGCTTTGCGCCGTGCCTCAAGCCTGCAATCGACAGGGAGCGGGGGCGGCTCTTTGAGCATTTTGGGGTTGCGAAACCTGATACGACGCGAGAAGAACGGAGGGCGGGTTCCGAGGGATGGACTAGGAAGGAGCTGCCGCGGCTCCTCGGGTGGATGCGCGCAACCGGCGAGTTTGAGCAGGAGACATTGCGGCTGGAAAACTGGCAGAGCTTTCTTTCGACCATGACGCCGGAAGAGGCCAGTCACGGCCTCGAAGTCTCTTTAGATCTCTTCGACTGGTTCGAGAGAGAAGCCGCCACCGCGCTGGGAGGCTATACCGAGGGCGTGGGGAGATTCCTTGCCGGGGAGTTTGCACGGCGCGGGCAGCGCGAAGATCGCATCTTTTGCGGCAAGTCGCCGGCGGAGTACCACCTGGCGATGATTGCCGTCGAAGTGATGAATCGCGGGCTGCGGGGGCAGTTCGAGCGGATGCGGCATAAGGCTGTGCTGGTGCCGGGGTGCATGCGCTCAAGAGATGCGGAGAGTTGCAGGGCGCGCGAGGAGGGGACGGATATCACCTGCTCGGCTTGCGATCCGGCTTGCACGGTGAACCGGATCACTCGCCAGATGCAGGAGCTTGGCGCCAAGGTTTATATTGTGCCGCACGCCACCGGATTCAGCCGCTGGCTGGAGCGCTGGCAACGGGAACCCGATACCGGGGTGACCGCAGTGGCCTGCCTCTTGAATATTCTGCCGGGCGGATATGAGATGCGCAGCCGGGGAATCGCCGCACAGTGTGTTCCGCTCGACTATCCCGGCTGCCAGAAGCACTGGCGCGTCAAAGGGATCTCGACACGGCTGGACGAGGAGCAACTGGTCCAGATTATAGCGGCGGCGCAGAGCTAGAGCGAAGCCATCGAGCCGGCTCAGCTTCCGTTTGTGATCGGGGTTGGCTCGACGGCGCGGATGGCCTCGCAGTCGATGGTGAGGCAGGCGCCGAGATCGTTGAAGCCCTTGTCCCAGCGCAGGCGGTCTTCCGGGGTTAGGGCGGAAAGCGCGTTGCCGTTGGCGCGCAGAATCTCATACCAGATGTTTTGCGCCTGCCAGAGATTGGGCTCAAAGGGCAACTCGACCAGCGTGCGCCCCAGAGCGAGGGCGCGGTCCAGCTTCTCAAGCGAGCCGAAGGCGTTAAGAAGATCGAGCATGACACGTTTCATGCGCTGGTCAGCGATGTAGGAGAGGTTGGCCGTGTCGAGGGAGACCTTGTCGGCCTTAGCCAGCGAGAGATAGGAGCGCAGTTGGGCTCGATCCATGGGGTCGGCTTCCAGAGCGCGGCGCAGGCCGGCGTTGATGGCAAAGCCGGCGGCGAGAGTCAGGGCCGGGGGCTTGGGCAAGCCGGCCTGGGAGAGATAGTGCAGCAGGCTGGCGTGATCCTCGTAGATGATGGTCAGCGAGTTCTCGATATCCCAAAGGGTGGAGTTGAGAATGACATCCACGATGCGGCGCTGCTCGTCGGTGAAGAGCGAGGTGAGCGAGTAGCCCACGCGACCGTAGTAGCGGTCGATGAGGCGGATCACCTCAGGAAAGTTGGCGCGCTGGACAAAATCCGCCGCCGTAGCGCTGAAGGCCTCGAAGCCGGCGGATTCGGCTTCGCTATAGGGCCGGACGGCGGCGGTAATATTCTGGTCGCCGAAGTGGAGGACGGCAAAGGAGAAGGTCTGCTCCTGACCGGTGACGGTGCTGACAATCCTGGCCCTGCCAAGCGCCAGGCGGCCGCGGCCTGAGGTCTGAATGGTCCAGGATTTGCGCCAGACCCGATAGCAGAAGAGGTCGGTGGTCTCGCCGTAGGAGGAGAAGATAGAGCTGATGGCGTAATGGGCGGCCACCTGTTCCAGGCCGAGCTTCTTGGTTGCGACCTGGTGCCGGTAGATGCGAGCGCCATCCCCGGCCGAGGCCACATTCGAGCGCGCCTCAGCCAGGCGCTGGAGAAATGCCGGCTCGAGAGGTTTGGCTTTCTTGCCAAAGACGTGACGGGCAAGCTGGAGCACCCGCGCCGCGTAGGCGATGATCTGCACGGTTTCAATGCCCGCGATATCGTCGAAGAACCAGCCGCAACTGGTGTACATCAGCTGGGCGTTGCGCAGCATCTCCATCAACTCAAGAGCGCGCACGCGCTGGTCCGCGTCGAGGGGGCCGCGCTGTTGCTGGCTGAGGAAGCTCTCAATCGCCTGCGGGGTCTGATGGAGAATGACCTCGATGTACGCGTCGCGGGCGGCCCAGACGTCGTTGAAGAGCTTCGCGCCCTCCTGCTCGGTAAGGGGAATCAACGCATCGCGCAACTCGTCGAGGGCCAGGCGTAGTGGTTTGCGCCAGGCCTGGTTGAAGGCGGGTTTGCCGCCGTTGCAGCCGCAGTCGGAGCGCCAGCGCTCCACGCCGTGAACGCAGCTCCATGAGCTGTTTTCCACGATTTCTGCCTCATACTCCGGCGGAAACTGCTCGAGGAATGAGCCATAGTTGGTGAGGAAGACGTTCTTGTCGCGCTCGAGCAGGTGGAGCGTGTAGGCCAAAGCCATCTCGCCGTGCTTGTGGTGGTGGCCGTACGATTCTCCATCGGTGGCGACATGCACCAACTGGGCCGCGGGAAGATCCTTGAAGCTGGACTTGAGCCGGTTGGTAAGGTGATCTCCGGAGTTGAGAAGTCCCTCGAAGGCGATGGCCCGGGAAGCGGGCCCGTCGTAAAAGAAGACCGCAATCGAGGCCCCGGAGGCAAAGCGAACCAGATATGGGTGGGTGGTGTCGACGGCGGCTCCGGGGGTGTTTGTCCAGGCGGCGCCCTCTTTGAGAGGACGGATGCGCTTGCACTGATAGGGCGCCAGCACGGTGAACTTGATGCCATGCTGGGCCATCAGCTCCAGCGACTCATTGTCGGCAGCAGTC
>Ga0302322_100006759_pt1 | contig 10207 bp, 13 predicted proteins | sample Fen_T0_2_FD_203757 | JGI IMG/M metagenome (GOLD analysis project Ga0302322, IMG submission 203757) | Peat permafrost microbial communities from Stordalen Mire near Abisko, Sweden - Fen_T0_2 | ecosystem: Environmental > Terrestrial > Soil > Wetlands > Permafrost | place: Sweden: Abisko... | reverse complement strand
GCTCGTCTGGGCCGTCCCAGCTGCTGGGCCAGAGGTGATGGACCTCGAGGCCGATGCGTTGGTCGCAGCCGGGCCAGCGGCACTTCCCGTCGCGTTGGCGCACGACCCGCTTGGTCTTCTCCGAGAGGGTCGACTCGACCCGCCCGACCGTGATGGGTTCGCCGTCGTCGTCGACGAGGACGGGCTCGACCTTGGCCTGGGCGCGGAGTCGTTCGACCATCGCGTCGGGCAACGGCACCCCGGCGACGGTCGCGGGTCCGTGGAGCGGGACCTGGACGATGAGATGCGGTGCCGGTGCGCTCGTGGTGTCGTCACTGCGCCGCGCCGTGTGGCTGCGGCAGAGCTCGACGAGTGCATCGGCACCGCGATGTTCGCGGGTGTCCCACGGCTGGCCTTTCGCGGGGCGCATCCGCTCGATCAGGTCGTTCATGACGGACTCGAAGATCGCTCCGTCGATGTCGGGCAGCGAGAACCGGCCGTCGAGCATCCCGTGGTCGGGTCGCCACCAGAACCGCAGCTCCCGCGCCGTCCTGCGTGCCGCGCCGTCTTCGGCGGTGGGCGTGCGCTGTTCACGCACCTTCTTCGCGAGGTCCTCGGGTGACCAATCCGGCGCGTTGTTCGCCCAGCGTTCGTCCTCGTCGGGATCGTCGCCGGCGAGGTCCGACGCATGGTCGAGCTGCTCCTGGGAGAGCTTCCCCTTCGCCGCGGCCTTCGCCAGGTTCGGCTGCTTCTTGAGGTTCTTCGCGGTGGCCCGCTTCCGGCGCACATCCCGCGTCCGGGTTCCGTCCTTGCCCGCCAGCGAGTCGTCGACCGCGCCCCGCTCGTCGAGCACCGCCAACACGCCGAGCTCCTCCACCTGCAGGCGCCGCTGCTCCCGCACCAGCCACTCGCGCCGCTCTGCGAGCCACTCCGTCGAATGGCAACGGAGATCGTTCAACAGGTCCTGGAAGTCGAAACCCGAATCAGGACCCGAATCAAAGTCGAACGTACGTTCGTCCATGAACCCATGATGACAGCGGGGTACGACAGCTACGAACCGCATGGACGAACTCGGCCGATACCTTTCCCCGATGAGGCCGGACGCCGAGATCGCCGCATGCCGGGATGCCCACCGCCGCCTGCTTGACGCGCTCGCTCCCCTCACCGACGACGAGTTCCGGGCGCCGAGCCGGCTGCCCCGGTACTCGAGGGCCCACGTCGTCGCTCACCTCACCAACAAGGCCACGGCCCACGTCCGGCTCTTCGGAGGTCCGGCGGCCGGGAAGATCCGGCGGCTCCACCCCGAGGGCTACGACCCGGACCACGCGGCCGAGGTCGGGGCCGGACGCCCCGCCGCGGCGCTCCGCGCCGACCTGGCGCAGTCACTCGCAGTCCTCGAGGCGGCTTGGGACGACCTCGGCACCGAGCACTGGGACCGACTCGGGATCATGACCGCCGGACCCCGGACCCTGGCCGAGATCGTCGGTCACCACCTCCGCAACGTCGAGGCGCACCACGTGGATCTCGACATCGGGTACGAGGTCGCCGACTGGCCCCCGGCCTTCGTCGAGGGCGAGCTCGCCCGCCGACTCCGAGGGCTCCCCGATCGCGCCGACCACGTAGACCTGCTCGCCTGGCTCCTCGACCGCGGCACAGCGCCCGACCTCGGCCCCTGGTAGCGGAGGGTTCGCGTCGGGACCCGATCCGGCGCTCCGGGAGACTCAGGCGCCGGCGCCGGGCTCCGATCGCCGCCGCACCAGCATCCACGCGAGGCCCCCGACCACCGCGAGCACGAGCCCGACAATCGAGTAGATGGCGACGGACTCCCAGAGGCTGATGTTCATGAGGGGAGCATAAGCTTCACTCCGGACGTCCTCCACCATCGACCACCCGGCCGAGCCACCCCACCGATCAGAGGTGGATCTGGCCGTAGGTGTTGCAGAGGCCGGCGGCGTTGATCACGACGAACGACGCGACGACCGACACCACGCCGGACCGCACGACCCACATCCGCCAGCCCGAGAAGCGGGGCGCCCGCATCGGCGCGGGCATGTACCACGACGGCAGCGGCCCTGCGTGCGGGTCGCCGGTCAGCTCCCACAGCGACACCGCGTCGTCGCCGACCTCCGGGTCGGGATCCGCCGCGAGCGCGAAGGCGGTGAGCTCGGCGTGGGTGAGGTCGGTCAGGTCGGCACCGGATGGGTCCATGCCCTATTTACGGCGCCGGCGGAGCAACCAGATGAGCACGACGAGGATGCCGACCCCGGCGATGACGGGCACGATGCGCTTGGCCACCGCGCCACCGGCGGCGTCCATGAGGTCGACCGGCTCCACCTCGGGGCTGTCGATCTTCCGGACCCCGGCCTCGACGGCCGCCGGGGCCGCCTCGATGGCCTCGGGCTCCGAAGTGGCGGAGACCGACTCGGCTGCGGCCTCGACGGTGGGCTCGTCGGCACCGAGCACGTTCTCCTCGAGCGACTTCACGAACTGACCCAACAGCTTCGCCGACACGTCGGCCATCACGCCGCGGCCGAACTGCGCGACCTTGCCGGTGACGTTGAGGTCGGTGTCGACGCTCACGTTGGTGCCGCTGCCGTCCTCGGCGAGCAGCACGGTGACCAGCGCCGAGGCGTTGCCCTGACCCCGGGTGTCGCGACCCTCGCCCTTCAGGACGATGCGCCGGGCGGCCTCGTCGGCCTCGATGATCTTCGCCGCACCCTTGTACTGGGCGGTGATCGGACCGACCTTGACCTTGACCACGCCGCGGTACTCGTCGCCCTCGATCTCCTGGAGCTGGGCCCCGGGCATGCACGGAGCGATGCGCTCGACATCGAGCAACACCCGCCACGCCTCCTCGATCGGCACGTCGACGCGGAACTGGTCCTCGATCTTCATCATGTCTCCGTCGGTGGTTCGGGGGTGCGGTCCAGGGACTGCAGGTCGTCGAGCGTATCGACATCCGCGGGGTCGCCGGTATCCGTGCAGTCGACCTCGACCACCGGGCGGGTGCGCATGAGCTGGCGGGCACCCTCGTCGCCGGTGAGTGCGCGGGCGTCTGCCCACACCGAGCGTGCGAGCAGGGCGGGGTTCTGGCGGACGCCAGCGTAGGTGGCGACGGCGATCTCGGCCCCGGCCTCCCCCGCCGCGGCGAGGCGCCGATAGGCGTCGGCACCGATTCGGGGCTGGTCGGCGAGGCCCACGCACGCGGCCGAGACCGAGACGTCTCCCTCCAGCGCGTCGAGCGCGGCCTGGAGGCTCTGGCTGATCCCGTCGGCCCAACGTGGAGAGGCCACCACCAGCACGCCGGCGGGCGCCGCCGCCGTGACCGCCTCCGCCTCGTGGCCGACGACGAGCAGCACCGGTGTGCACCCACTGGCGAGCGCGGCGTCGAGGGCCCACGCGACGAGCGGCCGCCCCCGGTACGGGAGCAGCGGCTTCGGTTGCTCCGAGCGCAGGCGCGAACCTCGGCCGGCCGCGAGCACGACGGCCGCGGTGGTCATCGCCGGGGCCGGGTCGGGAGGAGGATCGGGTCAGGCCCCGGCGGCTTCGAGGGCCCGCCGCACCAGCACCCGAGCGAGGTGCTCGCGGTACTCGGCCGACCCGTTGAGGTCGGCCGGCGCGTCGGTGCCCTCGGCGGCGAGCTGGGCGGCGTCGTCGACCGATGCCCCGGACGCGAGGGCCTGCTCCACGGCGGTGGCCCGCAGCGGCGTGCCGCCCATGTTGACCAGCGCGACGCGGGTGGTGCCGTTGCGCACGGCGAGCGCGCCCACGATGGCCCAGTCCTGGGCCCGGCGGTTGAACTTCTGGTAGTTCCAGCCGCCGGTGACCTTGGGCACCCGGATCTCGGTGAGGAGCTCGTCCTCGGCGAGGGCGGTCTCGAGGAAGCCCTGGAAGAAGTCGGCCGCCGCGATCGTGCGCTCGCCGTTGGGGCCGCGGGCCACGAAGTCGGCGTCGAGCGCGAGGAGCGCGGCCGGGAGGTCGGACGCGGGGTCGCCGTGGGCGACGGAGCCGCCGAGCGTGCCCCGGTGACGGACCTGGTTGTCGCCCACCTCGGCCGCGACGCCGGCCAGGGCCGGGCAGGCGCGGGCGAGGAGGTCGCTGGTCTCGACGTCACGGTGGCGGGTCAGGGCGCCGATCGCGACGTGGTCGCCGCCGTCGCGGATGTACGACAGGTCGCGCAGGCGACCGACGTCGACGAGCACCGTCGGCGTGGCGAGGCGCAGCTTCATCAGCGGGATGAGCGACATGCCCCCGGCGAGGAGCTTGGCCTCGTCACCGTGCTCGGTGAGCGCGGCGATCGCGGCATCGGCGGAGTCGGCCCGGACGTACTCGAACCCGGCGGGGATCACTTCGCCTCCTGCAGCGTCTTCGCCGCGGCGAGGACCGCCTGGACGATGTTGTGGTACCCGGTGCAGCGGCAGAGGTTGCCCTCGAGGCCGAGCCGCACCTCCCGCTCGGTGGGGTTCGGGTTCTCCTCGAGGAAGCTCGTGGCCGCCATGACCATGCCGGCGGTGCAGAACCCGCACTGGAGGCCGTGGTTCTCGTGGAACGCCGTCTGCACGACGTGCATCTCGTCGCTCGACGGGGCCAGGCCCTCGATCGTGGTCACGGCGCCGCCGTCGGCCTGGGCCGCGAACATGGTGCACGACTTCACGGACTCCCCGTCGTAGAGCACCGTGCAGGCACCACACGACGACGTGTCACAGCCGACCTTGGTCCCGGTCAGCCCGCACGCCTCGCGCAGGTACTGCACCAGCAAGGTGCGGGGCTCGACGTCGTGGGCCTGCTCGACGCCGTTGACGGTGATGGAGACGTGCACGGGCTCCCCTTCGCCTCAGAGACAGGTGCGCGGCGCACTCTATCCGGACCCCTCGCCACCGGGGCCATCCCGCGCTCCGTGCGGGTCGGCCGCCAACAGGTCGCCGAACTCCGGGTGCCCGTCCACGAACTCGGCCACGTACCAGCAGGTGGGCACCACGGTGCGGCCGCGGGCCCGCACGTCGTCGAGCGCTCCGCGGACCAAGGTGGCGCCGAGACCGTGGCCGCGTCGGGCCCGGTCGATCTCGGTGTGGTGGAACACGAGGGCATCGCCCCGGTCCCGGTAGTCGGCGACCCCTGCCACGACGCCGTCCATCCGCAGCACGTACCGGGAGCGATCAGACTCGTGGACGACCTCGGTTCCCACGCGCGGCGTCAGCCCGACTTCTTCGGACCGGCCCGCTCGAGCTCGATCCGGACGAGCACCCGGTGTTCGCGGACCATCGCGTTGCGGTAGTCGTCCCAGTCGGGGTGCTCCCCCGCGACCCCGCGGTAGTAGTCGACCAGCCCGTCGAGCGCCTCGGGCAGCCGCACGACGGCGGCCCGCCCGTCCACCTGCACCCACTCGCCGAAGAACCCGTCGGGGAAGACGCACAGGGAGACCCTCGGGTCCCGGAGCAGGTTCTTGGTCTTGTACGCCGACTCGCGGGTGCTCACCACCACGAACCCCTCGGCATCGACCCCGCAGGCGACCGGCGACAGCTGCGGGCGTCCGTCGGCACGCATGGTGGCCAGCACCGCGTGGTGGTTGTCCCGGATGTAGTCCCGTGCGTGGTCCAGGTCCATGGGGCGCCTCCTCGGCGGGAACTGCCAGCGTACGACCCGCCGATCACGGACCGATGTCGTGTCACCGGCTCGTCCACGGTTCGTCCATGCCCGTACCCGAGCCGAGGATCATCGGCCGGGATGCCCTGGTCAACAAGCGCTCCGCCGTCGACGCCGAGGCGCGATGGCGGACCGGCCCGATCGACGGGCTCGCGTTCGGGCCGGTGGGGTTGTGACCCTCCGAGCGCTCAGGCCATGACGGCCGAGAGCACGTCGTCGGGGATGTCGAAGTTGGCGTAGACGTTCTGCACGTCGTCGTGGTCCTCGAGCGCGTCGACGACGCGCAGGACGGACTTCGCGGCGGACTCGTCGCCGAGCGCGACCGTGGTGCTGGGCAGCATCGTGAGCTCGGCGCTGCCGACCGCGATGCCGGCCCCCTCGAGCGCCGTGCGCACGGCGTGGAGGTCGGTGGGCCCGGTGGAGACCTGCCAGGTGTCGCCAGTGTCGACGATGTCCTCGGCGCCTGCGTCGAGCGCAGCGAGCATGAGATCGTCCTCGGTGGCCGCCGAGTGCTCGAGGATGATCAGGCCCTTGCGCTCGAACTGCCACGCCACCGAGCCGGGCTCGGCCATGGAGCCGCCGTTGCGACTGAAGATGTTCTTGATCTCGGCGGTGGTGCGGTTGCGGTTGTCGGTGAGGCACTCGACGAAGACCGCGACGCCATTGGTCGCGTAGCCCTCGTAGTTGATGGGCTCGTAGCGCACGCCTTCGAGCTCGCCGGTGCCACGCTTGATCGCCCGCTCGATCGTGTCGACGGGTACGGAGTTGTCGCGCGCCTTCGCCACCATCGTGCGGAGGGTCGGGTTGCCCTCGAGGTCGCTGCCGCCTTCGCGCGCGGCCACCTCGATCTGGCGGATCAGCCGGGCGAAGAGCTTGCCCCGCTTGGCGTCGGCCGCACCCTTCTTGTGCTTGATCGAATGCCACTTGGAATGTCCGCTCACAAGAGCCCCCTACGCAGTGATCGCTTGGACGAAGTGCTGGTGGACGCGCAGGTCCCCCGACAGCTCCGGATGGAACGTGCTGGCCCACACCTGGCCCTCGCGCACGAGCACGGGATGCCCGTCGTGCACGGCGAGGACCTCGACCGACTCCCCCACCCGCTCGATGACGGGCGCGCGGATGAAGACCCCGGGGAAGGCCGCGCCCGACAGCTCGGCGACAGCGAGGTCGGTCTCGAACGAATCGCGCTGGCGGCCGTAGCCGTTGCGTCGTACCGCAGCGTCGAGGACGGCGAGGGGGACCTGGTCGGACCGCCCGTCACGCACCTCCGTCGCAAGCAGGATGAGCCCCGCGCAGGTCCCGAACGCGGGCATGCCGTCGCGCAGGCGCTCGAGGAGGGGCTCGCGCAGCCCTGAGGTGTCGAGGAGGCGGGTCATCGTCGTGGACTCGCCCCCCGGGAGGACGAGCGCGTCGACGCCACTCAGGTGCTCGGCGACCCGGACCTCTTCGGTCGAGACGCCGAGCGCCTCGAGCACCTCACGATGCTCTCGAAACGCTCCCTGGAGCGCGAGGACGCCGACCTTCGCCATGGCCTGGGGGCCGCCCGGTGGTCATCAGTTCCGCTCCTGGCCCTTCGGGCCGGGCCGCTCGGGCCACGCTCGCCGTGTGGCGTAGCCGGTTGGCGTCAGGGGCTCGCTCACGCCTACCAGCCCCGCTCGGCGAGCTTGACGTCGAGCGAGCCGATCTCGTCACCGCGCATCGCGTCACCGAGGTTCCGCGAGACCTTGGCCACGATCGCGGCATCGGCGTAGTGGGTGGTGGCCTCGACGATGGCCTTGGCCATCGCGGCGGGCGTCTCGCTCTTGAAGATCCCGCTGCCCACGAACACCGACTGGGCGCCGAGCTGCATGACCAGCGCGGCGTCGGCCGGGGTGGCGATGCCACCCGCGCAGAACAGGGGTACGGGCAGCTCGCCGCGCTCGGCGACCTCCTGCACGAGCGGGAGCGGTGCCTGGAGCTCCTTGGCCCACCCGAAGAGCTCGGCCTCGTCGGCCACGGTGAGCTTCTTCACGTCGCCGAGGATCGAGCGCAGGTGCCGCACGGCCTCGACGATGTTGCCGGTGCCGGCCTCGCCCTTCGAGCGGATGAGCGCCGCGCCCTCGCCGATGCGCCGCAGCGCCTCACCCAGGTTGGTGGCCCCGCACACGAAGGGTGCGGTGAAGGCCCACTTGTCGACGTGGTACGCCTCGTCGGCCGGAGTGAGCACCTCGGACTCGTCGATGTAGTCGACGCCGAGCGACTCCAGCACCTGGGCCTCGGCGAAGTGGCCGATCCGGCACTTCGCCATCACCGGGATGGTGACGGCGGCCTGGATGCCCTCGATCATGGCGGGATCGCTCATGCGGGCCACGCCACCGTCGCGCCGGATGTCGCTCGGGACCCGCTCGAGCGCCATCACCGCGACGGCGCCGGCGTCCTCGGCGATGCGGGCCTGGTCGGCGTCGACGACGTCCATGATGACGCCGCCGCGCAGCATCTCGGCGAGGCCCCGCTTCACGCGGGCGGTTCCGGTGGTGCGCGAGTCGGTCGCGTCGGTCATCCGTCCAGTGTAACGACGGCCCTACTTCTTCTTGGCCTTGGTCGTCGTCGTGGTGGGGGGCGGGATCGTGGTGGGAGGCGGGGGCGGCGCGGCCACCAGGTCCACTGCGGCCCCGGTCGGGGCCAGCTCCACGTAGGTCTGACCCGGGGAGAGGGGCATCGGGGCGCCGAGGCCGTAGGTGAACGACGTCGGTGTGACCGCGTCGGGCTTCGACCACGAGCCCCGGAGGAGCTTGCCGTCGGAGAACACCCACGCCTCGCCGGAGCCGATGAGCTCGCCCTCGGCCCCGGCCGGGTAGCGGATGAACTGCACGATCACGTTGGCGGGGGCGACCTGCGCGCCGTTGACGTCCATGAACGGCGCGATCCCGTAGGACCGCTTCCACGTCTTCGTCGCCGCGTCCCACGTGTAGGTGGGGTCATAGCCCGCGTCGAAGCCGATGCGGAACTGGTCGATGCCCTCGGTGCTGGGGAACGCCTGGCCCGCCACGAGGTACGAGAACAGGGGGTGGGGCGGCACCGGTTCGCCGCCGCGCTCCCACAGCTTGGCGGTGACGCCGTAGAGGTTGTGGGGCGCGAAGCGGGTGCTCTCCCGGAAGAACGCGTCGCCGGCGTTGTTCTCGTCGACCTGCACGGTCGGGGTCTGACGGATGAGCGCGACGTTGTCGGGGGTGCCGCCGGAGAACGCGATCACCCCGCCGAGGGGCGACACGATGTTGGGGTCCATGTAGCGGACCGAGCGGATCGGGCCGACGTTGTCGGGCGCCTTGGTGTTGAACACCGCCCAGAACCGGGTGATCCCGCCCTCGACGACCTCCTCGTAGACCACGTCCGCGTCGGCGAGACCCGACTGGGGCCGGGCCTCGGGCGTGTTCTCGATCTTCACCGCGAGCGAGGCGCGGGTCTGGCTCAGGCCCGTCGGGTCGGGCAGCCCGGTCAGCGGCGCGGTGGGGACGAACACGGTGGTCGTCGTGGTGGGCAACGTGGTGGTCGCCGGTGCGGTCTTCGCCGACTTCTCGTCGCTGCCGCCGCACGAAGACAGGCCCACGGCGGCCACGGCGACCCCGATGAGGCCCGCCGACCCGAGGACGAGCCAACGCCGACGCGTTCGACGCCGATGCTCGGCGTCTGCGCGCCGAGCCGCCCGCCCCTGACTCATGAATTCCGCTCAGGGCCCTGCGGGCCGGGCCGCTCGGGCCCCGCTCGCGATCCGGACGAGTCGGATGGGCGCGAGTGCTCGCTCACACGGGCTCCCGGATCACATCGACTCCAGGATCTCGATGCGCTCCGCAAGCGGGGGGTGCGTGTCGAACATCGAGTTGAGCTTCGCCCCCTTGTGACCCTCTTCGCGATCGAGCGGCGACTCGATCCAGAGCTGGGCGGTGGCGCGGGTGGCCTGGTGCACGACGGCCTGGTCGGTCTGCAGCTTGCGCAGCGCGGAGGCCAGGCCCGGCGGATAGCGCGTGAGAGACACGCCGCGCGCATCGGCCATCAGCTCGCGCTTCCGGCTCAGCGAGAACTGCATGAGCAGCGCCGCAAAGGGTGCGAGGACGAGGAGGGCCATCGCGGCGATGGCGATGACGATGCCGATCGGGCCCGCGTCGATGTTGTCGCGCCGGTCGCGACGGAGACCGCCCCACACCATGAAGCGCAGACCGATGTCGCAGAGCAGCGCGATCGCGCCTACCGCCACGACGGCGACGGTCGAGACGAGGATGTCGTAGTTCTTGATGTGCGAGAGCTCGTGGGCGAGCACGCCCTCGAGCTCGACCCGGTTCATCGTCTGGAGCAGCCCGGTGGTGACCGCGATCGCGGAGTGCTCGGGGTTTCGGCCCGTGGCGAACGCGTTCGGCGCGGGATCGTCGACGACGTAGAGCCGGGGCTTGGGCAGACCGGCCGCGATGCACAGTCCCTCGACCAGGTTGTGGTAGCGGCGGTACTCGATGCCGTCGGCGGGTTTCGCCCTCGAGGCCGCCAGCGCGATGGCGTCGGACTTGTAGTACGCCACGAACGACAGGGCCACCGCGAGGACGAACGCGAAGACCGC
>Ga0302322_100006756_pt1 | contig 10207 bp, 6 predicted proteins | sample Fen_T0_2_FD_203757 | JGI IMG/M metagenome (GOLD analysis project Ga0302322, IMG submission 203757) | Peat permafrost microbial communities from Stordalen Mire near Abisko, Sweden - Fen_T0_2 | ecosystem: Environmental > Terrestrial > Soil > Wetlands > Permafrost | place: Sweden: Abisko... | reverse complement strand
CCTCGCGGATTCGTCAGCCGCACGGGTCCGCCTGAGCCACCTGGCCTTCATCCGCGGCGACACGGCCGAGGCGGTCCGCCAGTCGCATGCCGCCGTGGCTGCCGCCATCGACGAGGGTGCCGCCGGCAGTGCGATGGCGTGGTACGACTACCAACTCGGTGACACGCTGATCGCCACGGGCGATCGGCCGGGTGCCGCAGCGGCCTATGCTGCGGCACTCGTCGCGGACGCGACGTCCCACCTCGCTCGGTGGGGTCTGGCCCGCGTGGCGGCGGCCGAGGGCCGGATCGACGACGCGATCACGCTGCTCGACGCGGCGATCGCCGCAGTGCCACTCCCCGAATTCCTGGCACGGCGCGCCGATCTCTACGACATGCGCGCGGCCGCCGGGGATGCCAAGCGTGCCGCCGACGACCGCGCCACCGTCCTCGCCATCGCTCAGTTGAGTGGGACCGCGGCCGGCGTCTACGACCGGACACTCTCGCTGTTCCTCTCGAACACCGGCTCGGACCCGGCGCGAGCACTCAAGCTGGCCCAGGACGAACTGAAGGTCCGCAAGGACGTCTACGGCTACGATGCGCTGGCCTGGGCGCTGCTCGCCAACGACCGCCCGGCGGAGGCTGATGCCGCGATGACGACTGCCCTCGCGTTCGGGACGCGAGACGCCAAGCTGCTGTACCACGCCGGGATGATCAAGGCCGCCCTCGGGGACTCGGCGACGGCCCGGACCCTGCTGACGGATGCCCTCACGCTCGACGACAGCTTCGATCCCGCCGGCGCGGCTCGAGCCCGCGCGACCCTGGAGCGACTGCCGTGATCGGGCTCGGGCGGGGTCGGGCACGACGGAGGAACCGCGCAGCACGGATGGGTGCGGTCGTCGCCGGACTGGTCGCCGCGCTCGCAGTCCCGGCCCTCGCGCTCGCCCATCCGCTCGGCAACTTCACGATCAACCATTACGCGGGGGTCCGCGTCGAGCCCTCGCGGGTCCTCCTCGATGTCGTGCTCGACCAGGCGGAGATCCCGACCTTCCAGGCGCGCCTTTCCTTCGATACCGATCAGGACGGCGAGGTCTCCGACGCGGAGGCCGATGTCGGTCGCGTCGCTGCGTGCGATCAGATGACGCCGTCGCTCGATCTCAAGCTCGGCGGCGTGCGCCAGGACCTCGTCCTGACCGACGCCGGCCTGACGTTCCCGCCGGGCGTGGGCGGGCTGTCCACGATGCGGTTCGTCTGCGAGTATCGCGCCGACCTTGCCGCCCCGATCACAGCCGCAACGACCGTGTCGTTCGCGGACACCTCCTTCCCGGATCGGCTCGGCTGGCGCGAGATCGTGGTGAGTGGCAGCGGCGTCACGGTCGCCTCGACGAGCGGCCCGCTCCGGTCGGCGACCACCTCGGCCCGGCTCACCGCCTATCCGACCAACCAGCTCGCGCAGGCTCCGGCCGACAAGGTCCTGTCGATCGCCGTGACGCCCGGCGGCCCGACCATCGCGCCATTCGTCGCCGCGGATGCGACGCCGGTCCCGGGCACGGGTGATGTCGTCCCGGTCGTGCCCAGTCCGGGGGCGACCGGATCCGCAGCTCAGGCCAGCCCCGCCGCTGTCGCCGCCGTCGCGGCCGGCGTGTCGGGCGTCGTGCCCGGTGGCGTCAGCGGTGGCGATCTGCCTTCGATCTTCCGAGCCGCCGATCTGACCCCGTTCGTCCTGCTCGTCTCGCTCTTGACCGCGGGCGCGCTGGGCGCAGGCCACGCCCTGACGCCCGGTCACGGCAAGACGCTCATGGCGGCCTATCTCGTGGGCTCACGGGGCACAGTGCTGCATGCCGTCGGGCTGGGGTTGTCCGTCACCGTTTCGCACACGATCGGGATCCTCATCCTGGCGGGTCTCGTGGTGGGTGCTCAGGACGTCCTCGCCCCGGACACGGTCGTCCGCATCGCGCCGGTCATCGCAGCGATCTCGATCGTGGCCATCGGTGGCTGGATGCTCATCTCGGAGATGCGCCGACGACGTGGAGCGCGCGCGCTCGCGATCGGGCATCACGACCACGAGCACGGGGACGCGCACGAGCACGACCACGAGCACGAGCACGAGCACGCCGACGCCCAGGCGCTGGCTGCCGGATCGACGCCGGCTGGCGAACCCAGCCACGCTGGCGAGCACAGCCACGGCGGCGTGACCCACAGCCATCTCCCCGAGGCCGGCTCGGTCATCACCTGGCGCAGCCTCTTCGTGCTCGGGCTGGCCGGCGGCCTCATCCCCTCGACGAGTGCGCTCCTGATCCTGCTGGGCGCCATCGCGGCCGGCCGGGCCGGGTTCGGGTTCGTGCTGGTCGTGGCGTTCGGGCTGGGCATGGCCCTGGTGATGGGCGGCATCGGGGCCGCATTGGTGCTGGCCCGGGGACGCGTCGACCGGATGCCGCGGAGCTCGACACTCGGGCGCCTTTCGACCGCCATCCCCCTGGCTGCGGCGGTCCTCGTCTTCGGCCTCGGTCTCTACCTGACGGCCCAGGCCGTCGGTGGCAGCCCGGTCCTCTAGGGCGACGGGCGAGGAGCGCCGTCGCCGACCACGAGCCGTAGCCACCGAGCCACCGAGCCCGATGCCATCCAGCCATACGGTGGCTGGTATGCAAGCGATCCAGCCTCCCGAGGGCCGATCGTCCAGGGATCCATACCGATCCGAGCGTGAGCCGAGCGACTTTTTCGGGCACGTGAGGTCGAATCGAACGATCAAGGACACACACCAGCCGCCCGCTGGCTGAGCACAACGCTCAGGACGGGCAGCGGCCAGATGCGCACACGGAAGCAGCGTGGTTACGGCCCGGACGGTGTCAGATTCCCATCGGGTGGCCGTTGGGCCGGCGCACGGGCGGCACCGGCAGCTCCGGAGCCCCGATCATCCCGTCGTGAGCGTGACCCAAGCCGATCTCGGGCTCGACCGGCCCGGCCGGGCGGCCTGGGGCTGCCTAACGATCCCTTGGTTGGAATCTGTCATGGAGCGAGGGCACATCCTGCCGGATCGCCGCCCGGTGGCCGTGTGACAACCACAGCTCGGCCGGCGGCCCGGCACAGGCCCGGCACAGGCCCGGCACAGCTCAGCCCGGCACAGGCCCGGCACAGCTCAGCCCGGCACAGCTCAGCCCGGCGCAGCTCAGCCCGGCCCGGCCAGCCCGTCCTCCCCGGACCCCACCGCTCGCCACCATCTCGCAACCCGGGCCGCCGCGACGGCTCCGCCTTTGCTAGGCTGACGGCCGCATGCGAGACATCACGGACCGCGCCCTCGATACGGCCGCCAGCCAGGGCGCGAGCTATGCCGACGTCCGCGTCGTCCGCCGGCTCGAGGAGTCGATCGCCGTCAAGTCCGGTCGGCTCGAGGGCGTCTCGTCCAGCGAGAGCGAGGGCTTCGGGGTCCGCGTCCTAGTCGATGGCGCCTGGGGCTTCTCCAGTTCGAACTGGCTGACCCCGGCCGAGGCTGACCGCGTCGCCGCCGAGGCGACCCGGATCGCCCGCGCGAGCGCCACCGCCCTGCGCAACCGGGTCGCCCTCGACAGCCGCCCCCCGGCTCTGGGGCACTACGAGACGCCGCTGGACATCGACCCGTTCACCGTGCCGTTCGAGACCAAGATCGCCGAGCTCCTCGCCGCCGACGAGGAGGCCAACCGGGTCAAGGGCATCGTCTACACGGAGACGACCTACGGTGCCCAGCGCGAGTGGAAGACCTTCGCGGCGTCCGACGGCAGCTTCACCGAACAGGTCATCACCCACGTCGGCGCCGGCATCGAATCGAACGCGGCGAGCGGCGACGAGCAGCAGCGTCGCAGTTACCCCGACGCGGGCGGCGGCTGGCAGGCGGCCGGCTACGAGTACATCCGCGGCCTCGACCTCAAGGGCTCCGCCGGCGTGCGCGCTGAGGAAGCCGTCGCCCTGCTGACCGCACCGTTGTGCCAGCCCGGCCGGCGGACGATCATCCTCGACCCGTCGCAGCTCTATCTCCAGGTCCACGAGAGCTGCGGCCACCCGACCGAGCTGGATCGCGTCTTCGGCACCGAAGCCAGCTACGCCGGCACGAGCTTCATGACCACGGACCTGCTCGAATCCGGCTTCCGCTACGGCTCGGACCTCATCACGATCGTCGCCGACGCAACGGCGCCCGGCGGCATGGGCACCTTCGGCTGGGACGACGAGGGCGTCGCAGCCCAGGCCGTGCCGCTCGTCCAGAACGGCATCTTCGTCGGCTACCTGTCGTCGCGCGAGACCGCGCCGCGGATCGGTCGCCAGAGCGGTGGCGCGATGCGGGCGGACGGCTGGAACCGGATCCCGCTCATCCGGATGACCAACATCAACCTGCAGCCCGTGCCGGGGATGAGCCTCGACGAGATCGTCGCGGATACGGACGACGGGCTCTATCTGGCCTCGAACCGCAGCTGGTCCATCGACGACCGCCGCCTGAACTTCCAGTTCGCGACCGAGGTCGCCTACGAGATCAAGGGCGGGAAGAAGGGCCAGCTCCTGCGCAACCCGACCTACACCGGGATCACGTACGAGTTCTGGCGGTCGTGCGACGCGGTCGGCGACGAGCGCAGCTACGTGATGCTCGGCACGCCGAACTGCGGCAAGGGCGAACCCAGCCAGACCGGCCACGTCGGGCATGCCGTCCCAGGCGCTCGCTTCACCAACGTCCAGGTCGGGGTGGGCAACGGATGAGCGTGGACATCGATCCGCGCCGCCGACTCGCGCTCGCCGAGAAGGTCCTGCTGGCGGCCGAACAGGCCGGCGCGACCGAAGCCGAGGTCCTGGTCCTCGCCGACGACTCGGCCCTGACTCGGTTTGCCAACAGCGAGATCCACCAGAACGTCGCCGAGACGAGCGCGACCGTCAATCTGCGATTCGTCGTCGGGAAGCGCGTCGCCGTCGTGACGACAGGCCGCACCGACAACGACGGCCTCGTCGCCTTGGTCGACCAGGCCGCTTCCATCGCCAGGGTCGTCGAGGAGCTCGAGGACTGGGGCGGACTGCCTGAGCCCCAGCCGATCACCGAGGCCGAAGGCGGCTGGTCCGAGGCGACTGCCTCCGCCTCACCGGAGTCGCGGGCCGAGGGCGTGCGCGCGGTCATCGCCGCCGCCGATGAGGCCGGTTCCGTGGCGTACGGCTCGTATTCGACCGGCGCCGAGACGATCGCCATCGCGAATTCGAAGGGCATCCGGGCCGTCCAGCGCCAGACCAGCGCGCAGTTGCTGACCGTGTCCATGGCACCGAACGGTGGGACCGGCTACGCGGAGGCCGTATCCGTCGATGTCGACCGGATCGATCCGGCGGCGATCGGACGCGAGGCGGCCGAGAAGGCCCGGGCGACCCAGAACCCGGTCGCCGTCGAGGCCGGTGAGTGGCCGGTCGTCCTCGAGGAGTACGCCGTCGTCGACATCGTCGACATGCTCGGCTACCTCGGGTTCAGCGCCCTCGCGGTCCAGGAAGAACGCTCCTTCTACGAGCCGGGGCGAAGGATCGGATCGGACCTCGTCACGATGGTCGACGACCCGAACGACCCGAACGGCCTGCCGATGGCGTTCGACTTCGAAGGCGTCCCGAAGGAGCGCGTGTCGCTCATCGATCACGGCCTGTGCGGCGAAGTGGTCTACGACGCCCAGACCGCGGCCCGAGCCGGCCGCCAGTCCACCGGTCACGGCCTGCCGGCCCCGAATCCCTACGGCCCGTTCCCGTTGCACATGGTCATGTCGCCCGGGACGTCGTCGCGTGAGGACCTGATCGGCGGCCTCGACCGCGGCCTCCTCGTGACCCGGTTCCACTACACCAACCCGGTCCACCCGAAGCTCTGCGTGATCACGGGCATGACCCGCGACGGCACCTTCCTCGTCGAGGACGGCAAGATCGTCGGTCCCGTCCGGAACCTGCGCTACACGATGAGCTACCTCGACGCGCTGGCCGGGATCTCGGCCGTCAGCGCACAGCGCAAGACGCTCAAGGGCTTCCTCGGCGGGGTCGTGGTCCCTGCGGTCCGCATCGACGGCTGGAGCTTCACGGGCACCACCGAGCACTGACCGGGACGTGCGGGACTGTCTCGGTCGTGGCCAGGTTCCATCGCGAACAGCGAGCCTGTTCCGGTCCGAACCTGTCCCCCAACGGCTATGGCGCAGCGCTGAGGGTGCCTTGGATGTTGCCGGAGTTCCCGCTCCGCAACTCGCACGAGAACTCGTACACACCAGACGACCCGCCGCTGTAGGTGCCGACGATCCTGCTGCACCCGGGAGCGGCGTCGAAGAAGGCCTTCGGAGTCCCGTCCGTGCAGGTGTAGCTGTCGCCGCCAAGGTGCAGGAACAGTTGGATCGGTGAGCCGGCCCCACCCACCAAGTTGACCTGGCCCACCCCCGGCTTGGGCTGTGAGCCGTTGCCACCGACGATCCAGGCTTCGAGCACGCCCGACTTGTGCGTCCCACCGCAATACGACGCTTGGTAGTCGTAGACATAGGTGCTGCCTGGTTGGACTTGGTAGTCACCGATGTCCATGAATGCCTTGCCGATAAAGGTGATGGACCCGGACGATGAGTCATTCGGTCCGGACACGTTCCAGTTGATAGTTCCCTGGACCCTCGTCGGCGGGGTGGAGCCTTCCGTGCTGTCGCTCGGCAGCGGCGGGACCGTTTCGGCGGGGGGCGTCGGACTCTCATCGGACGTCGGCGAAGGCGACTCCTTCTCGCACTTGGTGATGCTGGCCTCGAGGTCCCTGACCGATCGCTCGTTGAGGGCGTCCAGCGTCTTGGAGGCCCAGGCGTCGCCAGCTCCGACGACGATCCCGAGCCACGCCTGCTTGGAGAGGTCCGCAAGGCCCTCGTTCAGCATCCCGATATAGGTCGCGGCGGCATTCGTCTTCAGGTCGAGCCGGGCCTGGTCGACCTGTCCAACGAGTCGATCCCGTGTCCCGGGATCGTCCGCGTATGCCTTCACCGTGAGCGGATTGGTCGGGTTCTTGGCGCAGGCCTCGGCTGCATCGATCCGTTCCATCAGCTTCCTGTATCGCTTGCTCAGGTCGAGCGCCTCGAAGACCGACCCGATCGACTTGATGGACTGGACGAGCGGATCGACCTGTCCCTCCGCCTTGAGGAATGCCTGCATGCGCTCCACATACGCATCGAATACGGCTTCGGCACCCTTCTGGAAGCCCGCCTGGACGACCACGTCGGCCCCAGGCCCATCCTCGGCGGCGACGGGGGCCACGGGCAACGGCACGATGTAGCGGGCGAGGGCGGCGAACGATGCGGGACCGGCCCTGGCGACCGACCGTGTCGTGATGTCGGCGAGACTCGAGACGTGGTACGCGAGCGTGATCGAGGATCCCTTGCCCGTCGCCGCGCGGCTGACCTGCAGGACGCCCGGGTCGCCTGACCCGCCGGGCGTGACCGAGATCGCGACATCGGCCGTCTCGCCGGTGGGAAACGTCTCGACGACGTGCGCGCTGTGGTCGTCCGCCGAGACGACCTCGACCTTCGCCATCGCGAGCATGATCGATTCGGGTTCGCCCCAACCCTTTGCGACCAGCGAGTCGACGAAGGACTGGTCGTAGGCGCCCAGCGTGGGGTTCGAGGCGGATGATCCAGCGCCGGCGCACCCTCCCGTGAGGATCGCGACGACACCGAGCAAGACGGCGGCTCGTGATCGCATCTGACCCCTCCAACCCAGCGCGCTGGCGCGACAGTAGCACCCGACGGGTTGAGAAATCCTTACCGGTCGCTGGCCGGCATTCTCATGGGACCCTCAGACTTCGGCGCGAACGTCATCCCCAACGTTCCCGCACCCGGCCATCCGCCGGGGCGCAGCCGCTGATCCGGAGACCCACCACCGATGTCCGATCCGACCACGACCTCCCCGGCGCCCGCGCCTGTTCGCGCCGCCGGCCCCGAACTCCACGCGCTGCCGGACCCGTCCGACCCGCGTGCCACGGCCGAGGCGATCCTGTTCGAGATCCGCCGCGTCATCGTCGGCCAGGACGCGATGCTGGAGCGGGTCCTCGTCGGCCTGCTGTCCGGCGGCCACCTCCTCCTCGAGGGTGTCCCGGGCCTCGCCAAGACCTTGACCATCAAGACCCTCGCCGACGTCCTCGGCGGCAGCTTCAAGCGCATCCAGTTCACGCCGGACCTCATGCCGTCCGACCTCGTCGGCACCCGCATCTACCGCCCCGACCGGGCCGACTTCGATGTCGAGCTCGGCCCCGTATTCGCGAACTTCCTGCTCGCCGACGAGATCAACCGGGCGCCCGCCAAGGTCCAGTCCGCGCTCCTCGAGGTCATGCAGGAGCACCAGGTGACGATCGGCCACGAGACCTACAAGGTCCCGACGCCGTTCCTGGTCCTCGCGACCGAGAACCCGATCGAGGCCGAGGGGACCTACCCGCTGCCCGAGGCCCAGGTCGACCGCTTCATGCTCAAGATCCTGCTCGATTACCCGAACGCCGCCGACGAGGCGCAGATCGTCGTCCGTTCCCTCGTCCCGCCGGCCGCGCCACGCGAGATCCTCGACGCCGCCGGCCTGCGCCGGCTCCAGCAGAGCGTGTTGGAGGTCTACGTCGACCCGCGCCTCATCGCCTACGCGGTCGGGCTGGTCGAGGCGACCCGCCGGCTCACCTACTGGGGCGCTCCGGACCTCGAGGGCTACGTCTCCTACGGCGCCAGCCCGCGCGGTTCGATCAACCTCATCCACGGCGCCCGCGCCATGGCGCTCCTGCACGGCCGGCGCTACGTCCTGCCGGCCGACATCGCGGCCCTCGCGCCGGACGTCCTGCGTCACCGCCTGGTCATGAGCTACTCGGCCCTTGCCGACGGCATCACCGCGGACACGATCGTCCAGCGCGTTCTCACCCTCGTCCCGGCCCCGCGGCTGGAGATGGCGGTGGAGACGTCCGCGTGACCGAAGGCGCACCACGAGCCGTCGCCGCCGATCTGGCGCGGCTCGGCGGGCGCGAACGGTCCGCGTCTCGACCCGGACCGGGACCCATCGCCGAGCGGCTCGTCCGTCAACTGGAACTCACGATGACCCGCCGGGTCGGCGGGCAGATGAGCGGCGACCACCTGGGTCGCGGCCGTGGGACGGGCATCGAGCTCGACCGGATCCGACCGTACGAACCGGGTGACGACGTCCGCCGCATCGACTGGAACGCCACCGCCCGGACCACCCAGACCCAGATCCGCGAGGACGTGCCGGACCGGCAGCTGACCGCGTGGCTCCTGCTGGACCACTCCCCGTCGATGCACTTCGGGACGGCGGACCGACGCAAGGCCGATGTCGCCGAAGGCGCGGCGCTCGTCGTCGGGCGGTTCGCCGCTCGACGGGGCGACCGCCTCGGGATCGTCACCTTCGGGGCCGGTCGCGAGACCGTCCTGCCGCCCGCCGGCGGACGCCGCGGCATGCTGGGCCTGATCCGGACCATCTCGGAGGAACCGCCCGAAGAGGGCGGCGGCCTCACGTCCGCGGCCCGGGCCCTGACCCTCGTCGGGGCGACCCGCAGCCCAGCCGGCGTCGTGGTCGTCGTGTCCGATTTCCGCGGGCCGCGCGACTGGCTCGCGCCCCTCACCCACCTCTCCGGCCGCCACGCGGTCGTCGCGCTCGAGGTCGTCGACCCGCGCGAAGACCGGCTCGTGGACGTCGGGGAACTGACCCTCGTCGACCCGGAGACGGGTCGGATGGCCCGCGTCGACACCGGCGACCGCGCGCTCCGCGACGCCTTCGAGACGGCGGCCGCAGCCGATCGTGACTCGCTCGCGGCGGAGTTCCGCCGCCTCGGTATCCGCCACCTTCGACTCTCCACCGATGGGCCATGGCTGCCCGCGCTCGCGCGCGGCTTCAGCCGGACGCCGGAACGCACAGGACGACCCGCATGAACTTCCTCGCTCCCGAACTCCTCCTCGGCCTCCTGCTCATCCCCGTGGCCATCGCGTTCTATCTCTGGGCGCAGCGCCGCCGCAGCCGCTACGCGGTCCGATTCACGAACCTGGACCTGCTGGCCAACCTGACACCGAAGCGACCCGCGTGGCGCCGTCACGTGCCGCCGGTCCTCTACCTCGGCGCGATCGCCGCGCTGCTCATCGGCCTGGCCCGCCCGACCATGGTCATGGCCACACCGCGCGAGGACGCCACCGTGCTGCTCGCGATGGACATCTCGGGTTCCATGCGCGCGACGGACGTCTCGCCGACCCGCCTCGACGCGG
>Ga0302322_100006753_pt1 | contig 10209 bp, 6 predicted proteins | sample Fen_T0_2_FD_203757 | JGI IMG/M metagenome (GOLD analysis project Ga0302322, IMG submission 203757) | Peat permafrost microbial communities from Stordalen Mire near Abisko, Sweden - Fen_T0_2 | ecosystem: Environmental > Terrestrial > Soil > Wetlands > Permafrost | place: Sweden: Abisko... | reverse complement strand
TCAATCGCCGCCCTGTCGTGCATATCGGTAAAACCCACTTTGGGGAAAAAGGTTTCGCGGCCATAAAAGGAAGCATAACCACCATGAAACCAGAAACTCTTGTAACCATTTTCCTGAAATATTTTTGGCAGGCAGCGCGTGTCAAAGTTCATGTCATACGCGGAGATGGAGGTTCCCACCAAAAAATCATGCTGGCCGCACAGCAGGGCTATTTCTGCTTTTATGGTTTGGTTTGAATTTGTATAGAAATATTTTGGTGTAAAGTTTCCTTGTGAGATCCGATCAAAATTGGGAGTCAGCGAAAATCCGTCATGTACACCCGTCTCATAACCTCGAAAGCTTTCAAGCACTATAAAAATGACGTTTTGACCTTTGTTGCTACTATTTAAGTGATTGTTGTTTTTCACATAAAAAGGGAATTTTTGTTCTTTCGAATTTGTAGTTCGGCTGCCGTAGATACTTGTGAGCGCGTTCAGGTGTTCGCGATTAACATAGGCGATTTTATTTTTTCCAACAAACTTCTCCCTGAGAATTTCCAATATAGGATTTTTTGCACCAAGTGGCAGATAGCCCTTTGTCTGCCAACTATCAATGGTCGCATCTGCATAAACTTTTGTAATCAGGCCCGACAAAATAATGCCGCTACATCCATACACGAGGGCGTAGTATTTGATGGCTTTTGTGTGAATGACTTTTTTGTTAAAGAAAAAATTAATCGCATAAAACACACCCAGCATCACAAAAAACGCGGCGGCGGCAATATAACGCCCCTGGAAACCGGTAATGCCCCTGGATAATTCTCGCCAATTGCCCGCATAACCCAGCGAGGCGTAATGGATATAGTCTCGGTAGAACTCGTAGTGCCACCATTCGCCGATCATGATCAGCTGGATCACGACAAGGATGGGATATATCAAAAAAAGTCTTTTTTTCCCGGAAAACAGAAAGGCGAGGTGAATGATCGTGGTCAACAACAGAACAAATGAAATGTCATCAAGATAGCCTGCTGCAAATTCCGATCGCGGCAAGCCAAGCCGGTAGACGCCCATGAACAGGATGGCGTAAAAAAATAATGACAGGGAAAATATAAAATTGCGCATCTACCAACTACTCGATTTTGGCCGTTGTATGGTCTAATAACGCGAGACACCACCACTCGGCACTTCATTATGCCTTCACGTTTTGGCATTAGCAAAAAATTACGCCCCTTCCTCTTTTATAGCGGCTTTACGCTACTTGCTGCTGCGTTACTCACTCTTATTTGTGGATATATTCAACTTGAACGTTTCTCTGAACCGTTCACGATCGAATGGGCAAATGAAGCGAGCAGTCTCTGGCTGCATTTTGATAAAAAAAATCCGTTATCCGGAAGGGTTGTATTTGTAGGCCACACGCCACTAGGCCAGCGGATGGTTAGTGAATATCAGGAGTTGAGTAAACTCAGCAGCCCAGGCATCTATATCGAGGATCACCGACTCTACAGCGCCATTAGCGGAGACCAGCGCTCAATGGATACCTTTGGCTACCTGGATTATTTTGCCTATATCAAACTTGAACTAAACCACCTTTACCGCAGCGCTCTTGCAAACCAGCACACCAATACACCGCTGCTCACTGACACAGCATCGTCTGAAATCTATCTGCAATCACTTTTTACGCGCGGACTTTATAAACAAGCCGATAACACACTGGTTGACCAGTTGCGGCTTCTAGTGCAAAAAGCTGTGCCGGGCTCGTATGTACGGTTTTCTGTTTTTTTATTTTATTACGAAAATGACAATGAACCCTTGCTCCTGGATTTACTTGCCGCAGCAGCGCGCGGCGTCAATATCCAGCTGATTACCGACCTCCCGGAATCTGACAACTCGCAACGACGCGGTGCCGGACAAGTTTTTCAGGAAGCCTTTGAAAAACGTTTAAGTGAAGTGGCCAAGGGGAAATCTGACTCCTGGATCAAACGGCACGGCAACGTCTCCTGGGATTCTAAAAATCATACCAAAATCTTTCTTTTTTCAGATTCGGCCGGCTTTAAAAACTGGGTGATTGTTACTTCGGAAAACCTGACGGATACGGAAAGACAGAAGTACCAGGCAGGCCTTCTTATGCGCGACAAGCTTTCCTACGATGCATTTGATCAGTACTGGAATCAAATTCTTAAAGGCAACTACAGCGACTTATGGTCCGCATCCAGTGGAACAAATTTAACTCACCATTTTTTTCCGCAAACAACAGGCGATGATGAAATCTATCGCCAACTTGATCGAATCACCATCATTCCTGGCACAACCCAGAAGAGCAAATTATCCATCAGTATGGCGCGCTGGAATTTTGAACGCTTCCCATTGGCGATGAAACTGGTTGAGTTGGCTGAAAAAGGAGTGCAGATTGAAATCGTCACGCGCAACAATCCGCAAATTGTTGACGATGTCATACTAAAATTGCTTAGCCACCGACCAAATATTGCTTTGCACACAGCAAATGTCGACAAACTGAATATCCATTCCAAATATGTTTTATTTGATGGCTATTATCGCGATGGTGATATGGCCGGTGATAATCAACCCAAAAAAATTCTCTGGGTCGGTTCGCATAACTTTACCGGTATGGCGATGCGCAACAATTACGAAACCTGGTCTGAAGTCAGGAATGAGAGGATATTTCAGGATTTTTCCGATAACTTTTTGGAACTGAAATCACTGGTACCGACAGATGCGGAGTCCAGTGATTTAAATTCCGATGTTGCGCACAATAAAAGCCTGGATAATAACGCGGATTAACCCGGTATTATTCGGTTTTACCTGCCGCGCGACGCGCTTCCCGCTCCGCTTTTTTCCTTGCGCGCTCATCTTCTTTGGCGGCATTGTCGGCCAATTTTTGTTTCATTTCATCACTCATCGGCGTTAACAATACGCCATCCCTATGTGCCTGAATATACTTGCCGCATTTATTATCTTCACCCATCAGCGCACGAATGGCATAGATCATGGCGCGCATTTCTTTCACACGCGGATTGATCATAAAACCTTCCATACCATTGGCCGCTAGCATCGCCACATAGGTGCGGTTCAATAATGCGCGGTGCGGCATACCAAAACTAACATTAGACAAGCCGCAATAAGTGCGAATGTCTGGAAACTCGGCTTTCATCATTTGCAATAATTCAAAACTGATCTTGCCGACATTATCGTCAGTGCCAATCGGGAGAATCAAAGGATCAATCCACAAATTATGATCTGGCACGCCGGCATCTCGCGATTTTTTAACAAGATCCTGGCAGATCTTGAAACGGCCTTTAGCGGTGTGTGTAATTCCGTCGTTGTCCATTAACAAAGCAACGATGCCGGTTTTGTATTTTGCCGCAACCGGCAGCAATTTCTGCGGACTGTTGCCCTCATTGGTGATGGAGCTGATGATGGGAACCTGGCCTTTCCAGTCAAAACTTTCCAGCGTTTTGATAATGGCGGGAGGATTGGAACTGTCCAGCACCAGTGGCACATTGGTTACTTCGCGCACGCACTCTACCATCCATGGCAGATCGATCATTTCATCACAGCCGGTTACCTGTGCATTTAAATCCAGATAATCTGCATCGTTCTGCACCTGTTCCAGCGCAACTTTTTGTATCCAGGCTTTATCGTGATTTTTTACTGCATCACAGATTGCCGGAATGGTAGCGTTCAGCGATTCACCAATAACAACAACTGCCATAACTTTCTCCTGTACAGATAACCCTACTTCAGTTTTTTCAAACCCATGGCATGCAGCTCTTCCTTGACCTTGTTGTAGTCATCCAGAAGCGCCTGCTTGGGTATACATTTTTCACAATCGTAAGCATCTTTGAAGTGGCGTGGACCTTTGCCGCTCTCCTTGTGCTTGATGGTTTCTTCGTTGCGTTTGGCAAAAATTTTCTTCATCAAAATTTCTGCTTCAGCCGGATCCTGGATCTCCAGTATCGCTTCCATCACTTCACCAACCAATCGCGTCTCCAGACCCGAGTGACCGCCAATCCACACATAAGCCATACCGTTGATGGTGTTGGATACCGTCATCGCCTGCGCCTGCCACATACCTGCATAGGTGCGCCAGTAAGGCTCAATACCTGCGCATACCGATGCAATGGGGTTTTTCACATGGCGTTCGAATGCGCGTGTTGCTGCGCCAACTGCCCATTGTGTTTCATGATCCGACCAGGTGCCATCAAGATGGTTTGCAAACATTTGCACCATGCCACCATGGCCATACGCCAGCTGGGCAAGTGCGTTACATACGATACCGATTGCTGTCTCGCCGCCGTTGCGACAGATGGCGCCAGTGAGTGATACACAAGATGTCCAGGGTTCTATGCCGCGATCCTGGCAATATTTCGCCATCATGAAAGCATTCCAGTCAATTTTCATTTCCGGAATAATGTGGATACCGATTTGTGTGTTCCAGGTTTTGCGACGATTTTCATTCTGATCGTCAATACACGCAAAAGATGCAGCCGCTGAAGAGGCGGTGCACAACAAACCCTGGTGCATGCCGGGGCGACCTTCTTCGCGACAAATACGCTGGATTTGTTCACATTCCCATTGCGCTGCGTACATTTCAGACAAGGTGCCGGCTTTTGCCGAATGACCGTGGATCACTTCGATACCACCGGTGATACCCATCGCTTTGTTGGTTGGCTCTTTTACAAACGAACGGATATATGGATCGTGCCACTCTTCGCCGATCACGCCGCAAGGGCCGCCGGCCAGTATCGGCAATTTTTTATCAAACTGTTTGCGATAGGTAAACTCAATGCGATCTTTGCCCTGGCCAAATTTTGATACATGCGGCTTGGCATTGTAATGCGCGGCTGTGTCGCGCACTTCCTGTTCAGTCATAGCAATAACGCGGAATGTGCCGTTATGATAAATACCGCAGGTGGAAAGCAGCTCAACTGCCGCTTCAAAAACACCATCGGCCGTTGCATCGCTGATCACCATACTGTCCGGCGTGTAAGCAACGCCGTGTTTGTCGGCGGCTGCACGTAAAGTCTTTGACCACTTCACATCAAACTTCATTGATTTTTCGATAACTTCGCCGTTTTCAGCGCGTTTTTGGAAATCCATAATGTCGAGTAGTGCCATATTTTTTCTCCAGTCTAATTAGCTTGTGTAAATTAAGTTGCTAAAACGTTTGTTATGCCTTTCTACCAAAATGTGTTTGCATAATATTTTTACAAAGCGTCACGGCTTCCATCGCATTTGGCGCCCAGCCATCCGCACCCATCATGTTGGATTTTTCCTGATTGGTTTCTGCGCCGCCCATGACCACTTTAAAGGTACTGGTTAAGCCCATATCGCGAACATAGTTCACCACATCGCGACAGTTAGGAATGGTTGTTACCAAAAAGGCAGACAGTCCGATGATATTGGCCTTCTTCTCCCTGGCTTTTTCAATAAAGGTCATGGCATCGACATTCACTCCAAGTGAATGAACTTCAAATCCTGCCAACTCCAGTTGTTTCGCAACAAGACCATAGCCGATATCGTGCAGGTCTCCGGAAACCGCGCCTATCACCACAACACCCTGGCGATCGCCTTCACCGGTTGCGGGAAGATGCGGGTCAATAATTTTGATGCAGGTTTCAGCCAGCTCACCACCGACCATTAACTCTGCCAGAAAGTATTCCTTGGATTCAAACAGCTGGCCAATTTTCTCCAGCCCTTTCACTACGCCATCCTTTAATACCGATACCGGGTCAAGGCCCGCATCCAGGCACTCCTGTACAACTACTGCTGCTTCGTCGTCCAGCTCAGCAATGAGTTCTGCAATTTCAGCAATATCTGTGTGGTCCATTGTGATTACCTCTACCTAATCGATTTATCCCGAAGCCAACTTACTCAGGGGAAAGCATCTTACTCACGAGTAAGTTTGATTGCAAGTAGTAGAGTCGGGCTGGCATGGGCTAGAATCCCAGCCCATTAACCCGCTTTATTCCCGGATCATCCCTTGGCAGAAAACTTCCCCATAGTCCCCGGCTACCAGATTCTCAAGCAAATGGGACAAGGTGGCATGGCCACAGTGTACCTGGCCGTGCAGGAGAGCTTTGGTCGCCAGGTGGCGCTCAAAATCATGTCGGACCAGCTGGGAAAGGACGATGTCTGGGCCCAACGTTTTATGCACGAAGCGCGAATAGTCGCCCAGCTATCCCATAGCAATATCGTTCCGGTTTTTGATGTTGGCAGCCATGAGGGCCGGTTTTATATTTCCATGGAATTGCTCAAGGGCGGCAAACTCGATGAAAAAATCAGCCACAACCTTACCGTTCCGGAAATTGTAAAAATTGTCAGCGGCGTCGCCGCCGGTCTCGACTATGCCGGATCCAAAGGTTTTGTGCACCGCGATATCAAACCTGACAACATTATGTTTCGCGATGACGGCACCCCGGTCATTCTTGATTTTGGTATTGCCAAACAAAAAGATGGCGACAGTAAAATGACCAAAACCGGCACGATCGTCGGCACAACCGGTTACATGAGCCCGGAGCAGGCGATGGGTATGGAGCTCGACGAACGTTCCGACCTATACAGTCTCGGCATTATGTTTTATGAACTGCTCACCGGCCACGTGCCTTTCCGCGGCGATTCTGCTGTGGCAGTTTTATTAAAACATGTGCAGGAAGCGCCGCCGGCATTGCCAGCACATCTCAGTGCATTTCAACCGATATTAGACAAAGCGCTCGCAAAAAAACCGGATGACCGCTACAAACGCGGTAGCGAAATGGTTGATCATCTACAGGAAGCACTCTCACAGTTCAAACAGGGTAGCCCAGCAACACCAACAAAAAAAATTACAGCCATTCAACAACAGCCCATCAATGCCAGCGATGCAACAATTGTTACCGCTCCCGTGACAGGGTCGGTGATTGCCACGAAGACAAATCGCATTCCTTTGCTTGCAACAGTGGCTGTCCTTGTCATTACAGCGGCTATCTACACCGGTATGAAATTCCAGAACAAACCTCAAAACAATACAGTAGCTGCACCATCCAATACTTCAACTGCCGCAGTTCTTCCGGTGCCTGCTCCCCTGCCAACTCCAGTACCAACTCCGACAACCTCCCAAATCGAAACGCCGGTTATCGCAACAACGCCTGCTGTTGTGTCACCGGTCGCAGCATCTCCCGTCGCCGATGACACCGGCAATAAACGCGTGATCGCACGGATATTACTGGGCGCGCATGAATGCATGAAGCAACATCAATATGATTGCGCCAAAAGCAAAGCGGAATCAGTACTGGATATCGATCCCGACAACATAATCGCCAAACAAATTATTGCCAACGCAGAGAAAGCGCAAAAGAATGCATTCTCCGGCGACTGGAATGCCAAATAACTTTTTCTAGGTTACACAGGAGAAAAATATGAAAATAACCAGTCAACAAAAAACCATTCGCCGCATTGTTGTTCTGCTATTAATAAGTGCCATCATCGGTTGCGCAGCAAATGGTCGCGGCATGGCCGGTGGCGACGAAGATTGCAGCGCAGCAAAAAGTGCCGGCGCCGGCGCGCTGATTGGCGGACTGCTTGGTGCGGCGATCGACGGCAAGGATGGCTCAGTGAGAGGTGCGGCGGCAGGTGCAGTTGTTGGCGGGCTCGGATGCATCGCCATGAATTATCACAGCAAGCAGCTACGTAGCGCGCATCAGGTCAACAAGGAATACCAGGATCAGCACGAAACGCTGCCTGAAAAACCCGTCGTGACCAGTTATTCCATCTCGGCTCCCAGGCAGGTTGTGCGCGGCAACAATGTTTCAGTTAACTCCGCCATCACCGTTGTTGATGGTCGCCAGCAATCGGTTGACCGCATTGAAGAAAAACTATTTATTGTCGACAGCGATGGCCAACGCAAACAGATTAAAAGCAAGGAAGCCAAAAAGTCCGGCATGAACCAGGGCGGTGAATATGCCAACTCATTCAGTTTTACACCACCGACCGGTGTTGCCCAGGGCAACTATCGCCTGGAATCGGAAGTGTATGTGAACGACAAGCTGGCTAAAACGGCAAAGGCGCCGATTGTTTTTGCCTATGAAACGAATGGCGCAACGACTGTTGCCTTGAATAAATAATATCACGCCGCTCTGTTTTTTCGGCGCTCATCGCGCCGGCGTTTTTTATCTTCCTTGTCATCATCGGCCGACGGAACCGCTGCAATACCGTAACGCAGCAGTGATGGAAATGGATGACGTTTATGCGGCAACAATGTGGCATCAACAAAATGCGGCACAAAACTCGGTTCATTGGTTAATTCAACATAGTGAATCTTGCGCGCAATGTGTTCAGCCTCTTCGCGTTTTGCGCGATTGATCAAGGCCATACGCGCGCCATCTCCGGCAGCGTTGCCAACCGACCGTACATTGGCCATACCCACATCCTGGAATAACCCGATCATCATCGAGCGCCGCAAATCGAGATGCGAACCAAAAGCACCGGCAAGAATCACTTTCTCCGGCTTATCTTTGCCCAGTTTATCCAGCAACACCTGAATACCCGAATACACCGCCGCTTTCGCCAACTGCACGTTGCGGATGTCATCTATGGTCATGGTGATATCGCTATCGAGACATGTTTCGTTTTTCCAGGCAATCACAAACTCTGGCTCACCTTTGGCGTCACGGCGCAAACGCGGTGACTGGATATGCATATTAAACTTTCCATTCGCCGCCAGAATTCCTGCTTTTAGTAATTCGCCCACGCCATCAATAATCGCTGAGCCGCACAAACCATTGGCGCCAATTTCTTCTGGATTCAAACGTGTGCTCCAGGCCTCTTTGCCTATCACTTTAAACCGCACATCAAAATCATTGTCTTCCTTGTTGCGTTCTATGCGAATTTTTTCAATGGCGCCGCGTGATGCGCGCACGCCGTATTTTATGCTCGCACCTTCAAGCGCCGGTCCTGTCGGGCATGACGTGGAATAAATTTTATCCTTATTGCCCACCAGGATTTCACCGTTGGTTCCAATATCGACAATCGCTACCAGTTCACTGGAGTTGTATGGCTCTAATGCGATCGCAACAGCTGTGTTATCCGCGCCAACAAAACCCGCCTGGTTCGGCAACAGGTGTACATTAATGGATGGAAGTATTTTTAAATCAATATCACGCGCTTTTACATCCACTCCCTGCTGCACGCGCGGATTAAACGGCGACTTTCCCAGTGACTCCGGGTCAAGGCCAAGAAAAATATGATGCATACAGGTATTCGCAACCAAAACCACTTCGGCAATATCTTCCACTGTATAACCAATGGCTTTTGTGGCTTTATCTGCCAGGATACCGAGTGCGTCAATTACAGCGCGCTGCATACGATGCAGGTTGTCTGCACCTTCACTCGCCGCAATTCGATTCATCACATCATCGCCGCCAATTTTAATTTGCGGATTCATGATTGATTCGGTAGCGAGCGTTTCACCTGTCTGCATATCACACAAGTACGCGGCCATGGTTGTCGTACCGAGATCCACTGCCATACCAATCAGGGTATTGGTGGTATCGCCGTTTTCAACTCGCACAACCTCTGCCCTTTCATCTAGATAGGGACGCCATACAGTCACGGTGAGATTCATCACTTTGGTGCGTTGTGGTTTTGCAATCAATGCCAGCTGTTCAAGCGCAAGAAAATCAATTTTCGTTTTCAGCTGGTGGTGTTCCAGCAATGCATCATGCAAACGATCCCAGTCACCGCGAGGGTCATGCAGTGTTGGCGCTGGCACGGTTACAAAATACTTTTTCGTCACCGGATCGCGAATCGCGATTGGCTTGCCTGCAGCCTTGCGCACTACCGCCTCTTTTACGCGGCTTTCTTCCGGGATAAAAACCACCACATCATCAAGCACTTTGGTTTGGCAACCGACTCGCTGTTCTGCCTTAAAATGATGTTTCGCTTTTAATTGCGTTTCGTGCGCCGTTTCTGCGCTGACATGATTCGCCGCCGAATGAACATCGTGCTCACCGCTGACAGCGGTTATACCCATAAAGGAAGGGCTGCTCAACGATGTGTCGCGACCCAGCTGGTCAAATGTTCCTTTTAATATTTCGCATTTGCATTTGGAACAGGAGCCAGTGCCACCGCAAATCGATTCCAGACCGACGCCGAGTTCGCGCGCCGCTTCCAGTACATTCGTCCCTACGGCGACATCACCACTCACGCCACTTGGCAAAAAAAAAATCTTTTTTTT
>Ga0302322_100006752_pt1 | contig 10209 bp, 12 predicted proteins | sample Fen_T0_2_FD_203757 | JGI IMG/M metagenome (GOLD analysis project Ga0302322, IMG submission 203757) | Peat permafrost microbial communities from Stordalen Mire near Abisko, Sweden - Fen_T0_2 | ecosystem: Environmental > Terrestrial > Soil > Wetlands > Permafrost | place: Sweden: Abisko... | reverse complement strand
TCACAGACGCCTTGATCAGCGTTGCCCTAGCGAGTCGGGTTGGTCAAAGTCCGCAAAGCGCACCAACACGCCACGAGCGGCTAAGTCCTCCAACTTGTGGGGTGTACGGGTGATTGCAATGACTGGCACATGAGGCCGATACCGCAAGAGCAACTCGACAACTTGGCGCGCGAGCGCTCCAGAAGCACCGCTTACCAACAGCGCGCCGCCGGTGGAACTGGAATTAATGGCGTTCATGAGAAATAGTCTTTCGTGTCCGGAGCACTCAGATCGGCGCTCCATCAGATTCGGTCGCTTGCCTCCAAGGCGATCAGGCGTACAGGCACATGCCGCATGCAAAAGACAAGCGGACACCCGAACAGGAGGCGATGAAATTGGAAGCGGCCACACGCGTCAAGGCGCGCGCAGCTTCCGGAAATCAGCGAAAGACAATTTGCATCAGTGGATCATCGCACGCCTTATCGAGCTGCAAACTCTCAAGCACAGTGACTCAGCTCAGCGGAACCAACCCGCACAACGCGAAGGGTCAGCGCCCGATGATCACTGAAGGACCGGCTGCGTGCTCACGCTCCCGGCCATGTGCCGGCATTGGCGGCAGGCCGCTTTCCAGCGCCCGACGTGCATTTGGATCGCCGTGATTGGGCAGCCCTTTGTGCCCTGAAGCAAGTCCCTTCGCGCCGCATGCAGCCAGGCGAGACCTTTAGGACATGGACAAGCCATATCAGCGTTCAGCCTGTTCAGGCTGGAAGACAAGCAGGTCCCCGGGTTGGCAGTCGAGGTACTCGCAGATCTTCTGCAGGGTGTCAAAACGAACACCCTTCACCTTGCCCTGCTTGAGCAGAGAGAGGTTCGCTTCGGTGATGCCGATGTATTCGGCCAGGTCTTTCGACTTGGCTTTGCGTACGGCCAACATGACATCGAGCCTGACGACGATGGGCAAGGCCTGCGACTCCTTCAGACGATCTGCGCGTGCTCTTCGGCAAGCTCGGCTGCATGCGTCATCACGTGCGCCACTTGCCACACGATGCCGGCGAACACCAGCATCAACAGCGTCTGCGAATCGAGCTGGAGCGACAAGGACCGTGGGCCTGCGGGTGCGGCCCAGGCGAGCACGACGCTGGCCGCGGGGCCGACCAGCAGTCCGGCGACTGCCGATAAGAACACGCCAACAGCGAAGCCGCGCAAGTGGCCGACCGTGCCGCGGCCGAATACCTCGCCGCGCGCCATTCCACGCAAACACCAGGCCGCGCGCATCAGCCCATAGGCAAGGCCCACCACCGGCAACAGTCCGAGGGCGATCAGCATGATGCGCGGCCCACCATCGAGACCCGCTAGCGGGCCGCCGCGGGTCGTCCACAACCCGTAGATCGTGAGCCCCGGAAGCAGGGCAGCGAGCGCCAAGCAGCACGGCACCAGAAGCCTGAGCAGGCGCGGGCTCGAAAGAAGAGCTGAAGAGGGTTGCATGAAGGCCTTGACGTGTTCTGGAGTTCCGCCTAAATTTCTGTAAAACAATAAGTTATATCTGTAAAACAGTCTATCACTGAAGATGGTCTCATGCATTCGCCCACATTGCCCGTCGCCCTGCTGATTCCTCTCGCAGCACTGAGCGCATGCGCCGACATCAACTGGGAGCGCAGCGTCTATGAAGGCGTGCGCCGTGGTGCGGACAACGCAGCGCAGCAACCTGAGAGCGTCTCGGGACAGCAGACGACCAGGCTGCCGGAGTACACGCAGTTCGAGCGGGATCGGCGGCGACTGATGACCCCCGATTCCGCGGCCACAAAGGCCGCGCCTCCCCAATGAGCCTCTCCGTCTACCGCCTCGGGCGGATGTGCAGCGCCGCGGCGTGCTGCATCGCTCTATTGGTTGCCAACGCGGGCTGCGGTGGCACCGCCGCCGTTCATGAGGACCTCCCGCCATGCACACACGCACTGAGCTACCGCGGCACCCTGCCGTTACGCAGCGCCTTGCCGGAATCCGACTGGCCGACCGACGACAACGGCAACTGGCTCGATCGGCCTGTTCCGTCGGCACTCGGCACACAACTGGCGTCTCGCCTGCAATCCGTGCTTGCACAAACCGGCGCCCCGGGCGCGACGGTCGCGATCGGTGGACCGGGGCTGGGGTTGTGGCAGCGCAGCCTCGGGCTGGCTCGCACCGCGCCGCGCGTTGTTGCCGATGATGCATCGCTCTTTTGGTGGGCCAGCGTGGGCAAGGCCTACACCGCTGTGCTGGTGCTGCAATCTGTGCAGCAAGCGAAGCTTTCCCTCGAGCAACCGGTCAGCACATGGTGGCCGCAGTTTCCCGAGGGGCAACACATCACCGTCGCGCATTTGCTCAATCACACCGGGGGTCTCGATGCTGCTGAGTTCACGGCGCCGCCAGCTGCGACCTACCAGCCGCCGGAAGCCTTGATCGCCAAAGCGCAAGCGAGCGGCAGCCTTTTCTGCCCGGGCGCCTACTGGCGCTACAGCAACACCGGCTACATCATGCTCGGCCGCGCGCTGGAGTTGACCGAAGGCGCGTCGTACGCTGAGCTGCTGCAACAGCGCGTGTTCGCGCCGCTCGGGTTCACGCACAGTAACGTCATTGGCCCCGGCACTCTCCCTGCGGGATTGGTGACGTCGCATCCTGGCAATCAACCGGTGGACGACGCGGCCCGCGCCACGCCGTTTGCAGCGGGCGCCATCGCGGCGCGCGCGGACGACGTGCTGCGCTTTTGGCAGGCGTTGCTGACAGGAAAGCTGCTGCCGGTGTCGACCGTCAGGGCGTCGTTCGCGACGCTCCACCCGATGTTCAACGCGACAGATGACCACTATGGGCGCGGCGTGATGGTGAAGGAGTGGACCGACACGCAGGGTCGCTCGCGGCGCTGGCTCGCGCACCAGGGCGGCCACCCTGGCGCCAACGCCCTGGTGGCCTACGACCCGATGCTGCAGGTCTACGTGGCAGTCGCCCTCAACTCCGACGCGTCGGCCGTCGCCACCGCCAACGCCCTTCTGCAGACCTTGGAGGGGTGGCGTGCGGCGACGCCTTAGCCTCACCCTCGGAACGCGCAGGCGAGATCTGCAGACCGGGCTGCGCCTAGATTTCGGAGCTTTGGATGTACGCGCCGAGCGCACACGCACGACGGGATGCCTTGTGCAACCCGGCGCGGGTGCACCGCACGCCAGGCGATGGACTCCTTTCGAGCAAATCAGTCGGCGCACCGATAGACGGCTCCGGGTCGGCAGCACGACTTCGTAGACCAAGGCAGCGGTCATTGCGGGCCGAAGTCAAACTTTGGCGCCACTCATCGTCAAAGTTGAGGGTGGCTGCCAGATTCCAGATCGGGCCGATCGCTGGGCCAGCGAACATTGGCAGGCCGCTGTCGGCGTCCGCGGCGTGATGCTGTCGCCGCACCTGGCCGCCATCACGATCTGAACGACAGGCTGCCGCCCCCACCAGCGTCGGGTTCCTGCCGGCTCAGCACCCGCTGCTGCGGCTCGCAGCCAACGGGTACGTCGCGGGTTCGGAGGCCGACACATCAGGCCTTCGCGGCGTAGGCGATCCGCCCGAGTTCGCCCCCAGCGACGAGACCGACGCCGAAAGTTGGCCTTCAATCTCCTTGAGGTTGGCCTGAGATGCCCGAATGGCAGCTGACAGTTGGTAGACAACATGCAGGAAATCTCGCGGGCTGACTTGGCCGACCGAGACATCCACCATCGTGTCAACCATGTGAGCCCCGTTGAGCAGCGACATCGGCCCCGATATGGCCTGCGTGGAAAGCTCGCGCTGCGCGGCATACGCGGCCGCGTAGCGGCGCAGCGCTTGCACTTCGATGTACTGCGCCGATTGGTTGGCGACTTCGACCTCCCAGGCTTCGCGTCGAAGCGTCGGGAGCGACATTCCGACCGATAGGGTCGATGCTGCGGGGCCGATGACGCGTTCATTGATGACGGCCTGGGGCGTGCCCGCCTTCAGCTCCCGCGTGAGGCTTGCGCCCAGCGCTTCAAGCGTCGCGAGGCGTTCTGTGTTGCGCCGGTAGGCATCTTTCACCTCGATCAGGTTGGCTTCGACTTCGGCCTCGATTTCGTGCTGCGCTGCGTAGCCCGCGTGGCGGTGATGTAGATCCTGCAGCCACTCTTCAAGCGCCAGCGCCGTGAGGATGCTCAGCACGATCATCAGGTAGTGAACGGCGAACTCCTTGACGTTGCCGATGGCCTTTTCGGGGAGCTCGAAATGCATGTCGATCCTTGGGTCGATGTTGCTGACTCGCTCTGTATCGCGGCGAGCACGTTCGTTCCCATTTGCCTTGCCATGCCGCAGCCCCTGAGCCGGTAGGCACTGGAGCACAGGCGCCTGCAAATCGCGAGCCAATTTGCTTGAGGAAGCCCATCAATAGGAACAACTTGTGCGGGCGTGGCATCGCCAAAACAATCTGCGTCAGCTTTCCTTCACACCGAATTCGAGACGCGTTCCATGCCGAGCCTCAGCGACCCAGCCAACCCCAAACGACGCCGGCTCGTGCAGGCCAGCGCGGCCTTGTGGGGTGGCATGTTGGTGGGGGTCGAAATGAGCGCCAATGCCGCCCGGCTTGTCGGCGCCGCGCAAACCAAACCAGATGCGGGCGCTGTGGAGCTGACGGCGTGGGTCCGCATCACACCCGAGCGCGAAGTCGCCCTGGTGGTCTCGCAGGCCGAGCTTGGGCAAGGCATCAGCACCACGCTGCCCGCCATCCTTGCAGACGAGTTGGGTGCCGATTGGGCTGATGTTCGCCTGTTGACGGCACCCCTTCGGCAAGAGTACCGCCACCCCAAGTACCAGTGGATGTTCACCGGCAACAGCGAGAGCATCCAATCGTTCTATGACGTGATGCGCAATATGGGCGCCGCTGCGCGCGAGATGCTCACGCTGGCCGCGTGCCAAACATGGCGCGCGGATGTGGCCGACTGCCGCACCGAAAATTCATATGTGCGACATGTCCCCACGGAGCGGCGCATTCACTTTGCCGACTTAGCCGGCGCTGCTGCGTTGCTGCCGGTGCCGCAAGCGCCCATCCTGCGGCCCGCAGCGGAGTTGCGCCTGATCGGCAGGCCGCTGCCGCGCGTCGACGTGCCCGACAAGGTCAGCGGTCGCGCCGTGTTCGGCATCGACTTTGCGGTGCCGGGCATGCTGGTTGCCGCCGTGCGCACCGTGCCCGCGATCGGCGCGCAGGTGACAAGCTTCGATGCCACGGCGGCCAAGGCGATGCCCGGCGTACGTGCTGTGCTGCCGCTGCCCAATGGCGTGGCCGTGGTAGCGCAGCGCTACTGGCAGGCGGCGCGCGCACTCGCCACCATCCGGATAGATTTCGCCCAGACCGAGGCGTCGCGTTCAGCCGATTCGGCTGTGATCGAAGCCGGCTACGCGCGCGTCATGAACGATGGCCCGTGGGCGCCGGTGCTGGCCGAAGGGGTGTTCGCCGGCAAGCCTGCCTTCGAGGCGATCTATGCCTCGCCCTTTGCTGCGCATGCCACCATGGAACCGATGAACTGCGTGGCCTCGGTAACGGCCGAACGCTGCGAGGTGTGGGCGCCGACCCAAGGGCAAGACTTGGCGGCGCTGGCCTTGCAATATGCGCTCGGCATGGCACCGGAGAGAATCTCGGTGAACCGCACGCCCTACATCGGCGGCGGCTTCGGGCGGCGCCTCTTGCCCGACTTCGTGGTGCAAGCTGCCTTGATCTCCAAGGCCGTGGGGGCACCTGTGAAGCTGATGTGGGACCGCGAAGAAGATATGCGGCGAGACTTCTATCGGCCCGCATCGGCGCTGCGCCTCGTGGCGCACACGGATGGCCATGGCCTGCCCACGGCCGTTTTGGCACAGTTGATTTCACCCACTATTTTGTTGCCAGTATTCCCACCGATCCAAAAGACGCTGGACGAAAAAGGTTTCGACCCAAGTGCCCTTGAAGGCCTACTGGAGTTGCCCTACAAAGTAGCCGGCCGCCGCGTCGAATTTCATCTACCCAAGCTCTCGGTGCCGACCTCGGTGATGCGCACCACTGGCTATGGACCGAACCTGTTCGCTCTCGAGTCCTTCATCGACGAGCTGGCACACCGCGCTCATCGCGACCCACTCGCGATGCGACGCCAGCTTTTGGCTCATGATCCGCATGCCCTTCATGTGCTCGACAGGCTTGCGGTACTTAGCCGATGGGCTCAGCCGCTAACCAAGGGCTACGCCCGTGGTTTGGCCTTTGCCAACGCATTTGGCACGCTGATCGGCATGGTGGCCGAGGTCCACGTGAAGGCCAGCACCGTGCGCGTCATGCGCGTCACAGCCGTCGCTGATTCCGGCCAGGTACTTGACCCCGGCATTGCCCGCGCAGGCATTGAAGGTGGCATCGTTTTTGGCATGGCGTATTGCAAGTCAGAGGTTCGCTTCGAGCAGGGCCGTGTGCTGCAAGACAACTTCTCCACCTACGTGATGCCCTACCTGGCCGAGTGCCCCGAGATGGTGATCGAGTTTGTGAGCAGCGAGCGCACCCTGGGCGGTGTTGGAGAGGTCAGCCCCGTCACCTTACCCCCCGCGCTTGCCAACGCCGTCTTCCGCGCCAGCGGCCAACGCGTTCGTTCCATGCCGCTGTCGCGGCACGGTCTTTCCTTTGCTTGAGGTGTTGCTGTGTTTGCCCTGAATGTCAACGGTGTGAACCGATCCGTCGATGTGCCTGACGACATACCCTTGCTCTGGGTGATCCGCGAAGAGCTCGGCTTGACCGGGACAAAATTCGGCTGCGGCGTGGCCGCCTGCGGGGCTTGCACCGTACACCTAGACGGTGAGGCCGTGCGCAGCTGCGCGTATCCCGTAAGTGCCGCAACGGGCCACCAGATCACCACCATCGAGGGCCTGTCACCCAACGCCGACCACGCCCTGCAACGCGCCTGGGTCGAGCACCAAGTGCCGCAATGTGGCTACTGCCAGTCGGGCATGTTGATGAGCGCGGCCGCTCTACTGAGGGCCCATCCACGCCCGACCGACGCCCAGATCGATCAGGCCATGACCAACATCTGCCGCTGCGGTACCCATCCACGAGTCAAGGCCGCGATCAAGCGCGCAGCGCAGGCCATGGGGACGCATCGTGCGTGAGGCAACGCGTTGGCTGCGAGCGTTGTTGTTGGTGGGCACCTGGACTTGCACCGGCCTTGCGAGCGCGGGCAACGCCAAGGCCGCTGGCAGCGCAGCGTTTGATCCCATCTACCGTGTGCTCACGCACCCGCGCTGCCTGAACTGCCACACCAGCACCGGCTTTCCGCGCCAGGGCGACGAGCGACGCCCGCATGACTATCGCGTCGCTCGCGGCACGGACGACCACGGTGCTGCGGCCATGCGTTGCACCGCCTGCCATGGCACCAGCAACAATGGTCTCTTCCCTGGCGCACCACGCTGGAGCTTGGCGCCGCTGTCGATGGCGTGGGAAAACCTCGGGCCTGGGCAGCTTTGCCAGCGCCTCAAAGACCGGCGCCAAAACGGCCAACGCAGCGTGACCCAGTTGGTGGAGCACATGAGCAATGACCCGCTGGTGAGTTGGGCCTGGGCGCCCGGTGCTCAGCGCCAGCCCATCGACATGCCCAAGGATGATTTCGTTCGCGCCCTGCAGGCTTGGGCGGTTGAAGGAGCACCCTGCCCATGATGCGGCACATCATCACTGTTGGGCACCATCTGCGCGCTACGGCGAGCGTCTTGGGCCTGGTGAGCCTGCTACTGCCGAACAGCCCTGCGGCTGCGGCCGTGGGCGCCAAAGGGTATGAAGTGCGAGAATTGCGCGGCGGGCTGTATTGGTTGTCTGACGGCGCCTACAACACCATGTTCCTGGTGTCGTCGCAGGGCGTGATAGTGGTGGACCCGCTGCCCACGCTAGGGGCACGTTATCTGGAGGCGATTCGATCGGTCACAGATCAACCTGTGACTCACATCGTTTACAGCCACGAGCACACCGACCACATCGGCGGCGCCCAGCTGTTGGCCAAGGGCGCCACCATCGTGGCGCAAGGTGACACCGCGCAGACCCTGCTGCGCAGAGCCGACCCCCGCCGGCCACCAGCAACCATCACTTTTGACCGCGACTACACCCTGACGGTGGGCGAGCAAACATTGCAGCTCAGCTACAAAGGGCCCAATCACTCGCCGGGCAATCTCTTCATATATGCCCCGCGACAAAAAGTGCTGATGCTGGCAGACGTGGTCTACCCCGGCTACATGCCCTACCCGCAACTGGGTGTGGCCTCCGACATCGGCGGCTACGTGCAGGCGCACCGCGATGCCTTGAGCTACGACTTCAGCGACTTCATCGGTGGGCACGTGGACCGGCTCGGCACACGTGCTGACGTGGAAACCTCGCTCGCCTTCGTGCAGGATTTGCGTGGCGTGGCCACCTACACATTGGCCGAGCTGAGTTTTCCCGCGTTCTTGAAGCGCGGCAGCGCACCCACACTGCCCATGTGGTTCGCTCACGACGATTACGAGAAGGACCGCGTGCAAGCCTGCTACGCGCGCCTCATCGACCGCTGGGCCTCGCGGCTCAAGGGCGCAGATCGATTCTTGCGCAGCCATTGTTGGATCATGATCGTCGGCCAAGCGATCGACTTGCCGCCCGAGCCCATGCCTGCCCACCTAAACGTGCAGGCCTCACCGACGGAGCCCAAATGATCATTGAGTACATCCGCTACGGCTTGTCAGACGAGGCACAGGCCAAAGCGTTCGAAAGCGACTACCACGAAGCTGCAAGCATCCTTGAAGCCTCTGCATATTGCCATGGCTACGAACTCACCCGCTGCGTCGATAGCCCGCTTCAATACATTCTTCGCATCGAATGGGATTCGGCCGAGGGGCACCTGCTGGGCTTTCGCAGCGGCTCCTCGTTCTCATCCTTCTTCAAGCTCGTCAAGCCCTTTGTCGCGCAAGTCTTGGAGATGCGGCACTACGAGCTCACCTCGGTGGTCTCACCACCACAAGCGCGCGAAGCCAGCTGAAAATGGTGTGCGTTGACCACGGCCGATGAGACGGCCCATCCCTATGACCATCAAGGAACTCGACTTTCGCAAGATCGACCTCAACCTGCTGGTCGTCTTTCATGCCCTGATGCAAGAGCAGAGTGTGTCGCGCGCTGCCGGCCGCTTGTACCTGGGCGCCTCAGCCGTGAGCATGGCCTTACGCCGCTTGCGTGAGCTCTTTGGGGACCCTCTCTTCGTGCGCTCCGGCGCCCGCATGGTGGCCACCTCGCGGGCCGAAGAGCTGGCCCCGCGCGTCACCGCTTTGCTTGAATCAGCGCACCAACTGGTCTATCAGGTCGACACCTTCAAGCCGGGTGAAATGGACCGGGTCTTTCGCCTCGGTGCTTCAGAGCCCTGCGAGGTCAGCGTCGTGTCGTTGTTGTTGGCCGAGCTGCGTCAGCTGGCACCCAGGGCGTCGTTGATCGTGCGCGCCATCGACTCAACGCATGTGGGCGACATGCTTGACAACGGCGATATCGAGTTGGCTATCGGCTACTTCAAGGAAACGCCCGCGCACCATCTGTGTGAGACCTTGTGCCACCACGAATTCGCTTGCCTTTTCGACCAACGGCAACTCGGCCGCATCGGCGTTGTCGACATGCAGACCTACCTTGGTCAGGAGCACATCTTGGTGTCTCAAAGCGGTCACCTATCTGGCGCGGTCGACCTGCGGCTGAACGAGCTGGGTTTGTCGCGGCGTGTGGTGGCCTGTGCGGCACGGTTTTCGGCATTGCCCGCATGGCTGACGCGCTCACCTGTGATGGCCAGCTTGTCAGCAGATATTGCGCAGGAGATGGCGCGCGCACACGGCCTGGAAACTCGGCCGCTTCCGTTTGAAGTCGAGGGCTACGACATCCAGATGGCATGGCACCGGCGCCTGAACGATGACACGGCGGCCAGCTGGCTTCGCGCCTTGGTTAAACGAGTCGCGCAAGAGGCCTTCTTACCCCAGGTCGACGTTGACCAGACCGTGTGATCTCGTTGCCCGTGGCCAGCACTCAGATTTCCCCTAAGGACAGTCTGCTTCAACGACTTCGAGATGTGCTGATGCGACCCGATCTCGTCGATTTGCCGCTCCATGCCTTTGAAAGCCGGTTTTCGAGCGGCTTTCGCTCCGATTCCCGGCCTCTTGTCCCATTTCGGGCGCACTCATGCCCGCGCTCCCCATCAAGCTGCCGCGCGCCATCCACAGGTT
>Ga0302322_100006751_pt1 | contig 10210 bp, 8 predicted proteins | sample Fen_T0_2_FD_203757 | JGI IMG/M metagenome (GOLD analysis project Ga0302322, IMG submission 203757) | Peat permafrost microbial communities from Stordalen Mire near Abisko, Sweden - Fen_T0_2 | ecosystem: Environmental > Terrestrial > Soil > Wetlands > Permafrost | place: Sweden: Abisko... | reverse complement strand
GGCGCCGGCCAACGCGGCGACGGCGGCGGCGCTCCGGCCCGCGGCGATCCAGCCGGCCGCGCCCCCAAGAACGAGGCGATGGCCCGGGAAGAGGGCGGATCGCAGCCACGCCTGAAGAAGGATCGAGCTCGCATCACCGTCGCCGGCGGCCCAATCGGGCACCGCCCCCAGCATCAGCCGGTCGGCGGCCAGCCCGTCGATGAGAGCGAGTTCCACGCCGAGCGCCTGGAGGGCGAGCGCGCGTCCGGCTCGGGTGGCCGCGTCGGCGGGGATGCCGCTGGCCACGTCCGCGCCCAGAGCCAACGGCCCCGGGCCGATCACGACGCGGCAGCCGGCACGGGCCTGCAGGCGGTGCGCGAACGAATGGTCGGCGAGAGCCCGGTCCGGATCGACGTTGTCTTCGACGATCTCGCGGACGGAATCGGCTCCCACGTAATCGATGCGCTCGAACGCGGCCACGACCGCCTGCTCCGGCGCGGCGAAGGCCGACGTCACGGTCATCAGGCTGACGTAACAACCGCGTTCCGCCGCGGCCCGATCGGTGGCCTGCCGGAGCGCCGCGAGGCCCCGCTGGCTGCCCGCGGGGACCTGTTCCTGGGCCGACGAGTCCACACCGCCCTTGCGCCTGACGCCGCGCCGGCCCGATGCCGCCGACCCGCCGCCACGACCGCCGCGTTGTGCCGGCCCGGCTTCGAACAGCCCGGGGGTCTCGAGGCCGGCCTGGCGGCGCGCTTCGGCGAACTCCCAGCTTGCGGGAACGTTGACCTGTATGAGATCCGCGCCGCCGCGGACAATCGTCCGAGTCTCTGCCACGGCGGCCGTGACTTCGGTCGCTTCGAGGGCGACTCCCAGCCACGGTTCGGGCGGCGAGCCCAGGACGTCCCGCATGTCGCGGGTGGCGGTACGGTTGGCGTCGAAGCGGGCCAGGGCCGCCGCCACGAGCTGCGAGGCCTTCTTCTCGGCGGCCGCCAGGCGGTCGGGGCGCTCCAGCAACTCCGCCTCGAGGCCCAGGTCGACGGCACCGGAGGCTCCGTCGAGGGCCAGTTCGTGCGGAGCCATGTCGTATTCGAGCAGGGCCACTACGAACGGCAGCAGGACGCCGCGCGCAAGGCGGCCCGTATCGGCGCCGCAGTAGCGCTCGGCCAGCGCCGCCGCCAGCGGCCTCCCGGTTCGGTCGAGCCCGTCTACGCCGAGCATCCGCAGGACCGCCCGCTCCTGCGCGATCGTCGCGGAGCCGCGGGCCGCTCGGGACAGGCCGGCAGCCAGATCGGCCGCTCGCAGACGGACCGCTTCCGCCTGAGTCGAGAGAGCGTCGCTTGTCACCCTCGCATCGCTCCTGGTCCGCTCCCGTGGGGTCGATAGCCGGCGCCGCGATCCCCGCGGCCGGCCCGCCTAGCGAACTCTCACCAAAGAGGTGTCGGCTGTGGTGTCGTACGCGACAAGCATGTTGTTCTGAGACGTCGCGGTCGGCGACTCGAGCTTGACCTCCAGCATATGCCCGGCCGCAATCGAGTATGCCGGGGAGACCGCCACCTGGATCGGCCGCTCGTAATAGGTCCGGCCGGCCGCATATACCCCGGTATAGGTCGCGTTCGCGATCTCGACGTACGTTCCGGCGACAGGGTTGTAGTCGCGCAGGTATGCGATTAGCGAGCCGGTCCGATTAGCGGTCGCAACGTTCGTCGCGGACCAGATGTCCACCGTCACCGTGCCGGTCAGGGTCAGGGCGGAGCCGAATCCGGGCGTTCGCCAGTTCACGTACCGGTTGGCCGTCGCCAGTCCAGGGCTGGGCGGGTTGTTGCGCGTGATCCCGCGGCCCGGGCGGTTGGCGTTGTTGGTGTCGTAGTTGAAGAGCGTCGTCGCGGTCGGCACGGTGGTGGTCATGGCCAGGTTGTATTGGGCGGTCGTGTTGGCCGTCGGCGGCGTGGGGTTGTTGTGAAGGTAATAGGCCCACGTTCCGGCGGTTATCCCATTTGCACCAACCGCCACAGACCGGCTGAACTGCGCCAGGCTCGAACCGACCTGCAATGCCACCAGCGCTACGGCGAGCACCGCCGGAAGCACGGGGCGAAGTCCGCGCCAGTTCATCGAACCGGACCTCGCGACCGTTCGAGCGTGCGCTGCGAGTCCAGGAATCGGGCGAGATCGCTTTCGTATTCCTCGAAGACTCTGACGTCGCCGTCGGACCGCTCGAACTCCTCGAGGAGCCATATCCCGAGCAGCAGTGTCAGGGCCACGCAAAAGAGCGAGAGGATCCCCATCGGGAGCGTCAGAAGGTAGATCAGATAGCCGAGCTTCGGCATCGATGCGTCCACCCGCCCAACCACTTCCGATGCCGGCACGAGCGCGCCGTCGGCTGTGACGTTCGAATCGCCTTTGGTCTCGAGGTATAGCCCGTCGGGAAGGGCGGCCACGCGCGTGACCCTGTGCGACAGCAGCGTTCCGTTGGCGTCCTTCAGCGTGACGACGTCGCCGGGGCGAATGTCGGCAGGCCGAACGCGGACAACGTCGATCACGGACCCGATACCGATGGCCGGTTCCATCGAGCCGCCGCGGATCACGATGATCTGGTGGCCCAGCGCCGGCCCGGCATTGACCGCCAGGACGAGGCCCAGAACCACGACGACGAGCAATACGAGGGCCAGGTCAAGCAGCCGGCGTAGCCACCGCGCTGCCGTCTTCATGGGTTCCTCCGATGACCTGTGCCGAGCGCCCGAACAGCCGGCCCGAGTCGTCGAAACGCACCGGGCCGGCGTCGGGGTAGCCGACTGATTACGGGTTGTTCGCCGTCTGCTCGGCGGTGAAGGTGAAGGTGTACGTGGACGCTGCGCCCTGGAAGCCGTTTCCGGTGCCGATCGGCAGCGAAGCCTTGAAGCAGAGTGTTTCCGAGACGGCGGCCGCCAGAGAACGGTCACCGGCCTGGAAGCCCGCAGTCGGGTCGCCGACCATGTTGGCCCCGGCAGTCGGGACGACGCCGCTGAACAGAATGTTGCCGGTGAAATTGGCGCAGCTGGCGCCGGCGTTGCCGTCCGGCTGGCGAACCGTCAGCAGCAGGACTGTGTTGAGGTGCTTGGCATCGGCGTCCGTCGAAGTGCCGGTTATCGCATATCGGAGAGCACCGGTGCCGGTATTGCTGATCGCCACGGCCTGGCCAGGAGTGCCGGCGGGGACGGCGTCGCCCGGCATCATCGCCGCGGACGTCAGGAACGCCGTCGCGGGGTTGACCGTCAGGATGATGGTCCCCGCGGTGAAGGCGTTGCCGGCGACAGCGGTCTGACTTGTGAACAACGCCAGCGACATGGTGGCTCCCGTCGCGGCAATGAGGGCGGTGCCTGCCATCAGCAGGGCGAGCAGCCCTCTCCGGCGGCGGTCGTGCCGGGGTGTCTGGTGATCATCCATAGTCCGATCCTCTTCTCCTGTGCCGGAGACGGGAGCTCCGGTCAACATCTGCGCCGGCGCCCGTCTGGTGCCTCGCAGCACCGGTGACCGCAGCCTCCCCAGCGCGTTGCCACACATCAAACCCCCATACCGGTGAGCCAACAACCGGACCACCGGGCGCCAATGCCAAGTACTTAGGTCGCATTAAGTTGGAAGTGATTCGAGCCGATAGGGGCGGGCCCGGCGCCATGACGATCGGCTGACGCAGCCTGCCCGAGCGTGGATGCGTGGTTGCGTCGGCGCACCGGGACCTTTGGGGTACGGGGTGGCACCCGAAATGGTGGATTCCCGCATTCGGCATCTGGTTCCGGAGTACGCCTCAAGCTGCTTCGCTCACGTTCCGACACCCCCAGCAGCGGGTCGTCTTTCCCGTCCCGGAGAGTCCAGGGCTGTCATCGCGGCGCCGTCGAAGGCTCAACCCGTCTGAGAATCCGTCCGTAACACGATGATCGAGATACCCAGAAAGCCGGCCGTTCACGACCAGGTTCTCGTCGAAGCCGACGTCGATGGGAAGGTGGTTGGGTTCCGCGCGGTCGTCGTAAATACGGTGGGCACGGCTCTTTGGCTGGGTCTCGTCAAGCCCGATCCTCGCCTCGAGAACGTGGGCTCGGGCGAGCCGATCGCGCTGACGTTCAGCTGCCCGGACGGCGGACTGGTCGCCGAGTCGGTCTTCCTCGCCCACCTCGGGCCGACCCGGTCGCGGCTCTTCTCGGTTCAGATGCCGTCCGACATCCGGCTGACCCAGCGGCGGGCCCACCTCCGCCTCGACACCGACTGCCCGATCGAATACACGATCGTGAGCCAGAGCGCGTCCGGCGGCGCGGGCCTGACCGGTGCGGGCGTGACTCGGAACATCGGCACGGGCGGGCTGCAGTTTCTCGTGGGTGTCCCGATGGCGGAGACGCCGATCGTGGCCGACTCGCTGGAAGTGGCGATAGCTCTGGGCCGCGATGCCGTTAGCGCCGAGGCGGAAGTTCTACGCCTCGAAGACGCCACCGACCTCGGCCCCGACTGGCGGCCCATCGGCCCAGCCAACCCGCCGCGGCCCCCACGCACATTGATCGCCGTCCGCTTCACTTCGATCGGTGATGCGGCCCAGGACATGATCGTGCGCTACATCTTCACTCTGCAGCGGGCGCGCCGCTAGAGGCCGCGCAACGGCGAAACCGGGCCCGTCGGCGCTACGGCAACGGGACTCGCTCGAATACCGCAATCGTGCGGCCTTGCACCGCCACGAAGCTGTCGATGAGGTTCAGACCGAGGCCGTCCTGGCGAGCAGCCGCCCAATCCTGCTCGGCGGAGCTACCGCAGCCGGTAACGCGCGATGAGTAGCACAGGACCACGACGATCTGGGCCTGGTCGAGCGGCACCATCGCGACGCCAGCGCGGACGAGCGGGTAGGCGTACGTGTCGAAGTTCATGTTGCCGGGCAATACGACGGAGGCGACGCTCCTCCCCTGGGCGTCCGCCTCGATCCGGGTCGCTGCGCGCTGAGCGGCCAGCCAGCTTTGATCGTCCTTTGTCTGCGCCGGCCACTCGTGCGAGCTCCACACGATGAGTCCAGCTGCGGCCGCGATGACCAGGAGTCGACCCATCAGCCGCAGGACCCGGCGAGTGGCGGCGGCTTTCCAGACCGCTCCGAGGACCACGCCGGCAGCCACGATCACGAAGACGTCGAGGCCAAGGTGGTACTGCTCGCCTGGAGAGTTGAATTCGGAGATTCTGCGCAGGAAGAGGCCCAGGACAGCAACCATGACGCCCAGGCTCACGGCGAGGAGGATGGCGCCGTCGCGCTCCACGGTGAGCGGTCCATGCGTCGCCGATATTGATCCTGCTTCGGCACCGATGGTCCTGGCCCGCCTCACGGTAGCGGCCACCCGCCAGGCCAGGCCGGCGCTCACCGCTGTCGCGGCCGCGATCGGGATCGCCATGGGGCTATCGAAAAGAGGCCAACCCGTCAGGGGCCAGCCGAGGCAACGCACCCAAGCGATGGCAAGTCGGCTGGCCGGGCCCTGGGCGTACTGACCGCTTGGACTCTTGAAGAAGAAGTGGAGAATTCCACGGGTCTCGCTGAATCCGTGAGTCAACTCGTAGGCCACAAGCGGCAGATACGTAACGACGACCAGCGCCGCCCCAACCAGGCCCCACCGGAATACCCTGCCACGCTCCGCGCCCTGGTTTCGGCGAAGGTCAGCAAGCCAGGCCAGCCCCACCGGCATCGCCAGGACCCAGGCAACAATGTGGGCCTGAGCTGCCACGGCAAGGCCCAGGGCGGCGACGACCCACCATGCCGGGCGGCGCGAATGCCAGGCCTGCCACATACCCAGCAGCGCGATTGCAGACCCGACCTCCACCATGGAGGGGTTCCATATGAAGGTCGAGAAGTTGACCGTGCTGACCAGAGTGGCCGTCAAGAGCGCAGTTATCAGGCCGGCCGAGCGGCCCGCCATCGACCTCGCCACCCACCAGAGAATCGGAACTACGAGGAGGCCGAGGAACGAGATTTCGGCCTGGACCCACCTGGGATCGCCGTTGCCGAGCCACGCCGACGGCAGGAGTAGGTCGTAGTACAGAGCGCCGTGGTGGAAGCCACCCACCGACGAGCCCGGACCCAGCAAGGGGAGTTGTCGGGTCTGGGCCGCGTGCCAGAGGGCGAGCATCTCGGTCCCCTGGTCCGAGTCCCAGCCGACGGGGTTCTGGAAGTCGTAGAAACGCAGCCAGGCGCCGACGGCCACGATCGCCGTCAGCGCGGCAGACTCCAACCGGTGGCCGGCGACAAGGTTGCGGCTCCACTCCGCGGCGCGCCGAAGACCCGTCGCGAGGCGTGCCGGAGCCCCCACCTAGGCTTCCAAGGAGCGGTGGTACACGCCCGCCACGCGAACCATGACGGCTTCTCGCAGAAGCGCGGCGAGGGCGGCAGCGCAATCGGGGACCTCGGGGCCGGAGTCCATGTCAACCCAGAAGACGTACTCCCAGCGGACGCCGCGGCTGGGCCGCGACTCGAGACGCGACAGGTTGATCTTGCGTTCGGCGAAGCAGCCCAGGCAGCGATACAGACTGCCGGGGACATTGCGAACGGCCCACACCAGGGTGGTCTTGAGAGGCCCGGCCACGGTCGCGGAAGTGAACCACTCTTCGGGGATCGGGTCGCGGGCGATGACGACGAAGCGGGTCCGGTTGGCGTCGCCGGTCTGGATGTCGGCGGCGAGAACGTCCAGGCCGTACAGCGGCGCGACCCGGGCCGAAGCCACGGCGGCTGCGCCCATCTCCTTCTTGTCGGCGATGGATTTGGCGGCGCCGGCGGTGTTGTAGCTGGTTTGCACCTGCCACGGCCGCGACCGCAGGAACTCGTCGGCCTGGTCGAGCGCCTGGGCGATGCTGTAGACGCGCTCGATCTGCTCGAGCTTCTGGCCGGGCATCGCCAGCAACGCAAGATGAACCGGGATCGACACTTCGGCCGCAATCCGGATCTCGTCGAATTCGAACAGCAAGTCGTAGATTTCGCGGACGCTGCCGCCCTTGGACCGCTCGATCGGGACGACGCCGGCGTCCACGCTGCCGCTCTGGACGGCCTCGAAGACGGCCCGCCACGTCGGCAGCGCCACGGCTTCAGGCGCGGCAAAGGCCGACAGAACGCCCTCCTCGCTGAAGGCGCCGACCTCTCCCTGGAACGCGACCTTGGGGGCCATGAGTTGTCCTCGCAACTTGTCCGGCCGAGCTACTTGGCGGCCGGGGCGGCTCCGTTGGTTTGTGCCGAGGTGGTGAAGTGGCGCTCGTCGCGCCGCCGGATCTCGGCGCCGGTCTTCCAGATGGCGAATTCGATCGAGTCGCACAGGGCCGTGCACGACGCGGCAATTATGTTCGTGCCACCGCCCATCGTGGACCACTCCAGAACGCCGTTGGACGAGTCGATGATGACTCGCGTGTGGGCGCCCGTGGCCTCGCCGCTGTCGAGGATGCGGACCTTGTAGTCCACGAGATGGACCGCATCGAGCTCCGGATAGAACGCCGCGAGCGCCTTGCGCAGCGCGGAGTCCAGGGCGTTGACGGGGCCGTTGCCGTCGGCGGCGGTGTGGAGGATTTCGCCGGCCACCTCCACCTTGACGGTGGCCACGGCCAGCTGTTCGACGCCGTTGCGCTGCTCGACGATGACGGTGTAGTCGCACAGGGTGAACGGGCTTTCGTAGCCGGTCTTGTGGCGCTTGAGCAGCAGCTCGAAGGAAGCCTCGGCGCCTTCGAACGCGAGACCCTCCGATTCGAGCTTCTTGATGACCTGGCTCAGGACCTTGGGGTCCACCCCGTCGAGCTGCTGGCCGAGCTGCTCGGCCCGGATCTGGGTGTTGGCCTTGCCGCCGAGCTCGCTGACGACAAGCCGCATCTCGTTGCCGACCAGGGCCGGATCGATGTGCTGGTAGGACTTCTCCGCTCGGGCCATTGCCGCGCCGTGGACGCCGCCCTTGTGGGCGAACGCGGACCGGCCGACATACGGCTGGTGGTCGTCGGGGGCGATATTGACGATCTCGGCCACGTAGCGCGACATCTCGGTCAGCTCGGCCAGCCTCCCGGACGGAACCGGCTCGTATTTGGTCTTGAGCTCGAGGTCCGCCAGGATGCTGACCATGTTGGCGTTGCCGCAGCGCTCGCCGTAGCCGTTGATCGTGCCCTGGACGTGGCGAGCTCCCGCGGCCACGGCCGCCAGAGAGTTGGCGACGGCCAGCTCCGAATCGTTGTGGCAGTGGATGCCCCAGACGGGTGGCTCCCTGTCCGGGTCGGCCGCCAGGGCCGCCATCGAGGCCTGCAGGATGCCGACCAGATCGTCGGTCAGAGTCCCGCCGTTTGTGTCGCACAGAACCAGCGTGGTCGCGCCGGCGTAACGAGCAGCCAGAAGCGTGGCCACGGCATAGACCGGGTCATCCTTGTAGCCGTCGAAGTAGTGCTCGGCGTCGTAGATCGCCTCCCGGCCGGCGCCGGCGAACTCGATCGAGTCGCCGATCATGTCCAGGTTCTCCTCGGGCGTGGCGCCCAGCACGTCGCGGACGTGGAGCAGCCAGCTCTTGCCGAAGATGGTGACGACCGGCGTCTGCGCCGCAACCAGCGCCATCAGACTCGGATCCGCCTCGGCGCGATTGGCGCGGTGGCGAGTGGCGGCGAACGCGGCGATCCTGGCGTTCTTCCACGTCATCGACTTGGCCGCGGCGAAGAACTCGACGTCCTTAGGGTTCGAACCGGGCCAGCCGCCTTCGATATAGGTGAAGCCGAACTCGTCCAGACGACGGGCGATCTTGATCTTGTCGGCGAGAGAGACGATCAAGCCCTCTCGTTGAGTCCCGTCTCGGAGTGTCGTGTCGTAGAGAACGACGCTGTCGCTCATCGCATTACGCCTTCCGCCCCGCCGAGACCCTGCGGCTCGGTGGATTTCAGCGCCGCGACCACGGCGTCGGCCATCTCCTGCGTTCCGACCTTCCTGACGCCGGCAGTTTCGCCGGTCGCCGCGATCAGATCCGGCGTCCGGTAGCCGGCGTCAAGCGTGGCCGTCACGGCCCGCTCGATCGCCTCTGCGGCGGTCGGCTGGCCCAGGGACCAGCGCAGCATCATCGCCGCGGAGAGGATCGTGGCGAGCGGGTTGGCGATGTCCTGGCCGGCGATGTCCGGTGCGGAGCCGTGGATCGGCTCGTACATGCCAAACAGGCCGTGGTTTGTCCGGCGCTCGCCGAGCGATGCAGACGGCAGCATGCCCAGCGAACCCGCCAGGACGCTGGCTTCGTCGGACAGGATGTCGCCGAAGAGATTCTCCATGACCATCACGTCGAACTGGGCCGGTCTGGTGACGAGCGACATGGCACAGGCGTCGACGAGCCGGTGCTCGAGTTCGACGTCCGGGAAGTCGGGCGCGACCTCGTCGACGATCGTCCGCCACAGGCGGCTCGATTCGAGGACGTTGGCCTTGTCCACGCTGGTCAGCTTCTTGCGCCGGCCGCGGGCCAGCTCGAAGCCGAGCTTGACCACGCGGCGGATTTCGTGTTCGGTGTAGGTGAGAGTGTCCACGGCCTCGCGGCCGGCCGGTGTGACCCGCGTCTCGGACGGCTTGCCGAAATAGAGGCCGCCGGTCAGTTCCCGCACGATCATGAGATCGACGTCCTTGACCAAAGCCTCGCGAACGGGCGAGCTCCCCGCCAGTATCGGCTGGACCGTCACCGGCCGAAGGTTGGCATACAGGCAGAGGTCCTTGCGCAGGCGCAGAAGCGCCTGCTCCGGACGAACCTTCGCCTTGGGATCGCTGAACCGCGGATCGCCGATGGCGCCGAAGAAGACGGCGTCGGCGAGGGCGCACTTGTCCACGTCCTCGTCGCGGACTCCGGTGCCGTAAGCGTCGATGGCGACGCCGCCGACCAGAATCTCGGTCCAGTCGATGCCGAAACCGAAGATCCGGGCGGCCGCTTCCAGGACGCGGCGGCCCCCGCTGATCACTTCGGGACCGATCCCGTCGCCGGGTACGCAAACCAGGTTGTAGACGGTGCCGGAGGATACGCCTCCGACCGGAGCGGCGGGATCGGTCACGACGAAACTCAGTCCTTGTTCTGTGCGGCCGCCTGAGGCTGGCCGTCGACGACTTCAACGGGGTTGAGGAAAGGCATGGCGGCGCGGAGGCGGGCACCGACCTGCTCGACCTGGTGGTCGCGGCCGGCTTCGCGCATCTTCTTGAAGTTGGGCTGGCCGGCCTCGTTCTCGGCGATCCATGCGGCCGCGAAGGTGCCGTCCTGGATCTCGCCGA
>Ga0302322_100006750_pt1 | contig 10210 bp, 6 predicted proteins | sample Fen_T0_2_FD_203757 | JGI IMG/M metagenome (GOLD analysis project Ga0302322, IMG submission 203757) | Peat permafrost microbial communities from Stordalen Mire near Abisko, Sweden - Fen_T0_2 | ecosystem: Environmental > Terrestrial > Soil > Wetlands > Permafrost | place: Sweden: Abisko... | reverse complement strand
CTCGCCGGACTCGCCGGCGACGAACTGGTTGGCCATGTCCACGATCTGGGCCTTGACCGGGGTGGCGACAAGGGCCGGGGCGAAGGACGAGGCGGCGAGGCCGGCCTTGAGGGCGGGGTTGAGCTCGACGGCCTTGTCGCCGAGGTATTCCTGCAGGTGGCGGACGATCTCAGCGGACGAATTGAGGGTGGGGAGGACGTCGACGAAGCGGAAGAGCTGGGTTTTGAACGCCGGGTCCTTCATCGACCACTCCATCAGGCGGGCGTAGGCGCCCTTCTTGGAAAACAGCGCGGGCGGCGGTTGTTGGTCCATGAGGGCGAAGAGCTGGTCGCCCTTGGCCTTGATGGCGGTTTCGAGTTTGGGATCGGGAGTAAGGAAGGCGGACATGGGGGATTTTTAGCCGAGTTTTCCGCAGTGTCATAAATACGCAAGGGCAGGGCGGGCACGGACTATGACAACAACGGGCCTTATCGGGGCGTTTAGCTGGAACGACTGCCACCGGGCGGACCCCGGCCGGGTTGGAGGCTTATAGACTTGGCGTAACGTAATTTGCGTGACAGGAGGTTTATGCAACTCTGCCGCAGTACGCCGTGTTCTTAGCGTGAATGAAGATCCTCCAGTGCACACCACACCCACCCAGAGCGTAACGGCTCCGCCCGACTTCACCACGTTCATGCGCAATTACCAAGACATGGTCTACTCCACGGCAGTGCGACTCATCGGCAATGAGACGCAGTCGGAGGACATTGCGCAGGATGTGTTCATCAAGGCCCACGAACATTTTGACAACCTGCGGACCAGCCCGACCGCGGGCGGCTGGCTCAAGACCGTGGCGACCAACCTCTCGATCAACCACATCCAGCGCTACAAGAAACGCTGGAGCTTTTTCTCCGACCTGGTCCACCGTGACGACGAGGGAGGGGAGAAGGAAGTCGAGTTTGCCGCCCCCGACACGTTTTTCGGCGGGGTGGACTCGAGCGAGCGCCGCGAGTGGATCGAGCGGGCCCTGGAAAAACTGCCTGATCACCAGCGTGTGCCGCTGGTCCTCTATCATTTTGAAGACCTGCCCTACGAGGACATCGCCAGGAAGACCGGCGTGTCACTCAGCAAGGTGAAGACCGACATCCTCCGCGGGCGCGAGGCGCTTGCCAAAATCCTGCTGCGCAGCGGCGCCAGCCACGAACAATTTACAACCTGAAGGTGACCCATGAATAAAAAAATGACACCGGAGGAACTCGAGAATTTCATCCACCGCGAGTTGCGCGCGCTGCCGCTCCGCCAGGCTCCCGCGGGCTTCGAGGCCCGCTTACAGGCGGCGGTCGAGGCCCGCGCGGTCCGGCCCGCCACATCTCCCGAGCGGCTGGAACAATTGATTCATCGCGAGCTGCGCACCCTGCCGTCCCGCCGGGCGCCTTCCACGCTCGAGGCCCGCGTGCTCGCCGAGATCGAGCGCCGCGCGACCGTCGCCTGGTACCACAAGAGCTGGAGCTACTGGCCCGCGCCCGTGCGCAGCGCCTTCGTGGCCGTGGGTGCCACCGTGGCCGCCGCCGCCGTGGTCGCGTTCTACCGGCTGAGCCAGGGCGCCGCCGCCAGCGCCGTTACCCAAGAGGTGGCCACCGGTCTGGGCTGGGTCAGCCGCCTGATGGCGGCGGGTTCATGGACCGTGAATTTTGCCAGCCAACAGCTGGCCGCGATCCCGCCGCTCTGGCTCTACGGCGGCCTGGCCTTCCTTGCGGCCATGTATGCCACCTTCGTCGGCCTCGGCGCCACCGCCTACCGCTATCTTTACCGCAACAATTGATCATTTTTCCATGACGACCGTTCGTTACCCCAAGATTTTCCTCCTCCTGCTGCTCATCCTGGGCCGGGCCTTCGGGCCCGCCCTGCGCGCCGAGGACAAGCCCGCCGCCCCGGCGGAGCCCGCGGCAGTCGCACCCGCCGAACCGGCGAAACTCGAGGCCGCCGCCACCGCGCCGAAGCCGGCCGACGACAAGTCGCTCCACGAGATCGCGGCCGACGACAGCAAGCCGGAGGTTGCGGCGGATGACGAGAAAGCAGACAAGCCGGAGGAACCGCATACGGAAGCACCGGATGGTCACCGCCGTCGCCATTCCCGGCACTCGGGCAACGGCAACGAGCGGGTCAGCTTTGGCAGTGATAGCACCCTCGCGGCCGGGAGAGAGGCCGATGCCGTGATTTCCATCTTCGGGTCATCGACCTCGGCGGGCCAAGTGAGCGACGCCGTCGTCTCCGTTTTCGGCAGCAGCCGGGTGACGGACGGTACGGTGGGCGACGCGGTTGTCTCCATCCTGGGCAACACCTTCATCAACGGTCAGGTGAAAGGCGATGTCGTCACCGTGCTCGGCAATATCGAGCTTGGGCCCAAGGCCGTGGTCGAGGGGCAGGTCGTTTGTATCGGCGGAGTATACACGCCCGATCCCAGCGCGATCGTGAAGGGCAACATCCAGAACATCTCGATCGCCGGGCATCATTTCAATTTCGAGGGACTGTCGGTCTGGTTCCACGAGTGCCTCTTTTATGGCCGGCCTCTGGCCTTCAACCACTACCTGGACTGGGCGTGGTGCATCGCCCTGGCCTTTCTGGCCCTTTATGCGCTGATCGCGCTGGTGGCTCCGGGCGGGGTCGTGAAGTGCGTGGAAACCTTGGAGCAACGGCCGGGATCGTCGTTCGTGGCGGCATTGTTGACGATGTTGCTCACCCCGGTGGCCTTCATTCTCCTCGTGGTCACGGTTGTCCTCGCCGTCGGCGTGGTGCTCATCCCGCTGTTCTCGCTCGGCCTCTTCTTCGCGGCGCTTTTCGGCAAGGTCGTGATGCTGGCCTGGCTGGGCCGGCGCTTCACCAAGCTTCTCGGGGACAGCCCGCTGGCCCATCCCGTGTTTGGTGTGCTGATCGGCGGGATTATCGTGCTGTGCCTCTATACCATCCCGATCGTCGGCTTTATTGTGTACAAGCTTCTGGGCATCCTTGGGCTCGGGGTGGTGGTTTATACCCTCATCCTGCAGTACAAGGCCAGCCGGCCCCCGAAGCCGGTGAAGGTCGCGGCGGCCACGCCCCCCATGGGGGCAGCAACGACCGCGGCCCCCGGCGTCGGGTCCGACGCAGTGCCGCCGGTCATTCCCGCCATCGGGGTGAGCGCAGCTCCGGTCGTGATTTCGGCGGCGACCTTGCTGCGGGTGGGCTTCTGGCTTCGCCTTGGGGCGACCGTGCTGGACTTGATCATAATCGGGATCGTTACCGGCATGGCGGAACACCTCTTTCGGGTCGTCAATATTCATCCCGGTGGGGGATTTCCGCTCTGGGTGGCGGTCTATCATGTAATTTTCTGGGCGACCAAGGGCACGACGATCGGCGGCATCATCTGTGGACTCAAGGTGGTGCGGATCGATGACCGTCCCGTGGACTGGGGCGTGGCCATCGTCCGTGGGTTGAGCGCGTTCCTGTCATTTGCGGTGGCGGGCATCGGTTTCATCTGGGTCGCCTTTGATGACGAGAAGCAAAGCTGGCACGACAAGATCGCCGGCACGACCATCGTGAAGGTGCCGAAGGGCACAGCGCTGCTTTAAGACAGGCTCCGGCCGGCGCATAGGCTCCTCCAGTCTTGCGCCTTTTCCCGAAAGGCTTTCGCTGGCGGCCTATGGCAAAACCACTGGTTGGCATTATCATGGGCAGCATCTCGGATTGGGAAACGATGCAGCATTGCGCGCAGACGCTCGATCAACTGGGCATCGCATACGAAAAGCGGGCGCTCAGCGCGCACCGCACCCCGCACCTGGCCATTCAGTGGTGTTCCGGCGCTGAGGAGCGCGGGCTTAAGGTAATCATCGCGGCGGCCGGCGGCGCGGCCCATTTGGCCGGGGTGGCGGCTGCCGTCACTCCGTTGCCGGTGCTCGGCGTGCCCATGGAGTCGGCCTCGCTCAAGGGCATGGATTCACTGCTTTCCATGGTACAGATGCCAGGCGGTATTCCCGTGGGCACTCTGGCGATCGGCAAGCCGGGCGCGATCAACGCGGCACTGTTGGCAGCGGCGATCTTGGCGTTGTCCAACAAGCAGGTCAAAAAGGCCCTGAATGACTTCCGTGCGGCCCAAACCAAGAAAGTGGCCGAGGCAAAACTGCCCTGAGCGTTCCGGTCTTCGCACGTCAGGATTCGGTTTGGTGGGCTAGTTTATGCCATAGATTGGCCCGTTCAGGCGGCCATCAACCACGGCCAGAAATGGCATGTCGTCTTCTTTGGGTTTCGTTTCGATACGGTCATGGCTCGAGGTGTTGGGATAGGGTTAGGGGACCTGATTGTAGCCAATGGGGGACGTATCCAAGGTCTTGAAATAGCCTTGGCGCGGGGGATTTGCCGTACGGTACCCCCAGATACTGTAAAAATTTATGACAAATACTTATTGAATCCCGTCGCGGAAAATGCTCCATTCGGCGCAAGAAATTAGCCGGTCATGGTGATTTCTTCACTAACACCCAACACACACTGAACTATGAATAAAAGTCCTCACGGGAAGGCGTGGTTTTTGCGCGCCCTCTTGAATGACCTCGGGTTTGCGAGATTGCTCGTAAACCGTTTTGCCCAGATCGCAGCCTTGGCGTTCCTTGCCAGTGCTTTTACCACTAATACCACTTACGCCCAATCGAACGCCCAAGGCGGTGTTCTTGGTCGCGTCGTAGGAGCCTCCGCTGCCGATCTCTCTGGAGCAACGGTCACCTTGGTCAGCAAGGAATTCAATATCAACCGCACCGCTCCGGTGTCCAGTGGCGGCACGTTTGAGTTTCCCGGTGTCCCCGTCGGTGACTATGAGGTCACCTTGGCCCAAAAGAATCACGACCCCATCGTGCAAGGTGCCCACGTGGGCCTTGGCAACATTACCTCCGTGCGCTTTGAACCCGGCGTGACGGACACCATGAAGCTAGAAAAGCTGGTGGTCACAGGCGCCGATGCTTCACCGGTCGACGTTGCCAGCACGGTTATCGGCCTGAACCTCCGCACTGAAACGGTGGAAATGCTGCCGGTGCCCCGTAATATTACGGCCGTATCCCTGCTCGCTCCCGGCGTTACCGCCGGTGATCGCGGTTTCTTCGGCAATCTGGCCTCCTTCGCCGGATCCTCGGTCGGTGAAAACGTTTACTACCTCAACGGTTTCAACATTACCGATCTCCGCCGCGGTCTTGGTTACCAGGGCGTTCCGTTTGAGTTTTTCCAAGAATTCCAGACCTTGACTTCAGGTTACAGTGCTGAATTTGGCCGTTCGACCGGTGGCGTCGTGAACGCCATCAGCAAGCACGGTACCAATGAATATCATGCCAGTGTCGGCCTCATCTGGGAGCCCAATGCCTTGGCGGAAAACAGCCCGAACACCTATGGTGCGACCGACGGCAAGGCTTACGTGATCAATTCCCAGAACAAGACCGATACCAAGACCTACAACATCGAGGCCAGCGGTCCCCTCTGGAAGAATCACCTCTATTTCTACGGCCTTTATCAGGGTAATCGCACGACGCTCGACTACATGGCGCCAACGACTTCCAGCCGCACCACCGGCACCACCATCACCCAGTATAATCATCGCACGAACAACAGCCCGTATTGGGCCGGTCGACTGGATTGGCAGGTTATGAAGGATCAGTCCATTGACGTAACCACCTTCAGCGACAAGTCTACTCGGGTTACCCTGCAGTATCCCTATGCTTGGACCTCGGCCAATGGCAGTATTACCTATCCGGCCACCTTTGGCACCCCGAGCACGTCATACACATCTCTTGGCGGTCGGGGAGACATCTACCATTACTCGGGCAATTTCTTTGATAACGTGCTGACCCTCACCGCGCTTTACGGCAAGAATGAGCGCAACTCCAGCACCAGCTCCACGAATGACGCCAACGAATACATTGTGGATAACCGTTCTACTGTCGGTCGTTTGAGTGGCTCGAATACCGTGACGGAAGACGTGGATCACCGCTTAGCCAAGCGGGTCGACGGGGTGGTTCGCTTCAATCTGCTCGGCAGCCATTCCCTCAAGTTTGGCTGGGAAAATGAGAGCAACAAGGCCCACTCCTTGGTGCGCAACTCCGGTGACGGCATTGCGTATGAATACAACAATTACACGGGAGGCCTCCTGGAAAGCGGCGTTGCCGCCCCGGCGGGCACCACGCAGACCGCCTCGCTCATTGTCTACAAGGCGGGTGGTGATTTCCGCGTTATCACCGAGGCGCAGTATCTGGAAGACAACTGGAAGCTGATGAACGACCGGTTGAACCTCAACCTTGGTCTCCGTCGGGAAATGCTCGATAACCGCAACGCCAACGACGTAACCTTCGTCAAGATCAAGGACATGAAGGCTCCGCGTCTCTCTGGATCCTACGATCTCAAGGGCGATGGTCTGTCCCACGTCTTCGCCAGCTGGGGCCGTTACTTCCTCCAGATTCCAGCCAATACCAATGTGCGTGAGGCCGGTGGTGAAACTTACTATACGGACTACTATGTCCTCAACAGCCTCAAGCCGGATAACCTGCCGAACCTGGGGGCTCAGATCGGTCCCCGTGTGACCACCTCAAATGGTCTTGCCCCGGGCCCGGAGACGCTGGTTGATAAGAACATAGGTCCCATGTATCAGGACGAGTGGACCGTCGGCTATGAGAAGGCCCTGAACAAGCTTTGGAAAGGTTCAGTAAAGTTCATCTATCGCAACCTGGCCTCGACTCTCGAGGACGTAGCGGTTGACGCAGCCTTGCTCAAATATGCCAAGGCCAAGAACTACAACACATTCACGGCCGGTGGTTTCGACTACTATGTGATCACTAATCCGGGTAACGCCATTACGATGTACCTCAATATGACGAAGGATCATAACGGTGACGGAGTGGTGGACGGCAATGACCAGGACGGCGGCATCGCCGCCAAGGAGCTGGTTACGCTCGACGCCGCTTCGTTGGGTTATCCCAAGGCGACGAGAAAATACTACTCCGTCTACCTCGACCTCGAGCGCTCGTTTGCCGACAAGTGGTTTGCCCACTTCTCCTATGTGTGGGCCCACACTTATGGCAACTACGAGGGCTCGGTGTATTCTGACATCGGCCAGACCGATGCCGGCATTACCCAACTCTTTGACCAGCCCGGTCTGGTTGATGGTGCTTACGGCCCCGGTCCCAACGATCGTCGCCACACCTTCAAGGCCTTTGGCGCCTATCAGGTGTCCAAGGAATGGACCATCTCGGGCAATCTCAGCCTGCAGTCCGGTCGGCCTAAGAATGGTCTTGGACCCCATCCGGCGGATGGTACGGACAACTTCGCCTTGGCCTATGGTGGCTCGTCCTACTACGTGAATGGAATCCTCACGCCGCGTGGCAGTCTCGGGCGGACGCCTTGGGTCACGCAGCTTGACCTGGCCCTCCGTTACAAGCCGACCTGGGGCGAACAGAAGCTCACCTTTGGTCTGGATATCTTCAACGTGCCGGACTTTCACACGCAGACCGCCATCTTCGAACGTTCGACTTCTGGCGCTACGTCCAAGCTGAATTTCTTTCAGCAGACCCGTTCCTACCAGCAGCCGCGGTATGTTCGCCTGAGTGCGAGCTACGACTACTGAGTTAGTTCGCAATTCGATCTCTCAAGGCATTGGGCTTCGGCCCAATGCCTTTTTCTTTGGCCGCATGGGCGGGGGGGGTAAATCAACCGAGGACAGGCAGACCGTTTTTCGGGGCGGGCCGGCCCAGAAGGCGACGCCGCTGATAGCCGGAGAGGGAGATCTTCCTGACCCCGTTGTTCAGGCTGGCTTGGCTGACCGTCACTTGTCCGACGCCTCCGATCCGCAGCCGCAGGTTGGTCTCGGGGGAGGCAATAGGCGCGGTGAACTCCCGCCAGATTTTGGCCCTGGGACGGGCCGCGTAAGCCCGGAACTCGATGGTGTGGCGGCTCAGGATTTCCCGCCAGATGCCATCGGTCTCCTTTTGCTCCACTATCACCTTTTGCACGGCGGGGGCGAAATTAAGCACGAGGAACTGCAGCTGCCAGACCCCGCAAACCGGGGTGGACTGGGCAACCAGTCCCGGGTTCTTCCGCGCGGCCTTGAGCCACGAAATCCACCCGGCCAGCCGCTGGGCATCGGCTTCGAGGCTTGATTCATTTTGTCCCTCTTGGCGGGGGTCGCGCGTTCTGCTCCACATGGTCCGGGCCGCCTTGCGCCCGGCTTTCAACGCGCGCCCAAAATCCCGGGCCGTATTGGTGGCCAAGGTCATGCTTTTAATTGCGCCCGCGCTGTCCCCCTGGGCCAGGAGACGGCGCCACCGGAAAACCTCCCGCGCCGCCTGGCGCACGAACAGGTCACGTCGGGCCAGATAAAGACGGAAGCCAATGCTGGTCGAGAAAGCCGCCGGCCAGGAGTAGGGGCCGCCCTGCAGGCGTTCATAGAATTTCAGCTCTTTGACGTAGGGCTTGAGTGATTCATTGCCCGCCAGAACATCCCACCGGTCGTTGATCTGCCAGCGGGCGTACCCGGCGAAGGCATGTTCATCGGCGCCGAGCAGTGCCCGGGCCTGCGGTCGGGCGTTTTGCGACCCCAGCGCCCGCTCCAAGCCCCGGGTCAACATCGTGGTGGCGTCGTCCTCGCCCGGTTCAAGCCACAGATTGGCGGCGGCCGCATCCACCACGGTGGTGGTTTCAAGCGCCAACCGGCCGGCTTCCCAAGAAGTGATCAGCATTCCCTCGGCCTTGACCGCCTCACAACGCTGCCACCAGGAGCGGATGTTGGCCAGCCGGTCACCGAACACCGGCATGGGTTCGTGGCGGAAAGCGCCGTTCATCGGGCAGCCATAATAATGGATCCCCTGTTGCCTGAGTGCCGGCTGGAGGTCGCGTTCGGCAAAATTGAAGAACTCGACCCGCGGCTTCCGGGCGAAAGGATAGTAGTACCAGTCGTAGGCCGTGAGGCCGCGGGGCAGCAGCGGAATGGCCTCGGGGATAAAATAGAGCATGTCCGCCCACAGGCCCAGTTGGAGGTCGAACGTTGTGGCCAGCTTGTGCAGCCGGCTGACGTGGGCGGCGAAATGACCGTGCAACCCGAGGCGGGCCACCTCCGCGCGGCAGCGCGGGCATTTCCCGAGATGGAACGATTCGTCGAGGCCGACGTGCACCTTGCCCGCCGTACAGTAAGGCGCCAGGTCACGCAGGAGGTGTCCCGCGATTTCCGGGAGGCGCGGATGGAGTGGACAGATCTGTCCGTGGACGAGCGGATCGCCCCGGTCGTCCCTCAGCTCGTTGAGATCCCGCAAGTCGGGGTGTTTGATCAGATACTGGGTGTGGCCGAGCAGGTTGACGATCGGCACCACGCGGATGCCGTTGCGGGCGGCGCAAAGCACCAGCTCGCCCAGTTCCTCATAGGCATACGCGTCGCTGCGCCCGATGCCCGGCAGGCTGGGGTAGTGCACGGCGTCCTCCAGGTGCAGATAAAGCTCGTGATAGCCCCACGCGGCATAGCGCGGGAGCAGTTTCTTGAGGAAATCCGGCCGCTCGACCTGCCGGGCGAGATCCCACTGGAAGGCGCGAATCATGGGCGGAGATTCGTGCGGGCGAGGGCCGGGCTCAACCGCGCTTTTGCTTGATGAGCTGCTCGAGCTTCACGATGTCCGCCGCGAACACCCGGATGCCCTCGGCGGTCTTTTCCGTGGCCATCGCATCCTCGTTGAAGGCGAAACGGAAACTTTTCTCGTCGAAACTCACCTGCTTGAGGGCGGCGGCCGGCGCCTTGGCGGGATCGAGTTTGCGCACGAGCGGCTCGGTGCTGGCTTTGAGCTCGCCGAGAAGCGCCGGGCTGATCGTGAGCAAGTCGCAGCCGGCCAGCTCCGTGATCTCGCCCTTGTTGCGAAACGAGGCCCCCATGACCTCCGTGGCATGGCCGAATTTCTTGTAGTAGGTGTAGATCTCGGTGACGGACTTCACGCCGGGATCCTCGGCGGGGGCGTAATCCTTGCCCGTGCTTTTCTTGTACCAGTCGAGGATGCGGCCGACGAAGGGGGAGATAAGCTGCACTTTCGCCTCGGCGCAGGCCACGGCTTGGGCAAACGAGAACAGGAGCGTCAGGTTGCAGTTGATCTTTTCCTTCTGCAGCAGTTCGGCGGCCTTGATCCCCTCCCAGGTGGAGGCGAGCTGGATGAGCATGCGTTCGCGCGGAATGCCGGCTTTCGCATAGAGGCCG
>Ga0302322_100006749_pt1 | contig 10210 bp, 7 predicted proteins | sample Fen_T0_2_FD_203757 | JGI IMG/M metagenome (GOLD analysis project Ga0302322, IMG submission 203757) | Peat permafrost microbial communities from Stordalen Mire near Abisko, Sweden - Fen_T0_2 | ecosystem: Environmental > Terrestrial > Soil > Wetlands > Permafrost | place: Sweden: Abisko... | reverse complement strand
CGACTGCAAGTCGAGGTAGAAGGGACCGGCGGAGCTGCCCACGAGGGACGAGGTGTCGAGACTGATGTTGTAAGAATCGGCGCGGGCGACGCTGGCACCGGCCAGACCGAAGAGGAGCCCGACCAGCGCGAGCCCCGTTTTGAGGGTGTGGATAGATTTCATGGTGATGTGCTGTGGTTAGATGGAATTGGTGGATGAGGGCGGGGTTTACGGCATCACGATGCTGTTGAGCACCCGGGGGACGTAGGTGATGGGGGCATTGGCCGGGTTGACGAACTGCAGCGCGACGGTCACCGAGGCGCCGGGAGCAAGCGAGCCGCCGGGGATGATGACATAGGGGCTGGTCAGCGGAGCGTAGACGGTCGTGGTGCCGGCGGGTGACAGCACGCTGGCGGTCGGGCTCAGCGCGTCCACCACCAGGTAGAATGGTCCGGTGAGGGCGCCCGGGTTGTTGTTGGTGAGCGTGACCTGCTGGGAATAATTGCCGGTGCGACGGTCGCGGAGGAAGCCGCCGCGGGTCACCGTCACGTTGTTGACCGGAGCGAGGTCGTGCAGCATGAACATCTGGCCGCCCTCGGCCTGGGCTGTCGTGATACCACTGGTGTAATGCGCCTGGTCGGAGCTGATATACCAGGACTCGCGCGGGTTGCCCATGTGCTTCACGCTCCCGGACATGATGGGGGTGATGTCGATGACACCAGAGGTCTCCTCGTCGTTGTTGAACGGGGCGGTCGCCGGTACGGTGACTTCACCAAACCGGGCGACATCGTGCGTCGCCACCTTGAACAGGACATCGGTTGCGGGATCATATTCCCACATCTTGCCGTTGTGCGCGGCGCCACCGACGTCCTCCTGGAGCAGGAGGTGCCCGGTCTTGGCGTTGACCGTGAGGTTGTCGAACATGTTAACCTTCTCGCCACCGACGGTGCGACCGTCGATGAGCAGGTCGATCTTACCGCCGAGGGTCGGATCGGTGATGTCGTCGAAAGTCAGCCGCCACAGTCGGGTTTGGCCGATCTGCGAGCCCAGGCCGTCGGACACGAGGTCGAGGCGGTCGGTGGTGACGAAGTAATACTCATTGGGATTCGCGGGATTCCAGGCGCCGTCCTCGGGCCGGGAGAAAGTGGTGGAGGCCGCGCCATCCAGGGTGAAGCGGGTGCCGTTAGTGATGTTGGTGGCGCGCGTGGTGTTGTTGACGACTTCAACCGGGTTGCCCACGACGCTGATGAACTTCAACACGCCGTTCATCAGGCCGGCTTTCTCCACCTCGGTACCGGTGGCCTGCTTGGTGCCGATGTAGACCGACAGCGCATTGGTCATGATGCCGGTGCCGCCATCGTTGTTGCCGATGACCACGGTCTTGTCCTGGGGGAACGGATTGGCGAGCAGGTTTTCCCAGGCACCGACCCCCGTGAGCCCCGAGCCGTTGGAGCTGAGGTTGAACTTGCCGAGGATGTAGCTCTTGCCTGCGTCCGGACCGGTGGCGACATGGCCGCGCGCCCAGCCGGTCGCGCCGCCCTCTTCACCATTGAGAAAAATCCGCGTCTGGGTGCCCAGGCCGCTGCCGGCATTATAGAAGGCGCTGACCGGCGGCAGATCGGCCGAGCAGTAGCGGTTGAACGAAAACGGCGAGGGAGTCGGGTTGGACTGCTGCAGCGCCGTGTTCCACTGGAAAATCTGCTTCATCAGGTCCTCGCCCCCGGTCACGGCGAGCGTGCTCTTGTTGATGATCCATTTTGAAACGTAGGCGCCCTTGCCACCATGGTCGCGCACCACGCCGGAGGTGTTGCCGAATTCATGGTTCATCAGCAACGTGAAGGTGCCGTCCCCGTTGTCGAATGCCCCCAGGCCGTCCGGGATGCCGCCCATGCCGTAGGGCAGACCCGTGGTGAGATTCGGCACAGTGTCGTCCGGATTGGCGCCGGTGTTGTCCACCGTGAAGATCGAAATGGTCTCGTAGCCCGGCCGCGTCGGCAGGACGTAGGGGGTGGAAAGGGTGCTGGGGCCGGTGATCTGGGCAAAGGCCGTGTTCGCGAGGAACAGGCCGAGGGGGAGCGTGGAGGTGCAGATAAATTTTTTCATCGCCCGGCCAAACTAGGTAACCGGGTGCGACCACGGGAAGCTTCCCGTTGTTAAGTTCCCATGGCGCCGTCACCACGCCGGCACACTGGGATCCACAACGTCGCTAACGCCGCCCGGGCGTCACTTCGAATTAACTTTCCCTTCGCCGCCGCTGGTTGACAGACCGGAGTCGGAATCAAGCGTCAGAGGCCGGCCGCTGCGGCCCTCGCTCACCCAATCCACGACCTGCGATGACAAAAAATTACTGCGGAATTTCTTTCTCCGGCCACCCGCGGCTGGGTCCTCTCCACCCGGCCATGCTCGCCGCCGGCGGCCTGTTTGCCTTGCTGCCGTTCCTGCCCGCGGCCGAGCCAGCCAATGTCTATGCCGAAAAAATTCTCGTGGCGAACCGGCCCGGCTTCGCGGCCGATGCGCTGATTGACCCGCATCTCGTCAATCCCTGGGGCATCGCCCTCCGCCCACCCGGCGCCGGCGGCCACTTCTGGATCAGCAATGCCGGCAACCTGAGCACCTCGACCTACGTGGGGGACGCCCACGGGGATCCGCTCCACCAAGACGGCCTCAAGCTTGTTTACCTGGAAGGACCCCTGGTGTCCTATGAAGACGGCCTGGCCAATGTTACCGGCCAGGTCTACAACGCCGCGAGCGATTTTCCCAACCAGCCGCTGGAATTTCCCGTCAGCGGGCCCGGCAAGGATCTTTCCAAGGGCGCGCCCGTGTCGCTCGGGACCATCAGCGGACCGGCCAAGTTCATCTTTGTCACGACCGACGGCACGATCAACGCCTGGCGCTCCGGCACGGCGGCCAGCATGGACTCCGCGGTCCTCGTCAAGGACTACTCCGAACGGGGCGTGGATCGCATCCGCAGCCTCCCCGGTCTCCCGGCCTTCACCGGGGTGGCCCTCACCACCGAGGCAGGGGCCGGCAACCGGCTTTATGTCGCGGATTTTCAGAACAAAATGATCCGGGTGCTCGATCACCAGTGGAAAGACATCTCGGCCCGGGTAACCTTTGCGCGGCCGGCGGGCCTCCCTGAAAAGTACGGGCCCTACAACATCCAGTATCTCGCCGGCCGGCTTTACGTCACCTATGCCGAGTTGGATGCCGGCGCCGATGAACCGGCCAAGGACGCCCCCGCCCCGGGCGCCGGCCGCGTCGTCGCCTACGATCGGGACGGACAGATCGCACAGGAATTCGCGGACACCGGCCGGCTCAACTCTCCCTGGGGCCTGGCCATCGCGCCAAAGGATTTTGGTCCTTTCGGCGGTGCCCTGCTGGTCGGAAATTTTGGCGACGGCACCATCGCGGCGTTCGACCTGGCCACCGGAAAATTCCGGGACTATCTGCGGAACGCCTCCGGCCATCCGCTGAGCCTCGACGGCTTGTGGGGGCTGGCCTTCGGCAATGGCGTCAGCCTGGGCGATGCCGACTCGCTCTATTTCGCCGCCGGCCCGAATGGCGAACAGGACGGAATCTTTGGCCGGGTGCGTTTTGCCGGTACAGCGCTGGCGGTGGCGGCAACCCCTGTGACCTTGACGGACACCGCGCCTCTTCCGCGGTCCAATCCGCGCTGAACCGGACCTGCCGCTAATGCCAAACCCCTGGCGCAAAACCACCCCTGCCAGCATCGTGCTGATACTTGGCCTGCTAATGGGTGTCATCGTGTTCTGGCGAAACGTGCCGGATGCTTCGCCGCAACCGGAGCATGGCGCGGCGCCACCCCGCCCGGCGGAGAAAACGACCCAGTCCGCCGGTCCCTCGCCCTATCGAATGCCTGAACCGGATTTTCATCCCTTGGCACCCCGAGACCAGCTGGATACTACCGCCTCGCCGGCGACCGAGGAGGCCAGCCTGCCGCCTCTGCCCACCGGGGACTACGAGCTGAACCTGACGGGCGAGCAGATCGATGTCATCGTCGAGACGCACTACGGCCGACTCTTTCAAACCCTGCACCTGTCCCCCGGACGACAGGCCCGCCTGCGGGCGTTGCTGGTCGAACGCCAGCAGGCCTCGGTCGACGCGGTCAACTCCGCGCTCCTGACCGGGCTCAATCCCATCCGGGATTTGCCGACCATCACCCGGGCCATCGAGTTGACGCAGGCTGAAGCAGATGACAGGGTCCGGAACGAACTCGGGCTCGCGGTGCTCGCGGCCTGCCGGGAATACGACCATACGCTGCCACTACGGAATTCCGTGGACGACTTTGCCCGCCAACTCGCCGCGGTGCGCGAGCCCCTGCTCCCGGAGCAGGAGAATCAACTGATGCATATAATGGCGAACCTCCCGGATACGGAGGCCGCGCCCGACCTGGGCCGGGCGATTTTTGGCGGGACCAGCGCCCGGGCACCCATCGGCACCGAGGCCTTCAGGGCTGCGGCAAAAATCCTTTCCCCGCGCCAGCTAGCAGTGCTCCGCGAGTCGCAAGCCGCAGGAATGCGGGAGGGCGCGCCACCTTGATGGCTTGAGATGCTCAGCCGTCGGAAACGCCCCACTGGTTCCCCGGCCTGCCCCCGAATTGACAGACCGTAGCGGCAACCGCAGCTTTCGACCCATGCATTCCGCCCTCTGCCGCGACCACGAGGCTCACCCGGCCGGGCCCGGCAGAAGCCATACCCGGCGGTGAGACGGTATCGTTGACCTGATGAGCTTCCCATGACGCATATCCTGACCCGGCGCCGCTTCCTCACCGGCCTCATCGCGACCACCGGCCTCACGGGATTCTACACCTGGCGGGTCGAGCCGACCTGGGTGGAGTTCGTCCGGCGCGACCTGCCGGTTGCCCACCTGCCGCCGGCGCTCGCCGGGAAGACACTCGTCCAATTGAGCGACATCCACATCGGGTCCCAGGTGGATGATGACTATCTCTCCCGGGTCTTTGCGGAGGTCACCGCGCTAAAGCCCGACCTCGTCGTCCACACCGGCGACCTCGTGACCTACGCCGGCCCAAAAACCCTGGCCCAGGCCAAGGCCATGCTCGCCACCTTTCCGCGCGGCAAACTCGGGACCTTCGCGACGCTTGGCAACCATGACTACGGCAAGCGATGGGCGGAGCCGGCGGTGGCCGAGCAGGTAAGCCGCCTGCTCACCGAAGCCGGCTGCACCGTGCTGCGCAACCGGTCCGCCGATGTCGCGGGACTGCGGATCATCGGCCTCGACGACATGTGGGCGCACCGGTTTTTCCCGCAGCTGGTGCTGCCTCACCTGCCCGCCGGCCAACCCGCCGTGGTGCTCAGCCACAATCCCGACACCTGCGACCTCCCGGTCTGGGGCGCCTACCAAGGCTGGATCCTCGCCGGCCACACCCACGGCGGCCAGTGCAAGCCGCCCTTTTTGCCGCCACCGATGCTGCCGGTGAAAAACCGTCGTTACACGGCGGGTGAATTTGCCCTGACTGGCAACCGCCGGCTCTACATCAACCGCGGCGTCGGTCACCTCCTGCGCGTCCGCTTCAACGCCCGGCCGGAAGTGACCGTCTTCACGCTCACCCCCGCCTGACCGGGCCGTTTGCTGTAGCGGCAGTCAATGACCGCCGTTTTCCGGAGCCGACGGAAATAGACCGCCGCTCCAGTTCCCGCCCCCCCCGCGCCCCGGCTTGACGGCCTGCACCGGGCAAGGCTCCCTGTTCTGACATGCAATTGTCCCGCGGCCGACTTTTTCTCCTCGCCGGGTTCGTGATCGCCTACGTTGGTTTCCTGGCCTGGTTCCACTGCCCCTATGCGGGAGGGAGCGACTCCTCGGGCTACCTGAACAGCGCGAGACTGCTCCTCGGGGGCAAGCTCTCCCAGCCCGTGCGCATCCCGGCCGGACTGACCGCGGAGGTTTTGCCCCGCGGCTATTTAACCCCGCTCGGTTTCCGGCTCGATGCGGCGCAACAGAACCTGCTGCCAACCTATCCCGTCGGCCTGCCGCTGCATTTCGCCGCCGCGGGCTGGCTGTTCGGAATTGAACCAGGCGCAACTGTGGTGGGCGTCGCCTCGGCCCTGGCCTTCGCCTGCCTTCTCTACCTCACCTGCCGGGAATTTGGCGTGAGGCCCGACTGGAGCGGGAGCGTCGCCCTGCTGGCGGCGATTTCACCGCTGGTCCTGCAATACGCGCTCCAAGCCATGAGCGATCTCGTGGCGGCCGTATGGACCCTGGCGGTCATCTTGGGGGCGTTGCGCTCGCGCCGTCACGTGGGTTGGGCGGTCGCGGCCGGCACCGCGCTCGCCGTCGCCGTGCTCGTGCGGCCTTCCAACCTGCTGCTGGCCTTGCCCGCCGGACTGGCGCTGGAACCGCGCGTCCGCACCTGGCTGGCCTTTGCGCTGGGTGGATTGCCCGGCGCGCTCCTGCTCGCGATGTACAACCACGCGCTCTATGGGGCGTTTCTCACCAGCGGCTACGGCGACGTGAGCAGCCTGTTCGCCCTGCGTCACGTGCTGCCCTCGTTCCGCAATTATATCACCTGGGGGCCCGTGGTGGCGACACCCTTGGTGCTGGCCTCTATCGCCCTGCCGTGGCTGAAGCTCGAACGGCATAAAAAAAACACTCTGCTGGCCTGGGCCGGATCCCTTTTGCTTTTTTACTCCGCCTATGAGCCCACCCAGGAAACGTGGTGGTACCTCCGCTTCATCTTGCCCGCGCTGCCCGCGCTCGTGATCGCCGCGGCGCTCGCCCTGCAGCAGGTCAAATACCCGTCCTGGTTTTTGGTTTCGCGCGTGCTCCCGGCCGGGGCCGGACCCGCCCAGGTGACCGGCGGGCGCATCCTGCGGGTGCCTTTCACCGTCCTGCTGTTTCTCGCCGTCGTCGGCTGGATGCTGGTGTGGGACCGCTCCCTGCGCATCTCGCAGGTCGAGCTCGATGAACGCACCTACCCGGAAGTCGGCCGGTGGGTCGCGGGGAAACTTCCCCCCGACGCCATCGTGGCTGCTTACCAGGTCACCGGCGCCATTCTCTATTATTCCGACCAGGCCTACCTCAATCCCGTCAATCTGACCCCGGACGATGCCGCCCGGCTCAACGCGTGGCTCGACCGGGAACACCGTCCGCTTTACGCGATCCTTTTTCCCTTCGAGGAAGCAGACATCCTGCAACGCCTGTCCGGCCGCTGGGAGGTGGTGACCCACCTCCGCGTGGCCACCATCTGGCGCCGGCTCGGCCCGGGCGGGACGCCGGGACCTCGCTGATATTTCCCCATGCTCCGCGCGTTGCTTATCTCCACCCTGTTGATGATCGCGACTGCCGTAGTCGCCGACGAACCATCGGCCCCGGCCATCGTCCTGCGGGAGGTTTCCGTGGACTCGGGCGGCCGGAGTCTGCGGATTTCACTGCTGGTTTTCCCCGGCAAGGATTTTCGGATCCGGGTGATCGACAACGCCGCCGGCGACGACCAGCCAAGGTTTCTTACGCTCGGGCAGGCCATGGAGAAAGTCGACAGCCTCGCCGGCTGCAACGGCGGTTTCTTCGAGCGCAAACCCTTTTCGCCGGTCGGGTTCATGATCAGCGCCGGGCAAAGGACCGGCCAGTTCGATCCGGCCAGCTGGATGAAAGGCCTGCTGGTCGTCCGGGGCGCAACCGCCACGCTGGAGAGCACGGCCACCTTTCAAGACACGCCTGACGTCACCGAGTTGATCCAGACCGGCCCCTGGCTCGTTCGCTCCGGCCTGGCCGAACTGGACGACAGCCGGACCCAGCTGGCGAAGCGAACCTTCATCGGCCACGACGCCCATGGTACCTGGGTCATCGGAGCTAGCGAACGCTGCACGCTCCGGGAACTGGCGGTCGCGCTGAAAAACGCCGAGGTCACGGCGGTCCTGGACCTCCAGTTTGCCCTCAATTTCGATGGCGGCCCTTCCACCGGACTTTGGCTCAAGGGGACCAGCCGCAACTTCTACCTGCCGGAGCGCTGGCCGGTACGCAATTTCGTCGCCATTTTCCCCGCCCACTCCCCATGAAATTCCGTCCCCTCCTCCTCAGCCTGCTGGCCCTCGCGACCGTCGCGACCGCTGCGCCCCTCGTCCGCATCCAAACCACGCTGGGTGTCATCGAGGCCGAGCTCTACGCGGACAAGGCCCCGGCCAGCGTCGCCAACTTCCTCAAATACGTCGATGCCGGCCGGTATTCGGGCGGGCAGTTCCACCGCACCGTTACCCTGCACCCCGACAACCAGCCCAACAACACCGTGAAGATCGAGGTCATCCAGGGCGGCGTGAACCCGGACTTCGCTGAGAAGGATTGGCCGGCCCTCACCCTTGAGCGCACGCGCGACACCGGCCTCCGGCATCTCGACGGCACGCTTTCCATGGCCCGCGCCGGCCCGGACACGGCGACGTCGGACTTCTTCATCTGCGTCGGCGCCCAGCCCGAGCTCGACTTCGGCGGCAAGCGCAACCCCGACGGCCAGGGCTTCGCCGCCTTCGGCCGCGTGACCAAGGGCCTGGAGATCGTGAAGAAAATCCAGTCCGCTCCCGCCGACGGTCAGAAACTCGCCCCGCCCGTACGCATCCTTAAGATCGAGCGGTTGCCCTGAGCCCGGATTGACGCCTGCGCATTCGCACCCGGCTGCGGATGAACTGATCAGGTCTGCGCGGCTCCCGTCCAGGACAGTGACCGACGCCGCACCAGGAGGAACAGGAACCCAAGCCCCGCCGCCAGCAGCAGCAACGTGCCACCAGCCTCGGGCACTGTTTGAGGCGCCGTCACGGAATCCACCGGCTGCAGGCCCGCGGCGTCATACTGTTGCTTGGACTCCAGCACCACCGCCCCGCTGAGGGCGGTCACCAGCTGCATCTTGACCGCCAGTGCGACCGCCTCGTCCCGTTTGGCCGGTCCCGCCGCCAGCAATCGCGCCACTTCGCCGGCGGCCCACAATCGCGCCAGATGGGACGAAACCTCGTTGCCTGCCTTTTCTCCTGCAGGCCGTGCCCGGCGCACCGCGACCTCCGTTCCATTCTGCAACCGATCGAACGTGCGCATCAGGTCCTCCCGGACATTTCCCAAGCGGGGCAAAACCGTCAGGTCGGGCGTTTCGCCCAGTTTCTCCAGCAGGAGGTTGGGCCCGGGAATGGCGGAAAAGGCCAACAATCCGACGAGACCCGCCCGGCGGGCCAGGCTTTGTTCCAAGGCTGCCGGGTTCTGCCAGGTCACCGGCTGGGACCCATGGATCCAGAGGACGGTGCCGACGGAGGTGCCCAGCGCCGCCACAGCCGCTTGCAACGCCGTCGTGGCATCCTGCCCGCCGGTGAATTCCTGCGCCTTCAACCAGGCCGCAGCCGACTGCGGGTCAGCGGCCGGACAGGTCTGGACGGTATCGCCCGCGAGAAAGAGCCGGACCGGGACAGTCGCTGGCAGCCCATCCAATACCTCGGCCAAAAGCGGTGCCACTGATCCAAGGTCGCCCGACCCGTCGACCACGATCGCGAGCGGTCCGGCCGGAGGAGGCCGCCGGACAAACTCCTGGGTCACGATACTCGACGGATCCAGGGGATTGGGAGCCCAGCCGCGGGCGCGGGCTGGGTCGCGTTTCACCAGCACGCCCGAGGAGAACGCGCCGAATTGCACCGGGCTTAGCTCCCCATGCAGCGCCTGTTGGAAATTCGGTTTTTTCTCCGTCTGGTAAACGGGCAGGTCGGAGGTCAAGGCCTGCGGCGACTCAAGCCACACCGCATGGGTCAGGCCTGCCGCAGCGGAGAAATTTTGTTCGACGATGCGCGGCAGCGCCAGCCGGGCTGACTCGGGCCCGGCGACCACCAGCGGGACGGAAATCCCCAGGCGGACTTTCATTTCCTTGCCGTGCGGTTCGACTGGAAAGCATTGCACCAGCACGCGGTCGGGGCCTTTCGCTGTCACCAGGACGGGGTCCCGCCGGCGGTTGACCACCGCCTGGTAGGCCTGGCGGACCTGACTGCGGCCGCCAAACGCCGCCTCCCGCTCCTCCCCATCGATCCACAACGTGAGCCGGGAAACCACCGCACCCGGCGGCAGCTGGACCAACGCCCGGGCCTCGCGCTGCTGAGACTCATGGTCATTGCGGAAGACCAGGGTCCATTCGAGGTATCCCAGCGCCGCATCGCCATCAATCTTCCCGTCGATGCGAGACTGCGCCAGGTAAAGCGCCTTCAGGCGTTGTCCGACTTCACCGCCGCCCTGCCCG
>Ga0302322_100006748_pt1 | contig 10210 bp, 7 predicted proteins | sample Fen_T0_2_FD_203757 | JGI IMG/M metagenome (GOLD analysis project Ga0302322, IMG submission 203757) | Peat permafrost microbial communities from Stordalen Mire near Abisko, Sweden - Fen_T0_2 | ecosystem: Environmental > Terrestrial > Soil > Wetlands > Permafrost | place: Sweden: Abisko... | reverse complement strand
GCCGCCACGCCGAGGTGGAGAGGGGGCATCATGATCCCTCCTCCCATGCCTTCCGACGAGGGGGCGAGGCTCAAGGCCCTGCTCGACCTGGACCTCCTCGACACCGACGCCGAGGAGCGGTTCGACCGGATCACTCGGCTGGCGACCGATGTGTTCGGAGCGCCGATAGCGCTGGTAAGCCTCGTGGACGTGAGCCGCCAGTGGTTCAAGTCCCGCCAAGGCCTGTCGGCGACGGAGACCGCGCGCGAGATTTCCTTCTGCGGGCATGCGATCAACTCTCCCGAGGTGCTCGTTGTCCGCGACGCCACCACTGACGACCGGTTTGCGGACAACCCGCTGGTGCTGGGAGACCCCGATATCCGCTTCTACGCCGGGGCACCCCTGCACACCGTGGACGGGTTCGCGGTGGGCACGCTGTGCGTCATCGACACGCGCCCTCGCGAGTGGAGCGCCCGCGAGTCCGAAATCCTGCGCGACCTCGCCGATCTCGTCGAGATCGAGTTGAACCAGGCCCGGATGCGCAGTCAGCAGCGCGCCCTGCTGGCGCTCACCGAGGTCACGGGACTGGTGGGGCAGGACCAGAGGGAGCTCTTGCGCGAAGCGCTGCGGATCGGATCGGAGTATCTGCGCATGCCCGCCGGCTTCGTCAGCCGGATCGATGGCGACCGCACGGAGGTGCTCGTGCAGGTCAGCGAGGGCGGCTATCTCGTGGATGGCGAACTGCTGGCCACCGAGGACGCCTACTGCGAGCTCACCATCCTCGGCAAGGACGTCCTAGCGATGCCGCACGTGTCGACAACCGAGCTGGTCACTCACCCGAGCTACGTCAAGTGGGGCTTGGAGAGCTACATCGGCATGCCCATAGAGGTCGAGGGAGTGACCTTCGGCACCGTCGCCTTCGAGTCGCCCGCGCCCCGACCGGGAGGTGCCTTTGCCGAAGCGGAGATCGACTTCGTGCGGATCCTCGGCAGGTGGGCCGCCACCACCCTTCGCCGATGGCAGTTGAACGACCAACTCCTGCAACAGCAGCGCATCTCCGAGGTGATCAGCGACGCACAGTCCCGCTTCATCACGATCGATGATCGCCGCGAGGCCTTCGAGGGACTGCTGAGCGATGTGCTTTCGCTGACGGGGTGCGAGTTCGGCTTCATCGGAGAGGTGCTCTCGCGGCCCGATGGCACGCCGTTCCTCCGCACGCACGCGGTGTCGAACATCGCCTGGAATGACGAGACCCGCGAGCTCTTTGAGAAGTACGGCGAGACGGGTCTGGAGTTCGACAATCCGGAGACGCTGTTCGGTCGCACCCTCACCACGGGTGCGGTCGTGCTCTCCAACGACCCGGCCAACGATCCGCGGCGCGGCACCCTCCCGGGAGGCCATCCGCCGCTGCGGTCGTACCTGGGCCTTCCGGTCGTGCTCGGCGACGACATGATCGGGATGGTGGGGCTGGCCAACAAGGCCGGCGGATTCACCGAGGACGACGTGACATCGCTGCGTCGAGTGCTCGTCATGATCAGCCAGCTGATCGCGGCCTGGAAGTCCAAGCGCGAGCGGCAGGAGGACCAGCGGGCCATTGACCGGCTCTCGAAGGTGGCCCGCCAGATGACCAACGGCGTGATCATCACGGCGCTCGACGGCCGCATCGAGTGGGCGAACGAGGCGTTCACCGTGATCATGGGCTACGGCCTCTCCGAGATCATCGGACGGCGTCCGCGTGAGCTCATGCACGGGTCAGAAACCGATCCGGCGACGGAGCAGGCCATCTTCACGGCCATGTCGAGGCGTCAATCCTTCCAGTTCGAGCTGCTCGCGTACCGCAAGGACGGCCAGCCGATCTGGGTGGAGCTGGAGTCCAACCCGCTCGTCGGCCGCGATGGCGAGCACGAGGGGTTCATGGTGATGGTCTCCGACATCGCCGATCGCAAGCGCACCGACCAGATGAAGAGCGAGTTCGTGTCCACGGTCAGCCACGAGCTGCGCACGCCCCTCACCTCGATCACCGGAGCACTGAAACTCGTGTCCAGCGGCGTGGCCGGCGAGTTGCCTCCGCGGGCACTGAGCATGATCACCATCGCCGAGAAGAACAGCCAGCGCCTGACGTACCTCATCGATGACCTGCTCGACATGGAGAAGCTGGTCGAGGGGAAGGTCAGGTTCGACTGGAACCTCTGCGAGATCATGCCCATCGTCGATCGCACCGTCGAGGAGAACCGTGCGTACGGCCAGAGCCTGGGCGTGACGATGGCGGTGATCGAGCGCGCCGAGGGACTCCTGGTCGATGTCGATATGCAGCGACTCCAGCAGGTGCTCACCAACCTGCTCTCCAATGCCGCCAAGTTCTCCGAGCCGGGTGGTCGCGTCGACGTCAGCGTGCGCGTGGCGCGCGGCAGGGTGCGGGTCGAGGTTCGCGACTACGGCCAGGGGATCGACCCGAAGTTCCACTCCCGCATCTTCCAGAAGTTCTCGCAGGCGGACTCCTCCGACACCCGAGCACGTGGCGGTACGGGACTGGGCCTGGCCATCAGCCGCGAGCTCATCGAGCGCATGCAGGGCCTCATCGGCTTCACGTCCGAGCCGGGAGAGGGCGCCATGTTCTTCTTCGAACTCCCCATCGCGTCGTCCGATGGCGATGTCGAGGGCCTCATCACGCGCGGAGACGGGTGGCTGGCATGACCGATCTGTCGAAGGTCCTGTACGTGGAGGACGACCGCGACATCCAGGAGGTCGCGAGGCTCGCCCTCGAGGTCGTCGGTCGGCTGGAGGTGGACGTCGCCTCCTCCGGAGCCGAGGCGGTCGCGCTGGCGCGGACGTCGATCCCCGATCTGGTGCTTCTTGACGTGATGATGCCCGGCATGGACGGTCCGACGACCTTCGCTGCGTTGCGCGAGATCCCGGGCATGCGGACCGTCCCCGTCATCTTCGTCACGGCCAAGGTCCAGGCCAGCGAGATCCAGCAGTACCTCGACCTCGGTGCCGTCGGCGTCATCGCGAAGCCCTTCGACCCGATGACGCTCGCCGATCAGGCCCGCGAACTGTGGGCCGCGAGCCGCGACACCTAGGACTCCTGCCCTACTCGACGGTCACCGACTTCGCGAGGTTGCGCGGCTGGTCGACGTCATGGCCCTTGGCCGTGGCCATCTCGCAGGCGAAGACCTGGAGCGGCACCGTGGCGACGAGTGGCTGCATGAGGGTCGGCACCACCGGCGTGCGAATCACGGTGTCGGCGACCCGGCCGATGGCCTCGTCGCCCTCCTCCGCGATGGCGATGACGTAGGCGCCGCGGGCCTTGACCTCCTGGATGTTCGACACGATCTTGTCGTGAAGGATCGCCCGGCCGCGCGGTGACGGGACGATCACGATCACCGGCACGCCCTCCTCGATGAGGGCGATGGGGCCGTGCTTGAGCTCGCCGGCGGGGAAGCCCTCGGCGTGCATGTAGGCGAGTTCCTTGAGCTTGAGGGCGCCCTCGAGCGCGACAGGGAACCCGACATGCCTACCGAGGAAGAGAACGGACGTCGCGCTGGCGAGGCTGCGTGCGAGGGCACGCATCTCCTCGGTGGTGTCCAGCACGAGGTCCACCTTGCCCGGAAGGTCATCGAGCTCGCGGAGGACGGCGCGGATCTCGTCCTCGAACATCGTTGCCCGCACCTGTGCGAGGTAGAGGCCGACGAGGTAAGCGGCGATGATCTGGGTAAGGAAGGCCTTCGTCGATGCGACGGCCACCTCGGGGCCGGCGTACGTGTACAGGGCGGCATCCGACTCGCGAGGAATCGTGGAGCCGACCGTGTTGCAGATCGCCAGAGTGGTGGCGCCCTGCTCCTTGGCGTAGCGCAGTGCCATGAGCGTGTCCATCGTCTCGCCGGACTGGGAGATGGCGATCACGAGCGTGTTGGCACCCACGATGGGGTCGCGGTACCGGAACTCGCTGGCCAGCTCGACCTCGACGGGCAGGCGGGTCCAGTGCTCGATGGCGTACTTGGCCACCATGCCCGCATGGGCGGCGGTGCCGCAGGCGATGACCACGACCTTGTCGATCGCGCGAAGGGTCGCCTCATCGACGTGGGTCTCATCCAGCTGGATGCGCGAGCCCTTGGTGATGCGGCCGCGGAGCGAGTCGGCGACGGCGCGCGGCTGCTCGTCGATCTCCTTGAGCATGAACAGGTCGTAGCCGCCCTTCTCGGCGGCGCTCGCGTCCCAGTCCACGGTGAACGGCCGACCCTCGACCCGATGGCCGTGGAAGTCGGTCACGATGACGGCCTCGGCGGTGAGGGTGACCACCTGGTCCTGCCCGAGCTCCAGGGCATTGCGCGTGTGATCGACGAAGGCGGCCACGTCGGACGCCAGGAAGTTCTCCCCCTCGCCGACGCCGACGACGAGCGGGGAGTTGCGCCGCGCTCCGACGACAATGCCGGGATTGAGCCGGTCGATCGCCACCAGGGTGAAGGCGCCCTCGAGGGTTCGTGCGACACGGCGCATCGCCTCGGAGAGGTCGTCCGCGGTGTCCGGCAGCATGCGGGCAACGAGGTGGGCGACGACCTCGCTGTCGGTCTCCGACGTCATCTCGATGCCGTCCATGGCCAGGGCGTCCCGCAGTGCCGCGAAGTTCTCGATGATCCCGTTGTGGATGATCGCGATCCGGTTGTCGTCGCTGACATGGGGATGTGCGTTCCTGTCCGTGGGTCCGCCGTGGGTGGCCCAACGCGTGTGGCCGATGCCCGTCGTCGAGTCCGGAATCGGATCCTCGCCCAGCAGTGACTCCAGGTTGGCGAGCTTGCCCGCCTTCTTGCGCACCTCGAGACGGTCGTCGACCAGCACGGCCACACCGGCGGAGTCGTAGCCGCGGTACTCCATCCGGCGCAGGCCGGTCACAACGATGTCGAGAGCCTGCTTCTGGCCGACGTAGCCGACGATGCCGCACATGGGATGGAGCCTCCTGAGCCGAGTGGAATAGGGCGACTCTGCTCGGCCGGGCTCACGCGACCCTTGGGCCAGCCTCACGCCTTGCTCTCGAAGGCGTCTCCACTCCCGCGATCAGGGCGAGGCGAGCCAGAACGGCGGCTTCGTGGGAATGCGAGTCAGCGTCGAGTCGACGCGCCCGAATCGACCGTCGTCGTCGGCCCACGAGCGGTATGCCTCGGCGAGCTCCACGCGACTGCGGCCCACGAAGTTCCACCACATCTCGATCGGCGACTCGAAGGGCACTCCGCCGAGGAGCATCGCCCGCGTCGGCCCGTCGATGGCGAGGTCGATCTGGTCGCGACCCGGTTCGAGGTACGCCACGTGCCCGGGAGCGAGGTGCTCTCCGGCGATCGCGACGGCCCCGCGTAGCACCACGACCGCGTACTCGAAGTCCGTGCGCAGCGGCACCGTCGTGGTTGCGTGGAGTTCCAGCTCCGCGCCCACCAGCTCGGTGTCCGCGCGCGCCGTACTGCGCGCATCAGCCAGCTTCCCGACGAGAACCGTGCCGACTGCGCCATCGAGGTCGACCTTGGGCAGCTCGGCGTGGTGCTCGAAGGCGGCCGCACCATGTCGCGTTGCCTCGGGCTGCGCGACCCACAGTTGGATCCCCTCGAGCGTGCCGCGGTAGTGACCGGTCGCCTCCTCCGCGTGCGCGACTCCGTTGCCTGCGGTCATGAGGTTCATCTGGCCCGGCCTGATCACCTGCTCGGATCCGAGGCTGTCCTTATGGAGGGCCTGGCCGTCGAGCAGCCACGTCACGGTGTGCAGGCCCATGTGGGGATGCGGGCCGACGTCGAGGCCGCTGTCCTCGGTGACATCGGCCGGCCCCATGTGGTCGGCGAAGCACCAGGCCCCCACTGTTCGTCGACCCTTGCTCGGGAGGGCGCGTCGCACGCGCATGCGTCCCACCGTCGCCTCGCGGCTCTCGCTGATCTCCATCGGGCCTCCCGTCGCGTGCGAACCTAGGACATGCGCAGGGTCGCGTGCATCTCCCAAACCAGCACTTCGGCTGGTTCGAGGGCGGTGACCTGCTGGCCACCCGACGACGTGAAGCGGACCGCGTCGCCGGCATGGAGTGGTCCGCTGCCCTCGAGCGTGACACTGCCGAGCGGCACGAACAGGTGAAGGTACGGCGCCTCGGGAAGTGCGACGGACTCTCCGGGAGCAAGTCGCGCAGCGTGGAGTGCGGCGTATCGATTGCTGATGCGGATCGCGGCGTCGTCGACGTGCCGGTCCAGCCCGGACGCCACGGGCACCAGGCCCCGGGACAGCAGGGCGCCGTCGATCTCCTCCTGCTGGTAGCCCGGCGTGATGCCCGTCTCGTCCGGGACGACCCACATCTGGATGAAGTGCACGGGCTCGTGGTGGCGCTCGCCCTGCATGCGCCAGGAGTCGTTCTTCTCGGAGTGCAGGATGCCGGTGCCTGCGCTCATCCGCTGTGCGAGCCCGGGGTAGATCACGCCACTGTGGCCGGTCGAGTCCTGATGCACCAGCGACCCGCGGACCACCCACGTGACGATCTCCATGTCGCGATGCGGGTGGGTCTCGAAGCCCATGCCCGGCAGCACGATGTCGTCGTTGTTGACGAGCAGGAGGCCGTGATGGGTGTTGCCCCGATCATGGTGGTGGCCGAAGGAGAACGAGTGCTTGGAGTCGAGCCAGCCGAGATCGGTCGTGAAGCGCTCGTCGGCTCGACGGATGTCGATTGCGGGTGCCTCCACATGACCTCCTGAGTAGTTGAAAACTCAACTATACACCGTGGGCCTACGGTGGTCCTCAACTGGCCGTCAGGTCGGGCCGGGAAGGATGTCTGCGTGGTCGAAGTCCCGGTGCAGCCGGCTGCGCGTCAGTGGTCCTGGCTGATCCCGGTGGCTATTGGTGTCGTGGCCTTCGCGGTACGGCTGATGTCCGCGATGCACTCCGGTGGTCTCGACGCCCTCTTCGGCTACGACGAGGGCGTGTACTTCGGGGCGTCGACGAGCTGGGTGTCCGGGCTCATGCCCTATCGCGATTTCGCCCTCGTGCACCCGCCGGGTTCGGTCGTGCTGCTGTCGCCCTTCGCCGCACTCGGCCGGGTCACCAGCGAGCCGACGGCCTGGATGATCGCCCGGCTGGCGATCATGCTGCTGGGCGCCTTCAACGCCGTTCTGGTCTACCTCGTCGCGCGGCGCGTCAACCTCGTGGCGGGGATCGTGGCGGGCGGGATGTACGCCGTCTGGGCGCCGGTGGTCCATGTCGAGCGGACCACGATGCTCGAGGTGTTCGTCCTGACGTCGATCCTGGTCGCCCTGTGGGCGCTGCACGAGCCCCGGGTGTCGACGTCTCGGCTGATCCTCGCCGGCGCGGCGCTCGGAGTCGGCGTGTCGACGAAGCTCTGGGGACTTGTCCCACTGTTGGTCATCCTCGGGTGGCTGCTCGTCGTGCGCGCCTGGCGCTCCGCGGCGATCGTCGCCGGCGCTGCCACGGTGGCGATCCTTGCCATCGTCCTGCCGTTCTTCCTGAAGGCGCCTCAGCAGATGATCGACCTCGTCATCCGGGCGCAGATCAGCCGTGGTCGGGGAGGGACGCGCAAGCACGACCGACTCGTGCGCATGTTCAGTCTCGACGTCCATCGGGTCGCCGATTCCATGAAACCGGCCCTCGTCATCGGCATCACCATGCTCCTCATCGTGCTGATCGCCATGGCGATCGTCTGGACCCGCGCGCCTCGGGGTCGGGTCTGGGTCGTCCTGCTGTTCGTGCAGCTCGCGGTCCTCATGGCCGTTCCCGTGTACTTCGAGGGCTACTCGTCCTTCATCGGGCCCGCGCTGATGCTCGTCGTCGGCTCGGCCGTAGGGATCGTGTGGGTGGGGGTGGGGTCCCGACCGCACGGCACGGCCGTGGCGATCCGCACCGTGCTCGCGGTGTGCGTGGTCGCGGCGGCGATGACCACCGGCTATCGCGCCCTGCGCGCGCCGGTGGACCTCAAGCCCAAGGTCGTCACCGTGGCCGAGGCCACCAACAACGCCCAGTGCGTCGGCTCGGATTCCGCAGGCGTGCTGCTGCTCGCCAACGTCCTGTCGCGCAATATCGATCGTGGCTGCCCCACCGTCATCGACTTCGACGGCCTGATCTACACGTTCGATGACGGGAACAACCCGAACCGCCTGAGCTCGACGAAGCGCCGCCGCGCGTCGGCGGCGTACCAACAGGCCATGCGGGACTACTTCGCGGCCAACGACGTCCTCCTCATCCACCGGCCCACGGCTGACGCGTTCGACCAGCAGACCCGTAAGTACCTGCACTCCCGCCCACTGCTGTCGAAGCAGCACGGGCTGCGGGCCTTCGGGCCGGCGACCGGTGGCTAGCCGCTACTTCACGTAGGCCGGTGGGCGCCGATGCGCCCACGGGAGCGCCTCTTCGAGGGCGGCTGCCAGGCCGAGCAGCAGGGCCTCCCCTCCCGCGCCCGTGACCAGCTGCATGCCGATGGGCAGGCCCTCGACGGACTGGTGCAGGGGAAGGCTGATGGCGGGCTGGCCCGTGGTGTTGAACACCGGCAGGAACGACTCCCAGCGCGACCATGTGCCGAAGGTCTCGTGCGGCGCGGTCGGTGCGACAGGGTCGTAGTGGCCGACCGACGGGGGCAGGGCGCCGAGGGTCGGCGTCAGGAGGACGTCATACCGCGAGAAGAACTCCGACATCAGGTACGTGAGGCCCGTCTCCACGTCGATGGCGTCGAGCAGTTGCTGGGCCGTGACGCGGCGCCCGTACTCCACCATCGCCAGAGTCGTGCCCTCGAGCGTGCTGTCGTCGACGGGCCTGCCGACCGCACGCGCGAACCCATCGATCGTGTGGGCGTTCGTGGCGGCCCACACGTCCGTCATGGCGTTGAGGTACTGCTCCCACGAGAAGGACGGCGTGGCGGGCTCGACGTGGTGGCCCATGCGCTCGAGCAGTGCCGCGGTGGCTGCCGTCGCGTCGGAGACGACCGGATCCGGATCGTGCCCGGACCACGGGTGCGACCACCAGGCGATGCGCAGCGGACCGGTCGGCACATCGAGGCTCTCGGCGAACGGGACGGCTGGCCGGGGCACACCCTCGGCGTCACCGATGGCCGGACCGCCCAGCACGTCGAGCAGCATGGCGGCGTCGCGCACCGACCGCGTCATGGCGAACTGCACCGCCCATCCCATGAGCGGCTCCTTGAGATGCAGTCCCCACGGCACCCGACCGCGACTGGGCTTCAGGCCGACCACTCCGCAGGCCGCTGCCGGGATGCGGATCGACCCCCCGCCGTCACTGGCCAGGGCGACGGGGACCACCCCAGCGCCGACCACGGCGCCGGCGCCGCCGCTGGAGCCGCCGGCCATGTGGTGCACGCTCCACGGGGAGCTCGTCACGCCCTGTGCCAGGGTCTCGGTCGTACCCATGATCCCGAACTCGGATGTCGTGGTGCGTCCGACGCTGACCAGCCCGGCGGCGACCGCTCGGGCGTAGATCTGCGTCTGGTGCTGGACGACCCAGCCCTCCGACAGTCGGCTGCCGTTGCCGCAGGGCAGCCCGGCGTGGCCATGGAAGAGGTCCTTGACCATCATCGGCACGCCGCCGAGGGAGCCCGGCACCATGTCCGCGATCGGCTGTTCCGGATCGCTGTGGACGACGTCGACGACGGCGTTGATGAGCGGGTGTACCTGCTCGTGCGCTGCGATGGCGCACGCGTGGAGCTCCGCCGCGGTGACATGTCCGTTAGACACCAGTTGTGACAGCCCGACGGCGTCATATTCGGCGTACTCGTCAAGGCGCACGCCGCGATACTAGGGCAGCGCGAATTCAGGACTGTGCGGCCGTATTCTGGACGTGGGCTGGGTGACGCACCGTGCGACTGCGGTGGTCGACCGGTCGCGAGGCGAGGTGACGCTGTGAGCCATGAGCCCTTCCCTGTCCATGTCACCGACCTGGATCTCGACTTCCGGTGCGTCGACGGAGGAGCGGCCCCGGACGCCGCCGTTGCCGCGGAGTTCGACCGAGCCTGGCCCGCCTATCGACGCTGGTTCCTGCATGAGGGTGAGGAGGCGCGTCCGTCGTATGCCGAGAGCCGCAGGGCGCTGGCCCGCTGGATGCCGGAGCTCCTTGCCGAGTACGACGGCTTCGTGTCGGCGGTCGGTGGAGGAGACCTCGAGGCGCGATTCCTGAGTCACTGGTGCCCGCCGCCGCTCGTTGCTGCCTGCTCGATCGCGATCATCGGCTCGGTCACGCCGTTGCTCATCCGCAA
>Ga0302322_100006746_pt1 | contig 10210 bp, 7 predicted proteins | sample Fen_T0_2_FD_203757 | JGI IMG/M metagenome (GOLD analysis project Ga0302322, IMG submission 203757) | Peat permafrost microbial communities from Stordalen Mire near Abisko, Sweden - Fen_T0_2 | ecosystem: Environmental > Terrestrial > Soil > Wetlands > Permafrost | place: Sweden: Abisko... | reverse complement strand
TCTTCATGCCAGTGCGCATCGCGATTTTCTTAATCTCGGCCGACTCCAGCCCTTTGTTGATACCTTCGATTAACTCTTCGCTCACCACCATGAGCTCGTGAATACCGAGCCGGCCCTTGTAGCCGCTTCCGCCGCACTTCGGGCAGCCGCGCGAACTAGCCTTGAAGATCGGGCCACTCCAGCCGATGGCTTTTTCGAAAATCGCCTTTTCACGGTCGTGCATTTCCGTCTGCACGCGACAGGATTTGCAGACGCGGCGCATGAGGCGTTGCGCGCAGACGCAGAGCAAAGACGACGAAATCATGAACGGCTCGATGCCCATGTCGGTGAGACGGGCGATCGTGCTGGGTGCGTCGTTGGTGTGCAACGTACTGAGCAGCAAGTGACCGGTGAGCGCGGCCTCGACCGCGATGTTGGCCGTTTCCTTGTCGCGAATTTCGCCCACGAGCACGATGTCGGGATCTTGACGGAGAAAAGCCCGCAGTGCCGTCGCGAACGTCAGACCGATCTGCCGGTGCATCTGCATTTGGTTGATGCCAGCAAGCGTATACTCGATCGGATCTTCGGCGGTGCGAATGACGAGTTCGGGCGAATTGATTTCGTTGAGCGCGGAATAGAGCGTCATCGACTTACCCGAACCGGTCGGACCGCAGTGCAAAATCATGCCATACGGCTGGCGGATGACGTCGCGATATTTGGCAAGATTCTCCTCAGAAAAACCGAGCGCGGGCAGCGGCAGCGTGGATTTTTGTTTGTCGAGAATACGCATCACCACGCCTTCGCCGTGGTTCAGCGGCGCGGTGGAGACGCGCAAATCGATATCGATGCTTTTCTTCGTGAACTGCTTGAAAATGATACGACCGTCCTGCGGCATGCGGCGCTCCGCGATGTCGAGATTGCACATGATCTTGATGCGCGCGACCAGGGCCGGGCCGACCTTGGCCGGGAGGCGCAACTTTTCCTGACAAATGCCGTCGATGCGATAGCGGACCACGACTTCCTTCTCCCACGGCTCGATGTGAATATCGCTCGTGCCGCTGTAAAAACCGTCCTCGATGATGCGGTTGGCCAACTGAATGATAGGGCCAGAATCCTCGGCCGTATCCTCGTCGTTCAGTTCCACATCCTTGGCCGCATATTGGTCACCCAGTTCGCCGACGACGTCTTCGAAACCCGAGGCCTGCGCGGTGACCGCAAACTTTTCCAGAATGTCTTTTTCGCGGGCCAGCACGCGGAGGACGCGCATGCCCGTCATTTCCTGGATTTTCGCCGGAAGGGAAATCTCGAAGGGATTGGCAAAGGCAACGATCAGATAATCGCCCACCTGACCCACCGGCAAAACCTGGTGTTCCTGGCAGAACTCCTGCGGCAAACGCTCAAACGTGGAGGCGTTCAGCTTGTATCGGGCCACGTGATACGGTGCGAGCCCGAAGGCTTTTCCCTTGGCGACCAGCAGCTGCAGGGACGTAATCTTATAATCCGACAGCAGGAGCTTGTCCAGGGCATCACCCGTTAGTTCATCGGGCGTGGACGCAATTTTTTCGCGATTTTCGCCACTCAGCCGCTCCATCTCTTCGAGGGCGGAAATGATTTGAAGCTGGAATTTACCGAGAGGCATGGCCGGGGTCGATGATCAGGTCGATGAAACGGGAGAATTGGTGGTGGTGGATTTCGCTTCCAGTTTCTCGAGATAGTCACCGAGCATTTCCAATGTCGCGCCGTACCAGAGGATCGGAGCGTCCAGCTGCTTTTCCCAAAATGTTCGCACGGCCGGGCTCATGTAATACGCAGTCGCGAGAAAATAAAACCCTTCGTCGTGATCAAACGGAACGGTCCAGGTCGCCCAGCAGGCGCCGACGTCGAGTGTCTTCTTTAACTCCTCAGAGCCTTCGTAACAGCGCAGGTCGACCAAGCCGACGCCGTGATCCTCAACCAGATGGTGCAGCACATCCTCTTCTTTCAACACCTTCATCTCGTACGCCAGAATGCCAAGCACCGTACTCTGCCGCGCGTTTTCGTTGGCCGTAATCTCGAGCAGCCGGTCGTTGGCCTCCTCGAGGTCCTGAATCTTGATGAGGTTCAACTCAACCAGATTTGCACCAAGCAACCGGTTGGCGCGCATCATAAGAGAACGGTGTTCGTTGGCCATTTTCGGAGGGGCTCAGTTGACCGGTTTGGGCTTGCGGACCGGCTTGGGCGTGTGGGCGCGAACGCCTTTGTAGAGCAGTTCTTTCAGCTCGTCGAGCCCTTCACCGGTGGCGCAGGAAATCTTCACGAGGTCGGTTTTGTAACGACGGCGGAACTTGACGAGATTGGCCGCCGACTCCTCGAGATCCATCTTGTTGGCCACGACCAGGCGCGGCTTTTTGAGCAAGGCCTTGTCGTACAATTTCAGCTCACTGAGCAGCGTCGCGTAATCTTCGCGCGGATCGCGGGCATCGACGCCGGCCATGTCGATGAGAAACATCAGCAGCGAGCAGCGCTCGATGTGCCGGAGAAAACGGTGTCCCAATCCGCGATTTTCGCTCGCGCCCTCGATCAAGCCGGGCACGTCGGCCAGCAGGAGCCGGTCATAATGCTTCGGCAGCTCGATCACACCGATCTGCGGATGCAACGTCGTGAAGGGATAGGCCGCGGTCCGCGGATGCGCCTTGGTGATGCGGCCGGTGAGGGAGGACTTGCCGGCGTTGGGAAAGCCGACCAAACCGACATCGGCAATACTCTTTAACACGAGCCGATAGTTACCCAATTCACCGGGATGACCGGGATTGGCGCGTTTCGGCGCACGGTTTGTCGCCGACTTGAAATGGGTGTTGCCCCAGCCTCCGTTGCCGCCTTTGCAGAGGACAATACTTTCGCCGTCGTTGATGACTTCGGCCACGATTTTGCCGGTTGTCTCGTCGGTCACGACCGTGCCAAGCGGAACCTTGAGTACACAATGTTTTCCATCGCTGCCATGCTGGTCGGCGCCCAGTCCATGCTCGCCGCGCTGCGCTTTCCAATGCGGCTTGTATTTAAAATCGATCAGATTGTTCGTATCGTCGTTGCCAAACAGGATCACGTCGCCACCGCGGCCGCCGTCACCGCCGTTGGGACCGCCCCACGGCTCATATTTCTCGCGGCGGAAGCTTATGCAGCCGTGACCGCCGTCACCGGCTTGGACCTTGATAACACATTCGTCGACGAACATCGGAAGGGAATTAGCAGAGAGAAGGTTTCGGGGCTACAACATTTCGCAAACTTACAGCAGTTTACTGCAGTCTTGCTTGAAAACTGATCGTGCGGCATGCCGCTGGAGCAGCCGCCGCTGCGTTAAGCTTCGGCGCGCTAGAGTGAGATCTTGATGCCTTTTCGCAGGTAAGTGGGCACGTCGAGATCCTGCCCTTCGAAAAGATTGCGATCGGTCTTGTCGAAGAAACCGCGGCTCTGCGTCTCACCGAACGTAAACTCGTCCTGATCGATCTTGGCCTTGGGCAGTGTGGGCGCCTGCTCTGTTTTGGTCGGCGAAGGCTCGCTTGACGTGGTCGTGGTAGATTTCGCGCGCGGCTGTTCCTCGAAGGGAAAACTGGTTGCGGAGGCCTTGGCTTTGGGACTGGAGGTGATCCGACGCGGGGCAACCCCTCGGCCGCCGATTTCCGTTGTACCCAGTACGCAGACCTCGACTTGGTTTTGCAGGCTTTCGTCGATCACCGCGCCCATGATGATGTGGGAGTCGCGGCCAAATTGCTCGGTCACCGCGGTCATGATTTCATTGACCTTCGGCAGCGTCAGATCCGTGCCGCCGACGATGTTGACGAGGATCCGGTCCGCCTTGCGGGAAAATTCCGGCGTATGCAGGAGCGGGCAGAGTTTGAGACAGTCGATCGCGTCGGCCACGGCATTTTCTCCCGAACCACTGCCAAGGCCAAAAAGGGTCTTGCCGCCGCGCTGGTAGAAAGCCTGCCGCAGCGTTGCAAAATCAAGGTTGATCAGGCCCGTGCGAAACATCATCGCCCAGATCGAGCGTACCGCGCGGCCGATCCATTCATCGGCGCGAGCAAAGGAATCGAGCGCGGTTTCGCCGTCCTCCGCTTCCTGCAGCAGCATGTCATTCGGCAGCGGGATCACCGCGTCGCAACAACGCCGCAGCGCCATCAAACCTTCCTCGGCCTGTTTTACACGACGCCCACCTTCGAAAGTGAAAGGCATCGTTACAAAAGAGATCACGAGGGCACCGGTCTCAGAGGCGACTTCGGCCACGATCGGAGCCGCACCACTGCCTGTGCCGCCTCCCATTCCTGCAATCAGGAAAATCAAATCACAGCCCTTCACGATGGCAGAAATCTTCTCCCGGTCCGCCTCCGCCGCTTCGCGTCCCAGATCAGGATCGCCGCCTGCACCCAACCCGCGAGTCACCGAGGTACCGATGAGCACTTTGTCCTGAACCGGCGATGTGGACAGCGCCTGATAATCGGTATTGATCACGGCCATCTGGAGCCGGTCGAGATTTTCCATCTTTAGGCGGTCGACCGCGTTCGAACCGGCGCCGCCAATACCGATCAACTTGATCGCAATGCTGCGGTCGGCCAGGGCTTCGGTGGTAAGAGGTAATTCGTTAGGATTCATGGCGGTGCGCTCAGGCGTTGGCGAAGAGGCGGCTGAAGAATCCGGTGTTGCGGCGACGCCCGCTGGCGGCGGCCTCCGCGCTGGAATTGAGTCCAAAATAAAGCAGACCCAGCGCCGTGCTATAACCGGGATCGCGGAGGTTTTCGACGATGTAGCCAGGCGCTTCACCCAGGCGCGCGGTGACACCGAAGACCTTGGCGGCTGCCTCGGCGATACCAGGCAACTTGGAAGTACCGCCCGTCAGCACCACGCCGGCCACGGTATGCTCGGGCACAAACGTCACACCGAGCCGTTTCTTCACCACTTCAAAAATTTCCCAGACGCGGGCCGCCGTGATCTGTTCGATCGCCTGACGCGGGAACTGACGGTCACCAATCGCGAAATCACCGTTGAGCCAGACCTTTTCGCTTTTGTCGCGCGCCGCGACCGTGCCGCGGCCGAAACGCAGCTTCAACTTTTCCCCCTGTCCTTCGGTTAGGCGAAGGCCGAGACTCAAGTCGTTCGTCAGATGACTCCCGCCGACCGGCACCACGCCCGTCGTGTAAGCGCAGCCGTCGTGATAAAGCGCGTAGTCTGTAGTCCCCCCGCCGATGTCGATTACGAGTACACCATTCTGCCGGTCTTCCGCCGAGGTGACCATCGTGCCCGAGGCGAGACTCGCAAGTATGAGTTCAGCGACCGGCACGTTGAAACCGCGGATCACATGGATGTTGTCGGCGATTTTATTCTCCAGGCCATGCACCGTCCAATAACCGACTTCGAGCCGTTGGCCGACGAGGTGTTCCGGGTCGGGCACGAGACGGCCATCCAGACGAAAAGGCCGGCGAATATTGTGCACGACCATGCGGCCTTCCGGCAGCGCCTTGGCTTTCGCGAGCCGCATGACGGTGTCGATATCGACCGCGCTCACCATGTTGTCCGCTGCAGAAACATTAACCGCCGCCTCGTTATAAAAACCGTCGAGGTGCCCGCCCGCCTGCGCGAGGTAAACTTCGTCGATGCGTACGCCGGCGTTGCTTTCCGCCGCCAGCAACGCGCTGTGGGTCGCGTCGCTCGCGGAACGAAAATCCATCACCGCGCCCTTGAGCACGCCGCGCGACTGACACTCGCCGAAGCCGATGATACTGAGACTGCGCCCTTGCGACAGCTCGCCGATCATGACCGTGACCTTGGACGTGCCGATTTCGACGGCACCGATGTATTTCGTTCTAGAACTCACGAGAGGGAAAATGGATGTTGGTGAAGTAGGCGGAAGGGCGTTGCGGTTCGGCGCGAATCGTCGAAGGTGGCGTGGCTGGTCGGGTCGCAGGATTCTTTTTTTCGCCCGGCGCCGTGCCTTCGGGTTTTTCGAAAACCACCGGCACCTGCACACCACCCACTGCCAGATTGATGGAAACCGCAGGATGATCCGCCTGCACATGTCCGGTCTCAACGATCAGATCGAGTTGGGCGATCTGCTTGAAAAAATCGCTCTCCCGCGTGCCAAAAGTGATTTCCTTAATGTCCTTTGAACGCACCACGATTTCCCCATCCAACGCATATCGGGCAAGCGAAACGACGTGCCAGCCGCTGTACAATGCAGGGATGTTCGCCCGCGCCGTGCTCAGCAGGTCGGCAACTTTCTCCATGCCGTCGACGGGCTGGAAACGGCCCTGCACCAACTTCAACGGCACGTCGGCCAGATACGGTAGCGTGGCGATTAAGGTTGGTTCGTAACCCACGCCTTCGTAAATTACGCCGTCACGGGCGACCAGCAGATCTTTCGCGGGCGCGGCGCCAACTTGCGTCCGGATGCGCAAAACTGGCGAACGCTCCTCGATCATGACCAGGAGTGTTTCGGGAAATTTCCGTGTGAGCACGGCGGTGCGCACCTGGCCAGACTCCAACAGCCGGTTTCTCAAAGCGTACAAATCCAGTTCCATCAGGCCCGCGGTCTTCGGCAGGGCGAGCGTGCGCGTGACCCAGCTCTTGTCGAGCACCCCATCCGAACGCGCATCGATGTACTTCACCGGCGCGCTCTTCACCGGCGATTTGATCGCCATCGGGTTCTGCTCCCACGTGCGCATCCCTTCGTACACACCCCAACCCGCAAGACAGAGGGAAAATAAAACCGCCACCGTCTTCACCGTCGCGACCTGCAACCGCTTGCGACCTTCCGACGACATTGCCTTCGGCGCGATCGATTGTTGGATGTCGCGCCAGGTTCGGACCTGAGGAAGGGTGTTAACGTGGGTGCTCATTCAGACGACTGAATCTTGGCTGCGCGAAAACGCTGCAATGCAGGTAAAACCAGTTCTCGGACCAGCGCGGTAAAATCGAGTCCGACGCACTGTGCGCTTTTCGGCAACAAGCTCGTCTCTTTCATGCCGGGCAGTGTGTTTATTTCGAGTAAAAACAATCCGGTTTTCTCAGAAAGAATAAAATCGACCCGCGCGTAGTCCCGGCACCCACAGGCTGCGAACGCCACCTCGGCGGCATGGCGCACCCGAGTCGCCACTTCTTCGCCGAGTTCAGCGGGCGCAAAATACTCCGTCAGGCCTTTCGTGTATTTGCTCGTGTAATCGTACACGCCCGATTTCGGCCGGATTTCCACCACGCCCATCGCACGTCCGTTCAAAACGCCCACCGACAGCTCACGTCCAAAAATCCTTTGCTCAATGATCCAGTTTCCGGCCGTCACACCGGCCAGCGCTTTTTCCAGCTCAGCAGTATTTGTGATGATGTGCAGACCCACACTGCTGCCTTCGTTGATTGGCTTGAGCACGAGTTGCTCTCCCAGCTTCGCGACGACCTCGGCGGGTGAAGGTTTCTTTTCAGCGGAAAAAACAACGTCAGCCGCACCACCCACTCCTCGTGCCGCCGCCGCTCGTTTGGTGAGAACCTTGTCCATCGTAAGCGCACTCGAGGTCGCATCACAGCCCGCGAACTGCACGTTTGCCGCGTTGAGCAGCCGTTGCATGCCGCCATCCTCACCGAAGGTGCCGTGCAGCGTCGAAAACACGACATGGCGCTTCGGATCAAGACCGTCGGGAATTTGCTCCGCGGTGATGTCGAAAAGGCGCGTTGGGAAATGCCGGGCCAGCGCTTGCGCGCACGCCGCACCCGAACCAAGCGATACCTCTCGCTCGGCGGAGACGCCACCAGCCAGGACAGCAATGATTGGTTCACTCATAAGACATCTTTCCATTCCTTTCCATAAAGCAGCACTTCGGGATCGAGTCTTACACCTTTCGTCTGCTCGACCCGCGCCCGCACCCGCCGGATGAGTTCGATGATGTCGGCGCTCGTGGCGTGTCCGCGGTTGACGATGAAGTTCGCGTGTACCGGCGAAACTTCGGCGTCCCCCACCCGTTCACCTTTGAGGCCCGCGAGGTCGATCAAGCGTCCGGCGGAATCGCCCGGCGGATTTTTGAAAACGCAGCCGGCACTCGGCTCGCGCGGCTGGGATTTCTGGCGCTTGTCCCGGTAAACATCGAGCTGCCGTGCGATCGTTTCACTTTCGGTAACCGAAGCCGGTTTGAGCAGCGCGCCGAGCGCGATCGCATCGTCGAGCTCCTCGCAGTGCCGGTAAACCACATGCATATCGGCCTTCTTCAACGTGCGCACCTCGCCCGCTCGGGTCATGACCTGTACTTCGTCGACCACATCAAACATCCAGCCGCCCATCGCGCCGGCGTTCATTCGCAACGCGCCGCCGATGTTGCCCGGTATGCCATCGAGGAATTCGAAGCCGGTGAGCCCGGCCTTGGCCGCCAATCCGCAGAGATTCTTCAGGCGCAAGCCGGCCCCCGCCCAAACGCGACCGTTGCCCAGCAATTCGAAGGTCTGCCAGGCCGCGTTGCCCAACGAAATCACCAGGCCGTCGACCCCTTCGTCGGGTATGATCAGATTCGAACCCCGGCCCAAAGCAAAAACGGTGACGTTGTGCTCCTTCGCAGTCCGCAGCAATGCACCGAGGTCATCGATTGATGCTGGTTCGGCATAAAGTCGGGCGGCGCCACCGGCCCGCATCGTGGTTTTTTCCGCGAGCGATTCTTCACGCTTCACCCGGGTGGCAGCCGACAAATGGCCCCTGAGAATATCCGCAAATTCATCCCAGCGTTTCATTTCATTCGCCTGTTGCGCCATCAGCTCCAACCAAGCACGCGCTTCCTGTTCGATGTCACCGGCGCCAACGAACGCCACTAAATCACCGGTCTTCACGTCGCGTTTCAATCCATCGAGCAGAGCCCGGGGATGTCCCGGACAATACGCCACCGGCAACGCCGGGGCATTCTTATGCAGTTCGGCGTAGAGATCGGCTGTGGTGCCGCCAGAAACCAAAGCTTCACCCGCGGAATAAACATCCAACAGGTGAACGCGGTCGGCCTGCGCCAGTGCGGCAGCAAATTCGGTCTTAAACTGGGCGGTGCGGCTGAAGCGGTGGGGTTGAAACACCACGACAAGGCGTGCCTTTGCCCGACGGCGCAAACTGGCAAGCAGCGCGCGAATTTCCGCCGGATGATGCGCATAATCCTCGATCACCGTCAGGTCAGGCGTGGAGAATAGGATAGTCTGCCGACGACGCACCCCTGGGTATTCAGCGAGCAAATTTTCATCGAGCTTCACCCCCATCAAATGCGCGGCGGCCAGCGCAGCGGTGGCATTGCTGGCGTTAAAATCACCCTGCGCATGCACAGAGGCGTGTTGAATTGGGAAGCGCGATGCCAGGGCAAGTTTTAGGGCTCCGTCGGTCTCCGACGCGATGTGAGAGCGATATTCTCCGCTGCGGCCATACGTGACCACGTGCGCTTTTCCTTTGTGCCGCGAGGTCGTGCGGGCGGTGAGCGCGCAAGCGTCACTGGCCAGCACGGTGTGTCGTGTGCGGGCAAAAAGCGCCGCGAAAGTTGCCTCCAGGTCCCCGAGTTGGCGGTAATGATCGGGATGATCCCAATCGAGATTCACTGCGACCGTGATTTCGGGGGAAAAACGTTCGATCGTGCCGTCGCTCTCGTCCACTTCCGCCACGACCCAGTCGTTTGAACCAACTCGCGCCGGATCGATCGCATCGTCGTTATACAAACCGCCAAGCACGTAACCGGCCGGAAAATTTGCACGCCGCAAGATCGTGGCCAGCATGGCTGCTGTGGTGGTTTTTCCATGCGAACCACAAATCGCCACCAGCTTCTTACCGCGCAGGATCTCAGCCAGAAGCTCGCCGCGACGCACCAGGGGGATCTGCTTCGCCTTCGCCGCCACGCAGGCGGGATGCTGGGGAGAAATCGCGGAGGAACACACCACCAGCTCACAGGTTTCCGGCAGACCGCCCGAAGCGGTGAGTGTGATCTGCCCACGTTCTAAAAAACGCCGCATCACTTCGGTCATCGCGTCGTCCTCTCCGCTCACCACGAAGCCGAGTTGCGCCAGGTAAATCGCAAGCGGGCCCATGCCCATGCCGCTGACGCCGACACAGTGGATCGCTGTGACCTCGCGGGAGAAAATCTGTGGCAGGACTGCGCGTCTCATGGCGTCAAGCGGGTTTGGGCTGTGCCAGTGCCGGAGCCGGAGCGGAGAGTTCCTCCAAATCGTTGAGCATGTCATCGATCGAGTTTGCACGATCCATGCG
>Ga0302322_100006745_pt1 | contig 10211 bp, 8 predicted proteins | sample Fen_T0_2_FD_203757 | JGI IMG/M metagenome (GOLD analysis project Ga0302322, IMG submission 203757) | Peat permafrost microbial communities from Stordalen Mire near Abisko, Sweden - Fen_T0_2 | ecosystem: Environmental > Terrestrial > Soil > Wetlands > Permafrost | place: Sweden: Abisko... | reverse complement strand
TCGCCCTCGCGCATGGGCATCTCCTGTCGTCGGTTCCCCGCAGTCTCTAACGGTAGAGGTCGACTTCTTCCCGGTCGGGTGAATCCGGAAAGTGTGGCCGAACGGACTACCTGGATCAGCCAACCGGGCCATCACCGCAGGCATGGGGATCTCGTCCATCGTCCACCCGATAGGGATAGTGACGTGACGGGGATGATGATCGTGGCGGGCGACGGGCAGGTCAGCGATAGCCTTCACGGGTGGAGCACTTCGATCTGGCAATCATCGGCACCGGCTCGGGCAACGCCCTGGTCACCCCCGACTTCGACGGCAAGTGCGTCGCGGTCATCGAGGCGGGGACGTTCGGCGGCACCTGCCTGAACGTGGGGTGCATCCCCACGAAGATGTACGTCTACGCCGCCGAGGTGGCCAGCACCGTCACCCACGCGGCCACCTACGGCATCGACGCCACGCTGGACGGCGTGCGCTGGCGGGACATCCGCGACCGGGTCTTCGGCCGGATCGACCCGATCGCGGCCGGTGGCCAGGACTATCGCGTCAACGGCCCGAACACGACAGCGTTCTTGGGCCACGCCACCTTCACCGGCCCCAGGTCGCTGCGGATCGACAACGGGATCGACAGCGGCGCCGAGATCACCGCCGACCAGATCGTGATCGCTGCCGGAGCACGCCCGACCATTCCCGACACGGTCATCGAGTCCGGGGCGCCGTTTCACACCTCCGACACCGTGATGCGTCTGGACGAGCTTCCGAGACGGCTGGTCATTCTCGGATCCGGCTTCATCGCAGCCGAGTTCGCTCACGTCTTCTCGGCCCTCGGCAGCCAGGTCACGGTGGTCGCACGCAGCGAGGCCCTGCTGCGCAAGCTCGATGGCGAGATCTCTGCGAGCTTTACCGCGATCGCCCGGCAGCAGTGGGACGTCCGCCTGAATGCCGAGCTGCTGAAGGTCAGCGGCGACCAGGGCACGGTTTCCCTGGACTTCGCGGATGGCAGCCGGGTGTCAGGCGACGTCCTGCTGGTGGCCACCGGCCGGGTGCCGAACACCGCGGGCCTTGGCCTCGACGTCGCCGGCATCGCCACCCGCGAGGACGGCGGGGTCACCGTCGACGTCCACGGGCGCACCAACGTCGCGGGGGTCTGGGCCCTGGGGGACGTGTCCAGCGCTCACCAGCTCAAGCACGTCGCCAACCACGAGGCCCGGGTCGTCGCCCACAACCTCACCCATCCCGGCGACCTGCGAAGCTTCGACCACCGGTACGTCCCCTCGGCCGTCTTCACGTCCCCGCAGATCGCCAGCGTCGGCCTCACCGAGGAGCAGGTCACGGCACAGGGCCGCAGCTACGTCACCAAGACGCAGGCGTATGGCGATACGGCATACGGCTGGGCGATGGAGGACACCACGGGGGTATGCAAGGTGATCGCGGACCCGGCCACCGGCGAGCTCCTCGGCGCCCACCTGATGGGCTACCAGGCGTCGATCCTCATCCAGCCGCTGATTCAGGGGATGTCTCTGGGACAGACGGTGACCGAGATGGCCCATGGGCAGTACTGGATCCACCCGGCACTCTGCGAGGTCGTTGAGAACGCACTGCTCGGCCTCGGGCTCGGCCCGCAATAGGCTGACGCGTATGTCAGCTGAGGGCGGGACCAGGGCGGTCGTGGCGGCGTTGCTTGCCAACACCGGCATCGCGATCACGAAGTTCGTCGCCTTCCTGCTGACTGGGTCGAGCTCGATGCTGGCCGAGTCGGTGCACTCGGTGGCCGACTCCGGCAACCAGGCGCTCTTGCTGATCGGAGGCAGGCGGAGCCGGCGCGAGGCCACCCCACTGCACCCGTTCGGCTTCGGCCGTGAACGGTACGTCTACGCGTTCATCGTCTCGATCGTGCTGTTCACCGTCGGTGGGCTCTTTGCGCTCTACGAAGCCTGGAGCAAGTTCGAGCATCCCGAACCGATCACCGAGTGGCGCTGGGTGCCGATCGCCGTGCTGCTCGTCGCGATGGCGCTGGAGGGTTTCTCCTTCCGCACCGCCATCACTGAGAGCAACCACCTCCGGGGTAGGAGCTCGTGGATCGAGTTCGTGCGCAACGCCAAGGCGCCCGAGCTGCCCGTCATCCTGCTCGAGGACTTCGCCGCCCTGCTCGGTCTGGTCTTTGCGATGTTCGGGGTCAGCATGACGCTGGCCACCGGCAACGGGATCTGGGATGCCGCCGGAACGGCCCTGATCGGCACGCTCCTGGTGACCGTCGCGATAGTTCTCTCCATCGAGATGAAGTCCCTGCTGGTGGGTGAGGCCGCCCACCTCGACACGGTGACGGCCATCAGGACTGCCCTGGAGGGTGACCCGGACTCGGCTGTCGACCGGGTCATCCATCTGCGAACGCTGCACCTGGGTCCCGAGGAGCTGCTGGTCTGCGCCAAGCTGGCGGTCGGTGCTGCGGACCACGGGCAACAGATCGTGGCGGCCATCAATGCTGCCGAGCAACGGGTTCGAGAGGCCGTGCCCGGGATGAGTCTGGTGATCTACCTCGAACCGGACCTCGATCGCGGCGTCTTGGAGCCTGCACCCTGGCAGCTCTCCGAGGGCTGAGAAGGCATACACCCGAACGGGTTTCACGCGTACCGGTATGCCGTTCAGGACCGATGTGCCCGAGAGCGGGTCCAGCGCCAGCGGGTCGGTGAGCAGGTTGGTGTTGACCCCCGGGCGGGCGGCGGCAACCGATCCTCGGATGCCGGCGAGGGAGTGACCCCATCCGTGGGGCAGCGAGACGACCCCGGCTCGCATTCCGGGTTGCCGGCACCGGTCGGGGTCGTTGTCGAGGCGGTCGAACACTGCGCCCTTAGGACAGATGAACCCCTTGCTGAACACGTCGTCACGGTCGCCGCGCACTCCGCTGACGGCGCCGGCCGCAATGGTGAGCTCAATCCCGCAGGTCGCCTCGCAGAGCGGGCAGACGCGGTATGCCGGGTGGCTGTCGCGGGCTGATCCCTGATCGGGAAGGGGTGTTCATCGCGACCTCCGGAGGTTTCGTTCTAGACTGGGGGCACTGCCGGCGTGGGTGATGACCCACGATGTGCCCTGATGGGCTACGCCGGGTCAGCCAACCATGACTCACAGTCAATGAACAGGGAGAGTATTCCTATGCCTTTCGACTACAAGGTTCGCGACCTGGGCCTGGCCGAGGCCGGCCGTCACCAGCTGCGTCTGGCCGAGCACGAGATGCCCGGCCTGATGGCTCTGCGCGAGGAGTTCGGCGCCAGCAAGCCCCTCACGGGCGCGCGGATCGCCGGCTCGCTGCACATGACCGTGCAGACCGCCGTTCTCATCGAGACCCTCACCGCCCTGGGCGCAGAGGTTCGCTGGGCGTCCTGCAACATCTACTCGACCCAGGACGAGGCGGCGGCTGCCGCTGTCGTCGGCCCGCACGGCACCCCGGATGACCCGCAGGGCGTCCCGGTGTTCGCCTGGAAGGACGAGACGCTGCCGGAGTACTGGTGGTGCACCGAGCAGATCCTGACCTGGCCGTCCGACTTCGCCGGGTCAACCGGTCCCAACATGATCCTGGACGACGGCGGTGACGCCACCCTGCTGATCCACAACGGTGTCGACTGGGAAGCCGCCGGCGTGGTCCCAACGGCGCAGGCGGACGACCCCGAGGACTGGCAGGTCGTCCTCGAGACGGTCCGGAATACCATGGCGGCGGACCCCACGAAGTGGACCACCGTCGCGGCCGGGATCAAGGGCGTCACCGAGGAGACCACCACCGGCGTGCATCGCCTCTATGAGATGCAGAAGGCCGGCCGCCTGCTCTTCCCCGCGATCAACGTCAACGACTCGGTCACCAAGTCCAAGTTCGACAACAAGTACTGCGTCCGTCACTCCCTGATCGACGGTCTCAACCGCGCCACCGACACCCTGATCGGCGGCAAGGTGGCCGTCGTGGCCGGCTATGGCGACGTCGGCAAGGGCTGCGCTGAGTCGTTGCGGGGTCAGGGCGCCCGGGTCATCATCACCGAGATCGACCCGATCTGCGCGCTGCAGGCCGCTATGGACGGCTACCAGGTCGCCACGATGGAGGACGTCATCACCACGGCGGACATCTTCGTCACCGGGACCGGTTGCTTCAATGTCCTGACCGCCGACCAGATCCGCCGGATGAAGGACAAGGCCATCGTCGGCAACATCGGCCACTTCGACAACGAGATCGACATCGCCGGCCTGGCCAAGATCCCGGGCATTACCAAGACCGAGATCAAGCCGCAGGTTCACGAGTGGACCTTCCCTGCTGATGACGCGGGCACGTCCCGTTCGGTCATCGTGCTGTCCGAGGGCCGCCTGCTCAACCTCGGCAACGCCACCGGGCACCCGAGCTTCGTGATGTCGAACTCGTTCACCAACCAGACGATGGCTCAGATCGAGCTGTGGACCAAGCCGGACGACTACAAGAACGAGGTCTACGTGCTACCCAAGCACCTGGACGAGAAGGTCGCGCGGCTGCACCTGGACGCGCTGGGGGTGAGGCTCACCGAGCTGACCCAGACCCAGGCCGACTACCTCGGTGTCGATGTGGCCGGCCCCTACAAGGCGGACGCGTACCGCTACTGACCGAACCGGCTCTGGAGACTCAGCAGCGACACAGGTGTGTCGCCCGCTCACTGAGCGGGCGGCATACCTTCTCCGTCCGAGTTGCCGCGTTGGGCACCACCCCGATGCTGTGATCTCAGCATGGGGATGGACGGCAAACGCGGTACCTCGGCTGAACGGTTGAGATTGCGGCAGAACGCAGCGCGAGGTCTGTGGGCGTGGCAGCCTTGCAGTGGTGATGAGATGAACGATCCCAGCGCACTGCTCCAGCGCCTCGGTACCGCCCTCAGTTCGGCGGACCGTGAGGCTGTCATGCAGTGTTTCGCCGCAGACGCCACCGTGGATCTCATGTCCGGCGAGAGCCGGATCACTCTCGCCAATGGAGATATTCGCGAAACAGTCGGCAAGCTGCTGGCGGCGTTCGACCACATCAAGCTAACGCCGACGACACGACAGGTGTCGGCGTCTCGCGTCGTGGAGGAGTCCGTGATCTCCGGTGACCACACGGGCAGCTTTGCTGGCGCGCAACCCACTTCCAGCAGGGTCTGGGTCAACGTGAAGCTGTCCGCGACGGCTGCTGCGGAATCCCAGCTTCAGTCGCTACTGGTCGAAGCGGACACTCGAGCTCTGTTCGCCCAGATTGCCGGGACCGAGGATGTCATCGGGGTGACCGGTGGACTGATCGCAGCCGTCCGGGAACGCCATGATGGTGCCGTTCGCGTCACCCGCGCCGAGACCCCACCCGCGGTGGTGGGGGCCTGGCTCCCCACCTCACGGTCGCGTGGTATGTGGGCTGCCCTGGTTGCCGCCATGCTTCTCTTGGCGGTGTTTCTTGTCTGGAAGCCCGGCTCCCCGGGTCCAGTCGTCAAAGACGTCAGCGCCAACCATCCCGTTGCGCTGCACAGGTCCACGAGTCGGGCTCCCTCCGCCGCGCTGAGTCGGCCGGCACCAAGGCCCAGCCCGCGAACCCACTCGGCGCTGCCGGCGATCAAGATGGCGGCACCCACGTCTGTTCCCCACGTCCAGCCCGGTCGGCAGGTCGTCCTCAACTCTGACGTCCTGTTTGGCTTCGACTCGGCGGTACTGACGTCGGCATCCAGGTCCGGCCTGGTCCGAGTCGCCAGTCAGGTCCGCCGCGCCGGGCTGAAAGGCACCATCCAGGTCAACGGTTACACCGACAACCGCGGGAGCGCTGCCTACGACGTGGCACTGTCCCGCGCCCGCGCCCTCGCTGTGGCGGGCATACTGCAGAAGGGGCTGGCCGGCCTGCCGATCACCCTAGCTCCGCAAGGATTCGGACCGGCCAACCCGGTCGGTCCAAACAACGACGATCGTGGCCGGGCACGAAACCGGCGGGTCACCATCGTCCTTCCTCCTCCCGTAAAGCGTTAGCGAGGCGGTCGCTGGTCGTGGTTCGGCTGGTCGGCGTCTTGCGGGTCCACCGTCGTCCACTTCTCGTTCGAGCACGACGACCACTCCTTGCTGGAACGGCTGATCCTCATGGAGGCCGCCAAGATCGCTGGCTCGGTTGCCGTTCGGCTGCCCGCACTCCGTCAGGCGCTCAACACGCCACGGGGCTCCGATCGGATGATGGCAGGGCGACTGGCTGACACGGAGGGCTGGGCCGAGGCGGTTGAGGCGTCGGCCCTTGCCCACGAGGCTGATGTGGTACTCCTTCTCAACAACAAGTTCGACGCGTGGCCCGGCATCATCTGATGTACAACGCGGGCAACGCCGACATGTTTCACCTCTGGGTGGTCATGAGCATCGTCAAGAACCGCAGCGGCGTGGACAGCATCGACCTTGGGTTCCGGAAACGCTTTGAGCGCAGTCGGCCGAACGGGCGATGCCGGCGTCGCCCAAAAAGGTTGAGTTGGCCCATCGCCCTTCGGGCCTGCTCTGGGGCACTTACGCTTAGTGATCCGAGTGATTTCGCGGTGAACGGCGAAACGCTGAGCCTGCCAGCAAGGGCCCGTCGCGCGTGGTTGATAGAGAAGAGGGCGTTGTGGCTTGGTGCTTTCGCCGCAACATGGGCACGCGTGAACGGGGAGCCGAAGCGGTCGAGTTCGCCTTGATACTGCCGGTCTTCCTGACCCTGGTGTTCGGCATTGTCGACTTCGGCTACATGATCAACCGCGACACCATGATCAACAACGCCTCACGCGAGGGCGCCCGGCAAGGCTCTGTCAACACCGACCCGAATGCCATCGAGTGCGTGGTCCGCAGATCATTGGCAACGGTCGAGCCAGTGGGAGCCGGTACGAACTGTCGTCCCACGGGGACCCCGAAGGTCACGGTCACCATCACCTGTCGCAAACCCGACAACGTCACCGCCTGCACTGGGACCTTTCCTACCGATGCCTTGTCTGGCGGGACCGTGATCGTCAAGGTCGACTACACACATCTGTGGATCACACCTGTGGGCAGCACGATACGTTCCGGTGGCCTTCCGCTCTCCAGAACCACCGAGATGAGGATCGAATGAGGCTTCGGATACCCGACCGCAGCGAGTCTGGCGAGCGCGGCGCCATCGCTGTCCTGAGTGCCCTGCTGATGGTTGTGGTCCTTGCCGTGGCGGCCCTCGGTGTCGACATAGCCACACAGGTGAACCAGCTGCAGAAGCTGCACGACACGATCGACTCTGCCGCCCAGGCCGGCGCCTATCGCCTCCCTGGCTCCGGCACTACCGCAAAGGCGGATGCGCTGGCCTTCGCGGCGAAGAACGACCCGGCCGCCCCGGTCCCCACGGTCACCTTCTTCTGTGTGGTGGCCTCGAAGGCGAGCGGGAGCACCTGGGTCGTCGACTCGACTCAGATTCCGGCGACCTGCAACCCCGCGACTGCGGGCCCCAGCTTTACAGGTTTCGTGTGCAACGCGACGATCTGCTCCATCCCATGCACCATCGCAGAAGCCTGCAACGTCATCAGGGTGTCCGATGCCAAGCCGGTACCCTTCTCCTTCGCTCCTGCCATCGGCATCACCACGGGCGGGACTGGTTCGGTGACCTCGGTTGCCTGCAAAGGCTCGTGCGGGAATCCCCCGCAGAACCCGATGGACGTCGCGGTCGTCGCCGACCGGACAGGGAGCATGTCCACCACCGATATCGGCGCGATGATCACCGGCATCAAGAGCATGTTCCAGGTGATGACCCCCAGCCAGCAGTACGTCTCGCTCGGCACGATCGGGTGGAGTGACCCTGCGGCGCCCAGCAACTGCAAGTCCAACGACAGCACGAGCAGCCCATCCAGCTTCAGTGACACCTCCGGTGTCTGGATGCCGGTGCCGTTCTCCAACGACTACCTCAACCCGGGAACCACAACCGTGAACACGAGCAGCCAGCTCGTCCAGGCTGTCAACTGCCTCACGAACCAGTCAGGCACCGGCACGCACCTCGCAGCGCCGATGAAGGCTGCCGCGCGGTACCTGCTAGGCAATGACCCCAACAACCTCGGTTCGCTGCCGGCCCGAACCGGGAACGTCCGAAAGGCCATCATCTTCGAGACGGACGGTACGCCCAACGAGAAGTACACCGGTGGGTCAACGGCCCTGAACCTCTCGGGGGGCATCGGCTCTGCTGCCGCGAACACCGATTTGGCATGCTCGAACTTCACGACGGTGGCCGCTAACGCGAAGAGCGCCAGCCCCGGAATCCTGGTGGTCACGGTGGCCTTCAACATGGCAACGACAGACAAGTGCAGCACTGCCGGCGGATCGGTCAGGATCGACCAGACGATGGCGGCCGCGGCCTCGCCTACCCCGTCCGGCACTGCGAGCGACGCCAACTTTGACTGCGCCACTGCGGCGGGTCGCAACTCCGAGAATGCCGATGGTGACTACTTCTTCTGTGGTGGGACCGGCGCAGACATGGCCTCGATCTTCAAGACGGCCTTCGGGCAGCTCTCCACCGGGATCAAGCTGATGCAGCTGCCGTGACCCGTTGCTGACCCTCCCTTGGATCCTCCATGAGACGATGCAGTGAGGTCTGCATCCGGGCGGACCGGCAACAGCCCCTGAGAGGACTTAGGTGTGAAGGGTCGCGTACTCGTCGTCGACGACGATCTCGCGCTGTCGGAGATGCTGGGCATCGTGCTGCGCAACGAGGGTCTGGATGTCGTGCACTGCCCCAACGGGTCGGCGGCGATGGCGACCTTTCGAGAGAGCCGTCCGGACATCGTGCTGCTGGACGTGATGCTCCCGGGGATCGACGGTATCGAGGTGTGCCGCCGGATCCGGGCCGAGTCCGGCATCCCGATCGTCATGCTGACCGCGCGTACCGACACCATCGATGTCGTGGTCGGTCTCGAGTCTGGTGCCGACGACTATGTGCTGAAGCCGTTCAAGGCCCAGGAGCTGATCGCACGGGTGCGCGCCCGCCTGCGCCGGGGTGACGAGCCGGAGCCGGAGCAGCTTCAGATCGGAGACCTGTCCATCGACGTTGCTGGCCACATGGTCAAGCGCGAGGGCAGGGCCCTGTCGCTGACCCCGCTGGAGTTCGACCTCCTGGTGGCCCTGGCCCGCAAGCCGCGCCAGGTGTTCACCCGGGAGGTGCTTCTCGAGCAGGTGTGGGGCTACCGGCACGCCGGGGACACCCGTCTGGTCAATGTCCACGTCCAGCGCCTGCGCTCGAAGATCGAGCACGACCCCGAGCACCCCGAGATCGTCGTGACGGTGCGCGGCGTCGGCTATCGAGCGGGTCCCCCCTAGGCCATGTTCAACCGAAGTCGCCGGCCCCCCCCAGTCGCTGCAACGAGGTCGCAGCCGCTCCTGGAAGGTGCCCGGCTCGCGCCACCGTTGGAGAAGCAGTCGCACGCCGTTCGCGCCGCCCTGCAGAGAGCAGGCCGTGGGGTGCTGCACGTGTGGCGTTCATCCCTGCAGCTGCGGGTCATCGTCTCGACGATGTTGCTGGGGCTCATCGTCGTCCTGATGCTGGGTTCCTACCTCTATCAGCGGATTGCGGATGGCTTGGTCAACGACCGCACCCTGACGGCTCGCGCCGAGGCCACCTCGCAGGCCCGGGCCGCCCAGGCGAGGTTCGACTCCGCAGGGCGGATGGATGCCGTCAGCCTCACCCAGCTCGCGTTTGACGTAGTCGGTCAGCTGTCCTCACCGGGGGCGGACCAGTCCCGCGAGGTGATCCTGACCCGCGCCAGGAACAACACCGGGCCGGCGAGCGTCGCGACGGTGCTTTCCGGGGATGTGGGGCTGTCCAGCGTCCCGGCCAGCCTGCGTGCGGCGATCGCCGCCGACCCGAGCCATCAGCAGGTGCAGATCATCTCGATCAGCTGGAACGACGGCACCAACGTGCCCGCCGCCATCGTCGGCTCACGGGTGACCCTGCCGGCCGCAGGGCAGTACGAGCTGTATTTCGTCTTCCCCCTCCAGCGTGAGCAGCAGACGTTGCGGGTCGTCGGGCGGACCTTCACCCTGGGCGGTATCGTCCTGGTGCTCCTGCTCGGCGGGGTCGCCTTCGTGGTGACACGCATCGTCGTCGATCCGGTCCGGCGTGCCGCGATTGTCGCCGAGCGGCTGTCTTCCGGGCGGCTCCATGAGCGGATGCGCGCCCACGGTGAGGACGACATCGCCAGGCTGGGCAAGTCGTTCAACGCGATGGCCGACAGTCTGCAGAA
>Ga0302322_100006744_pt1 | contig 10211 bp, 8 predicted proteins | sample Fen_T0_2_FD_203757 | JGI IMG/M metagenome (GOLD analysis project Ga0302322, IMG submission 203757) | Peat permafrost microbial communities from Stordalen Mire near Abisko, Sweden - Fen_T0_2 | ecosystem: Environmental > Terrestrial > Soil > Wetlands > Permafrost | place: Sweden: Abisko... | reverse complement strand
CCGAGCGGGTGCGTCGCGGTGACGACCCGGGTGGGGTCGGCACGGTCGTAGCGGATCGTCACCGTGTCCCCGACCGACAGCGCACCCGACTTCGTGTCGGGGAGGTCGGTGCGCACGACGGTGCCCCCCTTGGTGGTGAACTCGAGCCGGGCTTGGCCGTTGTCGCGCACGACGAGCGCGTCGACCGCGAGGCCGGTGCCCCGCAGGTGAGCGTCGCGCACCATGAGCGTGGTCACCACCCCGGCGGCGAGGAAGCCGGCGAGCACCAAGGCGATGCCGCCCCAGAGCGCGCCCCGGGCGCCGCGCCGGCTGAGCTGCCACGGCCGCGAGACCGGGGCGGGCGGGGCCGGGCCGGAGCCGGGCGGGCCGGCAGGGGCCGGGACCGGGCGGCGGACCTGGCCGCGCCGGCGGGCGCGGTCGTACTCCTCGCGCATCGGCCCGGTGAGGATCTGGTACGCGGTGGCGACCCGCACGAACTGCTGCTCGGCCGCGGGGTCGGCCGTCCCGGTGTCGGGATGGAGCACCCGGGCCCGGGCCCGGTAGGCCGCGGTGATCTCCTCGCGTGTCGCCGTGGGCGCCACGCCGAGCTCGCGGTAGTAGTCGGCCCCAGTCCAGTCCCGGACTCGCACCCGTGCAGTGTGGCCGCTCGGCCGGGTGCGGCGGTGATCGGGATCAGGCGGGCGGGCCCTCGGCCAGCTTCACGCCGCCGTGCTGGGTTTCCCCGGACGCGGTCCGCCAGGTGATCTCGACGGTGTCGCCGGGCGAGTACGGCACCAGCGCCTTGATGAGGTCGCTGCTGGTGGCGACGGTCTTCCCGCCGACGGCGACGATCGTGTCGCCCTGGACGAGACCGGCCTTGCCGGCGCCCGAACCCGACTCCACGCCGAGCACCGGCGCACCGCCGTTCGAGCCGGAGGGGATGCCGCCCGGGAGGCGACCGCTGCTGGTGAGCTGCGGCTGGACGGAGACGCCGAGCACGCCACGGGTCGCACCGACGCGGATGTCGGGGCCGCCCTCACCGGAGATGATGCGCTTGGCGATGGCCAGCGCGTCCTCGATCGGGATCGCGTAGCCCTGGCCGCCGGACGACTGGCCGGGGTAGCCGAAGCCGTTGCTCACCGAGGCTGCGGCGTCCATCCCGACGACCGTGCCGTTGGCGTTGACCAGGGGGCCGCCCGAGTCGCCGGCCTGGATGTTGGCCGCGACCTCGATCAGCCCGTCGAGGGTCTGGACGTTGGATCCGTCGGAGTCGGAGGCCTGGATCTGCGCGTCGAGCCCCGTCACCGTGCCCGAGACCACGGTGGGACTGCCGCCCCGGCCGCCCGCGTTGCCGAGGGCCACGATCGCGTCGCCGACCGACAGCGACGAGGACGAGCCGAGGCTCGCGGCAGTGAGCTTCGACACGTTCTGCACCTGGATGAGGGCGACGTCGTCGACGATGCTGTAGCCGAGCACCTTGGCCGGCTTGGTGACGCCGGTGCTCCCGAACTCCACCTGGAGCCCGGTGGTCCCCGCGATCACGTGGTTGTTGGTGAGCACGAGGCCGCTGTCGGAGATCACGATGCCGGTCCCGGCCGCGAGCCCGCCGCCCTCGATGGTGGTGGTGATGTTGACCACGGAGTCGTCGACCTTGTCGGCGATCGCCTGGACGTCGACGTTCGAGCGCGAGGTCGTCGAGCCGGACGAGCCGGACGAGCCGGACGAGCCCGAGGAACCGGTCGAGCCGGAGCCGGGGAGCGTGGGCAGCCGACTCGACGGGAGCTGCGTGGCCCCGCCGGGCAGCACGGTGGAGGCGGCGTCGGCGCCGGTGGAAGAGCCGTGGTCCTTGCCGACCTCGTAGCCCGCGATCGTGGGGACGGCGAGGAACGCGAGGACGGCGAGGGTCATGGCGATCCGGCGGCGGGCCGGGGACAGCCCCGGACGGCGCGACGCGGGAGCGGGCGTCGGAGGCCAGGCGGGGTCGGCCGCGGGCGTCGCGTACGCGGGCGTCGCGTACGCGGGCGCCGGGTACCCGGGCGGATCGACGGCAGGGTCGCCGGGAGTGGGGAAGTCGGTCATCGTCGTGGTTCCTTCCCGGCGGAGGGGGGGTCCTCCGCACGTCTGGATCCGGACAGTGGCTCCATTCAACGTGCTCGCCCGGCGGGACGGGCATCGGATCCTGAGAACCGCCCCGCCGGTTTCTCAGGCGTGCGGGTCGGTCTCAGCCTGCGGTCAGGCTCGGATATCAACCACGGAGCTCGGCCCCATGGGCCGCGGTGACGGCGTCGATGCACCGGCCCCGCAGCTCGTCGACCTCGGCGTTGGTGAGTGTGCGGTCGGGCGCCCGGAACCGCAGCGCGAAGGCGAGGCTCCGGCGCCCGGCGCCGAGCTGTGCAGCGCGGAACTCGTCGAAGCAGCGCACGTCCTCGAGCAGGTCGCCCGCCGCGGTCCGGAGCGTGACCGTGATCTCGGCGGCGCGCACGACGTCGGCGACCACGAACGCGAGGTCGATCACCGACGGCGGGTAGGACGACGGCGTGCGGAACTGGCGGTCGACCCGGGCGGCGCCGGAGAGCGCGTCGAGGTCGAGCTCGAACGCGACCGCGGGTGCGGGCACCGCCGACGCCGCAAGCGCGGCGGCCGTGAGCACGCCGACCACGCCGACTGCCTGCTCCCCCGCGAACACGCAGGCCGACGCCTCGGGGTCGAAGCCGGGTACGACTGCGTGCTCGAGCCGGATGTCCGCGATCCCGAGCGCGTCGGTGACCGTGCGGACCAGGTCGACGGCGTCGTACCCGTCGACAGGGCGGTCGGCCTCGACCGGCGTGCGCCGCACGGCGCCGACGAGCAGCCCCGCGAGCGACTCGGTCTCCCGCGGCAGCTCGCCGTGGGTCTCGGGCACGAAGAACACCCGGCCCATCTCGAACAGGCCGACGTCGCCCTGGCCGCGGGCGGCGTTGTGCGCGGCGACCGCGGCGAGGCCCGGGAGCAGCGTGGGGCGCAGCACCGATTCCTCGGCCCGCAACGGGTTCGCGACCTGCACCGGCGCGTCGCCCCGGAAGCGGGCCGCGACCTCGGGCGAGACGAGCGGGATCGTGACGGCTTCCGACAGGCCGGCGCCCACGAGGGCGTCCGCGGCGAGGCGGCGGTCTTGCTGGCGGTGGGACAGTCCGCCGACCTGGTGCTCCGGCTTGGGCACGGTGCGACCGATGGACGCGAACCCGACCCGCCGGGCGACTTCCTCGACGAGGTCGATCTCGCGTTCGAGGTCGGGGCGGAACGTGGGCGGGACCGCCTCGATCGCGTCACCCGAGCCCGACACGTCGATGCCGAGGGGCGCGAGCGCGTCGAGCACCTCGGCGTCGGTGAGCGCGGTGCCGAGCACGCCGTTGACCTTGCTCGTGCGCACATGGATGCGCGGGCGCACCGCCGGCCGCGGGTACTCGTCGACGACGTCGGCCGCGACCCGCGCGCCCGCCACCTCGACGAGCAGCTCCATCGCACGCGCCGCCGCGCGGGCCACGCCGTCGGGATCGATGCCCCGCTCGAAGCGCGCACTCGACTCCGAGCGCAGCTTCAGCCGCTTCGACGACCGCGCGATGCCCATGCGCTCGAAGTACGCGGCCTCCAGGAGGATGCGTGTGGTGGTGTCACTCACCTCGGAGTCACCGCCGCCCATGATCCCCGCCACGGCCTGCGGCGAGCGCGCACCGTCGCAGATGAGCAGGTCGGTCACGTCGAGCGTGCGCTCCACGCCGTCGAGCGTGGTGATGTGCTCACCGTCGGCCGCGAGGCGGACCACGATGCCGGGCCCGGCGAGCCGGTCGAGGTCGAACGAGTGGAGCGGCTGGTTGCGCTCCAACAGCACGTAGTTGGTGACGTCGACGACGTTGCTGATCGACCGTACCCCGGCTTTCACCAGGCGCTGCTGCATCCAGGCGGGTGCGGGGCCCATCGTGACCTCGGCCGTCCACGCGAGGTAGCGAGGGCAACGCTCGGGAGCATCGATCGTGACCGGGACGGTCGTGGTGACGCCCGGATCGCGCGGCACCACCGGCTCGCGCACGGTGAACGGGAGCCGGAAGTGCGCGGCGAGCTCGCGAGCGACGCCGACGATGCACATCGCGTCGGGCCGGTTGGGCGTGATCGCGAGGTCGAAGACCACGTCGTCGAGGCCGAGCACCGCGCGGACGTCGGACCCCAGCTCGGTCGCGTCGTCGAGGGAGACGATCCCGGAGTGGTCGTCGCCGAGGCCCAGCTCCTTTGCGGAGCAGAGCATGCCGTCGGACACCTCGCCGCGGATCTTGCGGCGCTCGAGGGTGACACCGCCGGGCAGCGTGGCCCCCGATGGAGCGAAGGGCACGACCATGCCCGGCGCGATGTTGGGCGCGCCGCACACGACACGGGTCTGGCCGTCGCCGAAGTCGACGTCGGCCAGCTGGAGCTTGTCGGCGTTGGGGTGCGGCACGACGTCGAGGATGCGCGCGACGCGCACGCCGAGCACCTCGCGACCGGGCTCCTCCACCGCGTCGACCTCGAGGCCGAGCTGGTTCAGCGCGGTGACGATCTCGTCGACCGGCGCGTCGACCGGAGTGAAGTCTCGGATCCACGACAGCGGCGCGCGCATCAGTACTGCTCCAGGAAGCGGACGTCGTTGTCGAAGAAGGTGCGGATCTCGTTGATCCCGTAGCGGATCATCGCGATGCGCTCGAGGCCGAAGCCGAACGCGAAGCCCTGCCAGACGTCGGGGTCGATCCCCACCTTCTCGAACACGTTGGGGTCGACCATCCCGCAGCCGCCGAGCTCGATCCACCCGGTGTGCGAGCACACGCGACAGCCGGCGCCACCGCAGAACACGCAGCTCACCGCGAGCTCCGCCGAGGGCTCGGTGTAGGGGAAGAAGTCGGAGCGGAACCGCGTGCGCACCGACTCGTCGTCGAACAGCCGGCGGGCGAACGCCTCGATGGTGCCGAACAGGTCGGCCATGGTGAGCCCGCGGTCGACCGCGAGGCACTCCATCTGGTGGAACGCGGGCGAGTGGCGGGCGTCAAGCGTCTCGTTGCGGTACGTGCGCCCGGGCGCGACCACGTAGATCGGCGGTTCCTGCGTCTCCATCGTGCGGATCTGCACGGGCGACGTGTGGGTGCGCAGCATCATCTGCTCCGCGAAGCCGAGGTCGACGTAGATGGTGTCCTGCATCGACCGGGCGGGGTGCGCGGGCGGGATGTTGAGCGCCTCGAAGTTGTGCCAGTCGTCCTCGACCTCGGGACCCTCGGCCACCCGGTAGCCGAGCCCGACGAAGATGTCCTCGAGCTCCCGGCGGATCTGGGTGACGAGGTGCAGGTGACCGCGGCGGCGGCCGTGCCCGCCGAGGGTGAGGTCGAGGCCCGGGCCTCGGCTCGCGGCGGCCTCGGCCTCGAGCTCGGCCCGCCGGGCCGCGACGGCGTCGCTCACGGCGCTGCGGTACGCACCCACGGCCTGGCCCGCACGCGGGCGCTCGTCGGGCGCGAAGGTCTTGATCGACTCGTTGACCGCCGACACCGGCGAGGTGCGCGCCTTCAGCCACTCGCGCTCGACGCCGTCGAGCGCGGCGAGCGAGCCGGCCGCGCCGATGGCGACGCCCGCGTCGGCCGCGGCTGCGGCGAGGCGCGCGAGGGCTTCGTCGAGGGTCATGGGCCCTCAGCCGAACCCGCGCGCTGGCGGGCGGCCTCGAAGCAGAGGACCGTCGCGGCCATCGCGACGTTGAGCGACTCGGCGGCACCGGCCATGGGAATCGTGACCGTACCGTCGAGGTGGTCCATCAATGCGGCATCGAGCCCGTGCGCCTCGTTGCCCACCACGATCGCGCTCCCCCGGCCGAGCGGCACCGACGCGGGGTCGGACCCGCCCCGAGCGACGGCCGCGTAGGTGCGCACGCCCGCGACCCGGAGACCGTCGAGCGCGGCGGCGGGATCGCCGGCCTCGACCACCGGCACCCCGAACAGCGCGCCGGCCGAGGCTCGCACGACCTTGGGGCTGCGCACATCGACCGAGACGCCCGCGACCACCACGCCGACCGCACCCGCGGCCTCGGCGCTGCGCAGGATCGTGCCCAGGTTGCCGGGGTCGGACACGTCGACCGTGACGACGACGAAACCGACGTCGGCCCGCTCGACGATGTCGGCGATGCGCTGCGGGGACCAGTGGGCCACCGCGAGCACCGGCTGGGGGGTTCGGGTGGTGCCGATCTTCTCGAGCACGCCCTCACGCAGGTCGTGCGTGGGGACCCCAGCGCGCGCGAGGCGCGTGGAGATCTCCGGGAACGCGCCGACGGCCCCGTGGCCGAAGTAGACGGCCGTGAGCTCGGCGTCGCGCTCGAGCGCGGCGTCGATCACCCGGGGACCCTCGAGCAGGCAGACACCGGCATCGGCACGCGCGCGCGAGGAACGCGCGAGCTCGCGCAGCGCACGAACCTCGGGATGACGGAGGCCATACGGCTCGGTCACGGGTCTAGGCGCCGACGCGCACGATGCGCCGCTTCGGGCACCGCGGCGCCGCTGCGGTCACGCAGCCTCGAGCGCCTCGCGGGCGGCGGTGACGAGCGCGCCGAACGCCGCGGAGTCGCGCACCGCGAGATCGGCGAGGATCTTGCGGTCGACCTCGATGTCGGCGGCCTTCAGCCCCGCGACGAACTGCGAGTACGACATGTCGTGCTCGCGGCAGGCGGCGTTGATGCGCACGATCCAGAGGCGGCGGAACTGCCCCTTGCGGGCCCGGCGGTCGCGGAACGCGTAGTTGCCGGAGTGCATCACCTGCTCGTTGGCCGCCCGATGGTGGCGGCTGCGAGCGCCGGAGTACCCCTCCGCCGCGTTCAGTACTGCGCGGCGCTTCTTCTTCGAATGGACGGAACGCTTGACGCGGGCCATGACTCGTTCTCCCTACGCGCGCCCGAGCAGGCGCTCGACGTGCTTCTTGTCGCCGCCGGTGACCTCGGCCCCACGGCCGAGTCGCCGGGTGCGGCGGCTGGACTTCTTCTCGAGCAGGTGCGAGCGGTTCGCCTTGCGCCGGCGGATCTTGCCGGTGCCGGTGATCCGGTACCGCTTCGCAGCACCGCGGTGGGTCTTCATCTTGGGCATCGAATGCTCCGGTTGTCTCCGGTTCAGGATCCGGGGTCGGGTGCCGCTCCGGCGCTCGCCTCGGAGGCGGGAGCGGGGGCGGGCTTGGGCTTGCGGGTGTCCTTCTTCATCGGGTGGAGGACCATGGTCATGTTCCGGCCGTCCTGACGCGGGGCCGACTCGACCATCGCGTACTCGCTCACCTGGTCGGCGATGCGGTTCAGGATTCGCAGCCCGAGCTCCGGATGGGCCATCTCGCGCCCTCGGAACATGATCGTCAACTTGACCTTGTTGCCCTCGGCGAGAAAGCGCTCGACGTGGCGCATCTTGGTCTCGTAGTCGTGCCCGTCGATCTTGGGCCGGAACTTCATCTCCTTGATCACGACCTGCGTGGCCTTCCGGCGGGACTCCTTCCGCTTCTGGTCCTGCTCGTACTTCCAGCGGTTGAAGTCCATGATCTTGCACACCGGGGGATCGGCGCTGGGGGCAACCTCGACGAGATCGAGCTCGAGGTCCCGGGCCATTGCGAGCGCAGCCGGCAGCGGCTGCACCCCGAGCTGCGCGCCGTCGGCCCCGATGAGGCGGACTTCACGAGCTCGGATCCGGTCGTTGATCCTGGCGTCCTCTGTGGCTATGTGGTCACCGTGTCCTTCGCGTGTCGCCCCCGGGAGCCCCGGACGCGACGATGGCGGATGCAGGAAGCATCCGCCGAGGTGACGACGACCCGTCCCCCGATGGCATCGGCGGGCGGCTCGTCCAGGACGGACCCGGCTCGGGGGCCGCCGAGGAGTACCTCGCCGGGTCCGGCCGGGTGGGCGCTGCGACCGGCATTGGCTGCCGGTAGGGTGCAACACCACTTCCTACAAAAGTTTGTCGAGGGCAGAGGTTACCAGCGTGAGCGGTCTGTGGACACCGTCCGGCGAGCAACTTCCCGAGCCCAGCGGGCCTGGGGGTGGGATCGGGGGCGGGTCCGGGAGTGGGATCGGAGCCGGAGCCGGCGCTGACCCCGGGTTCGCGCCCGGCGCCGAGCCCGACGAGGAGGCCCTCGAGGACGAGCTGCGCCGGGTCCGGGCCGAGATCGCGGGCACACCGGCCATCGACATCGTGGCCAACCACGCCATCGGCCTGTGGCAGCTGGCGGTGCTCCACCTCAACCCCGAGGCCGGCCACCCGATCCGGCTGGGCGAGGCCGCCATCGCCATCGACGCCATGGGAGGCATGGTCGACGCCCTCGGCGATCGCCTCGGTGACCACGCCGCCCCCCTGCGGGACGCCGTGACCCAGCTGCGCCTTGCGTTCGTGGAGATCCAGCGCGAGGCCGCCGGCAGCGGCCCGGCCGGCTAGCCCGACCCCTCACCTCGCACGCCGCGGCCATGACGAACCTCCGGCGGTTCCTCAAGCTGATCCCGATCGTCATGATCTCGGTCTTCATCCTGGCCGGGTCCGGGCTCATCCGAGGCCTGGCCACACCGGAGAAGTCGTTCTCGCTCCCCCGCGTGACCGTGGAGGCGGAGCTCGCCCGCGACGGGTCGATGCACGTCGTCGAGCACATCACCTACGACTTCCACGGGCCCTTCTCCTACGGCACCCGCCCGATCCCGGTGGGCGCGTACGAGATCGCCGACGCGCGCGTCTCCGAGAACGGCCAGGAGCTGTCGAGCGTCGGCGCGCCGTACAACCTCCAGTGGTTCTTCAGCGCGAAGGACGAGCAGCGGACCTTCGACGTCGAGTACACGGTCCGGCCCGGCGCCACGGTGGCGCCCGACGTGGGCGAGGTCTACTGGAAGTGGGTGGGCGAGCAGCACCCCAAGATCGGCGAGGTCACCGCAACGCTGACCGTGCCCCCCGGTTCGGGCGAGGTTCAGGCCTGGGGCCACGGCGACCTGACGGGCAAGGTGACGGTCGAGGGCGACACCGTGCGCTGGGTCGCGCCGAACGTGCCCGAGGGCTCCTTCGTGGAGGGTCGGGTGACCGTCCCGTCATCGCGGTTCACCGTGCCTCCGACCGGCGAGCCCCGCCTCGACACGATCGTGGCCCAGGAGACCGCCTGGGCCGAGGCCGCCAACGCGCAGCGCGAAGCGGCGGCCCGCGACGCAACGAAGGCCGCCCATCGGCGCGACCTCGCCAACGTCGTCGTGCCGTTCGTGATCCTGCTCGGGATGGCCGTGTTCGCCTGGCTCTTCTTCCGCTACGGCCGGGAGCCGAAGGTGCCCGACGTCGGCGAGTACGTCCGTGACCTCCCCGACGATCCGCCGGCGGTGCTCGACGCGCTCCGCAACTGGGGCTCGGTGTCTCCCCTCGCGTTCGGCGCGACCGTGGTGGACCTCGCCCAGCGAGGGCACCTCGCCATCACCGAGGAGAAGATCGAGCGGTCGTTCTGGCCCGACAGCACCGACTACCGGTTCCACCGCACCGACCCCGCACCCGCCGACCCGCTCACCGACTTCGACGAGCGGGTCATGAAGCGCCTCTTCGCCGACGGCCCCGAGACCACGCAGTCGGAGCTGACGACGTGGGCGGCGGCCCACACGAGCAGCGCGCAGACGTGGTGGCAGGGGTTCCGCACGTCGGTCCGGACGGCCTACGACGCGAAGAAGTACCAGCACGGCGAGCGCGGCATGGTGTTCGCGGCCAACCTCGGGGCGGCCCTCGTCGTGGCCGGGGCGGGCGGGCTCGCGTTCGCGGTGCGTGCGTGGTGGGTGGGCGCGATCGCGGTTGTTTGGGCGCTGCTCCAGGCCGGGCTCACCGTGGTGCTGCGTCAGCGCACGTCGGCCGGGGCGCTGCGGGCCGCGCAGTGGGACGGCGTCGAGCACTTCCTGCGCGACTTCTCCGAGCTCGAGGACGCGCCGCCCGGTCACCTCGTCCTGTGGGAGCGCTACCTCGTGTACGCCGTGGCCCTCGGGGTGAGCGCCCGGCTCGTGCAGGCCATGGCGTTGCGGGTGCCCGAGATCGCCGACACCACCAACGCCGGCCGGTGGTACGTCCCCTCCCCCGGTGGGGGCGGCCACGGCATCGGCGGGCTCGGCTCGTTCGGCTCCGGCTTTGGTGCCAGCTTCACCGCGGCGGCCACGCCCCGGTCGAGCGGCAGCGGCGGGGGCGGCGGCTTCTCGGGTGGTGGTGGTGGTGGCGGCGGAGGCG
>Ga0302322_100006743_pt1 | contig 10214 bp, 10 predicted proteins | sample Fen_T0_2_FD_203757 | JGI IMG/M metagenome (GOLD analysis project Ga0302322, IMG submission 203757) | Peat permafrost microbial communities from Stordalen Mire near Abisko, Sweden - Fen_T0_2 | ecosystem: Environmental > Terrestrial > Soil > Wetlands > Permafrost | place: Sweden: Abisko... | reverse complement strand
GGTCCGTGCTCGTGGCCGCGCTGGGCGAGCAGACGCTGCGGGTCACCGGGCGGCTGGCCGACGGCACCATCACCTGGGTCACCGGGCCCCGCACGCTCGAGGAGCACACGATCCCGACGATCTGCGCCGCCGCCGAGGCCGCGGGCCGGCCCCGGCCCCGGATCGTCGCGGGGCTCCCGGTCTGCGTCACCGCCGACGCCGACGCCGCCCGGGCCCGGGCCGACCGGGTCTTCCAGATCTACGGACTGCTGCCGTCGTACCGGGCCATGCTCGACCGCGAAGGCGCCCGCGGCCCCGGCGACGTCGCGGTGGTGGGCGACGAGGACGCGGTGGCGGCCCAGCTCGCGCACCTCGGCGCGATCGGGGTCGACGACTTCGCCGCGTCGCCGTTCGGCACGCCCGACGAGCGGGCCGCGACCCGTGCCCTGCTCACCGCCGGGCTCTGACCTCGGGGGGTCGGGATCGGCAGGTCGGATGCCGGCGCGACCGGGGCGGGCGGCGCGTCAGCCGTTCGTGCGCTCGAACCAGGCGGCCATCATCGCGATCGACGCGGGCAGGTTCTGGGCCCGGTTCCGGGCGACGTCGGCCGCGGAGTACGGCATGAACAGCTCGAGCTCGTCGCGCTCGACCTGGCGCATCATCGCCCGGGCCAGCACGGGCGCCGGGATCAGCTCGCCGCTGTTGGGGGTCTCGGCCACCGAGTCGTCGGCGTCGACCCCGGGCTCGAGTCCGATGAGCGCCGGGTACACGAGGTGGAACCGCACCCCGCTCGACCACAGCTCGGTCGCGGTGGCCTCGAACCACGACGACAGCGCGGCCTTGCTCGCCGAGTAGGCCGACTCGCCCGGCGACGACATCTGCTTCGCCATCGACGACACGGTGACCACCCGGCCCGAGCCCCGCTCGAGCATCGCGGGGAGCAGCGCCCGGGTGAGGCGCACCGGCGACAGGTAGTTGCAGCGCATCAGGTACTCGACGTCGGGCCACGGCGTGGTGAGCGCGCCGCCGTGGAAGTTCGACAACGCCGCGTTGTTGATCAGTACGTCGACGCCGCCGAGCTCGTCGGCGGCCTGCGCCGCGAAGCCGTCGATCGCGTCGATGTCGGCGAGGTCGATCGTCCACGCGCGCGACTCCGGCGAGGTGGCCCGGCAGTCGGCCAGCACCGCGTCGAGCAATTCGGTGCGCCGGGCGCAGAGCCCCACGATCGCGCCCGCCTTCGCGAGCTCGCGGGCGAGCGACGCGCCGATGCCCGACGACGCGCCCGTGAGCAGGACGCGCGTGCCGTTCCAGTCGAACCCGTCGTTGGTGTCGTTGTCTTCGCTCATTCCGCCTCCATGGTTCACTCGCTTCGCTCGTTCACACCCGCTGGTCGAACGCGACCTTGATCGCGCCGGTGTCGCCCTGGGTGGCGAGGGCCGTGAACGCGGCGCGCCACTCGTCGAGCCGGAACGTGTGCGTGAGCATCGGCGAGAGGTCGATGCGGCCCGACTCGGCGAGGTCGAGGTAGTGCTGGATGCCGTGCTTGCGCACGCCGTCGACCTCCTCCACGCCGAACGCGTTCGAGCCGACCCACGACAGCTCCTTGAAGTACAGCGGCGTCCACTCCCACGCCATTGGGCCGTGCACGCCCGCCTTCACGATCGTGCCCCGGGCCCGCAGCACGCGCGACGCGACCTCGAGGGTCTCCTTGCGGGTGATCGTGTCGTACACGACGTCGATGCCGCCGGGGTACGCCATCGGCATCTCGTTGTCGCCGCGGAGCACCCCGCCGGACCAGGCCGCGACCTCTTCGATGAGCTGCTTGGCCGGCTCGTGCGCGAACACGCGGTGCGCCCCGAGCTGCGTCGCGAGTGCGGCCTGCGCGTCGAACCGGGCGACTACGCCCACCTCGACGTCGGGGTAGAGCGCGCGCAGGATCGCGACCGCGCAGCTGCCGAGCGCGCCGGCGCCGTACACGAGCACCTTGCTGCCCGGTTGCGGCGCGTGGCGGGTGATCGCGTGCAGCGACACCGCGAACGGGTCGGCGAACACCGCGAGCTCGTCGGGCATCGAGTCGGGCACCGTGAACAGCATCGAGTCGTGGGCGACCATCGAGTTCGCGTAGCCACCGGGCAGGTCGCGCGAGGTGCCGATGTGGATGCCGGGCGCGAGGGTGCCCTCGGTGAAGTTCCAGCACAGGCTGAGGTCGCCGATCGCGCACGCGGGGCACAGCGGGTGGATGCCCCGCGGCGCGCACGACAGCCACGGGTTGAGCACCACCCGGTCGCCCACCGCGAGGCCTGTCGCCTCCGGACCGAGCTCCACAACGTCGGCCACCACCTCGTGCCCAAGGGTCTGCGGGAACGACGAGAAGTCGATCATCGGGTTCGTCGGCATCGACCCGTCGCCCATGGTCTTGCCCCAGTCCATGAACACCTGCTTGGCGTCGGAGCCGCAGATGCCGGTGAGGCGGGGCTTGATCCGGACCCAGTCGGGGCGGGGGAGTGCCGGCTCGGGCACCTCCTGGAGCGCCATCGGGGTGTGGGCCAGGCCGTCGAGCAGCGGGTTGCCGGTGGGCGGGGCGTCGGTGGGCTCGGGGGCGACGCCGTAGACGAGGGCCTGCATGGGGACTCCTTTGCCGCGGCCGGTGCCGCCCGGGTGACGTGTGCGTCAGGTGCGGCGCATCGTAGGTCAGGCGCGTCGGGAGTGTGGGTGGGCCGGCCGGCGGAGGAATCTCGGTTGGGGGTTGCAGTCGAACGTACGTTCGTATAAACTGGGTGCAGCGTTCCACTTCCCCGTGGTGTTGCTCCGAATCAGCCGAGCGTGAGCGGGGGAGGTGTGCGTTGTCAGCCTGTTCTCTACGAGAAGCCGTGGACTCTGCGGCCGCCATGGATCGGTCGGGGTGGTCGGGTGAGGCGCGCTCGGAGGTGGTGCTCGAGCTGCTCGCGGCCCAGGAGCGGTTGAGCGCTCTGGCGATGGCCGTGGTGGGTGAGTGGGATGCGGAGCAGGCGTGGGCGCTCGATGGTGCCCTCTCACCGGTGGCGTGGCTGGCGCACCGGGCGCCGCTGACGCGTCAGGATGCGTCGACGCTGGTGCGCACCGCCCGCCACGTCCATGCACATGAGAAGACCGCGGAGGCGTTGAACGCGGGAGACATCACCGCCGCGCACGTGGAGATCGCGGCGCAGGCCGCGAAGCACCGCGAAGAGCACTATCCCGAGCACGAGGACGTGATCCTCGACGCCGCCCGGGAGCTCTCCCCGTCAGGGTTCCGTGAGGTGATGGCGCACTGGCGGGCCTGTTGCGACGCGGTCGCCGACCACGAAGACGCCCGCACACAGATCGAAGACAACTACCTCGACATCAACCGGACGTTCTCCAGGGTCGGGCACCTCGACGGCCGCTTGGATCCGGTGTCCACCAAGGCGTTGATCGACGTCCTCGACGAGATGGGGCCGCCTGATCCGCTCGATGGGCCGACCCCGCCGCGGACGCTCGCGCAGCGCCGGGCGGCAGCGTTGATCCGCCTCGTGACCGGCGACACGCCCCCGCCGGTGTCGACCGACGTGATCATGGACGGCGACACCCTCGCGGGGCGTCAACCGTCAGATCTGATGGACCACTGCTGTGAGCTCGCGGGCTACGGGCCCATCTCCCCTGCCCTCGCCCGGACCCTCGCGTGTGACGCCGCCATCGGCCGCATCCTCATGAAGGGCAGGTCCGAGGTGATCGACCTCGGCCGAAGGACCCGGTTGGTGACCCCGGCGCTACGTCGGGCGTTGGGGATCCGCGACGGCGGCTGCGTCGAACCTGGCTGCACCGCCCCCGCCCACTGGTGCGACGGCCACCACATCATCCACTGGACCGCCCACGGCCCGACGGACATGGCCAACCTCGAGCTGCGCTGTCGCCGCCACCACCTCCTCCAACACCAACGCGACCTCGACCCCCAGCTCCGAAGACAGGAATGAGGGAGTGGCGGGCGCGCCGACGTGGAGGTCAGTCCCCGCGATGCCGCCACCGGAACCACGCGACCACCGTGAGCAACAGCACATCCACGATCGCGAACGCGACCAGCACCGCCCCGACGATGTCCCATCCCGGCGTGTGCCGGCTGAACGCGAGCACGGCGAGCGCGGCGCAGCCCACCATCGTGGCTACCCGGTAGGTCACGGCCCACGAGGATCTCACCGGGCAATGCTCGCCGCTCGAAGCCTGGTCGCGCGTGCGGCGGCTCGGCGTCGTGTCGTCGTGCCCCTCGGCCGAAGGGCGTCAGTCCTCGTCGGTGGCCGTGACCCGGGCGAGGGCGGCGCGAGCGAGCGCGATCGTCTCGTCGAAGCCCATCGCGGCGCCGCGGGCGCGGAGGTCGGCGATCGACTCGGCCTCGAGGGCGGCGGTGTGGAGATCAGCTCGCGGGCGGCGCGTCTTCCGCGGCGGCCGCGATGCCGGCCAGGGTCTGCTCCATCCCGGCCCGGTTGTGGGCCGACCGGTCGCCCACGCCCGTGGCGAGGCGGCCGAGCGGCTTGAACCAGCCGGGGCGCCGGTCGACCCAGGTCTCGGTGACCCGGCAGCCGGTGTCGGTCGGGGCGAAGTCGTAGATCCAGTCGGCGACCTTCACCGGGCCCGAGCTGATGTGGAACGAGAACCGGACACCGGGCTCGGCCTCGAGCACGGTCGCGGTGGTCGACCACTTGTGCTTGCCCAGGCGGTTCTTGCCCCGGAACCGGGCGCCGGGCTGCGCGGCGGTCGCGGGGTCGAGCCAGGCGCCGCCCTCGTTCTCGGGCGACCACTCGCCCATGCGGGTCACGTCGGAGACCATCGCCCACAGCGTCTCGGCCGGCGCGGCGATCTCCCGGGTCACGCTCACGGATTCAGCCATGGGCGGACCGTACTCGCGCTCGTTCATCGCCTCCTGGTTCACGCCGCGCGACGCCAGACGGCATCGCGGCGGCGACATCCGATCTCTGACGTCGGCTCAGGAGGTGGGACACTGCCGTTCTCGCTGAGCGACGATCCGTATGTTAGACATACTCACCGTATGGAACGCTCGCCGGACCGGCGGGCCGCAGGAGGGGGAGCGCGCATGGCACCGGGACTGGAGCCCAAGGGGTCGAAGATCCTGCTCACGGGGGCGTCGTCGGGGATCGGTGCGGCGCTGGCCGTGCGGCTGGCAGCGGAGGGGGCGGTCCTCGGGCTCGTCGGCCGCAACGAGGAGCGGCTCGCGGCCACCCTCGAGCAGTGCCGGGCGCACTCGCCGGAGTCGCGCATGTGGGTGGCCGACCTCGCCGACTTCGCCGCGGTCGACGACCTCGCGGCCTCGGCGATCGCCGAGCTCGGCGGGGTGGATGTGCTCGTCAACAACGCCGGCATCCCCAAGCACAAGGGCGTGCTCGACGTCGACCCCGAGACGGTCGACCTGGTCATGCGGGTCAACTACTCCTCGCCGGTGCGCCTCACCCTGCGGATCCTCCCGCACATGGTCGAGCGCGGCTCGGGCCGGGTCGTGATGGTGTCGTCGGTCGCGGCCACGCTGTCGTCGCCGGGGGAGGGCGCGTACGACGCGTCGAAGGCCGCGCTGTCGGTGTTCTCCGAGGCGATGGCGATCGACCTGTGGGACCTCGGTGTCCGGGTCAACATCATCTACCCCGGCGTGGTCGACACCCCGCTGTTCCTGGTGCCCGACAACGACCCGCTCTCGCCCGAGATCGAGAAGATCCCGGTGGCCGAGTTCATCGACGGCATGATGGCCGCGCTGCACGACGACCAGCTCCAGGCCTACATCCCGCAGTGGTTCGAGGACATCGCCAAGGGCAAGGCCCAGAACGTGGCCGGGTTCCTCGAGGGCTCGGTCGGCTGGATCCGCCAGCAGAACGCCAAGGGCTGAGCGGGGTTGCGGGCGTGCCGCGCCGGATGCCCCGGGGCCAGGAGACGCGCGAGCGCATCCTCGCAGAGGCGCTCCGGCTCTTCGGCGAGCGTGGGTACGCGCGCGTCTCCGTGGAGGAGATCGCGGAGGCGGCGGGCGTCACCAAGGGTGCCGTGTACCACTGGTTCTCCGACAAGGACGACCTCGGCCGCGAGCTCCAGCACGACCTCTACCAGCGCCTCTCGTCGGTTGCACTGCGTGCGCTCGACCCCGAGCGCGACGCCATCGCGAACATGCGCCGCACGTTCGAGGCCTACGTCGACGCGCTCGGCTCGTTCGAGGACGCGCGCTTCTTCCTGCGCGACGCGTGGGTGATCCCCGCGCTCGACGAAGCCGGCCGCCAGGACCACGACGACGGCGTCGAGCTCGTGCGCGGCGTCATTGCCGCGGCGATCGCGCGCGGCGAGATCGTCGCACTCGACCCCGACGCCCTGGCCCGCGTCCTCATGGGCGCGTGGGCCGAGGCCACCCTGCACGTGCTGCGCACCGGCGACCGTGGCGCCACGGTCGCGGTCGTCGAGCGGCTCCTCGAATCCCTACGACCCGTCCCGGAGCGAACCTCATGACCACCGTCACCCCGTCCCCGAAGCCGCCGGTCACCGAGTGGGCCCGGCGCGACGCCGCGCACCTCATGCACCCCGTCACGCCGCCCGCCGACGTCGAGCGGGGCGAGATCCGGGTGGTCGTCGAGGGCGACGGCTGGATGATCACCGACGACCGCGGCCGCCGCCTGATCGACGGCTTCGCCGGCCTGTGGTGCGTCGCAGTGGGCCACGCCCGGCCCGAGATCATCGACGCGGTGCGGGAGCAGATGGAGACGCTCGAGTACTTCACGACCTTCCACGGCCAGTCGCACCCGAAGGCGATCGAGCTGGCCGAGAAGCTCACCTCGATGCTGCCGCCGGAGTACGGGCTCAACCACGTGATGTTCTCGTCGGGCGGCTCCGAGGCCAACGAGACCAACATCAAGCTCGTCCGCATGTACTGGGCCGTGCAGGGCCAGGAGCGCCGCTTCGTGGTCGTCGGCCGCAACCACGGCTACCACGGCCTCACGATCGCGACGATGACCGCCACCGGGATCCACCCCATGCGCTGGATGTTCGGCCCCGAGGCTCCGGGCTTCTCCCACATCCCCGCGCCGTACTGCTACCAGTGCGAGCTGAACCTCGAGTTCCCGGGCTGCGGGCTCGCCTGCGCCGACGCGTTCGAGCAGCTGGTGCAGGAGCAGGGCGCGCAGAACATCGCTGCGTTCATCGCCGAGCCGGTGATCGGCGCCGGCGGCATCATCCCGCCGCCCGAGGGCTACTTCCAACGGATCCGGGAGATCTGCGACGAGCACGGGATCCTGCTCATCGTCGACGAGGTGGTCACCGGATTCGGGCGCGGCGGCACGATGTTCGGCTTCGAGCGCTACGGCGTGCGGCCCGACGTCGTGACGATGGCCAAGGGCATCACCAGCGGGTACATCCCGCTCGGCGCGTCGGTGATCGCCGACCACGTCTACGAGACGATCACGAGCAACCTCCACGAGATGATGCCGATCAGCCACGGGTTCACCTACTCCGGGCACCCCGTCGCCTGCGCGGCCGCGCTCGCCAACATCGACATCATCGAGCGCGAGCACCTCGTGGAGAACGCGGCCGAGGTGGGTGCGTACCTCCAGGCTCGGCTCCAGGAGCGCCTGAGCCGGTTCGCGACCGTGGGCGAGATCCGGGGCATCGGCCTGATGATCGGCATCGAGCTGGTGGCCGACAAGGCAACGCGGCGCGGGTTCACGATGCCGCACTCGGCCTGCTCGATGGTGGAGCACGAGGCGTGGGAGCGCGGTCTCTACGTCCGCGCGATGGGCCTCGAGACGGTCGGCATCGCGCCACCGCTCACGATCGATCGCGAGTGCGCCGACCGCATCGTCGACATCCTCGAGGAGTCGATCGCGGCCATGGAGTCGGTGATACTGCCTCGTGAGAGGGGAGAGCAATGAGCGGACGGACGGTCCTCATCACGGGCGCGTCGTCGGGCATCGGGGCCGAGCTGGCCCGGCACCTCGCTGCGCGGGGCACCACGGTCGGGCTTGTGGCGCGCCGGGAGGACCGGCTCGCCGCGGTGCTGGCCGAGTGCCGGGAGCACGCGCCGGAGTCGCGCATGTGGGTGGCCGACGTGGGCGAGCGCGAGGCCGCGGTCCGGCTGGTCGACGCCGCGTGGGACGCGTGGGGTGGCATCGACGTGCTGGTCAACAACGCGGCGATCCCCGGGGTGCGGCCCGTCACCCGGGCCACGCCGGAGGAGGTGGAGCGGGTGATGGACGTGAACTTCCACGCGCCGGTCCGGCTCGCGCTCGCGGTGCTGCCCCGGATGCTCGAGCGGGGGAGCGGCACCATCGTCAACGTCTCGAGCCTCGGCGGGCGGCTGGGAATCCCGCGCGAGTCGGCGTACTGCGCGAGCAAGTTCGCCCTGTGCGGCTGGACCGAGGCGGTGAAGCTCGACCTGTGGGACACGCCCGTCAAGGTGAAGCTCATCATCCCCGGCGCGGTCGACACCGAGATCTGGGACAAGCCCGACGAGGAGGGGGCGGCCTACGACGGTCCGAAGGTCCCGGCCGCCGAGGTCGCCGCCGACATCGCGGCTACGTTCGACGACGACGGCTTCGAGTACTACCTGCCCGACATGAAGCAGATCGCGCTCTTCAAGACGGGCGACATCGACACGTACATGCGCGGTTCGATGGAGATGCTCGGCGGTTGACGCGCGATCCCGACGGGCGCCGGCGCCGAAGTCGGACGATTCGATGACTCGATGAGTGGAGCACGATGACGGCAGGGCCGGCGACGTTCGACCCCGATCCCGACGGCATGGCCTCGGCGCCGTATTCCGGGCTGATCTCGTTCGCCCGACGCGAGGCCACGCGCGACCTCGCGGGCGTCGACATCGCGGTGGTGGGCATCCCGTTCGACGCCGCGACCACGAACCGTCCCGGCGCCCGCTTCGGCCCGCGGGCCATCCGGGAGCAGTCGCTCTTCGTGGGCCAGTACCCGTGGGGGCACTGGCCCTGGGACTTCAACCTCTACGAGACCGCCCGCATGGTCGACTGGGGCGACATCGCTCGCACCGTGTTCTGGGCCGGGCACCCGGAGCGCATGGTGGCCGACGTGCGCGGCGCCGTGAGCGAGATCGTGGGGCAGGGGGTGTCGGTGCTCGGGCTCGGCGGCGACCACATGGTCTCGTACCCGCTCGTCGCCGCGGCGGCCGAGCAGCACGGTCCGCTCTCGCTCGTGCACTTCGACGCGCATTCGGACACGTGGGACATGGGCGACGACCTCAACCACGGCACCGTGTTCCGCCAGGCCGCCCGCGACGGCTGGATCGCGGCCGATCGGTCGATCCAGGTCGGGATGCGCACGCCCAACCCCGACGACTGCGGGTACACCGTGGTCGACGCCGACACGCTGCTCGACCGTCCCCTCGAAGCGACGATCACCCAGATCCACGAGGTCGTGGGTGACCACCCGGTCTACGTCTCGCTCGACATCGACTTCCTCGACCCGTCGTGCGCGCCGGGCACCGGCACGCCGGTGGTGGGTGGCCCGAACGCGCGGGAAGCCCGCAAGCTGCTGCGGGGGCTCGCCGACCTCGACGTGGTGGGCGCCGACCACGTGGAGGTCGCACCCCACCTCGACGCGACGGGCGACATCACCGCGATCACCGGGGCGACCCTCGCCCTCGACCTCGCGCACCTCCTCGCGCTCGGTCGCGCCCGCCGGACGGGCGCCTGAGCGCGAGCATCTGACGCCAGTCGGCACATGTCGCCGCGTGTGGTCACGTGCTCGACCCGGGTCGGGAGATCAGAGCTCGCCGCGGGCCATGAGGTCGACGGGGTCCTGCATGCGCACCATGCCGAGGTAGCCGCCGCCGCGCCCGATGCTGTCGTGGATGGCGTAGCCGAGGAGCTCCTGCGCCTGGCGGGGGAGCGTGGCCGCGTACTCCGGCGGCGCCGACAGGTAGTTGTTCTCCTCGGTGCGCAGCCACCCGAGCGTGTAGCTGAGGTGAGCGGCCCGGCGGGGGATGGCGGTGACGTTGGCGCCGCCCCCGTGGATGGTGCCGCCGGAGTAGATCACGGCGGAGCCCGCGGGCATCTCGGCGTACGCGATCTGGTCGGGCTCCACGGTCGTCTGCATCTGGTCGGCGGCCGAGCGGGCGCGGTCGGGCCAGCGGTGGCTGCCGGGGACGATCCGGGTCGCGCCGTTGTCGCGGGTGAAGTCGACGAACGCGATCACCGACGCGAGCTGGAGCTCGGGGTGGGGCCAGGGCACGTCGT
>Ga0302322_100006741_pt1 | contig 10215 bp, 10 predicted proteins | sample Fen_T0_2_FD_203757 | JGI IMG/M metagenome (GOLD analysis project Ga0302322, IMG submission 203757) | Peat permafrost microbial communities from Stordalen Mire near Abisko, Sweden - Fen_T0_2 | ecosystem: Environmental > Terrestrial > Soil > Wetlands > Permafrost | place: Sweden: Abisko... | reverse complement strand
TTCTTGTCGTTGAGATGGCCGCATTTCTTCGGCAGCAACTGGTCTTCCATATGCACGGCGGCGGCGCCCGCATCCTCGAATGTGCGAACCATGTGCATTACGTTCAGCGCCTCGCCATAGCCCGTATCGCCATCCACCAGCAGCGGCAGCCCCGTCGCCCGCGTGATCTGGCGAATGAAGAAGGTCACCTCATCGACCGTGATCATCCCGACGTCAGGGATGCCCATGGAAGCGGTCATCGCCGCGCCGGACAAATAGAGCGCATCGAACCCGGCAGCCTTTGCCTGCAATCCCGCCTGGCCGTTATGCGCGCCCGGCATCTGCAATATCCCCGGCTGGGCCAGCAGCGCGCGGAACCGCTCCCCGGCGGGGGCGGTGGGCAGATTGGCGGCGAGCAGATAGGTCATGGGCGCACACTCCGGATACTTATGGTCACGGAATAGCGGATCGTCGGCCTTAGTGAAAGAACACCAAACTCAGCAGTACGAACCCCGGCAGCAACAAACAACCGGACCACAGCATGTAGCCGAAGAAGCCCGGCATACGGACCCCGCGATGCGCCGCGATGGCGCGCACCATCATGTTCGGGGCGTTGCCGACATAGGTCAGGGCTCCGAAGAACACCGCCCCGGCCGAAAGCGCCGTCAGGCTCGGGTTCAGCTTGCCTGTCAATAGCGCGGGATCACCGCCGGCCAACTCGAAAAACACCAGATAGGTCGGCGCGTTGTCCAGGAACGCGGAAAGCAGCCCCGCCATCCAAAACGTCACCAGCGGCAGCGGATGCCCGGCCGCATCCACGTTCAACCGCAACAGCGGCGCCAGCGGTCCCTGCATGCCCGCGTGCAGCATGTCCATCACCGGCCCGATGGTGATGAAAATGGCTGCGAACAGGATCGCCACTTCCTCAATCGGCGCCCAGGAATACATATTTCCCTGGTGTACGGCCCGCGGGGTTATTCGCCACGACAGGCACGCGACGGCCGCGAGGGTCGCCATCGCCACCAGCCGTTCCACGCCGATCTGCTGGCCCAGGAGCGAAATTTCCCCCGGCTGCCAGACCCCTTGCAGAACGACCGAGCCAACGATCACGCCCAGCAAGCCGACATTGCCCCAGCCGCGCAGGTGCAGCTTCTGTGCCGGCTCCGGGGGCTTTTCGCTGGCGGCCAAATATCGGTCCAGCATCCAGAACGCCGCCAGCAACGGAACTGCCAAGGTCAGCAGTGGCAAACCAAGATTGCGCAATGGCCACCCGAACGGTACCCCGTGCAGGAAGCCCACATACAGGGGTGGATCACCCAACGGCGTCGTCGCTCCACCGGCATTGGCCACCAGCACGATGAAGAATACGGCCAGATGGGTCTTGCGCATCCGATGCGCGTTCGCGCGCAATAACGGGTGGATCAACACCATAGCCGCCCCGGTCGTGCCCATCACACCCGCCAAGACCGTGCCGATCGCAAGCAGCAGCGTATTCCCAGCCGGCGTCCCCCATGGCCCACCGCGTAGCAGAATTCCGCCGCCCACCACATACAGCGCCATCAACAGGCTAACGAACGGCAGGTATTCGATCAGCACCGCGTGCCAGACTGCGGTGGCCGCCAGCCCGGGGCCATTGTGGATCGCCAACGAAACCACCAGTGCAAGGCACCAGAACAGTGAAACCATGGCCATCCGACGGTGCCAAAATCGGGGCGCCAACATCGGCAACACTGCAATGGAGGCGAGCACGCCGACGAAGGGCAGCCCCCAGGCCAATCCGGGAATTTCCCCCGCCACCGCGGCTATCGCCGGATGTGGCAGCAGAATGGTGAGGACAAACAGGGGGAAGGCCAACAGGGCAGGGCGCATTGGTTGCATGCTCCGGACCCTGCAAGTAACGTCCGCCGCGCGCAAGGCTGTGGGGATGACAGTCGCGTCAGGCGCCAGGAGAACCGGCCGATGGATATGAGTGGCGAGCGGCGCATTCACGCGCCGCGCCAGAAAGTTTGGGAAGCCCTGAACGATCCCGAAACCCTGAAAGCCTGCATCCCCGGCTGCGACAGCATGGACCGGGTGGGCGACAACGAACTGAGAGCCACCGCCGGCATCAAGATCGGCCCGATCTCCGCCAGATTCGCCGGCAAGGTCACGCTGACCGACATCGACCCGCCGGCAGGGTGGTGTCGCCGGGTTCGCCAAGGGCGGCGCGGCGGTGAAACTGACCGATTCCGACGCTGAATCCGGGGGGGGCACCTTGCTGACCTATGACGTGAAAGCCCAGGTCGGCGGTAAGATCGCCCAGCTCGGCGCGCGCCTGATCGATGCATCGGCCAAGCAGATGGCGGAAACTTTTTTCGACCGCTTCTCCGCCCGTCTTGCCCCCGCCGCGCCGGAACCGACTGCCGCGCCAGTTATCGCCGTGGGCAGGAATACCTCGGTCGCCAATGTCCCCCGCACCGTCGGCATCCTCGATCTGATTCCGCCTGCCCCTTATGGCATTCCCATTGTCGGCTGGCTCGGCATCGGCGCTGGCACCCTGGTCCTCCTCATTCTGGCGAGCAGTTTCTTCAAGTGACCCTTCCGCAAACCGTCGCCGAAACCGCCGCCCTGCTCGCCGGGCAGGGCTACATCGCGGATACCGAATTCGCGACCACCGTGCATCTTGCCTTGGCCATGGGCCGGCCGTTGCTGCTGGAAGGCGAACCCGGTACCGGCAAGACGGAGGTTGCCAAGGTGCTCGCCGCCGGCCTGCGCCGCCGCCTCGTCCGCCTGCAATGCTACGACGGCATGGACCTCGCCGCCGCCGCCTATGAGTGGGACCACGCCCGCCAACTCATGGCCATCCGCCTCGCCGAGGCCACTGGCGACACCAACCGAGCCGCCCTGTCGTCGGACATCTACACCCGCGCCTTCCTGCAAGCCCGACCGCTGCTCTCGGCCATCGACCCCGACCTGCCGCCCGCAGTGCTGCTGATCGACGAACTGGACCGCGCCGATGAACCGTTCGAGGCGTTCCTGCTGGAACTCCTGGCCGATTTTCAGATCACAATCCCCGAACTCGGCACCATCCACGCCGCCACCAGGCCCATCGTCGTCCTGACTTCCAACCGCACCCGCGAAGTCCACGACGCCATCCGCCGTCGCTGCCTGTATCACTGGGTGGACTACCCGAACGCTGCCCGTGAACGCGCCATTCTGGCCATCAAGGCACCTGGTGTTCCGGAAAAGCTTTCGGCCCAGGTCGTCGCCTTTGTCCAGCGCCTGCGGGGGACAGAATTGTTCAAGCAACCAGGTGTCGCCGAAACCATCGATTGGGCACAGGCGTTGACCTACCTGGATCAGCGCGACCTGACCCCCGAATCGGTCGATGAAACCCTCGGTGTTTTGCTGAAATATCAAGATGATATCGCCAAACTCAAAGGCGCCGAAGCCGCCCGCCTGATCACTGAGACCCGCGAGGTCGCGGAGCAGGCATGACCGGCGCGGATAGTCCCCAGACAGGCACCCTCGCCGCCAACGTGCTCAACTTCGCTCGCCTTCTCCGCCGCGCCGGCCTGCCGGTCGGCCCCGCCGAGACCATTGCCGCTCAAAACGCCCTCACCAGCATCGACCTCGGCAACAAAACCCAGGCCCGCACCGCCCTGCGCGCCGTCATGACCCACCGCCGCGAGCACCAGGAGGTGTTTGAACAGGCCTTCAACCTGTTCTGGCGCGACCCCACCGCCGCCGAGCAGGCCGTCGCCATGGCCTTGCTGGAAGCGCAAAAGGACAAGAAGCAGGATCGCGCGCCGCCCGCCTCCCGCCGCGTCGCCGAAGCCTTCGCCTCGCCGCGCGATCCCAAACCGCGCGTGGACGACGAACCCCCGGTGGTGGACGCCGTCCTCACCGTCTCCGACCGTGAACGCCTGCAACGGATGGATTTCGAGGCGATGTCCGCGGCCGAAATCGCCCTGACCAAAGCCGAAATCCGCCGCCTGCGCCTGCCGCTCGATCTGCGTCCCACCCGCCGCCTGCGCCCGGACCCGCTCGGCCCCGCGACCGATCTCCGCCGCACCATCCGCGCGTCCCTGCGCCAGGGCGGCGAAATCCTCGACATTGCCCGCAGCAGAAAAGTCACCCGCCCACCGCCGCTGGTCGTGCTCTGCGACATCTCCGGTTCGATGTCCCGCTACGCCCAGATTCTGCTGCACTTCCTGCACGCCGTCACCAACGACCGCGACCGCGTGCATGTCTTTCTATTTGGCACCCGCCTGACCAACATCACCCGCCAACTGCGCCACCGGGACCCGGAAGTCGCGTTTCAGACTGTCTCCCACATCGTCCCGGATTGGTCCGGCGGCACCCGCATCGGCGAATCCCTGGCGGATTTCAATCGGGACTGGGCCCGCCGCGTCCTCGGCCAGGGCGCCGTCGTGCTGCTGATCACCGACGGCCTCGACCGCCCGCGCGATGCGGACGGCTTGCGCAGTTTGGCCCACAACATGGATCGCCTGCACCGAAGCTGCCGTCGGCTCATCTGGCTCAATCCCCTGTTGCGCTGGGACGGCTTCGAGCCAAAATCACAGGGTATCCGCGCCATGCTGCCGCATGTGGATGATTTTTGTCCGGTCCATAACCTCAGCAGCCTGCGCGCCCTGATTACGCTATTGTCGCGCCCGGCACCGGCCCGGCAACCCAATTGGAGACTGGCATCATGAGCCTGCAAGAACCCGACGATATTCTGTCCGTTGCAGCCGCTTGGCGGCGCGCCGGTGAGGACGTCGCCATTGCCACGGTCACGGAAACCTGGGGCAGTTCCCCGCGCCCCGCTGGCAGCCAGATGGCGGTGACCAAATCCGGCAAGATGGCCGGCTCCGTTTCCGGCGGCTGCATCGAGGGCGCGGTCTCCGACATCGCCATGAAGACGATCGAAACCGGCATTCCCCAGTTGATGGATTTCGGCATCACCAACGAGCGCGCCTGGGAAGTGGGCCTCGCCTGCGGTGGCAAACTAAAGGTCTTCGTGGAGAAACTGGCATGACGCCGGACCTGATCGCCCGCCTCGAATCCGCCAAGGCCGAAGGCCGCCCCGTCGTCGCCGTCACCAAGCTCCCCAGCGGCGAGCAATTCCTGCTCCCCGACCCCGCCGCCCCGGCGGATGTGAACGAAGCCGCCCGCATGGCCCTGCGCGCCGACGAAAGCGGCACAAAAACGCTGGAATCCGGCGAATGGTTTCTACATGTGCATAACCCGAAGCCACGCATCGTCGTCGTCGGCGCCGTGCATATCGCCCAGGCCCTGGTTCCCGTCGCGGCGCAGGTCGGCTGGGCCGTCACCGTGGTCGATCCTCGCCGGTCCTTCGCCACAGACGAACGTTTTCCCAATGTCACCGTGTCCACGGACTGGCCCGACGAGGCGATGGACAAGTTGCGCCCGGATGTGCGGACGGCTGTTGTGACGTTGACCCACGACCCCAAGCTGGACGATCCGGCTTTGGATCGGGCGCTGAAATCCCCTGCCTTTTATATCGGCGCCCTCGGCTCCCGCCGCACGCATGCCGCCCGCCTGGGCCGGTTGCGAGAGCTGGGCCACACGGACGAAGCGATGGCTCGTATCCGCGGCCCCGTCGGCCTCAATATCGAAGCCGTCACCGCGCCGGAAATCGCGCTTTCCATCATGGCCGAGATCGTCGCCGCGCATCGCGGCTCACCGCTGGGCCAGAAGAAAGTCGCGGCGTGATCTTCGCCACGGTCCCATTGGACGAAGCCAAAGGCTGCATCCTCGCCCATTCCCATCGCCTGGACGGGCGGATGCTGCGCAAGGGCTCGGTGATCGACGATAACGTCCTCACCGCCTTGCGCGCCGCCGGCCATACGGAGATCACGGCGGTTCGCCTGCAACCCGGCGACGTGCCGGAGGATATCGCCGCGCATCGCCTGGCGGAATCCCTGCTGACCCCTCTGATCGCCCGCTCCCGCGCCGCCACCGGGCGTGTTAACCTCTCCGCCGAAGTGCCCGGCCTGCTCCGCGTCAACGGGGCGAAAATCGACCAGCTCAACACCATCGACGAAAGCCTCACCATCGGCACCTTGCCGGATTACGCCGTCATGACGCCGAAGGAACTGCTCGCCACCATCAAGATCATTCCCTTTGCCGTGCCCGGCCATATCCTGTCGGTGGCCGAAACCCTTGCCCGCCAAGGCACCCCTGCGCTGAGCCTGCATCCCTTCCAGGCACTGAAAGTCGGCCTCATCCTCACCGAGCTTCCCGGTATGAAGGACAGTGTCGCGGAGAAAACCATCGAAGTCACCACCGCGCGCGTCACCGCGCTCACCGGCACGGTCTTACCGCCGATCCGCTGTCAGCATGAGGAAGTCGCCATCGTGACGGCGCTCGGCCAACTGCAAAAGCAGGGCGCCGATATTTACCTGATCGCCGGCGCCTCCGCCGTGGTGGACCGTGCGGATGTCTGCCCCGCCGCCATCGTGCGCGCGGGCGGCGAAATTCTGCATTTCGGCATGCCCGTCGATCCCGGCAACCAGATCTGCCTCGGCCAGATCGAGGACAAGCCGGCTTTGGTCCTGCCCGGTTGCGCGCGCAGCCCGAAACTCAATGGTATCGACTTCGTCCTGACGCGTCTGTTCGCCGGCCTGAAAGTCACCGCCGCCGATGTCATGCGGATGGGCGTGGGCGGGCTGCTGAAGGAAATGGATAACCGCCCGATGCCGCGGGAAAAAGCCACGGCCACGCCGCAAACCGGCCTGTCGCCGCGCGCTGCCCCGCGCATCGCCGCGGTGGTGCTGGCCGCCGGGCGCTCCCGCCGCATGGCCCCGCATAACAAACTGCTCGTCACGGACCAGGCCGGCAAATCGATGATCGCCCGCGTGGTCGATAACGTCCTCTCCTCCGGCGCGCGGCCCATTCTCGTCGTCATCGGCCACCAATCCGAAAACATCGAATCCGCGCTCGCCGGCAAGCCGGTGCATTTCATCCACGCCACCGACTACGCCGACGGCCTCGCCGCCAGCCTGAAAGCCGGCATCGCCGCCGTGCCGGAAGACTGCGCGGCCGCCATAGTCTGCCTCGGCGACATGCCGCTCGTCACCGGGCGGATGATCGATCGCCTGCTATCGGCCTACGACCCGGAGGAAGGCCGCCAGATCGTCCTGCCCACCTTTCGCGGCAAGCAGGGCAACCCGATGCTGTGGGATCGTCGTTTTTTCCCCGAAATCCTGCAAATCACCGGCGATTCCGGTGCCCGCTTCCTCACCGGGAAATATGCGGAGGTGCTGGCCGAGATCGAAATGGGCGATGATGCCGTGCTGCGCGATTTCGACACCACCGACGCGCTGGCCACCCTGCCGCCAAGGATGCGTCCGCCAAACATGCCCGGCTGAATTTTATCCGACTGAACTTAATAAAGTCCCGCCGCGCGCGCCCGCAGCTTGCACAGTGCCACCAGCAGATCGAGCGTCGGCGTCGCCACCCCAACCAACCGCGCCAACGCCAACGGCGCATCGAATATGCCGTCGATCTCCATCGGCCGGCCAAGTTCCAGGTCCTGCAGAATGCTCGGCTTGTGGTCCATCGCCGATTGGTTCTTTATCCGCGCCTCGTGGTTCGTCGTGGGCTGCAACCCCAGCGCCTGCGCGATCGCCGCTGCCTCGCCCATCGCGCGCAGGGATGCCGCGTGCGCCGCGCCTTCGGTATAGGCCGTTTTCGGCGCACTTCCTGACAGCACCGCCAAGGTTCCGCCCGCCAGATTGCCGATCAGCTTGTTCCAGATTTCGGTGCGAATATTCGCCACCGCCTCTCCGCTGATGCCGCCCGCGGTAATCAGCCCGGCCAACGCAGTGACGCGGTCCGACATCGCCCCATCGATTTCGCCCAGCACGACGCGGCTTTTCGGCTGTTCCACCTCGATCACGCCCGGCGCGATAACGGCGGAGGCGGAATAAACCACGCCCCCCATTGTCCGCCCCGGCCCGATCGCGCGAAACAGCGCGTCGCCGGGATCGATCCGCGCCAGGCGCTGCCCATCCAGCGCCCCCCTGAGGCCGAGGCAATACCACCAGGGAATCCCGTTCATCACGAACGCAACCGGCGTGTCCGGGGCCAGCATCGGGCCAATGCCGGCCGCAACCGTCCCCAGCGCCGGCGCCTTCACCGTGACAAACACCGCATCCTGCACCCCCAGGCTCGCCGGATCGTCGGTCGCGCGCACCGCAATCCGGTGCGTGCCATCCACCGCATGCACCGTCAGCCCATTGGCCTGGATCGCCGCCAGATGCGGCCCACGCGCGATAACGGAAACGTCTGCCCCGCCGCGTGCCAACCGTGCCGCCAAATGCCCGCCAATGGCCCCCGCGCCGTAGACACAGACCCGCATGGCCCGACCTCGCTATGAATGACGTGCCATTAGGACGCGTGCACGCCCATCCGGTAGGTGGAAGGCTGCACCGTCTTCGCCGATACCCCGCGCTTGCCCAGCCAGGAGCCGACGGCGGGGGGAACCATTTCGAAGCGCGGATCGAAACCCAGCTTCTGTGCCGCATCCATCGCCCAGTTCGGATTGTACATCAGTTCCCGCGCGATCGCGATCAGGTCGGCTTGGCCCTTCGACAGGATTTCTTCGGCATGGTCGGCGTGGATGATCAGGCCGACTGCCATCGTCTTGATGCCGGATTCACGGCGGATGGCATCGGCATAGGGGACCTGGTAGCCGTAGCCGGTGGAGGGGCTGGCGGTTGCAACCGGCCGGCCCGTCATCCCGCCGGAGGAACAGTCGATGACATCGACGCCCTTCGCTTTCACCAGCTTCGCCAGTTCGATGGACTGGCGCAGATCCCAACCGGCGTCGTCCTCTACCGAAAAGCGCATGAACAGTGGCTTGTGCGCCGGCCAGCTGGCGCGGACGCATTCGGCGACCTCGATCGCCAGTCGCATACGGCCTAGTTCCGAACCGCCGTAGTCGTCGTTGCGCTTGTTGGAGAAGGGCGAGAGGAATTGGTGGATGAAGTAGCCGTGCGCCGCATGGATTTCCAGCATGTCATAGCCGGCGGCGTTCGCCCGGGCGGCAGCCTTGCCCCAATTGTCGATCACGCCGGGGATCTCGTCACGCGAGAGGGCGCGGGGGGTGGGTTCGTCAGCGCCGCCATCGGTCTCGGCGGAGGCCGAAACGAGTTCCCATTCATCGAAGCTGAGGATGCCGGGTCCGGGCTTCAGCGGTGCGCCGCCTTCCCAGGGGCGGAAGCGGCGGGCCTTGCGCCCGGAATGGCCGATCTGGATGGCGGGGACGGAGCCCTGGGCGCGGATGAAATCCGCCAGCCGCTTGTGCCCAGCCACATGATCGTCCTGCCAGATTCCCAGGTCGCCCACCGTGCCGCATCCGCGCCGTTCCACCTTGGTCGATTCCACCATCACCAGCCCACAGCCGCCGACGGCGAACTTCCCGGCATTCACCAGATGCCAGTCGGTCGCATAGCCATTGATGGCGGCATATTGGTGCATCGGCGCTACCACGATGCGGTTCTTCAACGTGATGTCGCGCAGTTGGATCGGCGTAAACAGAAGCGGCGTGGGCATCTTCGCGGTTTCCTCTTGAGCTCAGGTTGAGGGCAGAGGTAGCCGATATGACTTGGCGGGACCAGATGCGGGGCGGGTCAGGTTGGTGCGCGCCTGCGGGGCCGGGCCGCTGCAGGTATCTGGTCGAATTGCGGCATCACGCCGCGCATATGGGCGGCGAGCGTGGCGCTGAAAGCTTCCGCGTAGCGCGGCAGGCAGCGTTGTGCGTCCCACAGCACGGCAATGTCCACGGTGAACAGCCGGTTCCGAAAGCTCAGCGGCGAGATGCGCAGCCGGTCGCGGTCGATTCGCGCCGTGGACGGGATGATGGCGATGCCATGGCCGGCGCTTGCCATGGCTTGCAGCGTATCGACAGCGGCGCTTTCCAGAAAGATCTGCGGGGCGATGCGTTCCAGGCGGCAGGCGGCGTCGAACTCCTTGCGGGTGCCGAAGCCGGTATGTGGAAGCAACAGGGGCAGGCCACCAAGGTTTCGTACCTCCACCATGCGGCCAAGCGCGGGGAATAGGCATGCATCAAAGGCCGCCAGCAGAATGACAGGCGGCAAGGGATGGATCACGACCTCTGCGCGGTTCTCGGGCAGCACGGTGACGGCGGCATGCAATTCACCCCGGCGCATCAGCACCAGCTGATCGACGCCGCCGGCCTCCACGGTTTGCACCTGCACGCGCGGG
>Ga0302322_100006739_pt1 | contig 10217 bp, 8 predicted proteins | sample Fen_T0_2_FD_203757 | JGI IMG/M metagenome (GOLD analysis project Ga0302322, IMG submission 203757) | Peat permafrost microbial communities from Stordalen Mire near Abisko, Sweden - Fen_T0_2 | ecosystem: Environmental > Terrestrial > Soil > Wetlands > Permafrost | place: Sweden: Abisko... | reverse complement strand
TCTCGATACCTGGCCGTGCAACGCCCACACCACGGCTGGCGAGGCCCTGTGGGCCGGTGTGCCCGTGGTCACCCGCATCGGCCATACCTTCGCGCAGCGCGTGGCCGCGAGCCTGCTGCACGCCGTGCAACTGGACGAACTGGTGTGCGACGGCGCGCAGAGTTACCACGACCAGGTGCTGGCGCTGCTGCGTGACCCGGCGCGCCGCGCGCAACTGCATGGGCATCTGGTGGCGCAGCGCACACTCAGCCCGCTGTTCGACGGTGCCCTGTTCGCGCGCGACATCGAGGCGCTCTACCAGCGCATGTGGGCGCGCGCTGCGGCCGGGCTCGCGCCCGATCACCTGCCCGCGGCCTGAGCTCACGCCCGCTCCCCTGCGGGCGAGGGTGCAAATGCCGGCATTTGGCCGCGCATATCGGCGCTTAGGTTTTCGTGCTGCTGCTTAACCTGATCGGACCGGGCCACTGTGCCCGACCCCTTTCAGCAAAGGTCCGTCCATGAGTGCGCTCCCCGAGATCAACCTGTGCATCGTCCAGCCGGCCGGTTACGTGCACTCCCTGGGGCTGCTCGACCAGGCCCGCTACTTCCGCCACCAGTTCCGCCGCCTCGGCGCGAGCGTGAGCCTGGCCAAGAACCGCCTGCGCCACGACGCGGTGAACTTCGTATTCGGCGCTCACCTCGGTTTCGACCCGGCCTTGTGCCAGCGCCAGACCTGCATCTTCGTCAACCTCGAACAGCTGGGTGAGGGCGGGGCGAAGGTCTCGCCGGAATACCTGCAGCTGCTGGCCACGTCCGCTGTGGTCGACTACGACGCCGACAACCTGGCCAGCTATGCACAGGACGCGCAGGACGTGCCGCTCGTGCCCTTTCTGTACGCGCCCTACCTCACCCCGGCCGAACCCGTGCCGCTCGAAGAGCGCCCGATCGACCTGCTGTTCTACGGCAGCATGAACGCGCGCCGCCGCGCCTGGCTCGACCGCATCGAGGCCCTCGGCTTCAACATCGCGATGTTCGACGCGCCGCTCTACGGCCCCGAGCGCGACCAGTACATCGCACAGGCGAAAGTGGTACTCAACGTGCCCTTCTACGAGACCAGCCGCTTCGAGCAGGCGCGCGTCTCGCATTGCCTGTCGCTCGGTACGCCGGTGATTTCCGAACGCACCGAACTGAGCAATCCGCACCCGGCCTTCGAGGACACCGTGCTGTTCCTGCAAGGTGATGAGCTGGAGCAGTTCTTCAGCGAGGACTGCGGCACGCCCGAGTTCTACGACACCATGCGCGCCGCGGTGGAACGCTTTCGCAGCGCCGACCCGATCGAGGCCTATGCCGACCTGATGGGCTTTGCCCGCGGTTATGCCGGCGCCCACAAGGAACGACGCGACAACACGGCGTGGCAACCCACGCACATCCGCCTCGGTGCCGGTGACGGCTACCAGAGCGGTTGGCTCAACATCGACGTGAGCGCCGCCGCGCAACCCGATCTGCTGTGCGACCTGTCGCGGCCGCTCGCGCTGCCGGCCACGCTGAGCTCGCCGCTGGCGGGCCCGATCGAACTGCGCGAAGGCAGCGTCGAGCGCATCCACGCCGGCCCGTTGCTCGCACAGGCCGCCGATCTGGACACGCTGATGGCCCAGTGCCTGCGCCTGCTGCAACTCGGTGGCGAGATGGACATCGTGCTGCCCGCCGGCCCCGGGGCCATGCCGGCCGCCGGGCAGCGCGCGTTGGACGAAACCAGCTGGCTGCCGTATGTCGATGCCTTCTGGTCGATCGGCTGGTTCACGCACCGCTTCGAGCTGACCGGGCTGACCTGGCTCGACGCCGAACAACGCTCCTGCCACAAGGAGCGCGCGAACCTGCTGCACCTGCGGCTGCGCAAGACCGAGACGACGCTGCAGGAGCGCACCGCCGCGCGCACGCTGCAGACCGACTTCGGCGGCGTGCCCGACGACCTGCCCGCGGTGTATTGCGAAGCGCCGCCGCTCTGGGCCCGTGCCCACGCTGCGTCGGACCCTCAACTTCACGCCGTGAGCGCGTAGAGCATCGTGAGCAACAACTACTACGACGGACTGAACCTCAAGCTGCTGGCTGCGATCCCGCCGGGCGCCAAGCGTGTGCTCGAACTCGGCTGCGCCAATGGCCGGCTCGGCCAGCGCTTCAAGGAAAGCCACCCGCACACCGAATGGTGGGGTGTGGACCTGTCTGCGGAGGCTGCGGCCACCGCCGCGCCGCACCTGGACCGCGTCTTCACGCTCGACCTCGACAGCGCCGATCTCTCGGTGCTCGGCCGTGGTTTCGACGTGATCGTGATCGGTGACCTGCTCGAGCACCTGCGCCGCCCGCAGGCCGTGCTCGAGGCGCTCTACGACCTCAGCGCTGCGGGCGCACAGATCGTCTGCTGCCTGCCGAACATGGCGCATGTCTCGGTGATCGAACGGTTGATCGCGGGCGACATCAGCTACGACCCGGTGGGGCTGCTGGATCAGACGCACGTCCGCTTCTTCTCGCCCGGCTCGGCCTTCAAGACCTTTCTGGATGCGGGCTGGTTGCCGCACCTGCACGACGAGTACCGGGTCGAGCTGCCGCAGACGCAATTCGCCGCACGCCTGGTCGATGCGGCGATGGCGCTCGGCCTGCCACGCGACACCGCGCTGCGCAACATGGGCCTGTACCAGATGGTCCTGGTCTGCCGCAAGTGGCCGATGCAGGCCTTGGCCCAAGCCGGGACGTCCGTGCCCTTCTCGGTCATCGTGCCGGTGAACCGGCCCTGGCAGTACGAACTGAACATCGCGCGTTCGCCGGGCTTGCAGGAAGTGCAGGCCGAGGTGATCGCCGTGCAGGGCGCCAGCAGCGCGGCCGAGGCCTACCGCATGGGCGCCTCGCGCGCCAAACACGCCTGGCGCGTGATGGCGCACCAGGACGTCTACTTCCCGGTCGGCACCGGCTTTGCGCTCGCGCAGCAACTCGGTGCGATCGATGCCGCGGGCATGCAGCAACTGCCGATCGGTTTTGCCGGCATCGACGGTTTGGGCACGAAGCCCGGCGCCCACGCGGGCATGGTGATCGACCGGCGCGCGCTGTTCTGGCACGAGCGCTCCACCGGCGCGGTCTCGCTCGACGAACTGGCGATCTGCCTGCACCGCGACAGCGCGGTCACGATCGATCCCACGCTCGGCTGGCACGTCTGGGCGACCGATCTGTGCCTTCAGGCACAGGCGCTCGCCGGCCGGCCGATCGCGCAGATCCTGCAGGTGCCGCTGTTCCACAACTCGGTGGGTGAGTACAAGGTGCCCGCGGAGTTCAACGACAGTGCGCAGCGCCTGCTGCGCAAGTACCCGCAACTTTCCATGATCCCCACGCTGTGCGGCGAGCTGACTCGCCAGACCGCGGCCGTGGCCTGAACACCTATTCAAGAAGGAAAACACCATGTCCGCAGTTCCCAACACGTTCGACGCGATGAAGGCCTTCAAGACCGGCGCCTGGACCTCTACCGACCGCGCGCGCAGCTACGACGCGAGCACGAATTCGAAGACCGATTTCACGAGCTTCCTGACCGATGAATACATCGGCCAGCTGACACGCCGCATCGCCCCGTGCAGCCGCGTGCTCGACCTGGGCTGCGGCACCGGCGTGCTCATCAAGTCGCTTGCCGCGCTCGGTTTCGATGCCCACGGCGTGGACATCAGCCAAGCCATGCTCGACAAGATTCGGCCCGAATCCGAAGGCGACCGCATCACCCTGCAGCAGGGCGATGTGTACGCGCTGCCCTATGCCGACGCGAGCTTTGCCGGTGTCACCACACGCTGGGTGATTCCGCACTTTCGCGACTGGCCGGTGATCGTGAAGGAGGCGGCGCGGGTGCTGCAACCCGGTGGCACCATGGTGTTCGACCACACCAGCCGCAGCAACTACGAGCTGGCCACGCGCAACGGCGTGCTCGACCACGCGAAGTTCGGCTACGACAACCGTGTGCACGGCGGCGACAAGACGATGTTCTATGCCTCCGCCTCGATCGACGAATTGCAGCTCGCCGCCGACGCGGCCGGGCTCGACCTGGTGGACGTGGCGCCGCTCGGCTTCTTCCGCCAGAACGCGGTGATCGCCTCGGCGCTCGGCGGCGACGGTTTCCTCGACTACAAGGCCAGCTTCGACGCCTTCTACCGCGACCCCGGCGCGCGCGCCTTCATCCAGTGGTTCGAGCGCCACGTGGCCGCGGCCCTGCCTTTCGAGATGACGAATGGCATGGCGGTGGTGATGCAGAAACGCGGTTGAGGACGGGACGCGGCTGGGTGCCCCTCAAGAACTGGACAGAAGGGCCGACAACCGTTCTGACAACGCAACTCCAGGAGAAATGAAATGCGACTTGCCCGTTTGAACCATGCACTCGGCTTCGGCCTTGCCATTGCCCTTGCGTGCGCAAGCGCTGGCGCGTACGCCGAAGGTACCGAGAACACGCTGAAGATCGGATATGCGCACATCGGGTTCAACACCAAGTCCGGAGACCTCACCGGCCCGGCCGGAACCACCCCTCCGGGCGTTCGGGCCGATCTGAACAATGCGGCCACCTTGGCCTTGGTCTACGAGCGAAACCTCTCGGGCCCGTGGTCGGTCGTGCTGCAAGCGGGAACCCCGCCCGTCGTCAAGTTCGTCGGCGCAGGCAACGGCGCCGCGCTGGGCCAGGTCGGCACGGCCCGGGCCTGGTTCCCCGCCGTGCTGGCTCACTACACCTTCGACGGCCCATGGGGCACGCAGCCCTACATCGGTGCCGGCGTGAACTACACCTTCTACACCGACGGGCAGGTGAGCCCTGCCTACACCGGCGCGTTCGGCGGGACCAGCAGCACGTCAAGCCTCAAGAGTTCGTGGGGCCATGTCTTGAAGATCGGGATGGGATTCCCGCTGAGCAAGAACTGGGTCATCGATGCGGCCTACTCGCGCTACGGCATCCGTACGACGGCCACGATCACCACGGCCACGCCAGGATTTGGCGACATTGCCCGTACCGTTGATGTCAGGTCAGATCCTGACGTGGTCGGGCTGATGCTGGGGTACAGGTTCTGACGCAGATGTTCCCCACGATGCCGAGCGCCTGTTGGCTCCATCGTCAGATTCGATACGCATCGATCTTCGTCCTGAAACCGTGATTTTCTCTCGATAGGCGCGCACCCGCCCGGGTGATGTCGAGGGTTGAGTGAACACGTCAGCGCCACGGACGAATGTCTCAGCCTCGGACTCGCGAAAGTGCCGATCCCGTGAGCCAGTTTGCACTTGGGACGGTAAGGAAGTCTGGCTGGATGCCGAAAACCCATCATGAAGCTGCGGCCGCAACCGCGTGCATAGCTCCGAGGGGAAACAAGATGAGCGGCATTCCCGACGACAGCAAGTCGGCATCACACGCAAAGAAGATCTTGATCGTCGAAGACAGCTTCGCCAATCGCGACATGCTGACCCGGCGGCTGCAACGCCGTGGCTTCACGGTCTGCAGCGCCGCGGATGGCTCGACCGGCGTCGCCATGTCGGTTTCGGAAATGCCCGACCTCATCCTGATGGATGTGGCGTTGGGCGAGATGGACGGTTGGCAGGCCACACGGCTCATCAAGGCCGACGCCAGGACAGCACGGATCCCCGTCATCGCATTGACGGCGCACGCACTGGCGAGCGACCGGGAGAAGAGTGTCGAGGTGGGCTGCGGCGACTTCGACACCAAGCCGGTCGATCTGACCCGGCTGCTGGGGAAGATTGAGCGCTGTCTGACGAGCGCGGCTGCAGGGCAGACCCCGTTGAACATTGATCGCAACCTTGCTCGTCTTGAGCACATCGAAGGAGTGGAGTGCTATGTCGAGGATTGATCTCGCTAAGGCCCTGGCGGGCAGCGTACGTGACTTTCGCGAGCTTCAGGGCCAAGACCTGATGGCGCGCGTCGAACCCTTCCATCAATGGCAGGAACTGCGCCGTCAGCACCACCTGTGGCCCTACTCGAAATCGACGCAGAAGGCACCGCTGTCGGTCTGCACGGCCGCCGACGACAGCGGGCAGACCTTCACCGGCCTGAACTTCGCCACCCAGGACTACCTGGGCCTGTCGTCGGATGCGGAGATCAAGGCCGTCGCCAAGGCGGTGATCGATGAGTACGGGGTGCACAGCGCCGGCTCGTCGGCGCTGGCCGGGAACACCAAGTACTCGCTGCGGCTGGAGGAGACGATCTCCCGATTCCTCCAGCTCGATCACACCGTGCTCTATCCGACGGGCTGGGCCGCCGGGTACGGGGTCATCAAGGGCCTGGTCCGGCCGGCCGACCACATCGTGATGGACGGTCTGTCGCACGCCTGCCTGCAGGAGGGCGCCTACTCGGCGACGGCCAACGTCCACCTGCACGGCCACCTGAATCTCGTGTCGGTTCGCCGTCACCTGAAGCGGATCCGCGACAAGGACGCGAGCAACGGCATCCTCGTGGTGACGGAAAGCCTGTTCTCGATGGATTCGGACACGCCGGACCTGGGGGCCTTGCAGGACCTGTGCCGCGAGTACGGGGCGACGCTGTTGGTCGACGTCGCGCATGACCTGGGTGCGATGGGGCCGGGCGGCCGGGGCCTGATCGGCGAGCAGGGCTTGCTGGGCAAGCTCGACATCGTCATGGGCAGCTTCTCGAAGACCTTCGGCTCCAACGGTGGTTTCGTGGCCTGCAATTCGGCGGCGGTGAAGCAGTACCTCAAGTACTACGGCTCCTCGGCGACCTTCTCGAACGCAATGTCGCCGGTGCAGGCCGCCACCGTCACCAAGGCCTTCGAGATCGTCCAGTCCGACAAGGGCCAACAGCTGCGCTCGGTGCTGATGGAGCGGATCAACCAGGTGCGCAGCGCGTTGTCGGCCGAAGGCCTGCAGACGATGGGCAACCCTTCGCCGATCGTTCCGGTCCGTGTGGGAGACGAAGCGCTGGCGCGCCTCATGAGCCGACGCTTGCCGGCGCTGGAGGTCATCGCCAACCTGGTCGAGTATCCGGCCGTCGCGAAGGGCGACGCTCGCCTGCGACTCCAGATGATGCCGACCCACAGCCGCGCCGACGTGCTTGCCGTGGCGTCGCGGCTGCGTGAGGCGATCGACCACGCGCAGATCGAATACGTGCGCCACCGGGCCGCCCTCAGCAACGCCTCCCGGCCGGCCGTTGCCCCTGCGCCTGCCGTCGATTCCTTCGTCGATTCGATGATGGGCTGACATCGTGGGTCTGACCGATCGCCTCGTCCCAGCCGTCGATTGGTTCATCCCGGCCGGCCTGCGAGAGACCACCGCGTCTCTCTGGCAGGCGCGCATCTTCGTCATCAGCCACTTCCTGGGGCCGTTCAGCGCCGTCGCGATCCTGGGCTACCTCTACCACGTGCTGGATGCGCACGATTGGGTCTTCTGGACGCTGTGCGTCTTGTGCGGCTCGTTCTGGCTGTTGCCCTTCGCACTTCGCCGGGCGGGCCACCTGTTCAGGCCGGCCTTCTATTCGTTCTGCGCCCTGACCGCCATCAGCGTCTTCGGGTCCTTCTTCTACGGCGGGGTGAGCTCACCCTTCCTGCCGTGGTTCCTGACAGCGCAGATGCTCGGCTTCTTCTATCTGAGCGATCGGCCGCGTCTGGTACTCGGATGCATCGGCGTGAGCCTGGCGGCGTTTGCTGCGGCCTATCTGCTGACCGGATCGTTTCCGCATCGGGTGCCGATCCAGCAGCTGTCCACCGTCGGCATGATCTCGGCCTGCGCCGCCACCATCTACAACTCGATGATGGCGATCTACTATGCCCATGTGATGGTCTCGAACTCCGCACTGCAGCGCGAAATCACGAAGCATGTCGAGACGCAGGTCAAGCTCAATGCCGCCAAGCACGAGGCCGAACGCGCCAACGACGCCAAGGCCGTCTTCCTGGCGAAGATGAGTCACCAGCTCCGCACACCGCTCAACGCCATCATCGGCTACAGCGAGATCCTGCTCGAGGATGCCGAGATGAGCGAGCCGGTAGTCGACGCCGAGGAGCTGCGGTCCATCAACAACGCGGGCCGCCACCTGTTGTCGCTGGTCTCGGACGTGCTCGACATGCCGAAGATCGATTCGGACGAAATCGACATCAGCCCGGGGCCGGTCGATCTCGACCTCTGCCTCGAGCAGGTGTCCGCCACGTGCCGGCACCTGATCTCGCAGAACGGGAACACGTTCGCGCTCGACAAGCATGACGAGCTGGGCATGATCCAGACCGACGAGACCCGCTTGCGTCAGATTCTGATCAACCTTCTCGGCAATGCCGGCAAGTTCACCCGCAACGGCGCGGTGGTGCTGCGCGCGAGGCGGCTGGCGCATGGCGACCGCGAACAGGTCCTGATCTCGGTGAAGGACACCGGAGTCGGCATGTCGTCGGAAGCCATCCCGAACCTCTTCAAGGATTTCAGCCAGCTCGAACCCGACACGTTCAAGGGAACCGGATTGGGCCTCGCGGTGAGCCAGCGGCTCGCGCGACTGCTCGACGGCGACATCTCGGTCGAAAGCCGGCCCGGTCGCGGATCTGAATTCACCCTGCGACTGCCAGCCGCCGCGCTGGCGGACGCTGTCGCGGCCTGACCCCTGTCGATACGAACGGATGATGGCGATGGGACCGAGACTCAAACAGTTCGTCGAGCGGCTGAACGCAGCGGTCGATTGGTTCGTCCCTGCAGAACTGAAAAAATCGCCCGACACGCTGCAGGCCGTGCGGATGTTCCTGTTCAGCCACCTGTTCGGCCCGATTCTCGGCCACACGATCACCCTCTCCATGCTGTATCTGCGGGGGGGCGCCGACGCTGCGTGGTGGGTGCTTTTCGGGGCCGTCACGGCGTTCTGGCCACTTGCTTTCGTCCTGCGGCTGACGGGCTGGTATGTACCGCTCTCGCTGCTGTCGATCCAGAACCTGATGTTCTGCATCTTCTGGGGCTGCTATCAATACGGTGGCATCAGCTCGCCAATCATGCCGTGGCTGGTGACGGTTCCGCTGCTCGGTTTCTTCTACCTCCCCGGGCGCTCGACGCGGATCGCCGTCGTGCTGCAGATTGTCGCCAACCTGGCGCTGTTCTACGGCGTATACGTCGTGTTCGGTTTTCCCGCGACGGTCGCCCCCGATGGCTTGGTCATCCTCGGCCTGATATCGACCTTCTCCGCAAGCGCGTATGTCTCGATGATGGCGCTCTACTTCGCCAGCATCGTGTATTCGCAGGGCGAGCTCGAACGGGAGATCGGGCACCATCAGGCCACGGAACGGCGCCTGCGCGACGCGGCCGCCCAGGCCCGGCGTGCGCTGGCGGCGAAGTCCGACTTCCTGGCCAAGATGAGCCACGAACTGAAGAACCCCCTCAACGCCGTGATCGGCTACAGCGAGATCCTCATCGAGGACAGCGACGAGACGAACGTTCAGAAGCGCCAGGACCTGGACACGATCCGAAGCGCCGGTCATCGGCTGCTCGGGCTGATCGACACCCTCCTCGAGCTGTCGAGGCTCGAAGCAGGCAAGGCCGAGCTCCGCGTCGAGGAATTCGATCTCGCCGACTTCATCGAGAAGATGGTGTCGCTGTCACGCCCGTCGATCGTCGCCGGCGGGAACGAACTGATCGTGCAGGCGCTTCCCCTCGGGCGGATGAGCTGCGACGCGCAGAAGCTGGAGCGCGTTGTCGAAGGCCTCTTGAGCAATGCCGCGAAGTTCACGCAAAACGGGCGGATCACCGTCTCGGCCTCGATTCAGTTCGGCACCTGCACGGTGTCGATCGAGGACACCGGCGTCGGGATCGGACAGGACCGAATGGAGAATCTCTTCGAGACGATGGGCACTTCCGATCGGGAAACCTCGAGCAAGTACGACGATGAAGTCAGGCTCGGACTTCCGCTGGCCTATCGCTACTGCCGGCTGATGGGCGGCAATCTGGCGGTCGAAAGCCAGCTGGGCCAGGGTTCCACGGTCATCGTCAGCCTGCCGCAACAGCCGCGCGGTGTCGATGAGCAGGCCGATGCCGGCTTCGAAGGCCTGAGGCTTGCCGCATGACACTGCAAACATTGGGGCGACCGCAGATGAACACCAGTCCGACAGTCCTGCGTCGAAGCTTCGAGCCGGCGCCGATCGATCCGCCACAACCCGAGACGCCCATCCCGACTGACGCGGGAAAGAGACGGCTGCTCATCGTCGACGACATCCGCGAAAACCGCGAGATCCTCAGGCGTCGTTTCG
>Ga0302322_100006738_pt1 | contig 10217 bp, 10 predicted proteins | sample Fen_T0_2_FD_203757 | JGI IMG/M metagenome (GOLD analysis project Ga0302322, IMG submission 203757) | Peat permafrost microbial communities from Stordalen Mire near Abisko, Sweden - Fen_T0_2 | ecosystem: Environmental > Terrestrial > Soil > Wetlands > Permafrost | place: Sweden: Abisko... | reverse complement strand
GACCAGCTCGAGCAGGCGGTGCGCCGCGGCGACCGCCACGTCGGCCGACTCGGCGAGCGAGGGGCGGCCGATGACGGCGGTGACCCGGGTGTTGCCGGCGAGCAGGGTGCGGGCGTGGAAGAAGGCGGTGGGGTCGACGCCCTCGGGGGCGGTGCCGGAGCCGAAGAGCGCGGCCACCACGTCGGCGGCCTCACCGGGGCGCACCCGAAGCGAGGAGTCGGCCAGCGGGGTGAGCCCCGTGTCGGTGGCGGCGAGCTCGATGATCTTCACGCCGTCCTCGACGGCGGCGTGGCGCAGCCGGAGGAAGAGCACGGGCAGCTCTTCCTTGATGTCGGGCGCGTAGACCACCACGGTGCCGCCCGGGGCGCACACCTCGTCGATGGTGGCGCGGGGCAGGCCGAGCACGAAGGCGGCGGGCAGGCCGTCGTCGAGCTGGGCGTCGACGTTGTCGGTGCCGATGACGCCCTTGGCGAGCTTGGCCCAGGCGTAGGCGTCCTCGTTGGCGAGGCGGGCGCCGCCGATGATGCCGACGCCGGTGGGGCCGGAGCGGTCGAGGCCGCCCTTGATGGCGGTGGCGGCGGTCTTGAGCGCGTAGGACCACTTGGCGGGCGCCAGGTCCTGGCCTGCGTCGGTGCGCAGCAGCGGCTCGGTGAGCCGGCCGTCGTCGTTGACGTACTCGAAGTCGAAGCGACCCTTGTCGCACAGCCACGACCAGTTGACCGGGTCGGAGTCGACGCCGGAGTAGCGCAGCACCTCGTCGCGGGAGGAGTCGATGACCACGCGGCAGCCCACCGAGCACGAGGTGCAGGTGGACTCGACCTGGTCGAGGTCCCACGGGCGCGCCTTGAAGCGGAAGGGCTTGGCGGTGAGCGCACCCACCGGGCAGATCTGCACGGTGTTGCCGCTGAAGTACGAGGCGAAGGGGTGGTCGGGGAAGGTGTTGACCTGGCTGTCGTTGCCCCGGTCCTGGAAGTGGATGAAGGGGTCGCCGGCCACGTCCTTGGCGAACCGCGTGCAGCGGTCGCAGAGGATGCAGCGCTCACGGTCGAGGAAGACCGTCTGGCTGATCGGGATGGGCTTCTCGAGGTGGCGCTTCTCCTCGATGAAGCGGCTCTCGCCCGGCCCGTACGACATCGTCTGGTCCTGCAGGGGGCACTCGCCGCCCTTGTCGCAGACCGGGCAGTCGAGCGGGTGGTTCACCAGCAGGAACTCGAGGACGCCGTCCTGCGCCTTCTTCGACACCGGGGACTCGGTCTCGACGCTCATGCCGTCGGTGCACTCGATCATGCACGAGGGCTGCAGCGCCGGGCCGCGGCCGGTGTCGATCTCGACCAGGCACATGCGGCACATGCCCACCGGCTTCATGCGGTGGTGGTAGCAGAAGCGCGGGATGTAGACGCCGTTGCGCTCGGCCGCGTCGATGACGAGCTCGCCCTTGGCGGCCTCGATGGCCGTGCCGTTCACGGTGACCGTGACGGTGCTGACCTCGTCGCGTGCGGGGGCCGTGTCGGTCATTCTGCGGACCCTCCGGTGGCGGCGGCCGCGACGGGCGGCGACAGGTAGGCCGCGCCGTTGATGGCGACCGTGGTGCTGAAGGGCGCGTTCACGTAGCGCTCGTACTCCTCGGGGAACCGCTTGATGGTGCCCACGATCGACGGGGTGGCGGACTGGCCCAGCGGGCAGATGGTGGTCTGCTTCGGCGGCCAGAGCAGGCCGGGGCTGATGTTGTCGCAGACGTCGAGCAGCAGGTCGATGTCCTCGGGACGGCCGTGGCCGTCGATGATGCGGTCGAGGATGCGCTCGAGCCAGGTGGTGCCCTCGCGGCACGGCGTGCACTTGCCACACGACTCGCGGGCGAAGAAGCGCACCAGGTTGCGGGTGGCCTTGACCATGTCGGTGGTCTCGTCCATCACCACGATGGCACCGGAGCCGAGCATGGAGCCGGCCTTGCCGACGACCCCGGCCTCGAGCGGCAGGTCGAGGTGCTCCTCGTAGAACAGCGGTGCCGAGGCCCCGCCGGGGATGAACGCCTTGAGGGCGTGGTCGCCCCGGATGCCGCCCGCGTAGATGGGGGCGTAGAGCAGGTCGCGGAAGGTGGTGACGCCGAACTCGACCTCGTAGACGCCGGGCTTCTTGACGTGGCCCGACACCGCGAACATGCGCGTGCCCCGGGAGTTCTCGGCGCCGAGCGCGTGGAACGCCTCGGCACCGTGCTGCATCAGCCACGGCAGGTTGGCGAGCGTCTCGACGTTGTTCACGACGGTGGGCTGGAGGTAGACGCCCTTGGCGGCGGGGAAGAACGGCGGCTTGAGGCGCGGCATGCCGCGGTTGCCCTCGAGGCTCTCGATGAGCGCCGTCTCCTCGCCCACGATGTAGGCGCCGGCACCCCAGTGCAGGACGATGTCGATGCTGTAGTCGGAGCCGAGGATGTTCTTGCCGACGTAACCCGCGGCGTAGGCCTCGTTGAGCGCCTCGCCGAGCCGCTCGTGCGCCAGGGCCATCTCGCCACGGCAGTAGAGGAACGCCTGGGAGCAGCCGATGGCGTAGCAGGCGATGAGGATGCCCTCGATCAGCTGGTGCGGATCGCTCTCCATGAGGATGCGGTCCTTGTAGGTGCCCGGCTCGGACTCGTCGCCGTTGACCACGAGGTAGCGCGGGAACACGCCCGGGGGGCAGAAGCCCCACTTGACGCCCGCGGGGAAGCCGGCGCCGCCGCGGCCGAGGAGGCTGGCGGCCTTCACCTCGTCGGTGATGGATTGGGGCGCCCGCTGCAGCGCGGCGCGCAGGCCCTTGTACCCGTCGGTGGCCTCGTAGCGGGCGATGGTGTGGGCGTCGTCGTGGGCGGCGAGGCGGCCGGTGACGATCTTGGGAGCGTCGGTGATGGTCATCAGCCCTTGGCCTCCGGGGCATCGGCGTTGCGGCTGAGCCACACCGGCTCCACGTTCACGTCGACGGCGGCCGGGCCGGCGGCGCGGTCGGTGGGGATGTGCTGGCGCGTGCTGCGGCGGGCGAGGGTGCCGTGCGGCGGGATCTCGTCGTCGAGCTTGCCGGCGCGCAGGTCGGCGACGAGCTGGTCGAACGCCTCGTTGGCGACCTTGTAGCGGTAGCGGTAGTTCACCTGGAGGCACGGGGCCTCGGTGCAGGCGGCCTGGCACTCGGCCTCTTCGAGGGTGATCTTGCCGTCGGCGGTGGTGCCGCCGGCCTTGACGCCCAGCGACTGCTCGGCGTGCTCGAGCAGCTCGTCGGCGCCGAGCAGGTGGCAGGAGATGCCGTGGCAGATGTTCACCAGGTAGGGCCCGACGGGCTCACGCTTGAACATCTCGTAGAACGAGCAGGTGCCGAGCACCTCGGCGGGCGTGCAGCCCACGAGCTCGGCGAGGTGCTCCATGGCGTCGTCGGTGACCCAGCCGTCCTGCTCCTGGGCCAGGTGCAGCAACGGGATGAGCGCCGACTTCGGGCGCGGGTAGCGACCGATGATCTCCTTGGCGAGTTCGATGTTGTCGGGGTTCAATCGAGGCACAGGGCTCGAACCTCATCGCAGAAGGGCAGGCGCGCGCAAAACGAGGGCGCCGACACGCGCGCGTGCGCCGGGAGGTGGGCGGGGAAGCTCATCGGCTCCGGCCCGGGCGGCGGGTCTCGACCGGGATGACGGCCGGGCGGGGCGCGGGCCTCAGGCCCAGCAACCGTGCCAGTTGGTCGAGGGCGTCGCCGATGAGGCTCAGGAGCGTGGCGATCGGGGTCACCGGTCGACCTCGCCGAGGATGGGGTCGACCGAGGAGATCACGGCGACCGCGTCGGCGATGACGCCGCGGTGCATCATGTGCGGCAGGCACTGCAGGTGGATGTAGCTCGGCGGCCGCGTGCGCATGCGCCACGGCTTGCCGGTGCCGTCGGACACCATGTAGCACCCCAGCTCGCCACGGGGGGACTCGATGCCCACGTAGGCCTCGCCCTCGGGCACCTTGATGCCCTCGGTGAAGAGCTTGAAGTGGTGGATGAGCGCTTCCATCGACTCGTCGATGCGGGCCCGCGGCGGGGGCGTGACCTTCTTGTCCTGCACGCGGTAGTCGCCGTGGGGCATGCGCTTCATGACCTGGCGGCAGATGCGGATCGACTCGCGGATCTCGTTGAGGCGGATGGCGTAGCGGTCGAAGCAGTCGCCGTACTGGCCGACGATGACGTCGAAGTCGACCTGGTCGTAGGCGAGGTAGGGCATGTCCTTGCGGAGGTCCCACGCGTAGCCCGTGGAGCGCAGGATGGGGCCGGTGACCCCGAGGGCCAGCGCCTCCTCGGTGGTGATGGTGCCGACGCCCTGCAGCCGCTCCTGCCAGATCGGCTGGTTGGTCATCAGGATGTCGTACTCCTCGAGGCGCCGCTCGGTGTTGTCGAGGATGGTGGTGAGGCGCGCCTCCCACCCGTCGGGGAGGTCGGCCGCGGTGCCGCCCACGCGGATGAAGTTGTGGTTCATGCGGAGGCCGGTGACCATCTCCATGAACCGCAGCAGCTCCTCGCGCTCGCGGAAGCCGTAGAGCATCATCGAGATCGCCGCGATGTCCATGCCGTTGGTGGCGAGGAAGGTGACGTGGCTGATGATCCGGCCGACTTCGGCGAGCAGCATGCGGATCCACACGGCCCGCTCGGGCAGCTCCACCCCGAGCAGCTTCTCGGCCGCCAGGCAGTAGGCCATCTCGTTGGAGATGGGGGCCAGGTAGTCCATGCGCGTGTTGTTGGTGGCGCCCTGGACGTAGGTGAGCTCCTCGCCCGTCTTCTCCATGCCGGTGTGGAGGTAGCCCACGACCGGCTTGACGCGGATGACGGTCTCACCGTCGAGCTCGATCATGAGGCGCAGCACGCCGTGGGTGCTGGGGTGCTGCGGGCCCATGTTGAGGATGGTGGTCTGGGCGTCGTCCTCGCGGTCGGCCAGCACCGCGGCGTCGGCCTCGGACAGGCGCAGCACCGACCCGACCTCGCGCAGCACCTCGACGCCGCCGGCGACCTGGCGCGGCAGCATCTCCTGGGCGCCTTCGGACGTGAAGTCGCTGATTCCCTTGTCGATGACGGTCACGGGCGGACCTCCTGCTGACTCATCGCGACGGTGCTCCCTTGAACTGCACCGGGATGCGACCGACGGCGTAGTCCTTGCGGAGCGGGTGGCCCTCCCAGTCCTCGGGCATGAGCACCCGGGTGAGGTCGGGGTGGCCGGTGAAGGTGATGCCGAACATGTCGAACACCTCGCGCTCCATGGCCTCGGTGCCGGGGTGGAGCGTGAAGAGGGTGTCGACGGTGGTGTCGGACTCGGGGACCTGCACCCGCAAGCGGATGCGCTCGGCCCGCTGGTGCGAGATGAGGGTGACGACCAGCTCGAAGCGCTCGGGGGTGATCGACTCGGGCAGCTCCCGCGGTGAGGGGTACCCGAGGTAGTCGACGGCGGTCACGTCGAGGCACTGCAGGTACGAGTCGTCGCGCAGCTTGGCAACCGTGTCGGTGAGCTGCTCGCGCGCCACGTGGAGCACCTTCTGCCCGCGGCTGTAGCTGACCGGGGCGCCGTGCAGCTCCTCGGGTGCGGGCGTGGCGTCGATCGCGGCCTCGTCGGCGGTGTCGACCGCCGGGGTCTCGTCGGCCATGCCCTAGCTCCGGGCACCGGCGAGCGTCACCGGTGTCTCGTGCTCGTGCGGCTGGGCCTCGATGACCACGCCGGCCCCGCCCTTGTTGGCGGCGCGGCGGCTGAGGATGTGGTCGGACTGGATGAGCCCGTGCAGCGTCATGATCGAGTGGATGAGCGTCTCGGGGCTGGGCGGGCAGCCCGGCGCGTACACGTCGACGGGGACGACCTGGTCGACACCCTGGACGATGGCGTAGTTGTTGAACATGCCGCCGGTGGAGGCGCACACGCCCATGGAGATGACCCACTTGGGCTCGGCCATCTGGTCGTAGACCTGACGCAGCACCGGGGCCATCTTCTGCGAGACCCGGCCGGCGACGATCATCAGGTCGGCCTGGCGCGGGGAGGCCCGGAAGACCTCCATGCCGAAGCGGGCGAGGTCGTAGTGCGGGCCGCCGGCACCCATCATCTCGATGGCGCAGCAGGCCAGGCCGAAGGTGGCGCCCCAGTTGGAGCGGAAGCGGGCCCAGCGCACCAGGTCCTCGAGCTTGGCGGTGAGGAAGTTCTCCTCGAGGCCGGCGAAGCCCTCGTTCTTGACGTTCTCGATGAGGCCCATCAGGCGGCTGCCTCCTCGTGGGCGTCGCGCGGGTCGCGGCCCTCGAGCCCGACGCGCCGGATGGTGCTGGCGGCCGTGCGGGACGGGCTGCGCTGCGGCTCGACGTCGGCCTTCTTGAGCGGGCCCCAGTCGAGCGCGCCGTGGGCGATGAGGAAGACCAGGCAGGAGACGACCGCGATCGAGAAGACGACCATCTCGACGAGCCCGAAGGCACCGAGCGCCTGGTAGTTCACGACGTAGGGGTAGAGGAAGATGACTTCCACGTCGAACACGATGAAGATCATCGCCACCAGGTAGAAGCGCACCGGGAAGCGCTCCGGCGGCTGCTGGCTCGGGATGATGCCGCATTCGTACGGCGCCGACTTCTCGGGGGACGACCGCTTCGGGGCCAGGATGCCGGAGGCGATGAAGCTGCCGGCCGCGAACAGCGCGGCCAGCACGATCATGAAGACGATGGGCAGGTACTGAGCCATCGGGTCACGCTCCCTTGGCGCTCGCGGCCGCGGCGCGGGCGGCCATGGCGGCCTTGTCGCGGCGGTGGAGCTGGTAGGCGAGGATCGAGAAGATCACCAGGCTGAAGAAGAACAGCGCGGTGCCGGGCAGGCGGGTGGCGCCGTTGTTGCGCACCATGATGACGTTGACCACCGGTTGCGCCGGGTCGATCTGCGGCGTGGGCGGTGGCTGGCCCGGGAGGATGGTCTGCGGCAGCGTGAGGTAGGCCTGCTGCACGGCGTAGTGGGTGGGGTTGTTGCCCGTGAGCCACATGCCGAGCTTCTCGGCGCGGTACGCGATGCGGCCCACGATGGAGTCGTTGGTGCGCGCGGGCTTGCCGCCCTTGTCGAAGATGGCGCCGAGCACGAAGCCGTCGGCCTTGAGCGGGGTGCCCACGCCGTTGGCGATGAGGTAGGTGGTGGCCGTGGCCCCGGCGTCGCCCGAGATGGCGTTCGAGGTGGACACGATGCGCCAGCCGTTGAGCTTGTCGCTCAGCTCGGTGGCGATCTCCGGGTTGGCGGCCACCACGTCGCCCAGCGTCGGCGTCTTCGGCTGCGCGGCGAGCGCGGCGTGCACCTTGGGGTCGGTCTTGAGGTAGCTGGCCGGCGTCGGCAGGGTGCCCGGTTGCGGCACGTTGTGCGCCACCGCGTGCAGCGCGTTGGGCGTGTCGGTGCTGACCTCGATGACCCGCCAGGCCGGGGCGGGCCCCTTGAAGCCGATGCCGAAGATCACCCAGAACAGGAACATGAGGGTGAGCCAGCCGAACAGGCCGGTGACCGCCAGGTGGAAGCCGAGGCGCGCACCGTTGTTGGTGATGAGGAGCAGCAGCGGGGTGCCGCACAGCACCGCGACGGCGATGGCGACGTCGAGGACGCCGCGGATGCCCGGGTTCCAGGAGAGGGCCAAGAGCGCGTGGAACATGGCTTCAGTTGCTCCTGTGGGGGTGGCGAGGCGTGCTGGTGGGGCTCATCCGAGGCCTCGCTCGTAGGCGACGATCTGGCGCACCTGCTCGCGGGTCATCATGCCCGAGCCCGGATCGCCCTGGTCGGTCTTGGGGACGTTGGGCTGGCTCGCGGCGGGGTCGGTGTCGGGGTTGTACGCCGGCTTCTGGCAGAACGCCGGCATGCGGCCGCTGCCCTGTCCGTGGACGCCGTACTGCTTGCCCTGCTCGGAGCCCTGGCACACGAAGTCGATCTGCTGGTTCACGCCCAGCACCGCACCCGGGAACTGCTGCGTGACCGCGCTGAGGTTGGGGCCGAAGGCACCCGAGCCGTCGTTGGTCTTGTCGCCGTAGGACCAGCCCTGCGTGTGGCAGCGGCCGCACGAGTAGGCGCCACCGGCGAAGTCGGAGTAGTAGCCGAGGTTGAAGAGCGCCTCGCCGTCGGACTTGTACGGGTGGCCGGCCTTGATGGCGGCGGCCTTCTCGAGGGCGAGGCCCTGGACGACCTGGGCCTGCGACGCCTTGGGCGAGATCTGGATGCTCTCGAGGTAGCTGACGAGGTCCTCGATCTGCTGGTCGTCGAGCGAACCACCGCCGAGCACGCCCCACGCCGGCATCGGCGAGAAGGGGCGGCCGTAGACGAGCACGTAGCGGATCTGCGCCCGGTTGTAGCGCAGCGACACGGTGTTGAGCGCCGGGGCCTGCCAGTCGACCTGCCGGAGGAAGCGGCCGTCGGCGTCGGTGAGCGTGTACTTCAGGGCCACGCCGCCCGCGCCGTTGGCGCCGTGGCAGAGCGCGCAGCCCAGGCCCTCGGGGTTCGCCACGGGGTCGTTGTTGCCGAACATGGCCTTGCCCGAGTCGATGAACTTGGTGTTGTAGCCGCGCAGCGCGTTGGCCTGGCGGCTGGGCTCGTTGAGCCAGTACAGCGGCAGGATCACCGAGATCGCGGCGAGCGTCACGAACGCCATGGTGAGCATGCGGTCGAGCCGCTTGGTCTCCATGTCCTGGTCGTTGTAGTAGGGCTTGCGGTTGGGCGCGAGCACGACCTCGGAGCCCACCTCGGACTTGCCCGAGCGGAAGTTGGCGAGGCCGTAGACCACGACGGCGACGGCCACGAGGAAGAGCAGGACGTAGCCGACCGAGGTCTGGACGGTGGTGGCGGCGATGAGGTGCATGGAGGTCATGGTTCCGATCACTCGCCACCGGAGATGCAGTGGGGGCCTTCGGCTTCCTGGCCGGTGGTGTCGGTGCCGATCGGCGGGCCGAGGATGATGGTGCCGGTGTCGGCGGTGAGGACGTTGTTGGCGACGGCGGTGGCGAAGTGGTCGAGGCCACGGGGCGCCGGGCCACCCTTCTTCTCACCGACCTGGTTGTACTGCGAGCCGTGGCACGGGCACTCGAACCACTGCGAGGTGAGGCACGGCGGCACGCGGCAGCCGAGGTGCACGCACTTCTGGTAGAGGACGGTGAAGCCGGCCTCCATGGCGGTGAGCTCCGACGGGGCGTAGACCGTCTTGGCCTTCGGCAGGGCGCTCGAGGGGTAGCGGGTGACGTAGAGCTTGCCCTCGGGGACGTAGTAGAAGCCGTTGCCCTTGGTGATGTTGGCGTCGATGTCGGCGAGCTTGCCGAGCGTGACCTTGGAGCCGAAGCCGCCCGACAGCGACGGCCAGAGGAAGGCGATGAGCCCGGTGGCGAGGCCGCTGAGCGGACCGATGAGCAGCAGGCCGACGATGCCCCGGTTGAGGAACTGGCGGCGGGCCATGCCCGTCTCCATGGCGGTGGGCGGCGTCCACGGCTCGACCTCGGCGCCCCCGGTGGTGGCGAGCTCCTGGGAGGCGGCCTTGCGGGCGTTGCGGTCGCGCGACCTGGTCTCGCCGCTGAGCTTGCCGACCGCCTTGGTGGTGTCGCGCCGGCCCGCGGCGAAGAAGCTGGCCGCGAGGCCGGCAACCACCAGGACGGTGACGACGATGACGATGAGGGCGGTCATGCGAAGAGCCTCACAGGTCGAAGAAGAGGCCGTCCTTCCACGGCAGGGTGAATTGGAACCCCTTGCCACGGAAGACGGCGCCGATGATGCCGAGGACGCCCCAGAACATGAGGAAGATGGTGTAGAAGGACACCGCGAACTTGCGATCCTCTGGACGGGTGCTGGGGTTCTTGTCGAGGTAGGGCAGGACGATGAGGCCGGCGGCGGCCATGCCCGGGCCGAGCACGCCGGCGACCATGGGGTTGAAGTAGGTGAGCAGCTCCTGCAGGCCCACGAAGTACCACGGCGCCTTGGCGGGGTTCGGCGTCTTGTTCGGGTTCGCGAGCTCCTGCAGCGGCGCGTTCATGAAGATCGAGAAGACCGTGACGAAGGTGAACACGCACAGGGCCGCCACGAACTCGACCACGAGCAGGTGCGGCCAGACGTTGACCTTGTCGGTGGGCTGCGTGCGCAGCTCCTGGATGGAGCCCGCGCGGATGACCGAGAGCAGGCGCTCGTCGGCGCCGCCGTCGACGGCGAGGTCGCCGGAGCCGAGGCTGTCGGTGAGGGTGTCGCCCTCCTGGGCCCGGTAGCGGGCGTC
>Ga0302322_100006737_pt1 | contig 10218 bp, 8 predicted proteins | sample Fen_T0_2_FD_203757 | JGI IMG/M metagenome (GOLD analysis project Ga0302322, IMG submission 203757) | Peat permafrost microbial communities from Stordalen Mire near Abisko, Sweden - Fen_T0_2 | ecosystem: Environmental > Terrestrial > Soil > Wetlands > Permafrost | place: Sweden: Abisko... | reverse complement strand
GTCCTCATACATGAAATTCCGCCAGTAGAACGCCGCATATTGGGTCGTAGCGGCGTCGGCGAAAGGCGCCAAGGTCCGTTCGGCCACATGGCCGCGAAACGCTTTCACCAGCCGGTAGGAGGTGGAGTCGATGCTGGCATGACCGTTCCAGGTGCGGACCTGCTCGCGAAGCTCGGCGCGCGCGGCTTTCTGCGCGACGGCGGCGTCATCGAGGCATTCGAGGAGGAATTTCTGCCAGCGCTCCAGGAAAAGCGCGCGGTCGTCGAGCTCGATGGCGAGGAGATCGGCGGGCACGGCTTTCTTCCCGGCGGTGATGAGGGCCTGCAGGCCGTCACGGATCTGGCGCGCGCGCGGGCCGTCGTCGTAGCCGCTGTCGCCGAGCTTGGCGTAGGCCTCGCCGCCGACGGCGCGATTGTTGCCCGTCCACAGGGCGCCCCCGGCCGGGTTGAGCACGACCGGAACGTCCTCCGGCTTCAGCCAGTCGTCCCAATGCCGGTCGCCGTAGGCCCACGAGACGGGCAGCCGGCCGTCGAAGCCGGTGCGGTGCGGAATCTTGCCGAGGATGGTCCAGGCGATGTCGCCGGCGGTGTCCGCAATGAGCATGTTCTCATTGGCGAAGCTGGCCCGGTGCGCGAGCTCGACCGCGGCCGCCGTGGTGGCGACCGTTTCCATTTCAAAAAAGTGCAGGTTGGTCGCCGTGGCGTCGTGCGCCGACCAGCGCAGCGCGAGATAGCGGCCGTCCGTCGGGCCGCCGATGATCGGACCCCACTCGGTCCAGCGGGCGACAAAGGGCACGGGTTTTTCCCCCTTCACGCGGATCTCGTCGGGGCGCTCCTCGATTGGCACCCAACCGCGCGGCGTGCGGTAGTAAAACTGCGCGATGGCCTCGGTCTCCACGAGCACGACGTCCGTCGTGTCCACATAGGCGTTGGTGAAGCCCCATGCGACGCGGCCGTTGCTGCCGACGATCAGGGAGGGCCAGCCCGGCAGCGTGACGCCCACCACCCGGTGCGGGCCGCCGGCGTCCGTCCACTGCAACACCGCCCGATACCAGATGGCCGGCACGCCGAGGTCGAGGTGCATGTCATTCGCGAGCAGCGCGGCGCCGGTGGCGGTGTGCGCCCCGCCCAGGGCAAAGGCGTTGGAGCCCACCACGCGTTTTTGGGCCGGCTCGCCGGCGGAAACGGCGGCGGAACCAGAATCTGATTCCGCAGGCGCCTTGAAACGCAACGCGGGCAGGGGCGGGGGCGTGAAGGTGCTGCCGTCGAGCGCGGCGTCCCACGCGTTGCCGCGCGGCGCGAGAAACTCCACCGCGGACATGCCCACGGCACGACGGAGGGCGTCGCGGTTCAGCTCGAAGGCGCCCTTGTAATCCTGCAGGTCGAACCACATGGCATAGGCGCAGAGCAAAGAATCCTCCTCGCGCCAGCGTTGCGGCGGCGTGCGCAGCACCAGGTATTCCCACGGGGTCTGGGCAAGCGCGGCGAGACCAGCGTTCACGCCCTCGGTGTAGGCCCTGACCAGGGCCTGTTCGGCCGGACTTGCCTGGGCAAGCACCTGGCCGGCTGTCCGGCGAAAGCCGTGCAGACGGGCGCCTTTGTCGAACTCGACCGCGGCCGGACCGAAGATTTCCGCGAGTTCCCCGGCGGCGCGCCGGCGCAACAGGTCCATCTGGAAAAACCGGTCCTGCGCGTGGAGAAATCCGGTGGCGCGGGCGACATCGAGGCGCGTGGCGCCCGTGATGGTCGGCACGCCGAGCGCATCACGCTCCACCTTGACGGGGGCGCCGAGGCCCGCGAGAGAGAGCGCGCCGTCGAGTTGCGGCAGGCTGCCGCGCATCAGCCACCAGCCCCAGCTGAAAGCCGCCGCCACGAGCGCCAGCAGGGCACCCAGCACGGCAAGCAGATAACGCGAACGGTTGCGCAACGGAGCCATGGCGTCACTTCATCCAGGCGGAAGTGCCGACCGGGTCGCGGCCCTCGTCGTATTCATTCAGGTCGAAGAAGGTCTCGATCGGCTTGTCCTCCAGCCCGAACGCCTTGATGCGCTTCTGGAGCGTCTCCGCAGCCTCGTCGCGCCAGCCGCGCTTCATCATGAAGCTGTTCCAGGCGAGGCATTCGTCCTCCGTGCGCGCCCCGCCGCGCTCGAAGCACCAAGCGAGGATTTCCTCGTCGCGGCCGCCGGCCAGCGTGCGGGCCGTCAGGTCGGCATAGGCCACGCGCAGGAAGGTGCAGGCGCGTGCGTCGAAGCCGATGCCCAGGTTGGCGTGATAGTCGGCGGGCAGCTGGCCGGCGGCGTGCAGCCGGATCTTGTCCAGCAGGCGGCCGATGTAGACGAGGCCGCCGGTTTTTTCGTAGTTGCTGCGCAATCCGGGAACAGGGACATGGGCCATGGTGCGGGAATATTCCGGCAATCCCCCGAGGGAATCGAGCAGGAACTACTCGTGCAGGTAGTAGGCGAGGGTGGCGAGCAGCCCGAGCAGGAACGTGGGCGCGTTGATCCAGAGTTGGTGGAACGGCACGGCGTAATGGTGCACGGCCCAGATGACCGCGATGTGTTTCACCGCAATGAGACCCCAGCAGAGGAGGATGAGTTTTTCCACCCGCGGATTTCGCGGCACCCGATGGCGCACCGTCACTTCCGCGACGAACGCGCGGTCGTAATCAGCCGGGGGCCGGCGCATCCGGAGCTGAAAGAAGTCCGCGAACATGCCCGCAAGCTAGCCGGCTTTGGCCAAAAGAAAAGCGCCGGCGCCGGTCTAGGGCAGCGTCTGCAGGCGGATGCGGCGATATTCCATCTGTCCGCGGTCGCCCTCAAGGCCGATGGGACCGGTGGACGGAACTTTCATCGCCTCCTCGAGCACCTCGCCGTTGCAGGTGCAATGCGCGACCCCGGCCTTCACGGTGATCTCGATGTCGTTCCAGTCCTGCGGCCGGTATTTCTGCAGTTTCTTGTAGGGGCCGGCGAGGAGGTAGTCGCGGCACTGGAGCTGCGGCCCTCGGACATAGATGCCGCTGTCCGTGTTGGGCGTGGCGCGGAACTGGAGGCGCAGCACGAAATTCTGCGGGAATTCCTGCGTGGTCCAAAGCTGCTGGATCTTCCGGTAGCCGGTCGGGGTGGTGACGACGAGGCGGCCGTGCAGCGCGACATAGCGGCCGTCGGGCGTGGCGGCCTGACCATTGAAGCTGACGGGCGCGGTCACGATCGGCCACTCGGCGGCATTGGCAGGGTCGCTGGCGGCCCAGCGCTTGGCGGACTTGATGTCAGCCTCGGTCGTGGGCCTGTAGCCCCAGCCGGTGAGGTCACGGCCGTTGAAGAGACTGACGAAACCATTCTCGATGGTGAACTCGTCGTTCTCGGTGTCGAGGAGCCCGCGGGTGGCGAGCACCGGCCGCAGGGCGGCGGCCCACTTGGCATAGCCGGCCGCATTCGGGTGGAGCAGATCGGGGAATTCCTCGATCTTGGCATCACCCTCCGGGCCGGCGAAGAGCGTCCAGGTATCGAGCAGGGTGATCTGGGGCTGGTCCTTTACCACGGCCCGGAGCAGGCGGTTGATCTTCTTGATCGAGTCGGCGGGACGCTTCATCGAGGCGGAACTGGGAAAAACCTCGCACAGCACGACCGGCATCGCGGCGTTGTGCTTTTTCAGCTCGGCCAGCAGGAGCTGGATGTTGGCCACGACGGTCTCCGGCTCGGCTTTTTCCTCCAGGTCGTTGGTGCCGATCAAGAGCACGACCCCATCCGGGTGCAGCGCGAGGACATCCGCCTGCAGCCGGATCAGCAGGCCGCGGGTGGTGTCGCCGCTGATCCCGCGGTTGGCGACCTTGAGACCGGGGAAACTGACGGCGAGCTGGTCCTTCCAGCCTTGGGTGATGGAGTCGCCGAAAAACACGACGGCATGCTGGTCCTGCTGCACCTGCGCGGCCCAAGCGGTGCGGCGTTCGAGCCAGAGATTCTGGAACCAGTCGTAGCGGCGGATCGGGCCGGCGCCGGGCAGGCCTTCGTCCGTGGCCGGGATGGCATAACTGACGGCCGGCTTGCTGACGAGGGAGCAGCTGTCGAGCAGCAGGATGCAGAGCAGGGCGGCGGGGACCGCGATGAATCGAAAGGCGACGCGCGGGCGGAATGCGGGGTAGTGCATGCGGCGAGTGTTGCCGGCTGCGGCGCCTTCGCAACGCCGGAGTAGGAATCAGAGCCGGCTCAGCCGAGAATGGTCAGCACGATCCCGATAAGCACGCCGAGGACGGCCGGCAGTTTTGCCCAGCCGTGCTTCTCCTTGAAAAGGAACAGCCCGCCGGCGAACGCCACGAGCACGCTTCCGCGGCGCAGGCTGGAAACGAGTGAGACGAGGGCGTCGGGATTGCGGAGGGCGTCGAAATAGACGAAGTCCGCCACCAGCAGGAACAGGGAGACGAACAGGATGCTCCAGCGCCAGTGAAACTCGTGGCGCGGCCACCAGCGGAGCTTCCAGCCCACGGCCAGGGGCAGGAACAGTGCGGCGAGATAAATCGAGAACCAGCATTGCACGGTCGCCGCGCTGAAACCGGCGCGGGCGAGCAGAAACTTGTCGTAGAGACCGCTCAACGCCCCGAGCAACGTGCCGGCGAGGAGAAAGCCGAACCACTTGTCGCGGTGAAAATGGATGCCCTCGCGCCGGCCGGCCAGGGACAGCCCGACAAAGGAGGCGAGGGTGATGACCACGCCGATCGCCTCGAGCTTGGTGGGACGTTCGCCCAGCACGAGCACGGCACCGAACAGCGTCCACATCGGGCCGGTCGCGCGGACCGGAGAGGCCAGGGACACCGGCAGATGCTTGATCGCGAAATAACTGCAGACCCACGAGGCGGCGACGATGGCGGACTTGAGCAACAGCAAAGCGTGCTGATGCCCCGTCAGCGGAGCCACGAGCAAACCGGCGGACAAGGTCGAGGGCGCAAGCGAGGCCACGGCCAGCAAGACGCACCACACCGTCGCGCTGCACACATTGGCGAGGAACAGGACCGGCAGCACCGCGTTGTCACGCACGGCGTGCTTGGTGCTCAGCTCATAGCAGCCGAGGAAGAAGGCGGAAAAAAGACTGGCGACAATCCAATGCATGCAAGGGCCGAGGTGTGACGCCCCGGTCCCGGTCAGGCAAGCCGCCTTCGCCAAGGCTTCGGCGCGGCCCAACCTGCCGGAACCGGGCTCACACCAGTTTCGCGCAGACTTTGTATCGCGGGCAGGTGACGAGGTGGTCGTTGACCAGGCCGGTCGCCTGCATGAAGGCGTAGCAGATCGTGGTGCCGACAAACTTGAACCCGCGTTTCTTCAGGTCGCGGCTCAGGGCGTCGGACTCGGGCGAGCTGGCCGGAAGCTGGTCGCGTAAGCTGAGATGGTGCTGGATCGGCCGGCCGCCGGCGAACGGCCAGAGGTAGCGGTCAAAGGTGCCGAATTCCTTCTGCACGGCGAGGAAGGCCCGGGCATTGAGCACCGAGGCCTCCACCTTCAGGCGATTGCGGACGATGCCGGGATCGGCCAGCAGCCGGGCCTTCTTCCGGGCGTCGTAGCGTGCGACATTGGCGGGGTCGAAGCCGTCATAGGCGAGCCGATAGTTCTCCCGTTTCTTGAGGATCGTGGACCAGCTCAGGCCCGCCTGAGCACCCTCGAGAATCAGCAGCTCGAACAGGTGCCGGTCGTCATGCGAGGGCACCCCCCACTCGGTGTCGTGATAATGGTGGTGGAGTTCGGCCTCGGCCCAGGGACAGCGGTGTTTCATATTGGAACCATAGCATGAGGAAATGACAGCCCTGTGTCAGCAGACTTGCACGTGTCGCCGAACCTGTATTAACGTCCGCGCCCTATGGGACGTCAATGGCTCCACGCAAAACGCGCAATCGTGAACCTGAAGAAGGGTCAGACCGTCGGCAAACTGGTGAAGGAAATCACCGTCGCCGCCAAGCTCGGCGGGGGCGATCCCGAGGGCAATGCCCGGCTGGCCGCCGCGCTCGAGAAGGCCCGGAAGGCCAGCGTGACGCGCGATGCGATCGAGCGCGCCATCGCCAAGGGCACGGGCGTGGGCGGCGAGAAGTCGCACCTCGACCAGGTCGTCTTCGAGGGCTACGCGCCGCACAAGGTGCCGGTGATCGTCGAGTGCATGACGGACAACCACCAGCGGCTCACCCCGGAAATCCGGTTTCTCTTCAAGAACGGCGTGCTCGGCACGGCCGGCAGCAACAAGTTCCTCTTCGATCACGTCGGGCTGGTCGAGGCACACCATCCCGCGGCCGGCGCGGACCTGGAGGCGGTCGCGATCGAGGCGGGGGCGAATGATTTCGAGGTGCTGACCCACGCCCAGAACGACGATATTCCCGAGGGAGGCTCCGGCGCGCGCTTCATCACCGAGCGCACGGCGGTGCACGCCGTGTCGCAGTGGCTGAAGCAGCACGGGTGGCACGTCGTCACGAGCGAGATCGGCTACACGGCCAAGCAATTTCCCGAGCTCGACGACCCGATGCGCGGCGCGGTCGGCGAGTTCCTCCAGGCGTTGGAGGACCACGACGACGTGCAACGCGTGTGGGCGGCGGTGAAGTAATCTCGCGGCGGGGCCGAAAAAAACGCCGGCTTTAAAAAAGCCGGCGTCGAGGGGGAAAAGAAGCAACGCGAGCGTTACTTCTTCTTTTTCTTAGCAGCTTTTTTCTTGGCCATGCCCGAGTGTCCCAAAAAACCCGCGCACTTGCACGAAAATACTTTGCGGCCCGGCCGATTTGTTTTTCGAGCAAAAAAATCCGCGCGGGGAATATTTTTCCGTCCGCGCGCGGTCAACGCCGGTAGAGCTCCGCGAGTTCGCGGAAATATTTCGCGACCGGAGTGGCAATGGCCTCGAGGGCCGGCGCGCGGTAACGCCACTGCCAGTTGCCGCCAGCCAGCGCGGGCGTGTTGAAGCGCGCCGCGGAGCCGAGCGAAAAAACATCCGGCAGCGTGACGATCGCGAGCCGCGCGACGCTGGCGTAGGCCGTGCGGATGAAATCCCAGGAAATGTCGGCCCCGGAGATGCGCAGGTAGCGGCGCACGTGATCGCGCGCGGCCTCCGGCGCGGCCTGATACCAGCCGAGGGTCGTGTCGTTGTCGTGCGTGCCGGCGTAGACGACGGCATTCGGGACGGCGTTATGGGGCAGGTAGCTGTTCTGTGCGTCGCCGCCCCAGGCGAATTGCAGCACACTCATGCCGGGCAGGCCGGTCTCCTCGCGAAGCTGGAGGACGGAATCGGTGAGCACACCGAGATCCTCCGCGATGATGCGGGCCCCGGGCATCGCGGCGTGGAAGGCGCGGAACAGGTCGAGCCCGGGGCCCGGGAGCCACTCCCCGAGACGGGCGGTCTCCGCGGGCGCGGGAATGCGCCAGTAGGCGTCGAAGCCGCGGAAGTGATCGATGCGCACGATGTCGCACAGTTCGAAGGCGGCGTGCAGCCGGGCTCGCCACCAGGCGTAGCCGTCCGCCCGGTGCGCCGGCCAGCGGTAGAGCGGATTGCCCCAGAGCTGGCCGTCCGCGGAAAAATAATCCGGCGGCACCCCGGCCACCGCGAGCGGATGAAATGTTCTGGGGTCGAGTTCGAAGAGCGACGGGTGGGACCAGGCGTCGGCGGAGTCGGCGGCGACAAAGATGGGCAGGTCGCCGATGATCTCGATGCCGCGCTCATGGGCGGCGGCGCGCACCAGCGCCCACTGGCCGAAGAAGAGGTATTGGGCGAACTGGCAGGATTCGATGGCGGCGACCAGCTTGGCGCGCAGCGGGGATTTCATTGCGCGCCGATAATCCCGCGACTCGGCGGGCCAGTCCCACCAGGCGGCGCCAGCGTGGTGATCCTTCAACGCGCGATACAAGGCGTAGGCGTCGAGCCAGTGGGCGTTGGCCTGGCAGAAAGCGGCAAAGTCACCGTAAGGCAGTTTCGGCCGGGTCTGCTTGAACCGCTCGAAGGCGGCCTCCAGCAGCGGCGGTTTCAGGCGGTAGAGCGCGCCGTAGTCGGTCTGGTCCTCGGAGAGCGCCGCGAGACCGGCCAGGTCCTCGGCGGCGAGCAGGCCGAACGGCACGAGGGCCGCGAGATCGACCAGGTAGGGATTGCCGGCGAAGGCGGAGAAACATTGATAGGGAGAGTCGCCGTAGCCGGTGGGGCCGAGCGGGCAGACATGCCAGTATTTCATGCCGGCGGCCTGCAGAAAATCCAGGAAGCGGACGGCATGCCGGTCGAACACCCCGCAACCCTGAGCGCCCGGCAGGCAGGTCGGATGCAGCAGCAGCCCCGCCCCGCGGTCCTGCAGCCAATGGTAGAGCGGCGCAGCCGGGTTCTGGGGGTGGGGGGATTTTTTCTGGGCGGGCATTGCGGGGCAGGATGATTAGGCGAACGCGGGACGTGCGTCCACCCCCGTTTGCCGGGACGGGGCGCAAAAAAACGGACGGCCGATGCCGTCCGCTTGAAATGATCCGCGGCCGAATGGCTCAGGCCTTGGCCCTGAATTCACGCACAACCCAGTCTTTCAGCATCTCCTTGTCGTAAAAGAGCGGCTCGTTGAAACCGGGGAGGTGCAGCTTGTAGGTGAAGTTGAGGTCGGTGAGCCTGCGCGCGCCCTCCTTGACGACTTTGCCGGCGGCATCGACGAGTTCGAATTTGAGCACCACACGGGGGATAAACACGTCCTTGATGATCCGGATGTTGTCGGGACTGCCAAAACGGGTTTCGCCGGCGAGGTCGATGTCGCTGATCGTGATGGTCAGTTTCTGGCCGGGCGCGAGGAGGGGCGAGGCGGTCTGCTGCAGATATTCCTTCAGCACCTCCAGGTAATAGGGGCTGGTGAAATTACCCGGGCCTTCGCGGACATCGGTGAAGTTGTCGGGGTCCTGGTAGATGACCGTGACATTGGCGGGAACGACCGCGGGGGCCGCCGCCACCGAATGGACCAAACCGGCGAGAAACAAGCCGGCGAAAAGCGGGAAGAGTTGGCGGGTTTTCATAGGGGAAGCGTGGACAGACCATACCCGGAAGAGGAGGTGCCGCAAATAATATATCCCCCGGAGCCGATCAGTAGCCGGCAGCCTGGCCGTCCTTGCGGCTCTCGCTCGCGCCCCAGTAGACCTTGTTCACCGGATCCCACCGGATCGCCTGGTAGCCGCCGAACGCACCAATGCCGCCGACAATCACGTGGCCGCGCTGGGCCAGCGCGCGGGTGCTGGCATAGGGGATGCCGCTCTCGACCTGCACCGTGCCGCCGTCGGTCATCTTCTCCCCCGTCGGTTCGCTGGAGCCTTCATGCTGCCAGCGCGCGGCATCGCCGGCCTCCTGGATGCCCATGCCAAAATCGATCTGGTTGACGAGCACCTGCACGTGGCCCTGCGGCTGCATGGCGCCGCCCATGACGCCGAAAGCCTCCCAGGGCTGGCCGTCCTTCATGACGAAGCCGGGGATGATGGTCTGAAACGGCCGCTTGCCCGGCGCGTAGACGTTGGCGTGGCCGGGCTCGAGGGTGAACAGTTCGCCGCGGTCCTGAAACGTGAAGCCGAGGCCGGGCACGCTGATGCCGGAGCCCATGCCGCGGTAGTTCGACTGGATGAGCGAGACCATGTTACCCGCAGCGTCGGCGGTGCAGAGGTAGATGGTGTCGCCGTCCTTGAGCGCCGGGTTGCCGGCATCGCAGGTGCGCGCGGCCCGGTTGGGATTGATCAACTGGCGGCGGATGGCGGCGTAGTCCTTGGCGAGCAGACCGGCGAGCGGGATTCTGGCGAAGGCCGGATCGGCGTAGAATTTGGCGCGGTCCTCAAAGGCGAGCTTCTTGGCCTCGATCATCACGTGCAGTGCCTCGGGCGAGTTGTAGCCCATCTTCGCGAGGTCGTAGCCCTCCAGGATGTTGAGCATCTGCAGGGCGGCGATGCCCTGGCTGTTGGGCGGGAGCTCGTAGACATCGTAGCCTCGGTAGTTGACCGAGGCGGGCTCGACCCAGGTGGAAGTGTGCTTTTCGAAGTCGACCTTGCGCAGGAAACCGCCGTTCGCGCGCATGAAGGCGTCGATCTTGTCCGCAATCTCGCCCCGGTAGAAGGCGTCGCGGCCCTGCTCGCCGAGCAGCCGGAGCGTGTGGGCGAGCGCCGGGTTCTTGAAGATCTCGCCCTCGGCCGGCGCCCGGCCACCGGGCGCGTAGACCTCGAGGAACGCTCCGGGAAATTTGTCGGCCCGGGCATAGCGGACGCCAATGC
>Ga0302322_100006735_pt1 | contig 10221 bp, 9 predicted proteins | sample Fen_T0_2_FD_203757 | JGI IMG/M metagenome (GOLD analysis project Ga0302322, IMG submission 203757) | Peat permafrost microbial communities from Stordalen Mire near Abisko, Sweden - Fen_T0_2 | ecosystem: Environmental > Terrestrial > Soil > Wetlands > Permafrost | place: Sweden: Abisko... | reverse complement strand
TTCCGGGCCGGTGCAGCCGGTGAAGGCCAACGCTGCGAGCCCGACGACCAATGAAAAAATTATTTTGTGCATACGGTGTTCAGATTAGCTAGGTGAATTTACGCGGAATCGCCGGGTTGTAAAGCGCGTTTTCACGCGCATCCGTGAAAAGAGCGCCTCTTGAAACTGTCGTTACCCCGGTCACTAGCCCGGATATTTCATGGCTGCTTGTTTGCCTTTCATTAGCACCGGGCTTTCAGCCCGGTGGCGGGCCGGCGATGGCGGTCACAGCCGTTTTAACGGCTTCCGGCACGCAGTCAAAGCTGCTGAAGCCGCCCCAAGTTCGTTTGGCCTTGCCTCAACGGGCTGAAGCCTTATGCGCATGAAACGCCTGTGAAATATCCGGGCTGATGGCCGGTGATATGGTTTGGCAAAGCGCTCGGCGCGTTCCTCCCTCCCCGCGTTTTGCATTGGCAAGATGGGGAGAGAATTCCCCAAAAAATTCGCGCCTTGAATCCCTGAACCTGATCGCGAGTAGCGCGTCAGCCGTCGGCTGCAAGCCTGGCCTGACTGATCTCGGTCGTAGCGCCGACTGGCAGTCGGCTGTATCGCGGGCTGGCAGCCCGCCTGCCCTGCTGCTGGCACACCCCGGGCAGGCCGGGTGAATGGTTTGTGCGGCGGCGCGGGGACTGGCCAACAGCGTGGTCAAGGCGTTGGCTCAGTTTTACCGGCACCTGCAGGGGCGGATCGGCGGCTAGGCCACCCATGTGGCCGTGGCCCATAAACTGGCCTTGTTGTTTTACCGTCTGTGGCATTGTGGCCTGACCTACTGGAAGGACGGCGGGAAAAACTACCGCGCCGGAGCGCGCCCGTCCCGGGCGCAGCAATGTGTCTTGGCACCATCGCTGGGTAAATCGTAAGCGGCTCCTGGCTCGAACGTTGCTGCCCCGCAGACGACCGCGCTCCGAGGGGTCGTCCAGGCTATGCACTTGGCAGTATGTGGAGCAAGGACTCAAAGCCTATGCAGCCAGAGCCATGGAAACGGAGACGCGCTTGCTGCAAAAACCCGCAAAAAAAACAGGCTTCACGCTGACCACAACCGCCTCCGCTTGAACCGAGGTTCGTGGGGAGGAGGCCAATTGTTTCACCATCAACAAGTTGCAGCGATGTATTTGGCGGGGATTTTCAAAAACGCAACCGGTTGCGTTTTTGGAGCAAGTCCCCCCCACGGTAAAATGGCAATTGAAGCCAGCCAAAGAAGTCATCAACTGCGGATGGAGACGGATAAGGCAAAAACTAAGGCACATGTTTAAAATTGTCCCACCGTGTTTTTGCCGCCTTTGCCCGCTGGCTTACCCCTTAAAAAATTCGCGCTAATTTGCGTAATTCGCGTAAAAGTCTTTCCCCATCCGTGTGCATCCGTGGTTGATCGTGTGATTTACCTAAACTTGGTAGGGCGCGCAGTCCTCTGCGCGCCGCCGCCTGCCAACCCGCGCTTTCTGGTTCACCACGACGGCGCACACGGAGTGACGCGCCCCGCCTTCCCGGTTTTTTAATCCGTGTCCATCCGTGTTTATCCGTGGTTGAACTGCTTTTTCTAGGATGAATTCAACCAAGGCCAGTATTCACCTGCACCGCGGAAATCACGCCTCAACCTTGCCAATAGTGGCGGACCAACGGACTGGCATATTTCCAGGCCTGCCAGAGCAGCACCACCAGCAGCGCCAGGGCGCCCAGCCCCAGCCAAAGCCTCCGCCGGGCCAGCTTCCGGTCCGGCTGATCCCAATACCAGGCGATCCACACCGTCACTTCGTAAAGAAATTGGAGCGGTACAAACATGAGCAACTGCGTCACCACCTCGGGCGTGGTCAGCACCGCGCCCAAAAATAAATTGATCACGATCATGTACCGCCGCGCATTCGCCAGCGTCCGGTAGCTGACCACGCCAATTTTCACGAGCGTCAAAATCACCACCGGCAGCTCAAATCCCAGGCCCATGCCCAGCATGAAACGGCAGACAAAACTGATGTAATCCTCCGCCCGCCATTGCGTGGCGCCCAGCCCCAGCCAGTTGGAATACGACTGCGACGCCGCCAGTGCGACCGGCATCAACGCAAAATAGCAAAAACTGACCCCCGTCAAAAACAGGCCGCCGCCGATGAAAAGCGCGCGAAAAATATACTTTTGCTCCCGCATCTTCAGCGCCGGAAAAATAAACGCGATGATGTGGTAGAAAATAAACGGCCCGGACAGCACCAGTCCCCCGTAAAACGCCACCTGAATCGCCACAAAAAAACCGCCCGCCGGACTGAGGTTGACCAGCTCCACGTGCATCTTTTTGGCGTCCTGCTCCGCCTTCACCGCCGCATCCACCTGCCAGCCCAAAACTTGATTCGTGCCCAGCAGGATGGGCTCAACCGTCACCGCCACAAACCGGTTGGTGCCCAGATTCAGGTTTTTTTCCTGGCTGGCGGAAAGCGTGAAATGCCCAAGCCGGTTCGTGCCAAAGCTGACCGTGACGACGTGGTTGGTGCCGGGATAGCTGATCGTTGCCTGGCTCAACGGCCAGGTGATGACCGCCATGACATAGTTCGCTCCGATCAGACAAATGAGCATCGCCAGCGCGAGGGACACGCTGATTTTGACGAGCACCCAGCGAAAATCTTCGAGGTGCTCAAGGAAGGATTTGACCGGCCCGCCTTCATCCTCCGGCGGTTCTGGGGAAAAGTCGGCCATGAAGCTCTAAACAGGGGCGGCGACGGCAACCGTGCTCAAATGACCTTGGTCTCCGGCGGTTTGATTTGCGCGGCGGTATTCGCGGGCGGGGTCAGCGGGGCCGCCGGTGCGATCGGCTTGGCTGTTTCCGTGCCCGCGTTCTGGATCTCATCCGTCACTTCTTTGGTGGCCTTTTTGAATTCCTTGATGCCGCTGCCGAGCCCTTTGGCCAGTTCAGGAATCTTCTTGGCACCAAATAAAATCAAGATCACGGCGAGAATGAGAATCACTTCCATTCCGCCAATACCAAAAGCTGCGAGCATCGTGTTCATAAATGACCTTTCGTCTATGGAAGCTACGCTTTCATCGGCAGCTAGTAAAGCCGCAAACAGGCCCGGCCAGGAACGTTTTTACCCTCCGTCACGCCGGCGCCCGCCGGCAAGGTCTGGGCGTCCCCGCGTGCCAAGCGCCCGTAGCGCCGGTTGGCAACCGGCCGTATCGCAGGTTGTTAACCTGCTTCCATCGGTGATACAGGTCGTATCCGCGCCCGCCCCTTCGTCATTCGTCATTCGTCATTCCCCCGCCCCGGCCCGCGAGTTGTCTCAACTCGCAGCGCGCGGCCGATCCAGGCGCTTGGCACAATCCCGGTCCGCCTATCCCGCTCGCGCGCGACCGCCCGCCATCCCTCGTGTCGGCGCACCTTCGTTTAGTCGCGGAGCGACCCCGGACATTAGCCAGACACGCCAGTGTCTGGTAGGGCCAAAAGATTTTATCCGTCCCTGCGTGCCCAGCGCCCGTAGCGCCGGTTGGCAACCGGCCGTAGCGCCGGTTGTCAACCTGCTTCCATCGGTGATACAGGTCGTATCCGAGCCCGCCCCTTTGTCATTCGTCATTCGTCATTCGTCATTCGTCATTCGTCATTCGTCATTCGTCATTCGTCATTCGTCATTCGTCATTCGTCATACGTCATTCGTCATTCTCCCGCGTCCCCAATAAAAAAGGCCGCGCTCACGCGCGGCCTTGGGCTTCAGCAGGGCTGAAAGTTAGTTATTTCGGACGGCACACCACGAATTCGCCGCGGCGGTTCTTGGCCCAGGCGGCTTCGTCGTGACCGAACTCGGCCGGCTTGTCTTTGCCGAAGCTGAGCGTGCGGATGCGGTCTGCGTTGACCCCGGCCTTGTTCAGCGCTTCGCGCAACGCCAGCGCGCGGCGTTCGCCGAGCGAGCGATTGTATTCTTCCGTGCCGCGTTCGTCGCAATGACCTTCGATCAGCAACTTGGCCGCCGCATCGCCAGACATAAAGGCGGCCACTGCCGACACATTGGCCTGCTCGTTGTCCACCACGACGGAACTGTCGAATTTGAAATGAACCATGTTGGCGGCCAGGGTCGCGCGATCCTGATTCATATCGACTGGATTCCAGTTGGTGGTTGTACCGATGGGACCTTCGGGATGAGGAACATTCACGACTCCGACACCAGCATTAGGATCATACGGCATCGGGGTCGGCATCTGCGGTTGTTGCGTCTCAGGACGTTCGTTACCAGGGCCAGGAATATAACGTTGTGGATTCTTCAGCTCCGTCGTTTTGCTGTAGCCATGTTTGCAGCCGGTGGAAACGATCATCGCGGCAAGCGCGATGACCAAGGGAAAAATCAGGCGGTTTATCTTCATAATTTTCGGTTTTGTTAAAAGTGTGTCGTTCAAAAAGGTCAAAATTGAGATCATCTTGCCCAGGCCGGCTGGGAATTACTTCCGGCGGCCCGGCGACAATCCTTGTATTGTTTGGTGAAAACGTCAAGCACAGACAGTTTTTGCGCCCCATCCCGGCCGTGGTTATAAACCAGCGTCCGGGAGTTCGCCGCCCACGATGGATTCTGGCCCGAGACCAGCACCATCGGCGGAACCTTGCCATCCGCCGGCATCACGCAGATGCTGAAATCCCCGCCCTGGCAGGTGAAAGCGATCCATTTGCCATCCGGCGACCAGTCCGGCTCCGAGGGGCTCGGCGCGCCCGTGGTGGGCAGATAATGCACCTCGCCGCCGCCCGCCGGGACCGTCGCCAGCCGGCGCCGCCCATTGGCCTTCATCGCAAAACAAATCGTGTCGCCAGTGGGCGACCAGCAAGGCGAGGAATCTTCCGCCCCCGTCGTGAGCCGTTTCAAATTCGAGCCGTCGGCGTCGCACACCCAGATGTTCGGGCTGCCGGACTTGCTCAGCACCATCGCCACCCGCGTGCCGTCCGGCGAGACCGCCGCGCCGCTGTTCAGGCCGGAATAGCTCGCAATGGTCCGGCGCTGGCCGCTGGCCAGGCTGTGGAAATAAATATCCGGATTGCTCCGGGCGTAAGAGGTGTAATACAGCGCCAGCTTGCCCGGCACCCACGCCGGCTTGGCCACAATGGCATTGTCCGAGGTGATGGCCTGCGCCCCCGCACCGTCAAAATCCGCGATAAATATCTCGCCGGGACCGCTGGGCGACTGTGATTTGTAGGCGATTTTCGACTGGCCGATGATTTTCACAGGCTGCCCCCCGGGGAGGACCTGCACCGCTTGGACGATGTCATCCGCAAAGGCATGGGCCTGACGCCGCACGCTCGCACCGTTGTAGCTGCGTGAGAAGAGGTCCTTTTTGGAAACGGTGTCCCGCACGCTGCCGACGACCGCGCCGTTGTCGCTGCCGCTGATGACATACTGCGCCGCTTCCGGCGCCACAAAGTTGAAGCCCTGCACATACAGGTCGAATTTCAAAACCTCCGCCGCCTCGCCCGTAAACCCGCTCAAGGAGACGAGGATGGGCTTGGTCATGCCCAGGATGGTTTGAGTTCGGCTGACGTTCACCGCATCTTCACCCCGGGCGAAGTTGGTTGCGATGGTGGTCAACCCAATGGCTAATAAGATATAAATTGTTTTTTTCATCCGAGCATCCGTTTTGTATTGAGGTTAAAATAAATGGAAATCGTGCGCTGTTTCGCGCCGTCCGGCAAGGGCGGCACGGAAGGCACCCGGTCCAGCGCCCGGCGCACGCTGGCGTCCACCGCGGCATCGCCCGAGGGCCCGACAATCCGCGCTGAAATAATGGTGCCATCCTGCGCAATCGTGATGCTGACCTTGGTCACGGCGTCCTCGTTGGACGCGTCATTGGGCGGGGTCCAGGCATTATAGAAAATCGTGCCCAGCGCATCCTTGTAGTTGGCGTAGGAAGCCGTGCCGGTGCCCTGCATTTCAATTCTTGTGGCGTCGGAAGTATGGGACTTGATGTTGCTGACCGCACTGGCGAACGCCGCCGCCTTGAGTTTGGCTTCTTTATACGCCTTCGCATCTGCTTTGGCTTGAGCATCCGCTTCCGAGGTGTCCTTGGGTTTCACCGCTGGTTTGCGCACCACCGGCGTTAAACTGATCTTCGGCGGCTCGGTCTTCGGCTTGGGCTTGGGTTTCGGCAATGGCTCAACGGCGTCCGGGGTGGGCGGCTCCACCACCTTGGGCTGCTCCGGCTCCGGCGGGCGCACGGGTTCCACCGGCTTGACGACGGGTTCTGGCGGTGGCTGGGGAGCCGGCGGCCGGACAATGGGCGCGGGCGGCGGTGGTTGGGCGTTGGGCACGCCGGTATTGAAGGGCTTGTCCGTCAGGACATCTGGAATCATGGTAAGGATCGTCGCGTCATCCGGCTTGGACGTGGAGGAAGTGAAGAAGCCGGGGCCGATCAACAAAATCACGATCAGCAGGAGATGGCCTCCAGCCGTGGCGATGAGACATTTTTTTTGCAGCCGGTTCATCTGGGTGTTGGGTCGGTGCGGAGCGAATACCGCGTCATGCCATTTTTCTGGCAACCATCAATAATCTGCGCCACCAGGTCATATTTGCAATCTTTGTCGGCGCGGATGAACACCACGAGATTGGCGTTCGCACGAAAATCCCGGGCCAGCAGCCCGATCAACTGCGGCAGCGGCACCGCGCGGGCTTCGAGCTTGTAAAGGCCCGCGCTGGAAATCTCCACCGTGCGGATGTCGGATGGTTTCGGTTTTTGATCCGAACGGCCGCCCTTGGGCAGCTTCAACTCGATGCTCTGCGTCAGCAGCGGCGTGGTGATGATAAAAATAATCAGCAGCACGAACGCCAGGTCGAGCAGCGGCGTGATGTTGATATCACTCAACGTCACCAGATGACTGCGTTGTGAAAAGCGGCGCATAACGTCAGGCCCCCGCGGCCAGCGGCCGGGGCAATGGCGGAGTGGTGCAGCTTGCGATCATCCTTACCCCGGCAACAAATAGCCGGAGATGGGGGCGATATGATTGAGCCAGACGCAGGGAGTGCGCCAAGCGCTCGGAGCGTTCCTCCCTCTCCGCGTTTTGCGATAGCAAAATGGGGAGAGGGCTGGGGAGAGGTGCTCCCTGGACATACTTTGCCTTTAAACCAAAGGCTGCGTTCCGCTGCCCCCATGGCGAAGCGGCCGCCGGGCAGCCTGGCTTCACGGCGTCGCGGCCCGTCGCCGGCCCGTCATCCAGCCATCCATTCATGTTGGCAACGTGGTTCATCCGTTATTCGTCTTTCAAAAACTCGGTTTCCATCTTGGAGACGAGTTCCTGCGCAAAATTATCCAGCTCCACCGTGAACGCCCGCAGATTGTGGACGAGCCAGTTGTACCCGAACATTGAGGGGATCGCCACCAGCAGGCCGGCCACCGTCGTGACCAGCGCGGCGGAAACACCCGGGGCCATCACCGCCAGCGAAGCGCCCTGCGGCGATTGCGCAATCCCGGCGAACGTGCTCATCACGCCCCAGACCGTGCCGAGCAGCCCCATGAACGGCGCCCCGCTCACCGCGATCGCCAGCAGAATCAGCCCGGATTCCAGCCGGAGCGATTCCTTGGCCACCACGTTTTCGATGGCGCGCTTGATGTGTTCCATGTTCTTGAGACTGATTTGCTGCTTCGCGCGTTCACCCGTCGGCCCGCGCAGGCGCGCGTCCAGCGCCACGCAGCCGGCCTGGTACACGACGTACAGCGGGCAGCCGTCCACCTGGAGCTTGCGGTCGTACATCTCCAGCACGGTCTTCTGTCCGGTGAACTCGTCGCCAAAAAAAGTGTTCAGCTTCCGCGCCCGCCGCATCTGGACCACCTTGAAAATCATCATCCACCAGACGGCGATGGAGGAAATAAACAGCAGCAGGATGATGACAATGGCTTCTGGCCGCGCCTGTTTCAGGACGTAAACCAGCTCCATCTGTTGATCGGCTGCTGCGATTAGTGCAAAAGGTAACCCGCTCATAATGTTAAAAACTTGGTGGTGAGGAACCGGTTTTGGCCAAGTAGCGGAACTCCGAGCATTTGTCCGCCGCCGCGAATTATCCATGCCCGCCGCCCAAAATGCAAAAACATTTTGCGGGAAAATAAATCCGCTTTGCCCGTGCCCTGAAATCGCTTAAAAGAAAGGTTGTGTCGCGCCCCCGTCTCATCGCCCTGCTGCTGGCCCTCATCACCCTCGCCGCCTTTTTGCCGGCGACGCAGTACGCTTTCATTAATTACGACGATAACGACTATGTCAGCGCCAACCCGGATGTCCAGCGCGGCCTGAGCTGGGCCGGCGTGAAATGGGCCTTCACCACCCTGCACGCGGAAAACTGGCATCCGCTGACGTGGCTGTCGCACATGACTGATTGCGAGCTGTTCGGGCTGAACCCGGGCGCGCACCACTTCGTGAACGTGATGTTTCATGCCGCCAACGCCGTCCTCCTGTTTGTGGTCTTGCTGCGGCTGACCGGTGCGCAGTGGCCGGCGGCCTTCGTGGCGGCGCTGTTTGCCTGGCATCCGCTGCACGTGGAATCGGTCGTCTGGATCGCCGAGCGCAAGGATGTCTTGAGCACGTTTTTCGCACTGCTCACGCTGCTTTGCTACGCCCGCTTCGTGCAGGCAAAATGTCGGCGCAGCTTCTGGCTGGCCGTGCTGTTTTTCGCCCTCGGCCTGCTGGCCAAACCCATGCTCGTCACGCTGCCGTTCGTCCTGGTGCTGCTGGATTTCTGGCCCCTGCAACGGCTCGCCGGCCTGCCGCCGGCCCGCACCCTGGCACGGCTGGTCGCGGAAAAATGGCCCTTCTTCCTGCTGACGGCCGCCTCCTGCGCGCTCACCTTTCTGGCCCAGTCGCACAAGGTAAACAACGTCGCAGCCGTGGTCTCGCTCGAATTCGTGCCGCTCCACTACCGGCTGCAAAACGTCCCGCTCGCCTACGCGACCTACCTGCTGAAACTGGCCTGGCCCACGCAACTGGCGGTGTTTTACCCGCTGGCCAACGTCCTCCCCGCCGCCCGCGTCGCCACGGCCGTCGCCCTGTTGCTGCTCGGCTCCGGACTGGCCTGGCGCACCCGCCATTCCCGCCCGTATTTCCTGCTGGGCTGGCTGTGGTTTCTCGGCATGCTGGTGCCCGTCATCGGCCTGGTGCAGGTCGGCGGCGCGGCGTGGGCGGATCGTTACAGCTACCTGCCCGGCGTCGGCATCTTCCTCATCGCCGCCTTCGCCGCCCGCGACCTCCTGGCCCGGTTCCCCGCGCTGAACAAACCCGCCGCCGCCGCCGCCGTGGTCATTCTGGCCGCCTGCCTCGTCGCCACCGAAAAACAACTGCCCGTCTGGCGCAATAGCGAAACCCTCTTCCGCCACGCCCTCGCCGTGACGGCCGATAACGACGTTTCCCGCAACAATCTGGCCGTGACCTTGCAAGAACAGGGAAATTTACCGGCCGCCCTCGTCGAATTCCAGGCCGCCGCCCGGCTTGCTCCCGAACGCTCTCATGTGCACGGCAATCTGGCCGGCATACTCGGCAAGTTGGAGCGGCACGCCGAAGCCCTGGCCGAATACCGCGAGGCCGTCCGGCTCGCCCCCAGCGATGCCAAAATGCACACCAGCGTCGGCATCGAACTCGCGGCGCTCGAACGCTATGACGAGGCGCTCGCCGCCTTCGCCACCGCCAAAAAACTCGACCCCAAATATGCCTGGACCAGCGTGGAAACAGCCCGCGTTTATTTCAAGCTCGGACGGGATGCCGAAGCCGTCGCGGAACTCCGCGCCGCCCTGCGTCTGGCACCGGAGGATTATCAAATTTTGACCGAGGCGGCGCATGATTTGGCCGCCAATGAAAACGCCGCCGCCCGGGACGGCCAGGCGGCCATGGTGCTCGCCGCCAAGGCCAATATCCTGTCCGGCGGCAACCAGCCGATCGTCTTCGACGTCATCGGCATGGCCTGCGCCGAATTGGGAGATTTCACCAACGCCCAGGCCGCCGCCCAAAGCGCGCTGGACATCACCGCCGCCTTGAAAATGACCGGCACCGAATCAATCCGCCAGCGGTTGGAGCTCTATCAACGGCACCAGCCCTGGCGGGAATCACTGCGCGCCACCAACCAGCCGGGCGGCAAATAACCCTCCCCGAACCTCCGGCCGGGAATAAAAAAAGGGGGATTCCGTCCGTGCTGCTTCCGCCTGGAAAAAGCAGTTCAACCACGGAGACCAAGGACTTGCAGCCCAACCGAGGTTCATAGC
>Ga0302322_100006734_pt1 | contig 10223 bp, 8 predicted proteins | sample Fen_T0_2_FD_203757 | JGI IMG/M metagenome (GOLD analysis project Ga0302322, IMG submission 203757) | Peat permafrost microbial communities from Stordalen Mire near Abisko, Sweden - Fen_T0_2 | ecosystem: Environmental > Terrestrial > Soil > Wetlands > Permafrost | place: Sweden: Abisko... | reverse complement strand
CTTTTCAAGCTTTGAAATTTCAAGCTTTCCGACATTTTCGATTGCTGTACTTATGTCCTGTAAAGGTCTGCCCAGCCTTGTAATTCCCTTCTCAACCATCCTGGCGGAAGGGCTGTCGGTTGATTTACAAAGAGCAACAGCTGCATCTATCTTCCCATCATGAATATAGTCCTTTATCCTGTTCATGAAATTAATATCTTCTTTGGTGGCCCTCCTGATAACATAATATCTTTCAATAAAGATATAAGCGGCAACAAATGATAATAGTATAATAGGTATCATTACCCAACCTCCCTTAATGGTAAGGTCAAGAAGTGTTAATTTCATTGCACCCGCTTTTTCAACAGGTAGCACACCGTCCTGCATAATGAACTGTAATAATGCCATATTCTTCTTTTTGTTAATTAGTATCTATTTTGTTCCGTGATCACAATAATTGTCAATTTAAAGTGCGAAGTTATTAATAAACGCAATTATACCTTATTCTATTTTGCCGGGTTAATAACAATGTAAAAGATTTATTAACTTATTATTTCTTTATAACAGGAACTTCTTCCTTTTTCATATCCGATTTAACTTTTTTCCTGAAAAAATCAGAAAACTTAATGAAATCCTGTTTAAAGAATATTCCAATTCCCTGGGTATATGGCTCAGTCCTTCCTGTATAAGGATTGTTGTACCTGTTAAAGACCTTAAATCTTATTTTCTCTGTTATCTTATATTCAATATCAAAATCTCCGGTTATTGGAGTGCTGCTTGTGGTGTTTCCGGTCCCTCTTACATCCAGATTGCTATTTATTGAAACCCTGTCATCCAGTAGTTGTGTTGAAAGATTAACCTGTACTTCCTGTGGATCAATAGAGCTGTATCCTGGCCGGTAACTAAATCCGATATCGAAATCTCTGCTGATCTGCGATAACCAGTTGCTTAGCTGATTGGAGAGCATTTCAGTTGTGGTAACTGCCATAGCTGAAGTTCCGGCAGCTGTAGCAGTTGAAGGGCCCGTTGACCCACGGGAAGTGCCTGCATAAAAGCTATTCGCCACAAGAAGATAAGCAAATTGCCGGCTAAGCTCTTCTTCAGTCGATATTGCATTTCGAAGTGCAGTTCTTGTCCTTTCATCGGCAGTTGGAAGATAGATATTGAATTCAACAATCGGGTTAAAAAGCTTCCCGGTGAGATTCAGCTGACACTCAACCGGAATTCTGTCTTTATAATTTTCATCCTGAAGAATATCAAAGAGGGAGGCTTTCAGTTTATATATGGCTTTGATATCAATCTCAGCATTGTTAAGATCTCCGTTAAACATTATTTTTCCACCGTTTTCCACCCGGAATGATTTATTTATAAAATTACCGAGCGTAAAAAGATAATCCCCATCCTCAATAATATAATCACCTGACATTTTGAAATCACCTTTTTGATTAAGGTTGATATTCAGCTGGCCTGATCCACGACCTTTTATAACATCACCCAATTTTGAATCGAAAATAATCTGTACCTCCGCATCAGGTGTGACTTCAAGATCGAAGTTTAAATCCATTCCGGTTTGATTTGATGAAGAAGGATCCGGTGATGGTCTTATCCCGTCTATACCCGGTTGTAATTTTTTCCTGGAGCTACTGTCAATAAAAGTGATAAAAGAAGATTCTGAAACGGACAGACCATTATTCAAAGGGATGAAAAACTTTGTGTTTTTTCCTGTTTTTGCAGATATATCGAAGGCCAGAGAATTTGGCCCGCTTTTAATAGTTGTAACTCCCAACGCATAGGCTGTTCCATAAAATAATGGATTGTCCTTGGCTTTTGTGTTGAGTACCAGGCATTCTTTCGATTTCATATTGATAGTGAGATCAGTACTGTATTCCAGAAAATTCTTATGATAAACAGCACCTGAAAGAATCGCATTATTTCCTTTTTCGTCAATCACTTTAACGTTATTGAATTTTATTCCGCTATTGTCGAATCTGATGGTGTCCGTCAGTCTGTATTTTGTCTGTAAATAATCAATTTTCAATGACGCATTTTCGGCCAGAATTGCTCCGGTGAGTAGAATATTGTCGGGTCCGGCATGGAATTTCAGCTTCCCTGAAGCCGTTCCACTAATGTCGGAAGCAAATGTTTTAAGCAATGGGTTTAGAAAAACCAGTGGCAATTTTGTAGTATTGGCAATCAGGTCAATTTTTGATGTTGCAGGATCATAGATCCCCTCTATGTCAAACATTTTCGCACCATTCAGGTTATTTGTCGCATTGAGTTTTGCTACTTTCTTTGATAAGTCCCAATTTGAATTAATTGAAATATTACCAAACTCGGTTTCGAGTATAGAGAAATTATTTACAATAATATTACTCTCAAGCAAGAGATTTTTGTAAACATTTGTCAGCAATATTTTTCCATTCAGACGACCTTTGATGTTAAGTTGAATGGCTGTGCTGTCATTATTATTGACCAGATAATTCAATGGTGCAATATCAATTCCCTTAAACTCCAGATGCAAGGTATCAGCAGGATTGTTCGATACAGAACCATCAACCAGGTAGAATCGGTCTTTGCTGCTTATAAAGAGTTGTTTGATATTAATTGCGTTTGAATCAACAAGTATAACTGAATGGCTTATCTTCCAGAGAGTATTCCTTGAATAAAGTTCAGAAGAATCGACATCAACTTTCAGAATTGCATTTCCTTTCCCAATTCCCGCAGTGTTTTTTGTTATCGACCCTCTGGCCACAATGTTTCCCTGATTAAGTATTTTTTCTTTGTTATCCCAATTGACAGTAAATATGAAATTATCAGGTTTTGTCTTTAACCCGATCGAGAAACCCTTTTGTTCTGATTGTCCGAGGATGGTAAGGGATGTAGTATTAATTCCGGCTGAAAGTTCTGACCCGGTTACATTTGCCTCGAAACGGAAATCTTTAATTGTTAAATTATTTATGGTAAGCAACTTTGAATAACTGTTTATCCTGATAGAACTATCGGGGGTAACGGAACCATTGATATTACTTTTATCAGCCAGTAATAAGCCGGTTTTGAAAAATTCATTAATCTTATCTGTATTTTTAAAGTTAATATCAAACGTGAAATTGTTTTTTTTCAGTTCATCACGTTGCTTATTAGGCCTAAATTGAGAAGGCATGAGAGTTGAAAGCCTCGATTTGATTAAGGATCCTAAAGTGGCAAAATTATAGTAGCCTTTTATATCTGCATCTACAAAATCGGTACGCAGACTTAAAACAGGTTGATTGTTTTCAGAATGGGTCTTTATTGAAAAGTCATAAAGATCGAGGTTTTTATTATACTTTGTAAAAGTGGAGTTAAGAAGTCTTATTTCACCATCAAGGTTATCAATGCTGTTACCCTTAAAATTGGAAGTCAGTAGTATAGTCAGAGATGATGTAGTATCGAGCATGTCAAAATTTAGCTTATAGAGATTGGCATCAGAAATATTTAAAGTGAAATTAAATTCGGGAAGCTTATTTTTAAAGTTCAGTAAGCCTAAAAGATCAAGTTTTATGTTTTTGTCGAGTATGCTAATGCTTCCGTCCCAGGTTTTCTCAGTAAAAGATCCATTTAAAGATACATTCCGGTAATTGTATTTATTTATCTCGATACTGTCAATAGTACCTGTAAGATTCCCTTCAAATTTCTTAAATGAATAAGCATAACCGTCGATATTGGTTTTCATATTTAGTTTCCCCAGAAGAACTGTATTGTCAGTCAGTACTCCCAGATCAATATCATTTCCTGTAAGAAGTCCTTTAACTCTGTATTTTTTAGATTGCTCCGGCCTGAGTGATATGTCAGTCCTGATATTACCCAGACTTGTTCTAAACTTCCCATAAGTTACAAAGTCAGTGATAAAACCTGTGAAACTGCCATCGAAGGAAATATTTCCCAGTTTGTAAAGAACATCGGGAACAATGATTAATCCGGTTTTGGGCAAGACTATCTTCTCCAGATCCTTTGCATTTGTTTTCAGACTATTAACGCCGATATATATATAAGTATTTTCTATCTCAGGTAAGCCCGATAAATCAAAGTCACATTTTAGATAGGTATAGTCTCTGTAAGTAAATTCAATATTGCGTCCTCTTAGTTCTGAAATTGTTCCGAATATTCTGCCTGACAAAAAAACTGATTCATTCAGGCTGTCTATTCCCGGAACAAAGTATTTGAGATCGGATGTATTTATCAAAGATTTATCAAGTTCTATATCGAGTTTTACCTTCTCGGTAAACTTCTCAAATGAGCCTGTTGAATCGGGATATATACCAAGTTTTGGAATATTTAACAGGCTGCTGTCGCAATTTAAAAACAGTGACTTGAAAAGAATGTTTCCTCTGGCTATAGTTACAGAACTGCTCAATCTTTTCACTAAAAACCCACCAGTCTCTTTTAATCCCAGGTTATATATATTAAATGATGTTGTATCATCCATAATTTTAAAATCTTCAACAATACCGCTTATACCGGTAAGATTGAGATTGTTAAAATCTAATTTAGTACTACTTATCGGGCCGTTATGGTCAAAAAGTGAAAATCGCGCATCACTTATATCAATCTGATCTATCGAGAATCGGCTACTGGCTTTGGTTGTTGTGTCCTGAGGGTTTCTTATCTTATTCAGGAACCATGTCAGGTTCATCATTCCTGTGGAATCTGTTATGAATTTCACAACCGGCTTAATTAATGTTACCCTTCCCAGTCTGAATGACATATTTCTTAAATCAAGTCTTTTTATACCGGTTGTAACTCCCGGAGAATAAAGCAGCGTGTCATTATTTTGATCTTTGATTAAAAGATCGCTGATAATCAGACTGTTAAAAAATTTGTATTTGATTTTCCCAATAGATATAGTTGACTTAAAATTCTGTGAGAGCTGATTTGTGATCCTTCTTATGACAAAAGTCTGAACATCTGATATCTGTAAAGCCAGATAAAAGATAGTCGGGAGCGTTATTAATACCCCCAGAAAAATAATAATATACTTAAGTGATTTTTTAATATTTTTGAACTTTTAAAGGGTTAAAAAATCAAGAATCAAAATAACCTAAAATATACCGAAAAACAAAGTGTCGATGTCAGTTACAATATTAGCCATAGAATCGTCATGCGATGATACATCCGTAGCAGTAATTAAGGACGGATGTGTCCTGTCTAATCTTATCGCAAATCAGGATATTCACATGCAGTATGGAGGCGTTGTACCTGAATTAGCCTCCAGGGCACATCAGGCAAATATCGTGCCTGTGACAGATCAGGCAATAAAAAACGCCGGAATAAAAGTTGAAGAGATCAACGCTGTTGCATTTACACGAGGTCCCGGTCTTCTTGGCTCACTATTGGTTGGAACATCTTTTGCCAAAGGCTTTGCACTGGCTCTTGATATCCCTCTCATTGAAGTAAATCATCTTCAGGCTCATGTTATGGCTCACTTCATTCTTGAGAAGAATAAAGAAAACAGGCTTCCATCATTTCCATTTTTATGCCTGCTTGTTTCCGGAGGTCATACAAGGATTATTGTGATGAAAAGTCATCTTGAAATGGAAGTGATCGGAAATACAAGAGATGATGCAGCCGGAGAAGCTTTTGATAAGTGCGGAAAAGTAATGGGGTTCCCGTATCCTGCAGGACCCTTGATCGACAAGCTTGCGAAAGAGGGCAATAAAAATGCTTTCACTTTTGCCAAGCCTTCTGTAAAAGGACTTGATTTCAGTTTTAGCGGTTTAAAAACAAGTTTTCTCTATTTTCTGAGAGACAGAATTAAGGAAGACCCCGATTTCATTGAAAAAAATAAAACCGATCTGTGTGCTTCTTTGCAGCATGTGATTGTAAGCATTCTTATAGGAAAACTTACAAAAGCTTCATTGCAGACCGGGATTTCTGAAATAGGAATTGCTGGAGGTGTTTCTGCAAACTCAGGATTAAGGAGCGGAATGAAAGATGAAGCGGATAAAAGAAACTGGAACCTTTTTATCCCTGAATTTAAATATACTACAGATAACGCTGCCATGATTGGGATCACCGGTTATTATAAATATCTCAGAAGAGAATTTTCAGGACAGGATGTTACCCCTTTGGCCAGAATGTAATGATGAACGAAAAATGAATAAAATGAATAAAATTGTATCCATTATTGTTTACACTGATTTAAATTAATTAAATTCGGGACAAATTATTTTAGATGAAGGAGCTGAGAATTGCACCGACAAAGACTTCGCCGGAGATTATTTTAAATCCTGACGGGATTGTTAAAATCAGGGGACGTTCAATTCATGAGAACGTGGCTGATTTTTTTGCTCCTGTTGAGGATTGGATATCCGGATATATTCTGGCGCCTGCTGAAGTTACCTGTGTGGATCTTAATCTTGAATATTTTAATAGTGCCAGTGCCAAAGTGCTTATTCATCTTTTACAAAAAATTACTTATGTTACTTTAAAGCATAAGAAATTCATTATCAACTGGTACTATGAAGATGGTGATGAGGATATTTATGAACGTGGAGAGTATTTTGCTTCAGTTCTGGATGTTCCTTTCAATTTTATAAAACTCAATTGATTTTATGAACTGCGCTAAAGAATAAGACGCAGATAACCTCAGAGTTAAGCCTATTGGGTTTCTGAATTCTTTTTATTCTTTCTTGAAGTCTCCTGGTAGGCTCTGAAAAAGATAAAAGTTACTACGAAGAAAGTTATGCCAATGAGCAAAAGCCCAAGGAAAGCTACAATTGAAGGTTTTTCTTCACCGGGATAAGGGTTTTTGAGCCTGTATGAGTAACCATATATTGTATAAACAATTATCATAACAGAGGTAATAAAACAGATAACGAGAGTTGTTCCGTCAAATATCCTGGTGGTTTTGTAGAACTTTGTATTTTTAAAAGAAGAATATGACGTCCGGGCATATGCCTTTGCCCGTTTGTGTGATCTGTCCTGCCGGTATTTACGCCAATCTTCCATGGCTTGTTTATAAGCCTGATCATCAGTATTTAGTTTATCATGATTTGTAATAAGGAAATCGTAAGCCTCAGTTACGCCGATGAACAGATCTTTAGCTTCAGGAGAGAGGTTGATATCGGGGTGGTAAAGACGGGCTTTTTTTCGGTACGCTTTTTTTATATCTTCAACTGATGAGTTGACAGGTATACCAAGAACCCCGTAGTATTCACTTAGTGTCATATTTGCCTCTGGAAGAAAATATCACACAATTAACGAAATTATTTTCATTTTACAATACCAGTGAACCCCATGAAGGCCATTGCAAGAATTCCGGCTATAACAAGTGAAATAGAAACACCTTTCATCCCTTTTGGAATATCCACTAATTCTAATTGTTCCCTGATACCAGCAAGGATTACCAGAGCCAGACCGAATCCGATAGCAGTTGATGCGCCAAATACCACACCCTCAATGAGATTGTAGTCTTTTTTAATAACAAGGATTGCAACACCGAGAACAGCGCAGTTTGTAGTAATTAACGGAAGGAAGATACCCAGAGCCTGATATAAAGGCTGACTAACCTTTTTCAGAATGATCTCTACCATTTGCACCAGTGCAGCAATAACAAGAATAAAGGTTATAGTCTGCATAAACCCGATGCCGAGCTTATTCAATACATAAATCTGAATCAGATAAGTTACCATTGTTGCCAGAACTATCACGAATGTTACAGCGCCTGCCATCCCCAGAGCTGTTTCAACTTTATTTGATACTCCCAGAAATGGACATATTCCAAGGAATTGGGCAAGCACAACATTGTTAATAAATACAGCAGATATTATAATTAAAATATATTCCATTTCGTTTTCTGTTTATGTTCTTTTCAACCGGTTAATAAGAGCAATAAGATATCCAAGAGCCCAGAAGGCGCCAGGTGCCAGTATAAAGACAAGTATTCCGTCACCCTGAATAAATTTATGTCCTAAGATTGATCCGCTTCCAACTAATTCGCGGAATGCCCCAAGAATTCCGAGCGCCATTGTGAACCCAAGGCCCATCCCTGCACCATCAATAAATGATGAGAAAACGGAGTTTTTACAGGCAAATGCTTCTGCCCTCCCAAGAACAATACAATTAACTACTATCAGAGGAATAAATATTCCAAGTTTTTCATATAGTCCCGGAACATAAGCCTGCATCAGAAGATCTACAATAGTCACGAAAGACGCAATAATAACAACGAAAGCTGGTATTCTGACTTTGTCGGGAATGACATCTGAAAGTAAAGATATGACAACATTCGATCCGATCAGGACAAATGTTGTGGCAATTCCCATCCCCATTCCGTTTAAAGATGATGAGCTGGTCGCTAAAGTAGGGCAGGTGCCCAGAACCAGGACAAGGATGGGGTTTTCTTTAAAAAATCCCTTTGTGAAGTTTTTAAACTGATTCATTTCAGACCTCCTTTTTGTAAGGTATTATAAGCACGCTGTATTGCATCGCAAAAAGCTCTGGAGCTTATCGTAGCTGCAGTTATGGCATCAACAGAACCTCCGTCTTTTTTTACTTTCATTTTGAACTCCGCGGGTTGTTTGTCGTTGAACTGATTCCTGAAAGCAGGCTCAGTCATCTTAGTTCCAAGACCCGGAGTCTCTTTCTGCTCAAGAACGGTGATATTTATGATTGTTCCGTCAGACTTAAAGCCTGCCATAAGATTGATATTCCCACTGAAACCTTTTTTTGAATACGTATTTACAGCATACCCGACAATGTTTCCATCTTTCTTAGCAGGATATATATCGAGACTGTCACCTTCCCCAGTGGGTAACCTGTACCTATCATTATTTGGATTATTGGTGAATTCAGGGACTACCTGTTTTATTGCTGCAAGTTTCTTATTCAGAACTGAAAGTTCAATAGGAGCTTTTGTCATTTGATAAACAATTCCCAGGAGTGCTGATGCTACCAGAGATATCATAGTAAGCGACAATACCATATTCTTAAATGTCGATTCGGTCTTAGCCATTTTTTACCTCCTCACCAAATCGTTTAGATTTAATATATTTATTCATAAGCGGAACAAATGCGTTCATAATAAGTATTGCAAATGAAACACCTTCAGGATATGCTCCCCAAACCCGTATAATAACTGTAAGGATCCCGATACCACAACCATAAATTAACATTGATTTTGGATTCATCGGTGAAGTAACATAATCAGTTGCCATGAAGATTGCACCTAAAAGAACGCCTCCAGCCAATATATGAAACATAGGGTCAGCATTTTTTCCAGGATTTACAAGCCACAAAATAGTTGTAAATATTGCCATACTTCCTATAACAGAAACAGGGATATGCCATGTAATAATTTTTCTTATAAGCATATATGCAAATCCTATAAGTAATGCTAGAGCAGCCACCTCACCAATCGATCCGCCAATCTTACCAAGGAACATCTGCATCGTTGTAGGAACTTTTTCCATTAGCTGTGATATTGACTCACCGTTTTTTAATCCCTCTTTAATTATGGCCAGAGGTGTTGCTCCAGTAATTGCATCAGTATAACCTGTTGATAATCCTGCAGGTACCGGCCAGCTTGTCATCTGTACAGGGAAAGAGATCAGCATAAAGACCCGTCCGACAAGTGCCGGATTAAATGGATTATTTCCTAGTCCGCCGAAGGTCATCTTAGCAATCCCAATTGCAACAAGGCTACCTAAAATAATTATGAAAACAGGAATATTCGATGGCAGGTTGAATGCAAGAAGGAGACCTGTTACAAGTGCCGATCCATCAGTTATTGAGATTGGCTTTTTAAGGACATACTTTTGAATCAGAAATTCGAAGAGTATACATGAAATAATTGAAGTTGCGGTGACAATCACAGCCCCGATTCCAAAATATAAAACTGATGCTGCCAGAGCCGGCATAAGTGCTATTACAACGCCAAACATCAGTTTCCTCGTGGTTTCCTTCCCGTGGGTATGTGGCGACGGAGATATATTAAGTAAGTTATTCATATGTATTATATTGCAGCTTTTGATTTCATGTTCCGTTCCCGTGCCATTTTTATTACTGCAGACTTGCCTAATCTGATATAGTCAAGCAGAGGTCTGTATGCCGGACAGGAATAACTGCATGATCCGCACTCCATACAATCCGCAATTTTCTCTTCCTCCGCTCTTTCAAAAAGACCTTTTTCAGAGAGCGTCATCAGCAGATATGGTTCAAGATTAAGGCAGCAAACAGAGATGCATTTTCCACATCTTAAACATGGACTA
>Ga0302322_100006733_pt1 | contig 10223 bp, 10 predicted proteins | sample Fen_T0_2_FD_203757 | JGI IMG/M metagenome (GOLD analysis project Ga0302322, IMG submission 203757) | Peat permafrost microbial communities from Stordalen Mire near Abisko, Sweden - Fen_T0_2 | ecosystem: Environmental > Terrestrial > Soil > Wetlands > Permafrost | place: Sweden: Abisko... | reverse complement strand
CACTGTCAACGAATCGGGCAGGAGCTGATCGTAGTCGGCGCCGCCTTCGATAGCGCCAAGAGCGTCGAGAGGGCCGAGGCTAGTCATGAACAACGAATGTCCCGGGCCAAGCAGCGCGCTTCGCCTGGGTGGGATCTCTAGATCGGGACGACTGCGGTAGCGCGCGCTGATTCTCGTCAGGAACGAGATCAAGCGATCCACGTTCTCTTCGGTTCGGCGGTGGACGATATCGATGTCGAAGGTGGAAATCGGCGCTCCCTGCACCACGGCCGCCAAGCCGCCCACGAGCACGAACTCGACATCCGTCGCCAGCAGACGTTCCAGCAACGTGGTCAAGTCAACCGCCATTCTCGTCGTCCTTCTTGGCGAGTCCCTGACGAAGCAGCTCGATGGTCCGAATCATCCGGTCGTTCTGCCGCAGACGCTCCTCGGGGCTCGCCAGCTCCGTCGCAATAGATTGGGCCTTCGCTGCGGGTGGTTTATGATCGCGCCGTTGACTGGAGACGCGATGCTGACCGTTGATCCGCCAAGCTATGAATTCCACGAACCCAAATTTTGGGGGAGTCGGCGGATCTGCTGTTCACTCGAGGCTTCCGAGCTGGTTGTCGAGGTCGAGGGGAAGCCGCCCGTGCGAGTGCTCTACCAGGACATCACTGTCGTACATCTTTCGAGTCGAGCCCACGGGAGGAACGAAGCGGTGATGGACGTTCGTGACTTTCGCTGCCAGGTGATCGCACGTCGGCGGAGCGTCGAGATCACGAATCGTTCAGACCGCGGTGTGGGGCGCCGCTACGTCTACGAGAATCAAGCATTCAACACCTTCGTGCGCGAGCTCCATCGTCGGCTGTTGCCATTTCAAGAGCGGGTTCAATTTCGTGCTGGGCACAGTCTGTACTTCTGGCTCGCAGTGGGAGCCGGCGCGCTGACCGCCATCCTCGCGCCGTTCAGACTGGCTTCGTACGATGGTCACCTTGCAGTCGGAATCGGGATCTATCTGTCGGCCGTGACGGGGCTTATCGTGGCCGCCTATCGTCTTCGTCCGAGCAGCTATGCGCCGACGAGGATACCGGAGGGACTGCTGCCGGCGGGGGAGGACCGGCGGGGCTTCATGGCTTGAGCAGGCGACCGAGGCGCGTGCCTTGCTCTCTGCGGCCCTCGGCCTGCCTCACGTGCCGTGGTTGACGATGTACACGGTCACGCCCTGTCCGCGACTGTCGTCGTAGCCAAGGTTCGAGCGTAGCCGGCTCAAACGCCATGAACAGACCATGCGACGTCCTTGTGTACCTCGAATCCTTGCGCCTCGCGGTCCGGGGATGAAAGGGGCGTCCCCACAGAGGCCGCTTCGCGGGGGAGCGCCGGCGGATCTTGGCCAGGATGCGATCTTCCCGTAGAGTTGGCCCAGCGGCATGCTGACAGCCACCGCGCTCATCCTTTCGTCCGTCTGGATCGCTGCCTCGGCGGGACCACAGGCGCGGCCCAAGCGACCGTTGCTAGAGACGCTGAAGGCCGCGCGACGCGAATGCTCACGACCCGGGCCTCGACTTGCCGAACTGGTCGAACGTGGCTTCGATGCTGTGAGCTTTGGCAAGGAGGTCATTCCGGATTGGGACAGGCTCTCGGGCAAACAGCAGAGCGCCTTCGCGACTCTGGCCGACGCAGTGATCGGAAGTGAGGAGCGCCGGGGCTACATCAAAGGGTTCTGCCAGCTGTTCCAGCAAGTCACGTGGGTCGGAAAGCTTGGGGTGGACGCTATCACGCGGGTGCAGACGAACTACGTTGTCGCTGGCGAGACGGGGCACGCCGAACTGTGGTTTCGGGATGATGGCGACCGTTGGACATACGCCGACACGTGGTGTTGCGGAGTCAACGTCTTCATCCTCACCTGGCGGGACAAGTTCAAGGGCGGCTACGAAGCAGCCATGGCGAAGCTGCGCGAGAGCGCCCCATAGTCAGCGGGGCTCCGCGCGTCGGTGTAGCATCGGGATGCTGGTCACGGCGTCGCTGCGGGCGGCTTACCGTTTGCCAGACCAACATGAATTCGCCAAAACCACCTTCGGACCCACGATGCCGTCGAGACGGTGGCTCGAGGCTGCGATGGGCTATGAGCGCCCTGATCGCCGTAAGTTTGGTCACCGTGCCTGAACCGGCGAGGGCCTCGGGGCACGTCGCTGGGCCTCCGTTCGGCGCTGGAGCAGCGGCCGCCGCCGTGGTGCCGCTGTTGATTCTCCCCAGCGACATCGGCACTCTGGTGGACGGCACCGGAGCAAATGTCGCACTCGGTTGGGCGCTGCAACTTCCGGTTTCGCACTCATTGCGACATCGCATTGCCGGCGGCCTCGACTGGGTGCCCACCAGCGAGGACCACCATTTTCGCGGGCGTATCGCCTATCGCTTCGGACGACGCCACTTCTTCACCGGCCTTGGCCCTGCGTTCGACCACGCCGGAACGACATGGTCTCCCGAGCTTGGCGTGAAGTTCGCGCATGCCGAAAGCGCAGAAGAACAGCTGGACTTGTGCAAGCACACCGCAGTAACGGGTCAGATGCCGAGACATGACCGCCAACCACGGCGGGCCTCGGGCGGGGCCTGCCCGGATGTCGCCAAAGGCAAGCTGGCTTACGCCAACCTCATCCCAAGTCCGGCCGCCGCCCGACTCGTGGCCCCAGGGCACCGCCCGTTCGCGACCGTGGGCCGCCGCTTTTCCTTCACCGAATAGCATCTCCCCAATGTCAAGGCCGAGTAGAAATGTCCGGTTCTCGGCCAAGTAGAAATGTCCGGTTTGTCAGGGGCTGACAACGCTCTTTGCGGCGTTGAGCTGCCTTCAGATTCTGGGCTTTCCGTCGCGCCTCCTGCTCCTTCTCGAACTGCTGGAAGTAGGCCGCGACCGCTCCCAGGCGGTCGCAGCTCGTTGCCACGGGCTCTGATGGTTGGCTCGCATCTCGCGCCGTCCGGATGCGGTCTTTTTGTCGGATCGTGAGCTTCTTCGAGTCCAGGCGTATTCGATCGCGCTCGCTCTGGGCGGCCTGGATGATTGCCAGGGCCGCACCAAGTCGCTTGTTCTCGACGACCGCGCCTTGGGTGACGTGGGGATTCTGGTCGAAGATGGAATAGGGCAGTGAGCGCCCTTCAGCGTGGATTTCCACACGACCGTCCTCCCATTCGTGGACACACACGCGCTTCCCGCCCAGCGGCGAGGTGTCTGGGCCAGGCTCCACCAGATACGTCACACGCTTGAAGTGGACCGTCAGACTGCGCGACAGCGTCCGCTCTTCCTGCCACGAGAAGATCATGGACAGGTCTTCGCCATCCTGGAGCGGTCGATGGGCATCGTGGGGATTCTGCGCTGTCCGTCCGAAGCGGCGGTTGTAGTCCTCGGTGTACTCCGGCAAGAAGGCGTTGCCATCTTCCATGGTGCAGATGCCGCGCAGGCGCAGCTCCTTCACAAGACGGTCCTGCAAGGTCTTGTTCATGCGCTCCACGCGGCCCTTCGCCTGCGGCGAATTCGCGCAGATGATGTCGATGTTAAGCTCGGTCAGAGCACGCCCAAACTGCGTTTCGCCGTCAGCTCGGCCCGTGGCCCCTTGGTGACTTAGACGAAAGATGCTGTGTTTGTCGCTGTAGAAAGCCACCGGCTTTCCGTAGCGCTCCAGGTATGCCACCGTCGAGGCGAAGTAGTCGAACGTCGATTCAGACTTCACGAATCGTAGCTCCATCAGCCGGCCAGTGGCATCGTCTACGTACACCAGCAGCGTGCAACGTGGGCCTCGACCTTCAAACCAATCGTGGGGGCTTCCATCGATCTGCACCAGCTCTCCGAAGCACGACCGTCGATGCCGTGGCTGATGGACTCTCGAAAGTCGCTTCGCACGTGTCAGCCAGATTTCAGCCGCCGTCATCCATTTTCGTAGCGTCTCTTTTCCAACGTGCACGCCGTGATGCTCCATCAGCTTCTCCCGCGCCAGCGTCGGTCCGAAGTCGCCATACAGCTCGCGTACAATCGCTGTCGCTCGCAGCTCCAGCTCCGCCGGCAGTCGTCGGTTGCTCGGCATCCCGCGTTTTCGAGATGCCAGCGCCGACGGTCCCCGCTGCTCGTATGCCGAGCACAGTCGGCGAGTCTGCCGTGTGCTCAGGCCCATCAGCTCCGCGGCTTTCACCTGGGTCAGGCGTCTCTCAAGTACCCGCCGAACAACCTCCAGACGGTCGATTTCCTTGCGGCTCATCGTGACCAGCTCCTTCGCCATCTGCCCAGCTTCCACGCGACGTCAGGTCGCCGAAAGCGGACATTTCTACTTGGCTAGAAGCGGACATTTTCATGTGGCTGCTACACCCAAGACGCCGATAACGGATCTTACGTAACCTGCATTCACCTACGCGCCCTAGTCGGCTTCCTTGCTGCTCCTGAGCTTGACAATGTAGTTCCTAGGGACCACATTGTACTGGCATGAAGACCGTTGGCGTTCGCGACCTCAAGACGCACCTCAGCGCCCACCTGCGCGACGTTGGCCGTGGCGACGTCATCTTGGTGACCGACCGCAATCGCGTCGTGGCGGAATTGCGCAGCCCTGGCACCGGCGTCAGCGCCAGCCTCGCCCCTGACGCCCAATTGCGGCAACGCCTTGTTGACCGTGGCCTGCTATCGCCCGTCCCGCCTTCCGAGCGACTTGGTTGGAAAGCTGCCTTGCCGCGCTTGCTCAAGAGCGGAACCGCGCGGGAGCTGCTCGATGCCGACCGCGAGGAGCGTTCTAGGTGAGCCTTCACCGCTACGTGGAGACGAGCGCCCTTCTGCGTGTGGTTCTGGAGGGTGATGATACCCTGCAGCCCCTGCTGTCAACGGGAACCTGCTACACGTCCGCTCTGACTTTGGCGGAGGCCAGACGGGCTATTCGTCGGGCACGATCCGCTGGCAGACTGGATCCATCCGGCGTACAAATCGCTCGCCGCAGCGTCGCCGAGTTCGAGCGTTGGGCGGAAGTTGTTCCGATCAGTGACAGTGTACTGCAGGGGGCAGGCGAGGAGTTCCCGGTCGAACCCGTTCGAACCCTCGACGCTCTCCACCTCGCGACCATGCAGCTTCTTGCCGAAACGCTGCCTGAGTTCGATCTGGTATCCACGGACGAGCGTGTGCGCGAGAACGCGAGAGCCCTCGGTATCAACGTCCTGCCCGCGTTGATGTGAGGAAACGCCGAGTTATCCGACGATCCCCTGGGGCCGGTACGTCACGATGCCAAGGTCCGTCAGTTTCCTATCGGTATCCGTGGCGCATTGGGATTCGCTTTGCGGGTGCGACTTCTTTTCCGTTGTGCCTGACGGCTTGAATGTGCGCGGCCGCATGCCAGCTGCCCGAGAGCACCGGACAGCACCGACAGATGATTTCCATGTTTCGGTCCGATTGGGCGCTAAAGTCGCGCTGTGCGCGACGCCATCTCCTTCGCCTTAGTTGCATTTTCGTCACTCATCGTGATCATCAACCCCGTGATGGTCACGTCGGTCTTCATTACCCTCGCGGCCAACGCAACACCCGAGGCCAAGCGGACAATCATCCGCAAGACCACGCTCATCGCTTTCATCGTCCTGCTGGTCTTTGCGGTCTCTGGAACCCTTATCTTCAAGTTCTTCTCGATTACCATCGGCGCCTTCCAAATTGCCGGCGGGATCATCCTCTTCTCGGTCGCCATGGGTATGCTCCACGCGCAGACCTCTAGGACCAAACAGACGCCCGAAGAGATGGATGAGGCGAGGAGCCGCGAGGACATCGCCGTGGTTCCCTTGGCCATCCCCATCGTGTCCGGGCCGGGGGCCATCACCACGGTCGTTGTCCTTTCCGGCGAGACCCGCGCCATCCCCAACATGGCGATCCTCTTCCTTGCCATCGTAGTGGCTATGGCCCTCGTCTTTGTGATGCTGCGGAACGCCGCCAGAATCCAGAGGTTCGTGGGTCCATCTGGCCTCAACATCGCCACGCGGCTGATGGGCCTGGTGCTCGCCGCCGTCGCCGTCCAGTTTGTCATCCGCGGCGTGGAGAGCGTTCTGCCCGATCTCGCCTCAGCACTGCGAGGCGTGCCAAAACCTTAGAATGCCCGGGAGCTGCTTTCGGCCTCAACTCGATGCTGGGATTCTGAACGCACCGGGAACGCCGGCAATCCATAGAAGAACACCGCGAAGAGACATCTATTGGGTGCAGGCTGCTGTGAGCTGCATCCGGCGTGGGACGAACTGGCAGCACGCCTGGCCCGCCAGAAGGTGCGTCGAAAAGGGCCAGCGTTGCTGCTACGACGGATCCGGCAGCAGCAGTAGCTCGGCGTACCACGGCTACGGCTCCGGCCGCAAATCGCCCTACGTATGCGCGTACACGTCCACGTCCGCGCCTAGACATCGACCGTGCAGCTCACTAGGGTGCGCTCGTTCTGACAACTGAATAGACATCGCGAGGCAGGGGCTATCGCCCTTGCATGGGGAAGCCGGTGTGAATCCGGCGCGGTCCCGCCACTGTAAAGGAGAAGAAGGTTCTCGTGACGCCACTGGGGCAATGGTCCTGGGAAGGTGAGAACCGACGCAAACGCGACCAGGTCGCAACGCTCTTGAGCCAGGATATCCGCTCGCGGTTACTTCCAATGTCCTTTCGCGGAGAAGGCTATGCTAGCGCAAGCTGGCTTGTCCCTTCTCCTCGTGCAGGCAGAAGGGTTTTTTCGTGCGGTCTATCCGACCTGGCCCGGGCGCGTGGTACGCCCGCCGCCGGCCTAGACAAATCGTCGCATCGTTGGGTGCGCTGCTGGTTTGCAGCGCTGCCGAATTGTGCCCGTTGTCCTTGTACGCGCAGGGCGGCGAAACGCCGGTTTACGAAACCGTGGTGGTGGCCCCATCCTCGGTGGTCGAAGCACCGCGTGAGGATCACGCCGCGTCGGCCGCGGTCATCACCCAGGACCGGACCCCACGTGCGGCCGAGTCAGTCCCGCAACTTTTGTCCGAGCAGGCCGGGGTGATCGTTACGCGCCTTGGTGGCATGGGCTCGACCTCAACGATCTCGCTTCATGGCTCCACGTCGAACCAGGTGCTGGTGTACGTGGACGGCGTTCCCTTCAATACGGCGACGGGGGGCGGCGTCGACCTGGGTGCTATTCCCTTGGGCGACGTGGATCGGATCGAGATCTACCGCGGCACCAGTCCCATCGGTTTTGGCGCTTCGGGCATCGGCGGCGTGGTATCGATTACCACCGCTGTACCCAAGGATAATCGCGTCGAGATCGAGGCCGGTGGCGGCTCGTTTGGCACCCTGCACGGCGACACGCGCGCAGCGTGGAACCGCGGTCGCTTGCACTGGTATGGCGGCGTGCACCTGCTGACCACGGAAGGTGATTTTTCGTACTTCGATAACGACGTCACCGCTTTCAACGCCACCGACGACGCGTCGGTGCGCCGCCGCAACAACGACCTTCATCAGGTGGACGGCACGACCAAGGCGGTCATCGATCTCGGCGGTGATCGTCGTCTGACGGCTTCGTTCGCCTTCTTCGACCGCGACCAGGGGCTGCCCGGCTTTGGCACCCAGGCCAACCCTCAGGCACGTCTTGGCACCTCGAGGGCGACAGGCGTCGTGGCCTATGAATCGAACGATGACCTGGGCATGTGCAGCCGACTGCGTGCCACCGCCTACGGCAACTTCGCGGTCACGCACTTCCAAGATCGCTTGGCGCAGATCGGTGCCAGCAGCGTCGATGCCCACGATAGGACCATCACCTCGGGCGCTACGGTGAATTGGCGGCGCGTGGTGCGCCCATGGTTGGTCCTTTCCGGGGTCTTCGATGGCCACTTCGATCGCTTCCGTCCCTCGGACGACCTCGGAACCAACCTCACTGGGACGCCGGGAACGCGGCTGTTTGGTGCCACCGGGATCGAGGGCGACCTGTGGCTTTCGCCGATCAAGCTCGACGTCATCGCCTCGCTGCGGGTCGAGGCTGCCCACGACGAAACCGCGGGCCGAGACCTCTTTGGCCGAATCGCGCAAACATCGGCCGGCGTGGGCCGCGTTTTGCCCATCGCCCGGCTCTCGTTGGTCAAGGAAGTCCGGCCCTGGTTGTCGTTGCGAGCAAACGGGGGCCGCTATGCCCGCCTGCCGTCCTTCCTCGAACTGTACGGCAATACCGGGTACTTGCAGGGCAACCCCGCGCTGACGCCGGAATCGGGCTTGAACGCGGATGTTGGGCCCTTGCTGTCCTGGAAGCGCGGGAACAGCGGGCTTTACTGGTCAACCGATGCGTTTGCCAGCCTGGTCGACGATCTGATCCAGTTCCGCTTCGGCAATGGACGGGCCCGCGCCGAGAACATTGGCAGGGGGCGCATCCTCGGAGTCGAAAGCAGCGCCACGTTGGAGTGGGGACGCCATGCTCGCGCGGTTGCCTCGGCTACGTTTACCGATGCGCGCGACACCTCGGTGGTGGATGCGTACAACGGCCGCCAGCTGCCGTTGCGTCCGCGCTACCGCTTCTATGCGCGGCCGGAATGGCGCAGGATCCAGGCAGGGACGAACACGACGATCGGCCTGTATGCCGATGTCGACGCCACCGCCGGCAACTACGTCGATCCACCGAACCTCTCGCCGGTGGCGACACGCATTCTCGTTGGCGCCGGCATCTCCATCGATTTGCCCGCCAAGCTTTGTCTGCGGGCCAGCGGTCAGAACCTTACCAATGCCCAAGTCTTTGACCTGACCGGGTACCCGCTGCCCGGCCGTGCTTTCTACCTGACCCTTGCCTGGTCATCTGCCAACAACAAGAACAAGGAATTATCGCCATGAATTATCGTCCTTCACTCTTTCTCATTCTCCCCGTGCTGGCTGCCGCTGCTGCCTGTGGCAGCAACAGCAACAGTCCGGCTGAGGCCGACGCGGCTGTCAGCAACGGCATGGATGCTTCGGACACCGAAGCGGGTCCAGCGACGGGACCAAGCGGTATCGCGGTCGTCAACAGTGACTACCAGTCTGCCTCGGTCTCTTTTCTCGACCGCGACGGGAACCTGCTCAAGGATGGCTGCTTCAATTCAGGCTCGGGCGGACCGAGCTTGACCATGACCCTGTCGGGGGACGTTACCCTGCCGACGCAGTCACAGCTGGGAGGCCCTGTGGTACTGGTGGACCGTCAGAATAGCAGCTTGACCTGGCTGGACCCGGTCACCTGCAAGCCGCTGGGCCAGCTGGCCGTGGGCACGGGCTTCGCTTCGAATCCGCACGACTATGTGTGGCTGTCGGCCAGCAAGGCGTACGTCCCGCGCTTCAAAGACAATCTTGCGGCAACAGCCAATACGGGAGACTTCGACGATGGCAGTGATTTGCTGATCATCGATCCGGCCCAGCTCAAGATTGTGGGACGCATCGATCTCAAGCCCTTCGCACCCGCTGGCGTCTTGCCCATGGCAGACCGGGCGTTGCTGGTTGGAGGAATGGTCTATGTCTCGCTCAACGCCATCAGCGACGACTTCGCCACCTACGGGACGGGTCGTATTGTCATGGTTGATCCCTCCAGCGATCAGGTTGTGGCAACCATCGACACGCCTGGGGTCAAAAACTGCGGGGCCATGACCTATGTGGCAGCCGACAATCAGCTGCTGGTGGCCTGCAATGGTGACTACGCCGCCGGTCCACAACAGGCCGACAGCTCCGCCATCGTGGCTATCGATCTTGGCCTCACTCCGCCCGCCGTGGTCACCCAGGTCAACGCCGCAGCAGTCGGCGGCCACAGCTTTTCGAACTGGGCGGTCGCGGCCCTGGATGCCACGACCCTGCTCGGTGTGACGGAAGGCAATTTTTCCAATACCCCGCCTGACCAGCTGTGGTCGGTCTCCCTTTCCGGCGCTCCGTCCGCGCTGCTCTTCTCGTCGGCCGAGGCCTTTACCCTCGGCGCCATTCTGGTAGACGCCGAGAAGGGTCAGTTCATCGTGGCCGACGGCCCCAAGAAGGCGACGTCGCTGCTTCATGTGTTCGGTTTCAGCGGCGGCACCATTGCTGCGGGCAGAACCATCAAGTCCAATCCGTCGCATAGCCTGCCACCCCGTGCGCTGGCCTGGTTCTAGGTGGACGTATGACCACACTTGCAAAGACACGCACAGCGATCACCGATGTGAACCATGCGGCGGCGACCGCGGCGCAGGGGCTGTTCGACAACAAGACCAAACCGCGGCGAAGCTTGGGGCGCCTCGAGGACCTCGCTTGCCAGATTGCCGGCATTCAGGCA
>Ga0302322_100006732_pt1 | contig 10223 bp, 7 predicted proteins | sample Fen_T0_2_FD_203757 | JGI IMG/M metagenome (GOLD analysis project Ga0302322, IMG submission 203757) | Peat permafrost microbial communities from Stordalen Mire near Abisko, Sweden - Fen_T0_2 | ecosystem: Environmental > Terrestrial > Soil > Wetlands > Permafrost | place: Sweden: Abisko... | reverse complement strand
TTCGACCGCCATGGTCAGGGCCGCGTCCACCCGGGACCGCTCGACCGCCGAGCGATCCCGTTCCGCCGAGGCGACCCGCTCTGCCTCCTGCGCCGATCGAAGCGCAGCGGCGGTCACCGCGTCGGCCGCCGCAACGGCCGGCCGCGGATGCTCGGCTGATCCGCACACCGGGCACGGTCCTGCCGGCGTCAACCCCGCCGCCAACTCGGCCGCGATGCCGGCGATGCGCCGCTCGACCAAGCATTGACGCACATCCACGGCGCGCTGGTGGGCATCCACGGCCGCGGCGGCCCGCTCGCGGGCCAGTGACACCCGGGATGTCAGGTCGCCAACCGCCGTCGCCGACTGCAGAACGACCGTGGCCGCGGCAACCCGTTCCTCGGCCGCCGGCGAGCGGTCGCGGGCCGAGCGGGCCGCCCTCACCCGTTCGGCGAGATCATCGAGCAGCGTGGGCAGTCCGGCGAGCTGCTGCTCGACGTCGACGGCGTCCACCTCGGCCTGGTGATGCCGGCGGCGCGCTCCGTCGAGCAGGGCCAGATCGCGGTCGTGCGCTGCGGCTTGGGCCAGAAACTCGGCCAGCGCCCCGGCCAGTTCCCGATCCGCGGCGGCCATGGCCCTGCCCGCCCCCGGAACCTCGAGCGGATCGACGGTCGGGCCGGCCGGCGCCACGGCAGCGGTATTCGCGGTCAGCCCACGCCCGCGGTCGGCGACCTCGGCAAGCGCGGCGACGCAGGCAGCGCGCTGACGCTCGGCGCGGGCCTGATCACGCTCCGCGGCAAGCACGGCGTGGTGGGCGGTGACGACGTCCGCCGTCTGCCGGTGGCGCTCGATCAGCAGCCGGTTTCGCGCGAGTTCGGCGGCCCGACCGTCGAGTCCGGCGAGCCGCTCGCGCACGCCTCGCAGCCGGAGAATCCGCTCGTGCCGGTCCTGCGTAGCGCGGAGTTCGGTGGTCACCACCTCGCGGTCGCGCCGAGCCCGCGTCGCTTCCTCGGATGCGGTGTCCGCGAGGTCGGCCAACCGATCACGCAGGTCCGCGGTCCAGCGCGGATCCGATTCATCAGGGATGTCGACCCGGGCGGCCTCCGCGACCCGCGCGATGAGCCGGTCAACCCGAGCGTCCGCGTCGCGGAGCTGGGCACCGGCCTCCCGCCGCGCGGTCGCGAACCACTCCTCGACGGTGCCGAACCGGCCCGTGTCGAACAAGCGCTCGAGCAGCGCACCGCGCTCAACGGTGTCCGCGCGCAGGAATCTCGCGAAGTCGCCCTGCGGCAGCAGCACCACCTGGAAGAACTGATCGGCCGACATCCCGAGCAACTCGGCCACCACGTCGCCGACCTCGTCCGCCCTGGTCAGGCCGTCCGGGTGGCGACCGGAAGGGGCCGGCCCGATCCACCGCAGGACGACCTTGGCCTTCTCGGTGGTGAATCCGGTCCCCCGGGATTTCGACCGCTGATACTCGGGGTTGCGGGTCAGTTCGATCCGATGGCCGGCGATGGTCGCTTCGAGCCGGACCTGGGTCCGGGTGCCCGGGGCCGCCCGATCGCAGCGCAACCGCTTCGCCTCGTTCCGCGCGCCGGGCACCCGCCCGTAGAGGGCGAACGCGACCGCATCGAGCAACGTGGTCTTGCCGGCACCGGTGTCGCCGTGCAACAGGAACAGCCCGTCGCAGCCCAGGGCGTCCAGGTCGACCGCGACCTCGTCGACGAACGGCCCGAACGCCCGCAGTTCCAGCCGGTGCAGCCTCATCCGGATGCCTCCGTGACCCGCTGGGCGGTCACCGCCGCGTCCAGCAGGGCCAGCTCCCGCCCGGTGGCCGGGCTTCCCCGGCTGGTCCGGACGAAGTCGACGACAATGTCCAGATCGCCGCGCCGACCACCAACCGGAATCGGATCCGGCAGCCCGGAGGCCGTCCGGTCCGCCGGCAGCCATTGCACCACCAGCGTGTGCGGCAGCACCTCGCGCAACCGGCGCATCGGGTCGAGCGGCCTGACGGGATCGGTCAACTCGACCGAGAGGTAGGCGTCGGCCAGGTCGGTGCGGGTGGAGATGATCTCGGCGAGCAGGCCGCGCACCGTCGCGATCGGCCGAACCGCGGGAAGCTCCAGCCGAACACCGTTGACGGCGCCGGTGGCGGACAGTTCGATCAACCACGCGCCCTTGCGGTGGCCCGCTTCGGAGAACGAATACGGCATCGGCGACCCCGAATAGCGGATCCGATCGGTGAGCTGCTGGGGCCGGTGCAGGTGCCCCAGCGCCACGTAGTCGACGCCGTCGAAGACCTCGGCGGTGACGGATTCGACGCCGCCGACGGCGATAGATCGCTCCGAACCGCCCGCCACCGCTCCGACCACGAACGCATGCGCGAGCACCACCGACCGGGTACCGGGCGGCCGGCCGGCCAGGTCCGCCCGCACCCGATCCATCGCTGCGGCGAGGACCCGTTGGTGATTGGCCGGCGCGTCAAGGCCCCAGGCCGAGCGAACCAGATCTGGTTCCAGGTAGGGCAGCGGATAGATCGCAACCGGTCCATCCACGTCGAACAGCACGACCGGGTCGGCGACCCGACCCGGACACGTCCGAAGATGCAGGCCGCCGGCGGCCAGGAAGTCGGAAAAGGCGCCCAGCCTGGGCGCCGAATCGTGATTCCCCGAGATCACCACGATGGTGATCCCGGCTTCCCGGATCCGTCCGAGAATGCGAGTGGCGGTCTGGACGGTCTCGGGCGAGGGCACCGCACGGTCGTACAGATCGCCGCAGATGAGCACCGCGTCGACCCCGGACCCGGCGGCGAGGTCGGCCAGCGCACCCAGCACATGCTCCTGATCGGCCAGCAGGCTCCGACCATGAAAGGTCCGGCCCAGATGCCAGTCGGAGGTGTGCAGGAATCGCATGCACTCACGGTAGGAGCCGGGCCCGACAGTGTCCGGGATCGACGCGCGTGAGCCGCGGATTCCACACACCAGTTCAGGGGGTCGCGTCGGCCCCGTCCAGCGCGCAACCCGCTCAGCCGGGCAGGATCCGCCGGATCCGATAACCGGCGTCGGTGGCCTCGAGCACCAGGATCCGTCGCTGTCCCGGACTCGCCGCGGTGAGCCCGACCTGACGGCCGGCGGCGTCGATGATCGGACGAGCCGGCATCGAATCCACCACGGCGACCCGCACCGCCGCCCCGCCGGCCGCAGCCGGCGGATCTGCGCGGGATGCGCCGGCCGTCCCGGTGCGCCGGACGGCGGGCAGTTCGGCGACACTGGCAATCTCGTGCGTGCCGCCCCGCACGCTCAGGTGGCGCCCAGCCAGCTCGCCCAGGACTGCGGCATCGGCCGTCCGTTCCGTGGCCGAGGACGTGTAGACCTCGGCGAGGAGGGACGGGTCGGCCGTTGCCAGCGCCCGCCCGCGCGCCGCGTCCAGCCCGCGGATGACCGTCAGCCAATCCTGCCCGCTCGGCCGGGGCGGGCTTGCGGCGGTGACGGTGGTCGGTGTCGCCTGGTCCCAGCCGGCCCACCACAGCCCCGCCAGCACCGCCCCGACGCCGATGACGACCGCGACGGCACCGACCGCCACGGCTCTCACCGCCGCGCTGCTGCCGGGAGATGGGCTCGACTCCTCCGGTGGATCGTCACCGCCGGGGCGCGCCGCCTGTTCGTGACGACCGCGGCGGGGTTTGCGACGCCCGCGGGTCGACCGACGCCCGTGGTGAGCCCGGCCGACTTCCGCCGGCGCACGGCCATCGGACGGCCGTCCGCCGTGCTCGGTGGCAACCCCCTCGGGCACCTGAGGGGGTTCCGCCGCGCTGCCGGCCGTCGGCGCGCGGCGGACAAACAGCGGCTCCCGAGCGACGGTCGCGTCGGGCGAGAAGTCCACCGGTCGGGCGGTGCCGGCTCGCCGCAGCGCCGTGACCAGGCTCGCCGCGTCCGGCCGGTCCGCCGGTTCGGCATCCAGCATGGCCCGCAGCAGGGCGATCAGTGGCGGCGGACCGGCGTCATCAGGCGGATTCGGCCAGATGCCGGCGATCGACTGGATCAGCACGTCGGCGGGGTCGTCGGCGGGCCAGGCTGCCCGGCCGGTCAGGCAGTTCAGCGCGACCGATCCCAGCGAGAAGACGTCGGCGGCGGCCGTCGGCTCGGCGCCGCGGGCCACCTCCGGCGCGAGGTCGCGGGCACCTTCCGGCGGCGCATCGCCGTGCGTCGCGGCCTGGGCGGCGGCCAGACCGGCGGCCAGCCCGCCCAGCATCGGCCGGCCCGAACGGTCGAACCAGACCGATTCCGCGCTGACGTTTCCGTGTACCAGACCGGCGCCGTGAATCGCCGTCAGAGCATCGGCCAGCGGACGGAGCACCGTGAGCGTCTCCGATGCCGGCAACCGCCCGCGGCGCTCAAGCAGGTCACCCAGGCGACCTCCCGACGGGCGCGCCGACACCACCGCGACCCGGCCGTGTTCCTCCGGGACATCCAGCACTGGCAGCAGATGCGGGTGATCGACGGTGCCCGCGAGCTGCACCATCCGTTCCACGATCTCGGCCGGCACAGCCGGTAGCACGGTGAGCGTGACCTCCGCCCCACTCCGCTCGTCCTCGGCACGCCACACCTGGGTGACCGGTGACCGATGGCCGGCCGGGCCGTCCTCGAGCGCACGATACGGCCCGATCCGCAGCGTCATGGCCGCAATCTAGATCGATCCGTGCGCTGCCCGAAGGGGTTGTCCACAGGCGGCCACCGGACAGCGCAGGAATCCCGGGACGCTGGATCAGCGTCCGCGCCCGGGCGAGAGGGCGTCTGGCGCCGTCGGCCGGTACACCGCGCAGGTTGCCTGCACGTCGGGCCACCGGCGTACGGTCAAGCCCATGCGCGACAGCAGCGTGCCGCTGGTCTTCGACCACGCGGGACTGGTCGATTACCTCGCCGCATGGGACCGGCAGCGCGTGCTGGCCCAGAAGCGCATCGACGGATCCGGACCGGACACGGTGCTGCTGCTCGAGCATCCCGCCGTCTACACCGCGGGCAGGCGAACCCAGCCGCAGGACCGGCCCACCGACGGCACCCCGGTGATCGATGTGGACCGCGGTGGCCGGATCACCTGGCACGGTCCGGGTCAGCTGGTCGGCTATCCGGTCGTCATGCTAGCCGCCCCGGTGGACGTGGTCGGATACGTCCGGCTCCTGGAGGAAGTGCTGATGGCGGCCTGCGCCGACCTGGGTCTGGCGACCCAGCGCGTCGCGGGCCGCAGCGGGGTCTGGTTACCTGCCTCCGCCGGACGTCCCGAAAGGAAGGTCGCCGCGATCGGCGTCCGCATCGCGCGGGGCGTGACGATGCACGGCTTCGCGTTGAACTGCGATCCGGACCTGTCGGCGTTCGATCGCATCGTGCCGTGCGGGATCACCGACGCCGGGGTCACCTCGCTGTCCGTCGAGTTGGGTCGCCGGATCGCCGTGGCCGACGCACTCCCGGCCGTGACCAGCCGGCTCCGCGAGGGCCTGGACGGAGTGCTGCGGATCAGTCTGGCCGGCCGGTGGGAGCAACCCGTCGCCCCCGCGCCCGGCGTGACCTGGCGGCTGGATCCGGCGGTCCGGGCGCGGTAGATGTTGCATCCCGAAGACCTCGGCGTGGGCCCGCCCACCTCGAGCCCCGATGATCACCCGGGCACCCCGCACGGCAGGATGAAACAATGAACCGCGGAAACGTCCCAGGGCCGTGTTTGGCGCCGGGGTGAATCCGGGAACTCTGAGCAGAACACCGAAGCCGGCGAGCCGGCGCAGGGATCCGCACGAGCACCAACAATGCACCGGTACCAACAATGAGGAGCAATCGATGAGCACGCCGACCAAGCCCAAGGCAGCCGCCCACGATCTGGCGGTCAGGGCATCAGAAATCGCCGACAAAGTGGTCGACAAGGTGGCCGACGTGACCAGCGATGCGGCGAGCAGGGCGGCGTCGCTGGCCAGTGACGCCGCGCACGCCGCGGCGCCGTATGTGGAGAAGGCCGAACACTCGCTGGAAGATTCGGCCAAGAGGCTCAGCCGTCGGGCGCGCAGGTCGGCGAAAAGGAGCGCCCACCAGGCGGCGGCGCAAGCCAGGAAGGCCGAACATTCGGCCACCCAGAAGGTCACCAGCACCGCGTCGGTGCTGGCCGACAAGGCGCAGGGCTCGGCCACCCACGCGGCCGCGCTGGTCAGCGCCAAGGCAGCCGGGGCCGCGTACAAGGCGAGCAAGGCCGCAGACAACGCCGCGAAGGCTGCGAAGCAGGCGGACAAGGCGAGCGGGAAGAAGGGTCACCCGGTCCGTACGACGCTGATCCTGGTCGTCATCACCGCTGCCGGAGCTGCCATCTTCCGGAAGCTGCGAGCCGATCAAACGCCGATCCCGGACAACCAGCCCGCGCCCACGGTGCCGCTCGCCCAGCACGCCGAGACGGCGGCGGACAAGGTGCGAGAAGGGGCCGCGAAGGCCGGCGAGGCCGTCAGGGACTCCGCCGCCAAGGCTGCCGACGCGGTCAAGGATGCCACAGCGGCAGCCAAGGACAAGGCGGGCGACCTCGCCGATTCGGCCAAGGACACGGCCGCCGACCTGACGGACAAGGCCGCCGATGCCGCGGACTCGGCCAAGGACGAGGCGGATGACGCCGCAGCCGACGTCAAGGAGGCCGCGGGTGACGCCGCCGACGCGGCCGAGAAGGCCGCCGAGGCCGCCGCCGGCAATGCCGGCGAGGCCGCCGAGGCCGGCGAGGCCGCCCAGGAAAAGGCCGGAGACGCCACATGACCTTGGCCTCCGATGGCCGCAAACTGCTCAGACTCGAGGTGCGGAACGCGGCCGTGCCGATCGAGAAGAAGCCTGCCTGGATCAAGACCAAGCTGCGGACCGGTCCGGAGTATCAGAACCTGCAGGCTCTGGTGAAACGCGAAGGGCTCCACACGGTCTGCCAGGAAGCGGGCTGCCCCAACATCTACGAGTGCTGGGAGGATCGGGAGGCGACCTTCCTGATCGGCGGCGACCAATGCACGCGGCGGTGCGATTTCTGCCTCATCGACACCGGCAAGCCCGACGAGTTGGATCGTGACGAGCCCCGCCGCGTCGCCGAATCGATCCGCACCATGGACCTGCGGTACGCCACCATCACCGGCGTCACCCGTGACGACCTGCCCGACGAGGGTGCGTGGCTCTATGCCGAGACGATCCGCCAGGTGCACGCGCGGGCGCCGGAAACCGGGGTCGAGATCCTGACCCCGGACTTCTCCGGCCGACCGGAGTTGCTGCAGCAGGTCTTCGACGCCGCCCCCGAGGTGTTCGCGCACAACCTGGAGACCGTGCCCAGGATCTTCCGGCGCATCCGCCCGGCCTTCACCTACGAACGCTCGCTCGAGGTGATCGCGCAGGGCCGAGCGGCGGGCATGGTGACCAAGTCCAACCTGATCCTCGGACTGGGCGAGAGCCGCAGCGAGATCTCCCAGGCGTTGCGGGACATGCATTCTGCGGGTTGCGACCTCGTGACGATCACCCAGTACCTGCGGCCCACGCCCCGGCACCACCCGGTGGAACGGTGGGCCAAGCCGGAGGAGTTCGTCGAACTGCGCGCCGAGGCGCAGCAGATCGGCTTCGCCGGGGTGATGTCCGGCCCGCTGGTCCGCTCCTCCTACCGCGCCGGCACGCTGTACCGGCAGGGCGTGCAGGCCCGTGACGCCCGGGCCGCGGCGCACGCCACGGCGGGCCGGGAGTCCGCCGCGCCGGCCGCACCCGTCCCCGCGAACGCCTGAGCGGGGCATCGGAATCGGCTTGGGCCGTGCAGTGGCAGCTCGCCCCCTCGAACGACGGCCGCGCAGGCTGACCGGCCATCGGCGCACCGCGGGTCGAGCCGACACCGGGTGGCCCTGACCGGGCTCCGGCGCCGCGCCCGACCGTTTCCGCGGTCCGCCGCAGGCAGCGGGGCGCACTATCCTGGACCGCATGGCCAAGAACGCGGCGGGCGCCGGAGCCCAATCCAAAGAGGAGAAGAAGGCAGCGAAGGCGGCCGCCAGGGTCGAGAAGAAGGAGCGTCGCGGCCAGATCTGGCAGGCCTTCAAGATGCAGCGCAAGCAGGACAAGCGACTGCTCCCCTACATGATCCTGGCGCTGGTCGGCACCGCCGCGGTGATCACCGGGGTCGGGATACTGATCTTCGGCCCGGGCCAATGGTGGCTGATCCTGCCCTTCGGCATCGTCCTCGGCGCGCTGCTCGCGATGATCATCTTCTCCCGCCGGGTGCAGACGAACGTCTACCAGCAGGCCGAGGGAACCCCGGGCGCGGCCGCCTGGACACTGCAGAACAACCTGCGCGGCAAGTGGCGGATCACCCCCGCGGTGGTGGGCACGTCACACCTGGACGCCGTGCACCGCGTGGTGGGCCGCCCGGGCATCATTCTGGTCGGCGAGGGAGCGCCGCATCGGGTGAAGCCCCTGCTGGCGCAGGAGAAGAAGCGGATCGCCCGGGTGGTCGGCGACACCCCGATCTACGACGTCGTCGTCGGCAACGACGAGGGTCAGACTCCGCTGCGCAAGTTGAACCCGTACCTGATGAAGCTGCCGCGCAACATCTCGGCCGACGCGGTCATCGAGCTCGACAACCGCTTGACGGCCCTGAGCTCCCGGACCGGCCAGGCGGGTCTGCCGAAGGGGCCGATGCCGGCGGGGGCCAAGATGCGGAACGTGCAACGGACGATGCGGCGCCGCTGACGGCCGGGCATCGAGCCCGACCCGGCCCATTCAGCGCATCCGGATGACCACTGTCCGGCACCAGCGATCATGCAGCCCTTGGCCGTTGGCATTGGTCAACAGCGGCGGCACGATCAGGAAGATCAGGGCGGTTCGCGGCAGCGCCCAGAGGCCGACCAGCGACCGACCGCCCAGCGGGGCCACCCGGATGCCGCATGCGGCCTGGCCAGGGGTGAACCCGAACAATCCCACCGTGACGACCGTCATGACCGCCCAGATGAGAAGGCTGAGGTTCTGCGGCGCATCCGGGGCGGTGAACAGCCAGGCGACGAGGGCGGACAGCGAGATGTCGATGACGAACGCGCCGATCTTCGGCCCCATCGACACGACCGAGCCGACCCCCGACGCCGGCAGGCCCAGATCGCGGCCGGGATAGACCTGCTCTGCCGCTCCGCCGGTCGCCCTCATGGTGTCCAGAATAGGGATCCGCGAGTCGGGCGTCGCTGATCTGGACTGAACGAGTGGTCGATCCCCCATCCGAGCTACGTAACCGGAATTGGCGACACGGTCTGCTACGGCCGATCCTCCGTCGATTAACCCGCGTGAAACAAACGCGAGATCCTAGGGCAACACCGCCTGCCTAGCGTGGCGGGGCGCGGGCTTGCGAGCCCGTGTGGTGTGCTATCTCGGGCGCCTGCCAGGATCCACCCGAACGGCAGTTCCCGGCGACACCCTGGCACCACCCGCGGCCCCTCCACCCGGTCGAGCCCGCTGTACGTCCCGCCAATCACGGTTGTCCAACCGACGACAAGGAGCGCGCGCGTGTTCTCCACTACCGAAGAGCTGGTCGCCTACATCAAGGACAACGATGTCGAGGTCTTCGACATCCGGTTCTGCGATCTCCTCGGCATCATGAACCACCTCAGTGTCCCCGCCGCGACGGTCACCGAGAAGTCGCTCGCCGATGGCATGGCGTTCGACGGCTCGTCCATCAGGGGCTTCCAGTCGATCCACGAGTCGGACATGACGCTGCTCCCCGACGTCACCACCGCCCGCATTGACCCTTTCCGCCGCCGCAAGACCATGACCTGCAACTTCTTCGTGCACGATCCGCTGACCCTGCAGCCGTATTCCCGCGACCCGCGCAACGTGGCCCGGAAGGCGGAGGAGTACCTGACCAGCACGGGCATCGCCGACGCCTGCTTCTTCGGCGCGGAGGCGGAGTTCTACGTTTTCGACAACGTGCAATTCGAGACCGGCATGACGGGCTCCTTCTACAAGGTCGACTCGGAGGAGGGGTGGTGGAACACCGGCCGCGACGAGCAGCCGAACCTGGGTTACAAGGTGCGGACCAAGGGCGGCTATTTCCCGGTCCCGCCGTATGACCACCAGGCCGACCTACGCGATGACATGACCGCGAACCTGATCAGCATGGGCTTCGACATCGAGCGCGGCCACCACGAGGTCGGCGGCGGTCAGGCCGAGATCAACTACAAGTTCAACACCCTGCTGGCCTCGGCCGACGAGGTGATGCTGTTCAAGTAC